>JAEEGH010000620.1_pt1 | contig 120536 bp, 108 predicted proteins | sample 9134181 | NCBI WGS metagenome assembly JAEEGH01 (sample SAMN16246544, study PRJNA631951) | gut metagenome | biome: gut microbiome; feature: rumen; material: DP-attached | host: Bos | place: Iran: Karaj | collected 2018-10
CTTGGCGATACAGAACTGTTCAAACAGACATTGCAGAACAGTGCGTTCAAATCAGCACAGCACTTTGTAAATGATATTTCAGATTTGGTTCTTGACTATAATGGTGATAAAAAGCTCAGGGACGATGTAACAATGCTTGCAGTTAAAATTGAGAGGTAAGAATTATGATTTTCTTTTTGTTGAATGTTTTGCTTATTACCGGAATCATATTCTTTTCATTATATGTAGATCTTGATGAAAAAGAGACAAAGTCAAAAGCTTTAACTAATTTGGTTTTGTCTCTGGCTGTTGACGTTATTTTTGTCATTTTTGTGTTTCTTGCGCTGTTCGCCAAGAATCCGCAGCTTATCAATTTGACCGGTAAGCTGATGCTGTTCGGCTATGCTTTGTTCGGGGTTTCTTTTCTCATTTTTGTAATGCAGTATCCGAAATTTGAACCGCACAAGATTTATACAGTCTTTAGATATGTTCTGCTTGCGCTTGCTCTTGTTTTTGTCTGGGAATTCGGCACAATTTCAATAAGTGCGACTGAAAGACTTGCTGTTGCAGAAGCCATATCTCCGGTTTTGGGCTTTGACTGGTATACGCTTTACAGAATGATTTTCATTGTCCTGTTCCCGGTTATTTCTATTATTATTCTGGCACGCAAGGCTTTGAATAATAAAACTAAGCTGTACCGGCAACAGATGATAATAGTTATTCTTGGCGTTCTTGTAAGTGCGGGGCTTTATTGGCTGCTCGGCGTTGCATCGTCTTATTCACCTTTGTATTATCTGCTTTTTACATATTGTATGGCAATTGCTGTTGTCGTCTGTTTCATCGCAGTACGCTCTTCTGTAATGGTTGACTTCAATACAGTAAAAAGCTGGATGCTGAAATTCCTGATTGACTTTGCACTTCCTTCTGTATTGGCTGGTCTGGTATTCGCGATATTGTTTCCATTCAGGCAGTCAATGCCGATGTTCTTCTGGTGCGCTTTCACAATCGGCGCTACACTGCTTGTAATAGTACAGAGGAGTATTGCGTTCAAAATCAGAAAAATGAGCTTTGCTCAGGGTTCTAACTACGAAGCTGCTCTCGAAGAAAAGATGGCGGCATTTGACTATAATGAAGAACCTTCAAAACTAATCGATGATTTTGTTGCATTGATGAAGCAGTATACAGAAACAATGCATGTTGAGCTGCTTCTTGACAATGATGCAGGCGAGATTAAGTCTATTCACCATTCAGACGGAAAACTTTCTCCTTCTATATCTACAAAAGAATCTTTGATAGATTCGCTTGCAGGTTGTTCAAGCTCTATCATTTCAAAGACAATGGCTGCTTCAAGACACGAATTTTCAACATTTAGAGATGAGCTTCTTGAGCTTTTTAATAAATGGGATTCAGAGCTTTTTATTATTTTAAGGGAAGGCCGCCACATATTCGGCATTATTTCACTCGGTGTAAAACGCCACGGTAACAGCTTTACAGATTATGACCACAAAGCGCTGAACAATCTTTATTCGTACTTCTTCTTGTTTGGCTTCTATCTGAAAAATATTGCGAACCAGTCTGTTATTGGTACTGTTGACCGCGAAATCCAGATGTCGTCTCAGATTATCCGCTCAATTCAGGATAACGTTGACCGCATCAATGTTCCTTCTATTGACTTGGGATATATCTCACAGTCAGCGCGGAGTCTTGGCGGCGACTTCATCGATTTTATCAGACTGACAGACAGCCGCTATATGATGATTATGGGAGACGTTTCGGGCAAGGGCTTGAACGCAAGTATGTCTATGGTCATCTTGAAGTCGATTATACGCACATTGCTTGCTGAAACCGGCGATTTCAAGGAACTTGTCGAGAAGGTCAATTACTTTATCAAGTATAACCTGCCGCGCGGAACATTCTTTGCAGGTGTGTTTGCGCTTTTCGATTTCAACGAGAATGTTATGTACTATGTAAACTGCGGTCTGCCGGTTCTGTACCTGTACACCGAAGCTTACAACAACGTAATTGAGATTCAGGGCGACGGTAAGGTTCTGGGCTTTGCAAAGAAGATTAGCTCTCTTGTCAAGGTTAAGAAGATAAAGCTTAATCCTGGTGATATTGTTCTTGCCTGTACAGACGGTCTTTTGGATTCAGTTTCTTTGCGCGGTGAGTTCTATGGCAAAGACCGCGTTCAGAAGCTCATTCTTGACAACAAGACTTATGATTCAAGCAGAATGATTCAGTTTATATTTGATGACATGCTGCAGTTTGTTTCAAAAGAATTGCAGGATGATGTAACCATTGTATCGATGAGAATGCTTAAATCTCAAGAGTAAATGTGTTTTTGTCGAAAATAAGTTTCGGGGAAGATGTTGTGCAATGTACCTGAAAAGTTCAGGTACATTTGTTGTTTTAGATATGTTGTTTGGTCTAAAGGAAAGGGGGGCTTTTAGCTTATGGAACAAATAGTAATTCAAGAGAAGAAGGGCGCCAACTACGTTTTGCTTGAGGTTTCAGGTGTTCTTAATTCTTATACATATCTTGATTTTCAGACTAAGGTTTTTTCTATTGTAAAAGAAACAAACCTTGTAATTGATATGGCTGAAATTACTAATCTGTCGTCATCTGGGCTTGGCGTTCTGCTGGCTGCTTATGATGATGCAGAAGAAGCCGGAAATAAAATATACATAATGCATCCGTCTGTTATTGCTCAAAAAGCAATTGAATCTACGGGTTTTTCTGATTATTTTCCGATTATTTTCTCTTTAACGGAAGTGCTGTGATATGTCAAAAAAAATCTTTATTCTCCCGCTGCTGTTCAGCTTGTTTATTTCTGTATCATGTGCAAATACAGAGAAGGAACAGTTATTGGCATCTGTGCTGGAGACATTGAATCTTCCTAGTGAGAAGCTTATTCTTGCCAACAAAGAGCAGTTTTTGGCTGATATGGACACTGTTCTTGCAGCCGACAAGGACTATTTGCTTACGCTTGTTGACAAGCAGCATTATTTGAGCAAAGACTATGTGCCGGAGGATTTGGTTCCGCTTGTAAAGAACAATCATTATGCGATTAACCGCAACGATTTGTCTTTGAGAGTGCCTGTCGAGAAGGCTCTTTGCATAATGTCTGATGCAGCCGCAAATGACGGTATTACGATCCTTGTAAGCTCAACTTTCAGAAGCTACGATTACCAGTCAAAGCTTTATGCACGCAACGTAAAGCAGCTAGGTCAGGCAGCTGCCGACAGAGAATCTGCAAAACCGGGTGCAAGCCAGCATCAGCTTGGTACGGCGATTGACTTTGGCTCTATAACTGATGATTTTGTCGAGACAAAGCAGGGCAAGTGGCTTGCAAAAAATGCCATGAAATACGGCTTCTCGCTGTCTTTTCCTGAAGGCTATGAAGATGTAACTGGCTACAGATATGAGTGCTGGCACTACAGATACATCGGCATTGAAGCTTGCAAGATGCAGCAGAAGTGGTTCGGCAATATTCAGCAGTATATGCTCGAATTCTTGTATGCATGGGATAAAGCGTCGAACGCGCAATAATTCAGATTAGAAAAGCTAGAGATTGTCGGGTCAAGCCCGACAATGACATAATTGTCATTCTCCTATGGCAAAACATGTCATTCCCCGACTTGACCGGGGAATCTGTTATTTGGGCTAAACAAAAAAGGCTGGCTGTTTTGAGCCAGTCTTTTTTATGCCGAAGCATGAAAAATGTCAGCTGCTTTTCAAGAAGTCTGACATTGCCTTTACAAAAGCATCAATATCCTGTCTGTTTATCCATCTGTGCGTAATCAGCATCATGCCGTCGCCCTGCGTGTTGAGCTTAACAAGAATGTTCCGGCTCTTGAAGAAATCGCACAAAGATTCGCTTTCAAAGTTTTCGTCTTTGAACTTGCAATAGACCATGTTCGTTTCAACGCTTGTAATGTCAATTTCAAGCTCTTCAAATTGGGTTAGGCTGTTTGCAAGATAGAACGCCGTTTCATGGTCTTGTGCAAGACGCTGACGCATATTCTTGAGCGCGATAAGACCAGCCGCCGCAAGCACACCGCTCTGGTGCATTGTGCCGCCGAGCAGGTTGCGCTTGGCTTTCGCCTTGCTGATAAAGCTTTTGCTGCCGCAGAGCAGAGCGCCCGCCGGAGCACACAAGCCTTTTGAGAGCGAAATCATCACAGAATCTGCGTTTTGTGCAATTTCTGCAGCTGATACATTCTGGGCGGCAGCGGCATTGAAAAGGCGCGCACCGTCAAGATGCACAGGCACATGGTAGCGCGACGAAAGATAGCGCAGCTCGCGTATAGTCTCAAGCGGAATTGTGTTACCGTTGAGCATAGTGTCTTCAATGCAGATTAAAGCTGTTTTCGGCTCTGTCTCGTCTTCGCCCTTGCGGATTTTGGCTGTAATTTCGTCAATGGAAACAGCTTTGCCTTTCGGTTCGATTGTTCTGAACTGAACGTTGGCAAGGGCGGCCGCACCGCCAGATTCAAATTGAACGATATGCGAGCGGTCGTCGATTATGATTTCATCGCCGCGGTTGCAGTGCGTAATAAGCGCAATCTGGTTTGCAAATGTGCCGGAAGGCACAAAGACAGCGGCTTCTTTGCCGACAAGGCTTGCGCCATAGCTTTCAAGCTCTGCTGTCGTCGGGTCTTCACCAAAAGCGTCATCGCCGACAACAGCCTGCTGCATGGCAGAGCGCATCTCTTCTGTCGGCCATGTCACGCTGTCGCTTCTAAAATCAATGTAATTCATCATAAGCTTATTTTACTACGATATTTACAAGCTTGTTCGGAACAACAACAACCTTGACGACTGTTTTGCCTTCCATAAAGCGTTTTGCACCTTCAGTTGCAAGCGCGGCTTTTTCAATTTCAGTCTTGTCTGCATTGAGCGCAGCCGAAATCTTGTCGCGGATTTTTCCGTTAACCTGAACTACGACAGTGCAGCTGTCATCAGCGCAGAATTCTTCGTTATAAGAAGGCCATTTTTCGTATGAAATTGTGTTATTATTGCCGAGCTTCTGCCACAATTCTTCGCCGAGGTGCGGTGCATAAGGTGCAAGCAGCTTAACAAAGTCTGTCCACAAGTCTTTCGGCAGTTCCTGAAGCTTTGAAACGTCGTTCACAAAAATCATCATCTGGCTTATTGCAGTGTTGAAATTAAGTGAAGCCGTATCTTCTGTTACCTTCTTGATTGTCTTGTGGAGTGATTTCCGGATGTCGCCTTCGGCCGGTTTGTCTGTAAGCGGCTTTTCGCTCAATGCCCAGATTTTCTCAAGGAAGCGGCTTACGCCGATCAAGCCCTGAGTATTCCACGGCTTTGAAACTTCGAGCGGGCCCATGAACATTTCGTACATGCGCACGCTGTCTGCGCCATATTCCTTGATTACGTCGTCAGGGTTTATTACGTTCTTAAGAGACTTTGACATCTTTGCGATAACGCGTTCAAGTTTTTCGCCTGTGGCTTTTTCAAAGAATTCGCCGTTCTTTTCTTCAACTTCGTCTGTCGGCACCAAAGTCTTGTTCTTGCGCTGAAAGGCGAACGAGGTGATAAGACCCTGATTGATGAGGCGCTGAAAAGGCTCCTTTGTGTTGACAAGACCCAAATCGTAAAGCACTTTGTGCCAGAATCTTGCATAAAGCAGGTGAAGAACAGCATGTTCCGCACCGCCGACATAAAGGTCAACCGGCATCCAATAGTCGATTGCTTCTTTTGAGGCAAATGCGCCGTTGTTCTTTGGGTCGAGGTAGCGGAGATAATACCAGCATGAACCGCCCCACTGCGGCATTGTGTTTGTCTCGCGCTTTGCAGCACCGCCGCATTTCGGGCACTTGCAGTTTACCCAAGAATCAATTGCGGCGAGCGGGCTTTCGCCTGTGCCGGTCGGCTGATAAGTCTTTACGGCAGGCAGCTCAAGCGGCAGCTCATTGTCTGGAACTGGCACTGTTCCGCAGGTCGGGCAGTGAATCAGCGGAATCGGCTCGCCCCAGTAACGCTGGCGGCTGTAAACCCAGTCGCGGAGCTTATAGTTGATGGCCTTTTTGCCGATTTTGCGCTCGCCGAGCCATTCAAGCATCTTGTCGATTGCATCCTGCTTGTTGAGTCCGTTCAAAAATTCAGAGTTGACGTGAATTCCGTCCTGAGTCCAGGCCTGCTCCTGCACGTTTACTTCACTTTTAAGAACTTCAATGATAGGCAGGTTGAACTTCTTAGCAAATTCCCAGTCACGGTCATCGTGAGCCGGAACAGCCATGATTGCGCCTGTTCCGTAGCTGATGAGAACGTAGTCCGCAATCCAAATCGGAATAAGCTGATTGTTTACAGGGTTTATGGCGTAGCTTCCGCTGAAAACGCCTGTCTTGTCTTTTGCAAGGTCTGTGCGCTCAAGGTCGCTCTTCTTTGCGGCAGCTTCGATGTATGCTTCAACGGCTGCTTTCTGTTCAGGCGTCGTCAGCTTTTTGACAAGCTTGTGCTCAGGCGCAACAACCATGTAAGTTGCACCGAAAAGCGTGTCGCAGCGTGTCGTGTAAATGCGGAGCTCGTCTTCGGTCGGCTTGCCGTCTTTGTCTGCAATTTTGAAGCCCATCTCGCAGCCTTCGCTTCTGCCGATCCAGTTTTTCTGCATCAGCTTAACGCTTTCTGGCCAGTCAAGCGAATCAAGGTCTTCAAGCAGCTTGTCTGCATAGTCAGTGATTCTCAAAATCCACTGGCGGATTGTCTTATGTGTTACGGTTGCGCCGCAGCGGTCGCATTTTCCGTCTTTAACTTCTTCGTTTGCAAGGCCCGTAAGACAGCTTGGGCACCAGTTAATCGGTGTTTCTGCTTCATAGGCAAGACCTTTCTTGTAAAGCTGAAGGAAAATCCATTGTGTCCATTTGTAATATGAAGGCTCGCAAGTTGAAACGCAGCGGTCCCAGTCATAAGAAAAGCCGAGAGACTTAATCTGGCGCGTAAAGTTTGCAATGTTGGCGTTTGTGGTTGTTGCCGGGTGCGTGCCTGTCTTAATGGCGTAGTTTTCTGCCGGCAGACCGAATGAATCGTAGCCCATCGGATGAAGCACATTGTAGCCGTTCATTCTGAGGTAGCGGCAGTAAATGTCTGTCGCTGTGTAGCCTTCCGGATGACCGACGTGCAGGCCGGCACCACTAGGATAGGGGAACATATCAAGAACATATCTGCGCTTTTCTTTTGGAAAAGACTTGTCTTCTGTTGCTTTAAAAGTTTTGTTTTCTTCCCAATATTTCTGCCACTTGGGTTCAATAGTTTCAAAAGGATATTTTGCCATCGGATTTCCTCTCACAATAGATTCATTTTGTTCAGAAGTATATCAAAAGCGGTAATAACTTTCTAGCTGTGAAAGCTCTCTTTAATTAATGTGATAATTTAAAAATGTGTGAAATCTTTTGCAAATGTCTGGAAAGCCTTAAAAGAGCGGCATTGTACCTTTTTCCGATTATGTACAAATCCATCTGGCTTCGGTATACTTGGTATATGAAAGAAGATTTACAGACAGGCGGAACTGATACAGAAGCCGCGGGCTATGGCAAAAGCGGCCGCGCGGGCTTGAAAAATCTGCTTGAGCTTTATGCGATTTTTTTTAAGATTGGGCTTGTAACTTTCGGAGGCGGGCTTGCAATGCTGCCGATACTCGAACGCGAGATTGTCGACAAGCGCGGCTGGGCAACCAAAGAGCGCATGATGGACTATTTCGCGATAGGGCAGTCTACGCCGGGCATTATCGCCGTCAACGTGGCTACTTTCATCGGTTATGAGCGCGGCGGCTTTTTCGGTTCTCTGCTTGCAACGCTTGGCGTGGTTACGCCGTCAATCATCATAATTTCGCTTATCGCAATGTTCCTTTCTGGTTTTGCAGATAATGCCTACGTCAAAAAAGCGCTTGCCGGCGTAAATATTGCTGTCGCCGCGCTGCTTGCAAAAGTTGTCTGGTCTTTCCGTTCGATAATTTTCAAGAACCTGCTTACGGTGCTGCTTTTTGCCGCAAGCTTTGTGCTGATAGTCTTTTTCAAGATAAACACCGCGCTTGTCATATTGAGCGCAATTTTGCTCGGTGTTTTCCTTTATGTGCTGAAAAGGAACAAAGAATGACGTTATTCAAGCTTTTATGGACTTTCTTTCAAATCGGGCTTTTCACCATTGGCGGCGGCCAGGTTGCCATAACGCTTATGTACCAGCCTCTTGTTGAAGGCGGCTATATAGACGCAGCTGAATTCTACAACATGCTTGCCGTCTCTGAATCTACGCCGGGGCCAATCGGCATAAACATGGCGACATACATCGGCTGCAAGTTTTTCGGTGTGGGCGGCGGCATTGCGGTAACGCTTGCAACTGTGCTGCCTTCGTTCATCATAATCCTGATTATCGCAAGGTTTTTCGAAAAATACCAGAATACACCGGCGGTCAAATCCGTGTTTAACTGCGTAAGGCCAGTTTCGGCCGGGCTTGTCGCCGTTGCCGCATGGAACGTCTTTCATATTGCGGTTGTGCCGTCTTTTGCGCTTGCCGCGCCGCTTTTGGGGCTTGATATCTGGTGCATTGCCTTTTTTGCCGTCTGCACGCTGCTGCTTGTCTACAAGAAGATTACTCCGGTTATGGCGGTTGCGCTCGGCGCAGTGTTCGGGCTGGTATATCTATAAGTTTCTATTTCTTCGGCAAGCAGCTATACAGTTTCTGGCGGTTACTCAAAACATCGGGCTACTTTTTTTAGAAGCTCAATAATCTCCAGCTTTTGAGGACAGTGGCCCTGGCAGTTACCGCAGCCGATACATTCGGCAGGGTTGCCAGTCTTTTTAAGCTCCTCATTAAAGTGCCACTTGTAAGAAGCAGCTCCATAGCGCTTACTCTCGTTGTAAAGCTCAAACATGCGGGGAATATTGATATTCTGAGGGCAGCCGCCATTTGTTTCATCCACACAGTAACGGCAGGCAGTACAAGGAATAGCAATGGTAGATTTTATAAGGTCGGTTGCCTTCTGAACACACTTCTGCTCCTCTGCGTTGAGCGGAACAAAATCCTTCATGTATGAAATGTTGTCGCGCATCTGCTCAATATTGCTCATACCGCTAAGAACAACAAAAATATTATCCATGCCTGCACAATAGCGGACAGCCCAGCTTGCAAGGCTCGCATTCGGGTTATAATCTGTAAAGATTTTCTTTGCATCCGGCATGATATTTGCAAGGCTTCCGCCCTTAATCGGCTCCATTACAGAAACAGGAATTCCGTAACGCTTGCAGATTTCATAACACTTGCGGCTCTGAACATTGTCACTTTCCCAGTCGATGTAATTTATCTGCAGCTGAACAAGCTCAACCTCGGGGTGCTTGCTGAGCATCATTTCCAGAGCATCGGCCGAATCGTGGAAGCTAAAGCCAGGGTGAAGAATCTTACCCTGCTTTTTCATTTCCTGCATCCATTCAAAGGCGCCAAGCTTTTCGGCAGTAGCAAAAACATCGCGGTTCAAGGCATGCAAAAAGTAATAGTCAAAATATTCAACGCCGCACTTTTTAAGCTGTTCATCAAAGGTTTTCTGAAGGTCGGCTGGATCTGTTTTTCCCCAAAGAGGCATCTTGGTAGTTACCTGAAACTTTTCGCGCGGATAGCGCTTGGCAACAAGCTCACCAAAAACGCGCTCCGAAAATCCGCCATGATAAACCCAGGCCGTATCAAAATAAGAAAAGCCCGCAGCCATATAAGCGTCAACCATCTCGCGGGTTTTTTCCAGATCAATGTTTCCCCAAGTCTTATCTTCCGTATAAGGAAGTCTCATCAAACCAAAGCCTAATTTTTTCATATTATTCTCCTGGCGGTTCGGCATTGTGAGCGAAGCGAAGCAATCCACATATAAGGATGCCTTGTACTAACCAGATTGCCGCGCTACGCCCGCAATGACGTAAATAATAATTCACTCTCAATGCAAATAATATTATACATTATAAATCCCCAATCACATAGTAATAAAAGCGTGCTTAAATGGTGGCCCTGCTTGTCTACAAGAAGATTACGCCGGTTATGGCGGTTGTGCTAGGCGCTGTGTTCGGGCTGGTGTATCTTTAATAATGCATCTACCGCTTCTGCATTTTGCGCGGCGCCGCTTGCAGAACAAATTCGGGCGGAATCTTCTATAAAACTTTTGAAATATCTCCGGCTGTGTGCTATTATTTTGTGCAGAGGAGCTGGTGAATGAGTCTGATTGACCCCACATCTTTATATTTTTCTGCGGCGGCAGAAGCTGCGGCTCAGGCCAGAAAAAAAGAGACCGAAGCCAAGAAAGCCGAGCGCAAGCAGAAGTTTTCGGCTATGCTCAAGGCTTCTTTTGATGCAGGCGAAGAAGCGGCAAAAGTCAGCAGAACATCTGAAATTGACAGTCTGCCTTACGAAGAAGCCATAAGCAAGCTCAAGGAAATGGTCAGCTCGGCCGGCGACGCTTTGCGCAAGAACCAGATGCCCGAAGAGATGCAGAACTATAAAGAAGCGGTCAAGCAGTTTGTCGATTATGTCGTGAAGAACAGCTACGAAGTTGAGACGTTCAAACGGCGGCTTACGCTTACAAAAGACAGAATAATCTGCCGCGTCAAGATAATCGACAAAAAGCTTGAAGACCTTGCCGCAGAAGTGCTCCTCTCTCAGCACGACCAGATTGCGTTCCTCTCAAAAATCGATGAGCTTAACGGGCTTGTCATAGATTTGCTTTCTTAGGCAAAACCGCGGCGGCTGTGCCGGTGTTTTATGATTTTTTCCAGTATGCGCGGTATTTGCTCATATATTCTTCGTCGTATGGAAGTGGAACGCCCATTTTTATAAGATTCTGAAAAAAGTTTTCAGAAAAAACAGAACCTTCTTCTTTTCGCTTTTCAACAAGAGCCTTTATCATATTTGGAGTGAATGGATAAAAAAAGGCGTTGTACGAAGGTGTTGAAAAAAAGTCGAGGACGGGCTTTTCCTGTGAAATTTCATACCAGAAATAGTCATGGGTAAATGCCGGATACAATACCACGCCGTTTTCCAGTTCAAATGAATCTTCTTGTATGCTTTTTATTTTGATGACAATGGTTTCATCTGGTTCTTCGCCGTATTCATCAAGAAAATGCGAGGTAATCGTGATAGTCATATTTTTTGCGGAAACTGTGTAAGTACCGATTTCACCTGCGCCTGATTCCAGCAGACCGAATTTATACGAACCGTCTGCTCCAAAATTTTCATAGTTCCGCGTACCATATATCCACGGAAAGCGTGAAAGATACCGCTTTAAGTCAGCATCAGTCCAATTTTTTGTAGAGAACGGTTTTGGATTTTCTGTCAGATAGCCGCCGAATACCCAGCCACAAATGTCAGTGTTTTTTTCCAGTGTTTCAAGAGGAAGCAGAATTTTTATCCAGTTTGAGTGTATGCCGTCTATAGTTGTTTCTGCACCGATGCCCATTACTTTGACACACATTCTGTCGTATAAAACGCCGCTTTTTGTGCCTTTCAGAGTCGGTTCGTTGCGTATACGAAGTCCTTCGGGAGAATCGACATAGAGAGTCTGTACTTGAGGGTTCTTCTTAAACCATATGCTGTCCAGTGCGGACAAAATACTTGTAGAATATAACAGGACAAAAAGACATGTTAGAATAAACTTTTTCATTTTTACTCTCACGGTATATAGGTTTATATATTAAACAGACCTTATATTTGAAAGTTTCATTAAAAGCGGTGCTGATTAGAAGATTTTTTTCGGCTTTTTAATATTTTCTGCGTGCTTATAGCCGTAACATCATTTCGACTTTGCTCAATGACCGTTTTTCTATAATCTCGGGTTCGCAAAAAGCTTAGTCTACAATATAAGTCTTATCTGACGAACCGCTGCAAGTTTTCGTTAGCAAAAACTTGTTTAGCTTATTGTAAGATTTCCAAATTCAAATACATTTGATAAAATTTTCTTTTCTATTGAACAATACCCATGTTAGAATATTTGTAAAGAGGTAACAGTGAAAGACTCTAAAATAAAATTTCCTATCAGTTTAAAGCATATTCTGCTTTTTTCTGCTCTTATAATCCTTGTTCTTGGTGTTTCAACTTTTCTTGTTTCTACCCTTGTCCGCGGCGATGACAGGCGCAAAGCTGAAGAAAACAATCATACAATTAATGCGCGAACCGCAGAAACTGTTCAGCTTACTTTTTCAAGTGTCCAGAATAATTCCTATATTCTTTTTGATGCGGTTTCAAAGTTGAACGGAAAAAATAAAACCGCTCAGGTCTCAGCTTCAGACAGCGAATTGCTTGTCAGCGACTTTTTTAATGTAAACAGAGATGTAATTTTTATTTTCAGTCCTGACACTGATTTGCAGATAAACCCTTCATACTCAAATAAAAACATTGAGCCTGATGCGGTGCTGAATTTTATTAAGTCAAAAAATTTAGAAAGTGCCAAAGTTTATAATTCAAATGAATTATTAAATCCGTCTGTGGTTCTTTTTTTTAAGTACGGGCCTTCAAATGTGATAAAGACTGCCGCTGTAGGGCTTGATACAAATGCGCTTGCCTCTCTTATGAGTACAGGTTCAAACAATGCGACTCTTCTCGTTGATGAGAACACAAATGTTTTGATTAATCCGGACTTTGAAAGCAATGACAAAAAATATGCTGAAGCATTTGAGCTGATTGATTACATAAACAATAAAACAGATACTGACAATACGCAGAGCCTTATTGAAACACTCAACGGCAAAAAATTTATGGCTGTTCACAAAATAAAGAACGACCTCTTTGTAATTACAACAATTCCGGAAAAAGCGGTATTTGCTGTTATCAATAGAACAACATACCGCATTATTCTGTTTTCTCTTGCTGTTCTGTTCATTGCAATTATCATAATCAGGCTTTTCAGCAAAAACATTACAAACCCGATTGCAGATCTTGTTGAAGCTTCTGCAAAAATTGAGCAGGGCGAATTTGAGCTTGGCATAGAACCGCGCACAAAAGACGAAATCGGGCTTCTGACTTCTTCGTTTATTCAGATGGGCCGCGGTCTTGCAGAGCGCGAAAAGCTCATGGTTTCGTTCAGCAAATTTACTAACAAGACAATTGCCCAAAAAGCGGCCAGCGGCGAACTTGCGCTTGGCGGCGAAACCCGTAATGCAACAATCTTTTTTTCTGACATAAGATCTTTTACTGCAATGTCTGAAAAGATGCAGCCTAAAGAAGTTGTAGAATTCTTAAACGAGTATATGACACGCATGGTTGAGTGCGTAAACAAGACGAACGGTGTTGTTGATAAGTACATAGGTGACGCAATTATGGCTGTTTGGGGCGCGCCTGAATCGTCTGGCAACCCTGCGCAAGATGCAATGAATGCAGTCGCCGCCGCCTTAATGATGCGCGCTGCCTTATTCAACTTTAACAAATCAAGAAGAGAAAAAGGTCTTGCGCCTGTGCACATCGGCTGCGGAATAAACAGCGGCCCTGTCGTTGCAGGTCAGATTGGTTCTAACGAGCGCATGGAATACACTGTAATCGGTGACGCCGTAAACCTTGCAAGCAGAACCGAAGCGTTGAACAAGCCTTTTGCAACCGACATTCTGATTACAGAAAACACCTACAACCTGATAAAAAGCAGGCTCATTGTAGAAGAAATGCCTGGCGTTCATGTCAAAGGCAAGACCGAAGCAATAAAAATGTTTGCTGTTATAAATATTGCAGGCAGAGAAAAGCCGTCTACAATTGAAGAAGTCCGCAGAATAATTGGAGTAGCAGCTCCAGATTTGACAAAGGTAAATACAGATGACGAAGAAAAGAAGTACAACATACAGTCTTAATGGAATTGACTGGTCAATTTTTGTTTTCTGCTCGTTAGGTGCTCTTTTTATGTTTTATCTCTATTACAGAGATTTGAATTCTTTTACTGTAAAGGCCAATGAACAGGCAGTCGCGAAAATCTATTTTAAGCGGAATACCGCCCAAAGAAAGATTTCCGGCAATGATATATGGGAAAAACTGAACAGAGAAAGTCCTGTTTATGACGGTGATAAAATCAGAACGGCAAAAGATTCTGAAGTATATGCCGTGTTCAACGATACCGGTGCAAAAATTCAGTTAAGGGAAAATTCTCTTATTCAGATATTTAACAATAAAAATGAAAAATCTGTAGATTTTATAAACGGCGAGCTTTTTCTTTCAAAAGTTTCTGCTAACGATGATACTGTTGTTAAAGTTGGCACAAAAGAAATTTCTTCAGCGCAGAAAACTGATATGCTGATTTTGCTTCCAAAGCAGGGACAGGACGGGAAACCGGCTTCGGAAGCGACAATCGAGGTTTTGTCGGGCGAAGTTGAAGTTTCTGATATTACAGCTTCAGGAAATGCAAAAGAAAAAAGCACAACGACTGTAAAAAGCGGCGAGATGCTCGTTGTAAAAGTCGATGAAGATGATTCACAGACATCTGCTTTTGTACCGAAACCGAAGCCTGTCCGTAAGCCGGCACCAGAACCTGTAAGCATTCAAAAAGACGAGAGCGGTGTTTGGGAAAATTCGTATGTAATTGTAAAGCGCAACGATTGGGGCCGTACAGATGAACGCGGCGTATCCTGCAATTATGAATATCTGTTCCTTTTGGAGCAGATTTTCGGAAAGAACAAATTCATTCCGAAGGGAAGTGTAATTGAATTTGAAATCAGCGGTGTGCCTGATAAAGACGTGCCTGTTCATGCATTTAGAATTTTTTCTGAGGACGGTAAGGATAGTGTAGATTTCTCATGGCGGAAGCTCTGTGGTGTCGGTTTTAAGGCCGGTGTTCCGTTTAACGACAAGATAAGGGTTGTTCTTAAAGATACTGTTAAAAACACAGATAAGTGGTGGTGCGGCTTTTCTTATGACAACAATTATTGTGATGAAAGGCTCAAAATAGATGATTTTAAGATTACAGGAAAAATCATCTCGCTTAATGCCAGCGAGGTTATTACAAAAGTTAAGCCCGGCTACAAGAACAGCTTTTCTTTTGACAGACTGAAACTTGACAGGACACGCTGGAACAAGACAGACAGTAATTTTGAGTATTATATTCCGCCATATATCCTGGGCTATACTAAGACTCTGCCAGCCGGAACTAAATTGAAAGTTACTTTTAGCGGCAAGTCTGATATTCCGCTTGAATGGGCAAGTATTCAGCTTGTAAACATGAATGACAATGCTTCATGGCAGACTAACTGCGTTCTTAATGAAGGAATTGTAGACAGTCAGAACATTCCAGGCAGTCACTTCAGTTATACAAAGACATTTACTCTTAAAGGGGCTCTTAAGAATACTGACAATGCCCAAGTAAAATTGGTTTTTGACAATAACAACAAGCCTGAATCATGCGTGCTTTCTGACGTAAAATTTGAGTTTGAAGTTATCAAATAGCCGTTCGTGGCATAAGGAGAAAGGGGAGTTTTTATGAAATATTATGTAGATGCGGCTGCCGCAAAGGGCGGAGACGGTTCAAAGGCTAAGCCTTTCAATAAAATTCAGCAGGCTGCAAAAATTGCAGAGCCGGGCGACGAAGTGATTGTTGCGCCAGGCATTTACCGCGAATGGGTAAACCCGAAGAACGGCGGTACAGAAAAGAAGCGCATTGTCTACCGTTCAGAGAAGCCGCTTGCGGCGCACATTACAGGCGCGGAAGAACTGAAAAACTGGAAGAAAGTTTCAGGCTCTGTCTACACGGCGCGCGTTTCAAACAAGATTTTCGGCAAATATAACCCGTACACCACGCTCGTAAGCGGCGACTGGTTTATTGCATACATGATTGCGCACACAGGCGATGTTTTCTTGAACGGCAAATCTATGTATGAAGTGCAGAAGCTCTCTGAAGTGAAGAAGCCGGAAGTTTTTATACCGTCATGGGATCAGGAATTCACAAAATACGTGTGGTACACTGAACAGGACGAAAAGACTGACGAAACTGTTTTCTACGCGAATTTTCAGGACAAAGACCCTAACGAAGAGAATGTCGAAATTACGGTGCGCCGCAACTGCTTCTACCCGGAAGCTGAAGGCAAGGGCTACATCACGCTTTCTGGCTTTACTGTTTCAAAAGCCGCAACGCAGTGGGCGCCGCCTACGGCTTATCAGGAAGGCATGATAGGCCCGCACTGGTCAAAAGGCTGGATTATCGAAGACTGCGAAGTGTACGAATCAAAATGCTCCGGCATTTCGCTCGGCAAATACTGCCAGCCGAACAACGACAACAAATGGCTCAAATGGAAGTTTAAGGACGGCACGCAGACCGAGCGCGACTGCATCTGCCAGGCACAGGTTGAAGGCTGGTCAAAAGAGAACATCGGCTCGCATATAGTGCGGCGCTGCAACATCCACGATTGCGGCCAGACCGGCATCGTCGGCCATCTTGGCGGCGTTTTCTCGCTCATCGAAGACAATCACATTCATCACATCAACAACAAGCAGAACCTTGCCGGTGCTGAAATCGGCGGAATAAAGATGCACGCCGCGATTGACTGCATTTACAGGCGCAATCACATTCATCATTGCACACGCGGAATCTGGCTTGACTGGCAGGCGCAGGGCACACGCGTTACGCAGAATTTCTTCCACGACAATGTTTTGCCCAAAGAATACAACCAGAACAAAGAAAGCATGGGCGGCTGCGCCGAAGACTTGTTCATCGAAGTTTCGCACGGCCCGACGCTCGTAGACAATAACATCTTTCTTTCTGATAAGGCGATAAAGCTTGCCACACAGGGCGTTGCCGTGGTGCACAACATTATAGCCGGAAGTTTTGTCGCCGTAGGGCTTGGCACGAACAACGGCTCGCCGACAAGACCTTCGCCGCGCTATACGCCGTACCACATGCCGCACCGCACAGAAGTTGCAGGCTTTATGACAATTCTTCACGGCGACTGCAAATTCTATAACAACATTTTCATTCAGCAGAAAATGCGGCCTGCGCTCAAAGAGGTAATGCTTGAAAAAGAAAAAAACGGCGACGATTGGGACGACGGCAATATCAAGGTCGGCACGTTCAAATATGACAAATACCCGACATATGAAAAATGGGTCAAGCAGTTCGACGGCTATTGCGGCATGGGCTCTGTAACGACAGACCGCTATTATTCAGAGCTGCCGGTTTGGGCAGGCGGCAACGTCTACTTTAACGGCGCAAAACCGATGAAGCAGGAAAAAGATGCCGTTGTTGACAAGACAAGCAAAGTTACAATCGGCTATGAAGAGGTTGACGGCAAAATCAAGCTTAAGACAAACCTTTACGATGTGCTGCCTGAAACCGCCTGCAAGCTTATGCACACAGACGACATAATGATGGCGTTTGAGCCGGAAGAGAAGTATGAAAACCCAGACGGCTCGCCGATTACGTTTGACACAGACTTTTCAGGCAAAAAACGCTCAGGCTCTGTGCTGCCGGGTTGCTTTGCAGACAAAACTGAAATAAGCGAGCCGCTTTTCTAGCAATTGCGCAAAGTTTAGACCGGATGCACTGCAGCAGCTTATGCCGCCATCGGTGCGTTAGGTGTGCCGTTCGGGTTGTCGTTGCCGTTCATGTTCATAATCCACATCAGTTTTTTGATTGTGGCAGGCAGAATGTCGCGGATTACGACCGTGCGTTCAGAATCTGGAATGAACGACAATGCACCTTGCATGAGGTTGCTCATTGCGGGCGGCACTGCACCGAGCACGTTAAGCGTTTCTTCTTCTGAATACTGGCGGTGCTCAAGCGGCGGCGTGTGCATTGCAAGCACAGACGAAGGATAGAATTTGCAAGGTTTCCAGCTTTTTCTGCCTTCTTTAGAGTAAGAGCTTGATGCGCCGAAAAGCCGGCAGATAAAAGCCCTGCCTTGATAGATTGTGCAATGGTATGGCGAATCTGGGTTGAAAAGCTGGCAGCCTTTTGCTTTTTCAAATGGAAATGAACCGTCTGCTATTTGAAGCGCAACTTCGCGCTGGTTTTCGAGCATCCACGCTGCCATATAAAGCGCCTCGCACTCAAACAAGTCAGGCTCAAAATTCTCACAGCACTGGCCGCAGCCTGAAGGGCAGGTGAACTTAGCCTTGTTGTACCAGCTGCCCTGTTCTTCGCTTATGCGCTCATAAGCTTCTTCCATATTTACAAGCACATCATAAACAGACGTGCCCTCAAGCTTTTCCAAAATTCCTGCAATTTGTGACATATTCGCTCCGAAAGCAAAGAATACAGAACAAGCGCATCTTTCGCAATACGCAAAAGCCGGAATGCAGGCAAAATCGCAGGAAAATGCATAAAAATACAGGAATATTTGATATTCCACGAGAATATTGCATATTCCTGAAGTTTTTGTATAAATATTCAGGAATATCGTATATTCTTCAAGAATACTTCAGATTCTCCAAGAAAATTCAGTATTCTTGAAGAATAAGGCGTATTCTTATTGAATTTCTTTTATTTTATATTCCATTCCTTTGTATAAGAATGATAATACATGGCTTCTCCAAGTGATATGTCAAAATAAATTAGATAATGTGTGTCTGAGATTTTTTCATACCAGTAAGCAATGCCTTTTCTCTCTGTTCTCATTCCGCCCCAAAAGTCATCAGGGGCAAAGCCCAAATCAACAAATGAATCAGGAGTTTTTCCATTGATTTCTTTGTAGTTTTCTATTTTTTCTATTATTGGTATTGCTGTTTTTTCAGCATGTCTTATAGAGCCATCAGTACACCACCAGACATAAAATGCAAGAATAGAAGCAATGAAAACAAAGAACGAGGTTAAAGAAATTAAGATTGTTTTGATTTTTGCCATTTTTCTCTCCAAACGTTTTGATTCTATTAAAAGTATAAGCTTGAAATGAAAAACTAGCAAGCTTATTTTTATGGGGTTTGCCCTTTCTAATAAAAGCTACTATAATTGTGCTATGCAACTAACAAAAAAAGTTTACATCCGCACAGGCCTCGTATATAGCGTACTGATTTTCGTAGTTTTTCTGATTACGCAAGCATTAAATCTTATGCTGTATAAAGTCTATTTCGCGCTTTCACGCAATTCAAAGCTTGTGGATTATATCTTTAACAGCAGCCCGCTTGAGAACATTCCGATGAACGTTTCATTGATATTCAGCCTGCTGCAAGTTGTGCCTATCGTGCTTATGCTGCTGTACATTTTTCTTGTGAAAAGCGACAAGTTAAAGGCGCGCTTCATCAATTACCCGATTTCGCTGAGCGCGCTTGTTCTGCTTGTTTTTGTGCCTTCGCTTACGCTGCTTGCGGCAAACTTTGTCTTGCAGATTAAGGACATGTCGCTTTTTGAGAAAGGCTCTTATTCGGTATATTTCATTTATTCGTTTCTTGATGCGATATTCTTTTTTTCGTTCTATTATTTTTTGCTGAATTCAATACACAGGAAAATTGTGCTGCCGAAATATTTTCCAAGCGGAAACATCAACTTTGAAAAAGGCTTGTTCAAAGTTTCGGTGCGGTTCCTGTTTGTAATCTTTTACATTTCGGTGCTCGTGCTGCCGGTGTTCTTGCTTATGGTTACATATTTTGTCAGCATAGATGCCGAAACGTTCCACGAAAACACGGTCATTCACATAATTTTTTGCTTTTTCATTTTGTTCGGGCTTATCATAACCAAGTATTTCATCAGCTATTTTTCTGTGCCGCTTGAAAAGCTCAAGGAAGGCACGCAAGAAATTGCCGAGGGCGATTATACGCAGCACGTCAACGTGGTTTCGGCTGATATTTTCGGCGAGCTTGCCGATTCGTTCAACAAAATGACGACGGTGATTGACTCGAAGACGAAGAAGCTTGTGTCGGTGCAGAATTCTGTTGTTACCGGCATGGCAACAATGGTAGAAAGCCGCGACAACTCAACCGGCGGTCACATCAAGCGCACAAGCAGCGGCGTGCGTGTTTTTGTTGACGCGCTTAAGAAAAGCCCAGAATATGCCAAGCTTTCTGAAAAATTCTACAGCGACGTGATTAAGGCCGCGCCTATGCACGACCTCGGCAAAATCGCCGTTCTTGATGCAATTTTGCGGAAGCCCGGCCGGTTTACGGCAGAAGAATATGACATGATGAAGGCTCATGCCGCCGAGGGCGCTCGCATTGTCGAGAACGTCTTGAGTGAAGTTGATGATGCCGGTTTCAAGCAGATTGCCATAAACGTTGCGCATTATCACCACGAAAAATGGGACGGTTCAGGCTACCCCGAAAAGCTTGCCGGCGAAGCGATTCCGCTTGAAGCGCGCATAATGGCGCTTGCAGACGTATTTGATGCGCTTGTAAGCAAACGCTGCTACAAAGAGAGCATGAGCTTCGACAAGGCTTTCGGCATCATAGAAGAATCGCTCGGCTCGCATTTTGACCCGAACCTCGGCAAAGTCTTCCTACAGTGCCGCCCCGAACTAGAATCATTGTACGGCAATATCCAATAATTCTTTTCGCATTAGCTTAATCTGCCGTAGGTGTAGCCGCGGTCGCTGTTGATGGCGGCGGTGCGGAGTTCAAAATAGCAGACGGCGTTCTCTTTAAGCTCAAGCTTGATGCAGTTGCTTGTGCGGCAAGTTTTTACAAGCGGTGTTGCACTCTCTCTAAGCACGGCAATTTCAGCTTCGTCCGGGTTTGCGTGTTCGCCCAAATCATGCCAGACTTTAAGCGGGTTGCAGGTCTCTTCATCGACAAGCCTTGTGAGCAGCACGTTTGCTTCTTTTTGGGCGGCAAGCGGCAGTTCAAGCTCAAGATTAAGCGTTGAGCCGCTCATTTCGGTGTCTACGTTCCATGCGATGCCTTTGTAATAGACCGCCTCTTCGCCTTTTTTCAGCTTGTCTTTGTCTTTTCTGCACTGAACCACGATACATTCAGGCGTTTTCAGCACGCATTTTTCGTAGTCTTGCATAAGCTGCTTGTAAAACGCAAAAGTCCAGAACGTCGGTTTCGGTATAAGGCCGTTTGCCACAAGCCCGAAGCCGCCGTGAAAAGGCGTAAACGGTACGCCCCATTCCTCAAAAATATCGCCGAAAGTCCAGTAAGAATAAGACTTGTGGTTGTCGCCGAACGTCGAAAGCATGTTCGCAATATAAGCAGCGTTCAAATTCGTGTCATGCACAGGCGCATTCGGAATGTAAGACGTGTTGTATTCTGTTACATGAATGTCCATGCCCTTAAATTCATTGAATGAATCTACAAGCGGGCGCGTAGAATCAAGCTGCTCAAAGCATTTCTCTTTAGGGTGAAGCTTCGGGTAGCCGTAATGACCATCCGGGGCAGGTGCTTCGGTGGTGTAGTGGTGGCGGCTCACAAAATCAATCGGGCATTTGTGTTCCTTTACAAATTCCAGGAACGATTTGATCCATTCCTTGTCTGTGCCGCCGCAGACAGCAGGGCCGCCGACCTTAAAGCGCGGGTCAACTTCCTTTACGGCGCGTGAAGTCAGGTCATAAAGCTTGAAATATTCGTTCATGTCGCTGTCTTTCCAGAAAACCGTAAGGTTCGGCTCGTTCCACACTTCAACCGGCCATGTAACAACTTCATCCCTGCCGTAGCGCGAAATGAGGTGATTGAGCGTTGCCTTTACAAGCGACGTCCAGCGGCCGTAGTCTTTTGGCGGCGTTACGTTGCCGCGCCAATAAAAGACGCACTGCTCGCCGCTTGCAAGCTGCTTCGGCATAAAGCCAAGCTCAAGAAACGGCTTGATGTTCAGCTTTTTGTATGAATCCATCACCATGTCGAGGTATGTCCAGTTGTATTCAACGAATGTCTGTTCTGAATCTTTGTTCTTCTTATATTCGTGATAAATCGCCATGTCGTCGCTGAAAAGACCATGGCCGCGTATGTGCTCAAAGCCGAGCTTTTCTTGCACAAACGCAAGCTGCTCAAGATATTTCTGCTGAAGTGCAAGCCCCATGCGCCCGGTGCCGACGCAATAAAATGTATTGTTGTTGAAAAGCACGTCTTCTTTGCCGCTAATCTGATATTTCATAAATGATTCCTTGTGGTCGCCGATTTTTCCCAATTGTAAGCGAATTCAATATCTGCCGCAATAAGAATAAAAACCTAGACCATATCTTCAAATCAAGACTATGCTCTCGTCGGATTCCGTTTCAGCAAAACGGCTTCACCCTTTCGGGGTTCAGATGTTTTGCTTCACGAAATCCGCCTACGCATAGTCTTGTATGGTGTACATCTGTAGAGATTGTATTCTTCTGGCGGAAAGCAGCGACTGGCGGACGCGGACTGCCTCATGGCTTGCCATGCGAGCAGTCCGGCGGACGGCATGAGCGGATTTCCGCCGAACATATATCAACATTGTTTATTCTGAAACTTAGAACCTGCGGAGGGGGCATTCGGAAGCTGTGATTTTGGGGCAAAGCTCGCTCATGCCGGTTGCAGCAAAATAATCTGAAAGTACGTCTTTAGTCACACGCGCCTGCGGTCCGATGCAGATTTCGTTGAAAAGGTCTGCATATTTTACGCCGAGGCTTTCGCACACGCCGCGCAAGTTGAGGATGAAATATTTCTTGATGTTCGTTTCTTCAACAAAAAAATGCGGCTCGCCCAGATATTCGCTCACATTATATGGAAGAGAAACAAGCCGGTATTCCTTTTCGCTTATGAAAGACGGATGCTTGAAAAGCGGCGAGCTTGTGATTAAATCGTTGAAAAGCTCCTGCACCTTGTCTGAGCTGTAATCTTCTTTGTTTTTGATTACGTCTGCAAGTTTCTGCACAATCTCAAGATTGTCGCAGCTTTTCGAGTAGCTCACCTTGCAGAGCGGCGCATGCCCGGCATCGCCGATTTTGGCGAGAAGCGCCTTGTCAAAGGCAATGCACACGCCCATGCCGTTCTTTGCATAGCGCGACCATTGCGCCGCGTCGTCGGCGTATTCGCTGAAACAGCTTGCGTAGCTTGAAAGCTTGTCAAAGTCTTTTAAGTTTATGCTGAAAAGCTCTTCCATGCGGCAGCAGTCTTCCGGCGCGAGCAGCTTTTTGAGCGCAATTTTCAGCTCCTTGATGAAATACTGCATTTCCTGGCTGTCATTCATGCGGCGCAAGTTCCAGAGCCAGATTTCGCCTTTAGTGATAATTCCGCGCATGGCGTTAAAGTCAGTGTAGTGGTAGAGGTTTTCCATAAGTGCTTTTAGCCGTTATTGTCAATTCCTTCAATATATTGTTGTGGAGTTTGCACAACTAATTTCGGGTTTTTATAATCACGGGCGTTCCTTGTGATTATAAAATCAATTTTATTGTCTAGTGCTGTAAAATATTGCAGGGCATCTTCAAAATCTGACATTTCTGAATTTAAAGCCAAATCAACTTCTTTTGCGTTTACAGAAATTATATCAATAATGATTCTGAGTTTTCTTAAAGCTTCTCTGGCTTTTTCAATGCCAAGATGCTTTCTAAGCAGATAATAAACATTCGCAAAAACCAAAGAAGTTGTAACCAGTTTAGCCTTCTTTTCATCACCTAAAGTAAGAATTTGGGCTGAATAAAAGTAAAAAGGTTCGCGCCGTTCCAAGACATCTAAAATTACATCAGAATCAACAAAAATGACCTTACTCATATTTTGATTCCAAATAGTCTATGTAATCTTCTTTGTCATTTTTCCCAACCGGAATTATTCCGCTTAATTCTTGAACCAGCGGTGATATTTCTTTTGACTTAGACTGTGATGAAAGCAAATTCTTAAAAAAAGATTCTACAATTTGCGAAATGCTTGAATTGTTTTCGGCAGCATAGCCTTTCATTGATGCTATAACGGAACTGTCCATGCTTAATGTAAGCTTTGCGTTCATAATACACCTCTTTACGTACAGTTTATTTTGTTTTATACGTAAAGTCAAATAAAAACAACAAGCCCCGGATGCAAATCCAGGGCTTGTGCTAGTTATGAATCAATTATTCGGTTTCAGATTACAGAATACCGATGCCGGTCAGCAGGATGATGAACAGCAGGATTGGCGCGATGAACTTAATCATTGCAATGTAAAGCCCCTTGCGGGCGAATTTTTCGCCGTTGAGGGTGATTTCATCGATTGTGGTCTGCGGCTTGGCAACCCAGCCAATCAAGATGCAGGTGAGCAGGCCGACAACCGGCATGAGGAAGTTGTTGCTTGCGTAGTCGAGGATGTCGAGAATCTGGCCGACGCTGCCGTTCGGAAGCTTGAGCTCGAAGTAGAAGACGTTGTAGCCGAGGCACACGATAATCGAAACGACAAAGGTGCTTGCCGCCATAACGAGCGTTGACTTTTTTCTGCTCCACTTGAATTTGTCCATCATGCTTGAAGTGATTGCTTCAAGAATAGAAACCGCCGACGTGAGCGCCGCGAACATGACCATAACAAAGAAGATAAGACCGATGAATTCGCCGAACTTGCCGAGCGAGTTGAAGACTTTCGGCAACGTGATGAACATAAGCCCCGGACCGGCTGACATTCCTTCTTTGCCACTGAATGCGAAAACTGCCGGAATAATCATCATGCCGGCGAGGAGCGCGATGCCTGTGTCGAAAATCTCAATCTGATTGACAGATTTGCCGAGGTTCACGTCTTTTTTCATGTATGAGCCGTAGGCAATCATGATGCCCATTGCGATTGAAAGCGAGTAGAAAAGCTGACCCATTGCGTCAAGGCAGACTGTAAGGAATTTCTTGAACGTAAGCCCTTCAAAATTCGGAATGAAGTAGACAGCCGCGCCCTGCAAGCCGGTGCGCGTAACGCCGTTTTCGTCAGTGTGGCTTATGAACATTGAATAGATTGCGATGAACACAACGATTACGACGAGAACCGGCATGAGAATTTTCGAATATTTTTCGATGCCGTGCTCAACGCCTTTGTAGACGATGATGAAGCAGAGAATCGCGAAAAGCACTGTGTAAAAAATCGGCTGCCACTGCGACGTGATGAAGCCGCCGAAGTAGCCGTCTGCAACTGCAACCTGCCCCTGAAAGGCGAGGTAGCTGAACATATACTTCATTACCCAGCCGCCGATTACGCAGTAATATGGGTAAATAATGAACGGCACTACGAAAGAGAAGATGCCGAGAAAGCCCCATTTTGAATTGATTTTCTTGTAGGCTGTCAGCGGACTTTCCTGTGTTTTTCTGCCGATTGCAATTTCTGTGATGAGAAGTGCAAAGCCGAAAGTCAATGCGAGTGCAAGATAAACCACAAGAAAAAGCCCGCCGCCGTCTTTTGCGGCAAGATAAGGGAACCGCCAGATGTTGCCCAAGCCGACGGCACTGCCTGCTGCCGCCAGAACGAAGCCGAGCGAACTTGTGAACGAGTTCCTCTGTTTTGTCTGATTTTCCATAAAATACCTCTGAATTTTTTTTACGGAATTAATTCTAACATAAAGATTAGAGATAGTCATTAAATTTAAAAACACATTGCTATTGTCGAGCCTCACTGTCATTGTCGGGTGGCTATGTCATTGCGAGGAACGAAGTGACGAAGCAATCTTCTTTTCGCAGGAGCCTAGTCTACGGTAAAAGCTTATCCGGCGAAAAGTGCCGCTTTTTGCTACGCAAAAACCGGCAGAATTTGTACATCGCCCCATTTTGGAAGCATTTGAGTATGTTCTTGCAAGTTTTCGCAAAGCGAAAACTTGCAGCGGTGCGCCAGACAAGCTTATTCTGTAGATTAAGCCAATCGCGCACCCGGTTTGCCGGTTAAGCCAAAGTCGTAGAATAAGCTCAATCGCAAACCCGGCACAGCTTGAAAATGCTCTGTTATTTCAGTAGAATATCTTCAATAGATTTCAATAGAAGCGGGTGTTCTGCAATAAAATGCAAGGCCTGCTGAAAATAAAAGAAATAGGAGACAATATGTCAATTTCTGCATTGCAAAAGGCACGTTACGAGTATCAGCCGAAACTTCCGGCTGTGCTTAAGAACAAACTCGACAAAATCGTAGTAGAATTCGGCAACCCGACAGAATCTGTTGCTGATCAGGCTGAACTTAAAGAGCTTTTCAAAAATACTTACGGAAAACCAGAAGCCCGCGTTGTAAAAGGCAAGAACGAAGACGTAAAAAAACAGATTAAGGTTGGTGTAATCCTTTCTGGCGGTCAGGCACCGGGCGGACACAACGTAATTGCAGGCCTTTATGACGGCATTAAGGCTGGCAACAAGTCTTCTACACTTTATGGTTTCAAAGGCGGCCCGAGCGGTCTTATTGAATGTGACTATGTAGAATTCAACGACAAATTCATTGACGAATACCGCAACACAGGCGGATTCGACATCATCGGTTCTGGACGCACAAAGATTGAGACAGACGAACAGTACAAGGCTTCTGCTGAAACAGCAAAGAAGCTCGGTCTTGACGCAATCGTAATCATCGGCGGCGACGACTCTAACACAAACGCAGCCTTGCTTGCTGAATACTTTGTTGCTAACAACATACCGACACGCGTTATCGGCTGTCCTAAGACAATCGACGGCGACCTCAAGAACGAATATATCGAAACTTCTTTCGGTTTCGATACAGCATGTAAGACATATTCTGAACTTATCGGAAACATCGAGCGCGACGCAAACTCTGCAAAGAAATACTGGCACTTCATCAAATTGATGGGCCGCTCTGCTTCGCACATCGCTCTTGAATGCGAACTTCAGACACAGGCAAATATCTGCTTGATTTCAGAAGAAGTTGAAGCCAAGAAGATGACTCTCCGCCAGATTACAGACGACATCTGTAAGGCTGTTGCAAAGCGCGCAGAAGGCGCAGGCAACTTCGGCGTTATCCTCATTCCGGAAGGTCTCGTAGAGTTCATTCCAGAAATGAAAGTTCTTATCGCTGAATTGAACGACAAGATGGCTCTTAAGGCTGATGAATTCAATGCCCTCAAAGATTTTGCCGCTAAGAAAGACTGGCTCAAAGCCAACCTTACAGCTGCAAGCTTCGAGACTTTCGCAAGCCTTCCAGAAGCAATTGCCGCTCAGTTCCTTGCAGACCGCGACCCGCACGGCAACGTTCAGGTTAGCCGCATTGACACAGAAAAGCTCCTCGCACTAAGCGTAGAAGCACGCCTTGCAGAAATGAAGAAAGAAGGAACTTACAAAGGCAAGTTCAGCTCATACTGCCACTTCTTCGGCTACGAAGGCCGCTGTGCGTTCCCTTCAAACTTTGATGCAGACTACTGCTACAGCTTGGGCTACAACGCATTTGTTCTCATCGCTTCTGGCGTTACAGGCTACCTTTCTAGCGTACGCAACTTGACAGCTCCAGCTGAAAAGTGGATTGCCGGCGGTATTCCGTTGACAATGATGATGAACATGGAACAGCGCCACGGCTCAAAGAAGCCTGTTATCCGCAAGGCATTGGTTGAGCTTGACGGTGCACCTTTCAAGGCTTATGCAGACAACCGCGAAAAATGGGCTGTTGAAACAGCTTATCTCTATCCGGGCGCAATTCAATATTACGGCCCAAGCGAAGTTTGCGATCAGCCGACAAAGACATTGAAGCTTGAACACAAATAAGCTTGCAAGATTTGCAGAATAGCTTTTATAATGGGCTGTCTTTTGGCAGCCCGTTTTTTTGGAGGAGCAAGTGAAACTTTACAGTAGGTCTCAGGTAGTTGTTATTGTCTGCGTAACGGTAATTGCAATGTTCTTGCTTTGCGCAAGCATGGCGGTTGCAGTTTTCAGAGTAAGAACAGCCGAAAAAACTGAAGAACTGCCTGTTGATTCAGAAGAAATACAGGAAGAGTCAAAATACAGCGACACACCTGTGTTTGAATTCAAAACTTCTGCTCCTGATCAGGTAAAAAAAATTGACCTTGACGGTTATTCGCAGGATGAAATCCAGAACATTACAGTCTATGCCAATTGCAAAGATGCTGTAGTAAATATCACAACCGAAGTTGTCGCCGTAAACTGGTTTCTTGAGCCTGTTCCTCAGTCAGGCGGCTCTGGTTCTGGTGCAATTATAGACAAGCGCGGCTATGTTGTAACAAATACACACGTAATTGCCGATGCCTACCGCATTTACGTTTCTTTGTCTGACGGCACTCAATATGAAGGAACTGTCGTCGGTTCTGATACGGCGAGCGATATCGCCGTTGTTAAGTTTACGCCGCCTGAAAACATGGAGCTGCGCACGATAGATTTCGGTGAATCTTCTCATCTGAAAGTAGGGCAGAAAGTCATCGCCATCGGCAACCCGTTCGGTCTTGAGCGCACGATGACGACAGGCATTGTTTCTGGCTTAGGCCGCCCGATTCAGTCAAGCCAGAACACGATAATCAGAAACATGATTCAGACAGACACAGCGATTAACCCGGGCAATTCGGGCGGACCGCTTTTAGATACAAACGGAAGATTAATCGGCATTAACACGATGATTTATTCAAATTCAGGTGATTCTGCCGGTATCGGTTTTGCCGTGCCGTCTGATACTGCAAAACGTGTCGCCGCAGAGCTTATACAGAACGGAAAAGTCCGCCGCGGTACAATCGATGCGACTTTTGTTCAGCTTAACAGCTCAATTGCAAATTATGCTAAGCTTGCAGTTAATTCAGGATTGCTTGTGCAGCAGGTGGCAGAGAAGGGCAACGCCGCAAAAGCAGGGCTTAAGGGCGGCACAAATGCTGTGCGCTACGGCTCTGCACGCAATTCGCAGATCATTTATCTTGGCGGCGACGTTATAACTGCAATTGACGGCATTGCGGTCAGCTCTCTGGCGGGCTATTATGCCGCGCTTGAAAGCAAGAAGCCCGGCGACGAAGTTTCTGTTGCAGTTCTCCGGGGCAGAAAGACCGAAGTAATCGAGATTGTACTGACGGAGTAACGGGTTTGCGACTGGGCTGAATCTACGGAACAAGCTCTATCTGGCAAACCGCTGCAAGTTTTGCTCCGCAAAACTTGTTTAGTTTATTGTAAAATTGACGGGTTTGCGACTGGGCTGAATCTACGGAACAAGCTCTATCTGGCAAACCGCTGCAAGTTTTGCTTTGCAAGACTTGATAGCTAAGGTTTTACAAATTTAATGTTGTTTTTTTAGCTGAACTCATTGTAAACTTTCAACTAGCAGGTAAACGGGCATCTTTAAAAGGAGATAACTTTTAGATGCCCTTATTTTTTCCGTTTTACCTCTTTTGGGAGTTTATATGAAAAAAAATTGCTGTTTGTGTCTGGCTGAAAAGCTGTCTGGTAAAACTTTGGCGGGGCTGTTTGTTTTTGTGCTTTGCGCCTCTTTGTCTTTTACCGGCTGTAAGCCTTCTAATTCAAAAGTTAAGACAAATGACCCTGTGAAATATTCTTCAGTGCTGGCATTGGATAAGACACTTTTTGCGGAAATCAAAAAAGGCGATACAATAACCATTAAAACAAAAAAATGCGGAATATTAAAAAAGCCTGATGCATCAATTACAAAGCCAAAAATTAAGCTGATGTTTAATGATGTGGATAATTCAGCTTTGGCTGGCGGCAAGTATTCAGAAAATGCTGTTTTTAACAAAAACTACAAAAATGCAGATTTGCAGAATGCAGAGCAGACCATAACTTATACAGTTTCTGCAAAAGAAGCTTCAAAACTAAAGGAAAAAGGTCTTGTCATTCTGGGTTATGGTGCAGAAGTTTCTGTGGTAAAACTTTCGTGTATTGATTATGCTCCTGTAGACGGAACGGAAATTAATACGGGCATTTCTTCAAAATCTTATTTTGCAGAAAATTTCCATTCAGGCTGGAATCTGGGCAATTACCTTGACACAATCGGTTCAGGAAAAAACAAAGGCTTTTCTGCTGCCGAAAACTGGTCTAAAGAAGAATCTACGCCTGAGCTTTTCAAAAACTTGCGGGAACTTGGCTTTGATTTTGTAAGAATTCCTGTGACTTATTTGAACCATATCGGAGAAGCTCCTGATTACAGAATAAACGCCGAATGGCTTGCATATGTCAAAAAAGTTGTAGATATGGCATTGGCAGAAGATCTCGGCGTGTTGATTAACATTCATCATGACGGCTCTGAAACAAACCAATGGCTCAACATTTCAAAAGCTGATGATAACGAGACAAACTATAAGAATCAGACAATTCAATTCTGCCAGATTTGGTCTCAGGTTGCAGAAGCTTTCAAAGATTATGGTTCTAAGCTTGCATTTGAGGGCTTCAATGAAATTCAGGACGGTAAATGGGGTTGGGGTGACAATAGAAGTGATGACGGCATTCAATATGCAATAATAAACAGATGGAATCAGGCTTTTACAGCTGTGGTGCGTGCTTCCGGCGGAAACAACGTGTACCGCTATCTGGGCTTGAACGGTTATTGTGCCTCGCCGGACTGCCTGTCTTATTTGAAATTGCCGGATGATTCCTGTGTTGACGGCGTAAACCGTTTTGCAGTTTCGTTTCATTATTATTCACCGTATGAATTCGGTATAGAAGCTTCTGTTCACAAGTGGGGCGCAGATTTCGGCAATGTGGCTCAGGTAGAGACAACCAAAAATGACCAGGAAAAAGCTCTGATGAAGACTTTTGACAGAGTTGCCGCTTTGTTTAAAGACTGCCCTGTTTATATAGGCGAATATGGCGCAACCTATCAGGGTGAAGCATATTCTGATTATCAGCGGTATTATCTTGAATTTCTGGTTAAATATGCCAGAAAAAAGAACATGATGTTCTTTCTTTGGGATAATAATGGTGAAAGCATAGGACGCGAAAGTTTCGGCTACATAAACAGAAAGACGGGCAAAGTCCGTTCCGGCTATGAGAATATTGTTGAAGCTGTAAACAGGGCGGCTTATTCTTCAGATGAAGATTATTCTGTAGAAGCACCGGCTGAAAAATAGGTCTGTTTAGGGTTCGGAGAATGGCGCTGTTAAAAGATAGTTTTTCAAACCAGAAGTTATTACGCTATGGAGTTCTCTCTGCTTTTGCGCTCTGTATTTTTTTCTCAATCTTTTATTGGTTAATTCGAAAACTTGAGAGCTCAAAAGTTTTTAATGCGGAATCTTTTAATACCGGCTGGACAGTAACCATAGATGACAGGCGTTTTGACGGTGTGGATATTCTCGATTTTTCTTTTCCGGTAGTTTCTACAGGCACAGAAATTGTTCTTGAAAACAGCCTGCCTGTATTTGGAATGCCGAATCCTGTGTTAAGAATTTACACATTGTATTGCACAGCAGATATTTATTTGGACGGAAAAATAGTTTATTCATACGGGCATGACCTTTGGATGCGGTCTAAGAATGTCGGGTGCGGCGCGCATGTGACAGGCTTATATAATTACAGGCCCGGAACACCTGTAAAGATTGTTTTAAACGTAACCGAGCCGCGCTCATTTACTTCACTGCAGCCTGTCTGGATTGAATCGGCAGAGAATACATTTCCGAATATGCTTTCCGGCAGGCTGTTCATGATGTACTGCTCTATTTTTCTGATGGTTCTCGGTTTGGTCAGTTCCGTTATTTTTACAGCCTTTATTATTCTTGGCAAAAAAGTAATAAGAATTCTTACACTTGCCCAGTTTCTGATGTGGCTGGGTCTTTTTGAATTGTATACAAACCGCTGTATGGTCGTTTTTTTTCCTAATTATTCATTTAATTCCTGGATGGAGCATGTCACGCTGTATTGTACGAATTTTGCAACACTCGCGCTTTTTCACCAGCTTATTGCGCGGCGGCAGTTTGAAAAGCGGATTATTCTCTGCATAATTTATGCTTTTGCAATTTATTGTGCTTTGATTCTGCTTCTTGATTTTTCCGGCGTTATGCATCTGCCAGTTACACGTTCTATACAATTTGCTTTTCTGGGTATAGAAGTTGTTTTCTGTCTGTATGTATGCATAAGAAATCTTCTTGTGTTGATATGGCAGGAAAGAATTCCTACTATCGGTTTTCTTTTTATGCTTTTCTTTATAGTTGTGGATATTGTGCGCTACCCGATACAAAAGTATTTTTCATTGAATCTTCAGCTTATGCAGGGAAGTCCTCTGTCTTTTGGTGTGCTGGCATTCATAACAATAATGGTAGCAAATTTTCTTTTTCAGATAAAACCTAATTCAGAAAAAAAAGCTTTACAGCAGATTAAAGACGAACAGATACGGCTTGATTATCAGACAGGGCTTTTGAATGCTTTTGCAATAAATGAATACTTGAAAAATATCGAAGCAGCAAACGATATAGATTTTTCTGCAATAATGCTGACATTCACATCTGCCGGAAAAGATACGCCTGATTTGTTTTCTCTTGATGGCTGCGAAGTGCTTTCCGCTTTTACCGGCTGCATAAAGAAAATCTTTTGTGAGAAGTCAGAAATTGCTTATATGGGCAATGAAGAATTCTGCGTTGTTGCGCTTAATTTGCGCAAAGAAGACATTCACCGCATGCTGGTCAATCTGGATGAGCTTCTGTTCACTGAAATACAGAAACATCCGCGCTATCAGTATTCAATGTCTTCAGGTTCAGTGCTGCGCTCAGAAGTTGAATATGTCTCAAACCTTCTGCCTCTCGCCAAAGAGCGCATGCTGTCTCAAAAAGAAGGCTTCCGCAACTAGGTCACTGAGCCATGTCGAAGTGCCCCCGATAATGACAGTTTTGCTGTGTTTGGTTGCTTCGACTACGCGGTTGGTGAGCGTAACCGAACCAAGCCGAAGTGACCGTCCTACAATGACACTACACGTCCTCATCGACGGCTGCTGCAATTTTTTGCTTGATAACACAAAAACTATCGTATAAACTTATAGGAGTAAATGATAAGTTTGGAGTTTTTGGAATATTTTGGAAAGTGACAGAAATCTCTGTTGCTGCATGGATGATGACGTTGTTAAAAGATACTTTTTCAAATCAGAAGTTATTACGCTATGGAGTTCTCTCAGCCTTTGCGCTTTGCATTTTCTTCTCAATTTTTTATTGGGTGATCCGCGAGCTTGAACGGTCAATAGTCTTTAACGCAGAATCTTTTAACACAGGCTGGGCAATAACCATAGATGACAGGCGTTTTGATAATGTAGACCTTTCTGACTTTTCTTTTCCGGTAGTTTCAACAGGCACAAAAGTTGTTCTGGAAAATAAACTGCCTGAAATTACTGTAGAAAATCCTGTACTTAGAATGTATACCTCATACTGCACTGTTGATGCGCGCATTAACGATAAAATAGTCTACCGTTACGGACAGGAGTATGTTCCAATTTCAAGAAATGTCGGTTCGGGTATGCACATAATAAGCCTTTACGGCTGCACCCCCGGCACTGACATAAAGATTATCTTGAATGTAACCGAGCCGCGCTCGTTCACGTCTTTTCAGCCTGTCTGGATTGAAGATGCAAGGAAGTCATTTTCTAACATGCTTTCAGGGCGTCTGTTCATGATGTTCTGTTCTGTGTTTCTTGTACTTACCGGGCTTGTAGGCACAATTGTTGTTCTTATATTCATTGCTTTTGAGAAAGGCATTGCGAAAATTCTGCCGCTTTCAATGTTTCTGTTGTGCCTCGGTCTTTATGAGCTTTACGCAAACAAATGTGTAAACGCATTTTACCATAATTATTCGATTAACACATGGATAGAATATTTTATGCTTTACTGCACTAATTTTGCAGTTTTGGCGGTTTTTTACAGGTTTATTGCGCGTACAAAAATTGAACAGCGGATTGTGCTCGGCTTAATTTATGGTTTTGCAATTTTTTGCTCAATTGCCCTGCTTCTCGATTTTTCAGGTATAATGCATCTGCCGTCTTTGCGTTCTATTCAGTTTGCTTTTCTGGGTGTAGAAATTGTTTTCTGTATATTTGTGAGTATAAGGAATGTCCTTGTACTGGTGTGGCGCGAAAGGCTTCCTACTATCGGTTTTCTTTTTATGCTTTTCTTCATGGTTGTGGACATTGTGCGTTATCCGATTCAAAAGTATTTTTCTCTGAATCTTCAGGTTATGCAGGGAAGCCCTCTGTCTTTTGGTGTTCTTGTATTCGTCACAATAATGATAGCGCACTTTCTTTTTCAGATAAGACCTGATTCTGAAAAAAAAGCTGTTGAGCAGATTAAAGACGAGCAGCTGCGGCTTGATTATCAGACAGGGCTTTTGAATGTTTTTGCAATAAATGAATACTTGAAAAAAATAGAAGCGGCAAACGATGTGGATTTTTCTGCAATAATGCTGACATTCACATCAGCCGGAAGAGATACGCCTGATTTGTTTTCTATTGAGGGCAGTGAGGTGCTTTCGGCTTTTATCGGCTGTATAAAGAAAATCTTCTTTGAGAAAGCAAAGATTGCATATTTGGGCGATGAAGACTTCTGTATTATTGCGCCTAATTTGCGCAAAGAAGATATTCACCGTATGATGGTCAACTTAGATGAGCTTCTTTTCACTGAAATTCAGAAACATCCGCGCTATCAGTATTCTATGTCTTCAGGTTCAGCGCTGCGTTCAGAAGTTGAATATGTCTCAAACCTTCTGCCTCTCGCCAAAGAGCGTATGCTGTCTCAAAAAGAAGGCTTCCGAAATTAGCATTTCTCGCGTCATCGTCATGCACAGCAGCTCTTTGTCATTGCCCGGCTTGACCGGGCAATCTTGCATGAAGATTATCGGGTCAAGCCCGATAATGACACTGCCGCTGATAATGGCAGCAAAATGTGAATATCAAAAATGGATATGAATTATCAAAAATATATATATCTATATTAAAAAATCAAAGTTATTATAGGAATATCAAAGGTTCAGGATCTTTGTGAGTTTCTTGAAAAATGAGGATTAAAAAAGCGTAGAAAAATAAAAAAATTGCTTGACTTAGTTGGAATAATCAACTAACATAATAACATCATTAACTTGAATAAATCTGAAAAAATTATTGAGTTTATCTGCATTTTTTGTGTAACCTCAATGATGTTTCAGGTTTTAATAAATGAAATTTTATAACATCATAATAGGAGGAATGTTATGAAAAAGTTGCTTGCTGCATTGGTTTGTGTAGCATTAATCGTTGGTTCTGTATCAGCAAAACCAAAGAATGACAAGAATGTAAAGGTTATCAATGTTTGGACTTTCACAGACGAAGTACCAAAAATGATTGATAGATACATTGCAACACACCCTGATTTTGACTACAAAATCAACACAACAATTATTGCAACAACTGACGGTGCTTATCAGCCAGCTCTTGACCAGGCATTGGCAGGTGGCGGAAAAGACGCTCCGGATATCTATTGTTGTGAATCAGCATTCGTTTTGAAATATACTCAGGGCGATGCTTCTGGTTACGCTGCAAAATACAAGGATCTCGGAATCAATGTTAACAAAGCTTTGAAAGAAGCTCAGATTGCTCAGTACGCAGTTGATATCGGTACACGTGGAAAAGACCTCGTAGCTCTTCCATATCAGGCAACTGGTGGTGCATTCATCTACCGCCGTTCAATTGCTAAAGCAACTTGGGGTTCAGATGATCCTAAAGTTGTAAAAGACAAGATCGGTGGCGGTACACAGAAACTTGACAAATTCTGGAAAGCTGCTGAAGAACTTAAAGCTAAAGGTTACAAAATCTGCTCTGGTGACGGTGACCTCTGGCACGCTGTAGAAAACTCTTCTGACAAGGGTTGGATTGTAAACAACAAACTCTACATTGACCCGAAACGCGAAGCTTTCATGGACTATTCAAAGAAGATGTTCGACAACGGTTATAATAACGATACACGTGACTGGACAGATGCTTGGTTCGCAGATATGAAAGAAACAGGTACAGCATTCGGTTTCTTCGGTCCAGCATGGCTTATCAACTACGTTATGGCTGGTAACTCAGGCGGTTCAAAGATCGGTGAAGGCTCATTCGGTGACTGGGCTGTTACAGAATCACCAATCGGATTCTTCTGGGGTGGTACATGGTTGGCTGTAAACGACAACACAAAAGTTAAAGACGGCGTTCGCCAGATTATCGAATGGATTACATTGGATACATCTGAAAGCGGTCTTCTTTATGGTTGGGCAAACGGTACATGGTCTGGCGAAGCTGGAACAAAAGATACAGTATCTTCTGGTACAGTTATGGCTAAATCAAACGGTAAGCTTGACTTCTTGAACGGCCAGAACATGTTCGATGTATTCGTACCTGCTAACAAATATGCAACTGGTAAGAACCTTACACAGTATGATGAAGGTATCAACCAGGTATGGCGTGATCAGGTTCGTGCTTATGCTTACGGTCAGAAGACAAAAGAAGAAGCTCTCGCTGACTTCAAACAGACTGTAGCTGACAAGTTTGACCTTGACATCTAATTAATTAACTGGTGCTGTCTTGTAAAAGACAGCCCGGTTTGTTTGCTGATAACGAGTTTGTGTTTTGAAAACTTTGCAACTCACAAACTCGTTTTTTTTTCGATTTTTTAATGTGTACAGACACAGTCTTTCCATTTTTTGGCTGGGGTTTATATGAAACAGAAACACAACAAAATAAGCTATGCAAAATACGGATATTATTTTGCCATTCCGTTTATTGTAGCCTGGCTTATTTTTATGGCATATCCTATTATTTATACTATTGTTTTAGGTTTTACAAACCTAAAAGGTATGGGCAATACAAATATCCAAGTGGCAAAACCATTCTTCAGAAACTTTATCAGATTGTCTTCTAATATTACATTTATTAAATCTGTAAAGAATACATTCATTATTTGGATTACAAACTTTATTCCTCAGATTGTTTTTGCGCTTGCTCTTGCTGCATGGTTCAGTAATGATGCAACCAGAATTAAGGGAAGAGGCTTTTTCAAAGTAGTATTCTATATGCCAAATATTATTACAGCGGCATCTGTTGCTATTTTGTTCAATGCTTTGTTTTCTTATCCAGTTGGACCGGTAAACTCAATTCTTGAATCATTGGGATTTGCAAAATTCAACTTTATACAGTCCCCAACGGCTTCAAGAGCAATTGTTTCGTTTGTTCAGTTCTGGCAGTGGTACGGCTATACAATGATAGTTTTGATTTCAGGTATTTTGGGTATCAGTCCTGATATTTTTGAAGCTGCAGAAATAGACGGTGCAAATGGTGCTCAGAAATTCTTCAAAATTACTTTACCGAACCTAAGAACAATTATGCTCTTTACACTTGTTACTTCGTTGATTGGTGGTCTCCAGATGTTCGATATTCCGAAATTGTTCAACCTCGGTGGTCCTGATAACTCAACGATTACAGCCAGTGTATTTATTTATGATATTGCATTCTCAGGCAGTTATCTTTATGCAACAGCATCTGCTGCAAGTATGGTTATGTTTATCATAATCGCAATTTTGTCAGCAATCATGTTCTTTATGATGCGTGATAAAGATGAAGCCAAATTATATAAAGCCGAAAAAGCTAGAATAAAGGCTTATAAAAAAGAACAAAAAGCTTTGGCTAAGCAAGGAGGCGGCAAATGAGCAAGTCTCTGTCTGCATCAAAAACAACTTTCAAATTTTTTGTATACGTTGTTTGTATAATTCTTACAATTTTAAGTATTTTTCCTTTCTGGACAATGATTGTTAATGCAACCAGAAGTACTTATCAGATTCAGTCACACGCTGTATCTATTGTTCCATCAAAATTCTTGATGAATAACTGGCAGATTTTGAACGGCAAGCAGTTCAACGCAATGCAGGGTTTTATAAATTCTCTGATTATTGCTGTAGGCGCAACCGTTTGTGCTGTTTACTTCTCTACGTTGACAGCATATTCAATCGTAGTTTATGACTGGAAGTTAAAGAGAACATTCTTTACGTTCATCATGGCAATTATGATGATTCCGTCTCAGATTGTTACAATCGGTTTCTATCAGATGATTTATAAAGTGCATCTGACGAACAATTTTTTGCCGTTGATTATTCCGGCTATAGCGGCGCCTTCCACGGTCTTCTTTATGCGGCAATACATGATTCCTTCATTGTCACTGGAAATTATTGAATCTGCACGTATTGACGGTGCTAAAGAGTTTTACACATTCAATACAATTGCACTGCCAATTATGAAACCGGCAATTGCTACACAGGCAATCTTCATCTTTGTTTCAAAGTGGAATGAATTGTTTATGCCGTTGGTATTACTTACAAAGCATGACCATTATACAATGCCAATTATGGTAAGTTTGCTCCGCGGTGATATTTACCGTACAGAATATGGTTCAATTTATTTGGGTCTTCTTCTTACTGTTTTGCCGCTGTTTGTAGTATACTTCCTGCTTTCTAAATACATTATTGCCGGTGTTGCTCTTGGTTCTGTAAAGGGCTAATCTGCACATCTTTGGCTTAAAAAAAAGCACCTTTCACTTGAAAGGTGCTTTTTTTATGTGTTGTCATACTGAACTTGGTTCAGCATCTGCTGTATATAAGCAGACCCCGAAACTAGTTCGGGGTGACAGATGGCTTAGCGCTGGACGCGGCCAGAGCCGTCACCAGCGCAGAGCGCTTCAACTTCTTTACGTGTGGTAAGGTTAAAGTCGCCCGGAATTGAGTGCTTGAGACAAGAAGCGGCGGCTGCAAAATTAACAGCTTTTTCTTCATCGTCTCCGTATTCAAGCAAACCGAAAATCAAGCCGGCTGAGAAGCTGTCTCCGCCGCCGACACGGTCAACAATGTCTGTAATTTCGTATTTTCTAGAAACATAAAAGCCTGTCTTGCCGTGAATGGCTGCGCTCCAGCCGTTATAGTCTGCCGAATGAGATTCTCTCAATGTAATTGCAACAACTGAAACATTCGGGTAAGCGGCTTTAACTTTTTCTGCCAATGCTTTATAGGCATTTGTGTCAAGTTTTCCGCTTGTAACGTCAACAGGTGCAGAAATGCCCAAAGATTTTTGAATGTCTTCTTCGTTTGCGATTATTACATCAGCGTATTTAGAAAGACCGCTCATCACTTCTGCGGCAGTCTTGCCGTAGTTCCAGAGCTTCTTGCGATAATTCAAATCAATTGATACAGTACATCCGGCAGCTTTTGCCGCTTTTACTGCTTCAAGTGAAAGTGCGGCTGTAGATTCGGTCAATGCTGGTGTAATGCCTGTAATGTGAAACCATTTTGCACCATTGAAGATTGTCTTCCAGTCAAAGTCGCCTGGCTTTGCCATGGAAATGCTTGTATATTCGCGGTCGTAAACTACATTTGAAGGTCTCTGGTTTGCGCCAGATTCAAGATAATAGATTCCCATGCGGCCTTTTGTCCGCTTAATGAAAGATACATCAACTCCGTGGGCGCGTACTGCAGAAACAGCACCTTCGCCAATCGGGGTGTCCGGCAAAGCGGTTACAAAAACGCCCTGCTTGCCGAGAATTGAAAGAGAAACTGCTACGTTGGCTTCTCCACCGCCAAAAGTAGCTTCTAAAAGTGGTTGTTGAAAAAAGCGTTCATGTTCAGGTGATTTAAGCCTTAGCATGATTTCGCCGAATGTGACAATTTTATCCATGGAAAATCCTCCATGAATAATTTAGCTCTATCTGGGCTACTTGTCAATCAGTAAAATACTATTACACTGATTGACAAGTATGTCAAAAGGGTGTAAATTCTTATATATGAATGAAATACTGAAAAAACTTGGCGACATCGGGCTTGTTCCTGTCGTCAAAATCGATGATGTTTCGCGCGCTTGTGGTCTTGCACAGGCGCTTATAGACGGTGGTCTTCCATGTGCAGAAATTACCTTCAGAACAGCGGCCGCTGCTGATGCAATTTCAGCAATTACGAAGAAATTTCCAGAAATGCTTGTCGGTGCAGGCACAGTAATCAATGTAGATTACGCAAAGCGCGCAAAAGAAGCTGGTGCAAAGTTCATCGTTGCGCCGGGCTTTTCGCCTGATGTGGTGGACTGGTGCATTGAAAACAATATGCCGGTTGTGCCGGGCATAAACAATCCGAGCGGAGTAGAAGCAGGGCTTGCAAAAGGGCTTGAAGTGCTCAAATTTTTCCCGGCAGAAGCTTCGGGTGGCGTTGCCATGCTTTCTGCTCTTTCAGGCCCGTTCCCGCAGGTTAAGTTCATGCCAACCGGCGGCATCAGCATGAAAAACCTTAGCGATTATGCTAAATGCGGAGTTGTTCACGCTATTGGTGGCAGCTGGATGGTCAAGTCTGATTTGATTGAAGCTGAAAACTGGCAGGAAATTTCAAGGCTCTGCAAAGAAGCTGTTGTTGCGCTTCATGGTTTTGAGCTTGCCCATATCGGTATAAATGCTGAAAATGCAGAAGAAGCAATGCAGGCTGCAAAGCTTTTTGCGCTGTTCGGTTTTCCATTGAAAGACGGCAATTCATCAATTTTCAACGCTTCTTGCATTGAGGTGATGAAATCTAAAGGCCGCGGCAAAAACGGCCACATCGCCATAAGATGCTGGAACATCGAAAGAGCGCTTGCTTATCTTGCACAATTCGGCTTTAAAGGCGTGGAAGAAACTGCAAAATACAAGAAAGACAAACTATCTATGATTTATCTTGATAAGGAAATCGCCGGTTTTGCGGTTCATCTGGTAAGAGCTTAGTCTTTGAACAAGAAGCCGAAGCTTAATGCAACTTCAACGTGCGGAAAAGTCTTTGAAATTTGCTTGCCTTTTATCACAAGCGATGAAGAGCTTCCGCCGTCAAGCATTATCGCTTCGGTTGCGCCAAGCCGCAGCAGAATAGAAGAAGTTTCGTTAAAGGTTGCTCCTTTTGAGGTACCTCCAGATTTATCAATAGCAAGCAAAATTAAAGTTTTCCCATTATCAAGAATACCGGCCGCTGTGCGAGGCTCTTTCTGCTGAGATTTGAACATGATTATTCTGCCGTCTTTCAGCAGTGTCCAGAAGCCGCCGAATGCAAATCTTGTAGTGCTGTCTGGCTCAAAGTCATTTTGTGAGTCTAAAATGCTCGCTGTAAGTTTTTCTTTATTGTCGGCGGCGAAAATGAGCGCTGCATAACGCCCGGCTATTGGGGCTAAAATTTTGCTGTTGATTGCATAGACACCGGCGATTGTTCTTTTTTTTGAGGCACGTCCAGAAGGGTAGTTGAACGGCGTTGCGTTTACAGCAACAATCGTACCGTTTCTCTGTGCGAATTTTTTTGTTGTTTCAGCCTTAAAAACCGAAGTTCCGCCGTCAGTGACTTCTTCAACCGGTTTGCTTGATATGAGATTTATATTCGGAGTGTCGAGGTTAATCTTAACGGCATTGCATCTGCTGTGGCTTGTTTCATCAAAGAACGAGCAGTGCTCAATACCTTCAGTTAATTCTTCCCAATTAAATTGAGTTTCTGTAACAGAAACAACAGGTTCATTTGTAGAAGAATTTTCAGTCTGAGAAACGTTTGCTTGTTCAGCTGTTGATAAAACTACACAATTAGAGAAAAGAATTGTAATGCATATAGACAAAAAAAGCTTCAAGGAAAATCCTGAAGCTTTTTTATGAACCGAAAGTATCAATTAATACGATCCTTTAGAATCCTTTGATTTTCTTGACTTCTTCATCAGTTTGCGCTGAATTGTCTTATTCTTGCGGTTCTGAATGGTAGAAGGTTTTTCGTAATATTCGCGTTTTTTCCATTCGCGGATAATGCCTTCTTTTTCAACCATTCTCTTAAAGCGTTTGATAGCTTTTTCGAGGTTTTCTGAATCATCAACTACGATGCGTGCCATATGTGTAATCACCTCCTTTCGGATAACCGTCAGCGTATGCCTATTTTGCGGAAAAACACGATTTTTGTCAAGCCCTGCACATAATAGTGCTTAATGCAGGGCTGCCGCTTTCGTCTCAAGTACCAATATAGGACTGCCGCTTTTTTGCAAGAAAAGCGGCGCATTTTGCCGGTTAAGCTTAAGTTGTAGGTTAGTCTAATGTAAAATGAGCTTGTCACTCACAATTGAAGTCTTGCGGATTTCTCTAAAGCGTCTGTTCAAGTCTTCCATTGTAAGATTTTCTTTTTCTTTGCCGCTAATATCGAGAATTATCTCGCCGCCGTCCATCATCAAAAGACGGTTACCGTAATCAAGAGCCTGCTGCATGTTGTGCGTTACCATCATTACGGTAAGATTATAATTGTCTGCAAACTCTTTTGTCAGCTTCATTACAATATCTGCGTTCGTCGGGTCAAGCGCGGCGGTGTGTTCGTCTAACAGCAGAATCTGCGGCTTTGAAAGAACAGCCATAAGCAGCGTAAGCGCCTGTCGCTGTCCGCCTGAAAACTGGTCAACGTTGTCGTTTAAGCGGTCTTCGAGTCCCATATTTAGCTTTTTAAGCTCTTCGCGAAAAAAAGCCTGCTTCTTCTTGTTCAGACTGATTCTAAGCCCTTTCCAGCCTTTGTTGCTGCAAATCATCATGTTGTCCTGCAACGACATTTTGCCGGCTGTGCCTAAGAGCGGGTTCTGAAAAATGCGGCCCATGTACTTTGCGCGTTTGTATTCAGGCTCGTTTGTGATATCTTTTGAATCAAGCGTAATTGTTCCATGAGAAGGGTGCATATTGCCTGAAATAATGTTGTACAAAGTTGATTTACCGGCACCGTTAGAACCGATTACGGTGATAAAGTCTCCGTCGTTTATTTTGAGGTTTATGTTTTTAAGTGCTTCGTTCTCGTCCGGCGTTCCGGCGTTAAAAGTGATTCCTATATCTTTAAGCTCAAGCATGTTTCTTCCCCTTTTTTGAAATGATAAGACAAATAATGATAAGAAGACCTGTGATAAGTTTTAAGTCATTGCTTGTAAGCCCGATGACAAAACCGTAGCTTCTGCCTATGTACATTATTCCGCGGTAAATAATTGAACCGATTAAAACGCAGAGTGTCTGCATCCCGATTTTGTTTGAGCGGATAATGAATTCGCCGAGCATGAGCGAAGCAAGACCGCTGACAATAACACCTGTTCCGCTGCCGACATCTGCAAAGCCGTTGTACATTGCCGCAAAAGCGCCAGAAAGTGCCGCTAGTCCGTCGCCGACACAGACGCCGATTCCACGTACAATCTGCGGATTAACGCCCTGCGAGATAATCATCTGCTGATTTGCACCGAGCGCGCCCATCGTAAGTCCAAGGTCAGTGTGGTAAAAAATATCCATTATCCATTTTAGTGCAATCACGAAGATAATCAGAAAAACGCAAATTCCAATCTCGGCAGGAAGAGCCGGAAAGTGAGCCTCGCAAAATGCTGTAATCTTAGAGAAAGGTGTCGCAATCTTAAGAAAAGAAATATTCGCTTTGTTGCTCATTATGCGCAGATTAATCGAATAAAGCATTGTCATTACAAGAATACCGGCAAGAAGATCAGGAATTTTAAGCTTTGTATAGATTACTGTTGTGCAAAGACCGGCCATTGCTCCGCCTATAAAAGCAAGCACAAGCGCTGCCAATGGATTCATTCCAAGTGTAAGACAGGCCGCAAGAATACAGCCGCCCATCGGAAACGCGCCGTCAACGGTCATGTCGCAAAAGTTAAGGATACGGTAGGACATAAAAACGCCCAGAACCATAATTCCGTAAATCAAACCTTCAATAATAATATTGCAGAACATATTGATAAATTCCTTAAACAAAAAAAGGGCTATCTGATATTGACAGAAGCCGTTACCAGATGCCCTTTCATTATAGAAAATTTTAAACTATTTTTCTATCAATTTACCGTTTTCAAATATCATATTTGCAGAATTTTTTAAATCTTCTGGAATTGAAATTCCGCATGCTTTTGCTGCATCAAGATCAATCAGAAGGTCAGAATCAGACGGTTCTGTCATAAAGCGGACTGGAATTGTGTCAGGCTTTGTTCCGTTAAGAATCTTTACAACAATTTCACCTGTTGCGCGGCCTGCCTTGTAATAGTTGAATCCGCTGGCCATAAAAATGCCGCCGTCTTTTGCAGCTGTTACGTCGCCAGAGAAAATCGGCTTTTTGGCTCTGCCGAATACATCAACGAGAGAAGCAATTGCGCTGAATACTGTGTTGTCTGTTGTAAGGTAGATTCCGTCAACGCGGTTAATGATTGTTTCTGCAGCCTGCTTAACTTCGCTAGACTGGCTGATTGCCTGTGTAACAAGCTCAAGACCTGCTTCCTGGCAGCCCTGCTTTACAAGCTCAAGTGCAGAAACAGAGTTTGCTTCGTTGCTTGTGTAGATGTAGCCGAGTGTTTTAATGCCTGTAACGTTTGCAAAAAGCTTGATGTGCTCCACTGTCGGAATTGCATCGCTCATGCCTGTTACATTGTCTTTGCCGTGTTCAACTGTGTCTACAAGACCGGCACCAACTGGGTCTGTAACAGTTCCGAAAACAATCGGAGTGTCTTTCAGTGTTGTAGAAAGCGCAATTGCTACAGGTGTTGCAATGCCGACTGCAATGTCAACTTTCTTTACTTTGAACTGAGAGGCAATCTGTGCGGCAGTGTTTACATCGCCGTTTGCATTCTGAAGGTCAAATTCTGCGTTGATTCCGTTCTCGTTGATTACATCGATAATGCCCTGTTCTGCAGCGTCAAGTGCCGGATGCTGAACGATTTTAGCGATGCCGATTTTTACCTGCTTTGAGCCAGATTTTTTTTCATTGCAGGAAGTAAAGATAAGACCTGCAATCATGGTTAAAAGAATAAGCTTTTTCATTATTTACTCCTAAAAGTTTCTGTCTACAGTAACTATGTAGTGAATATATCCTTTTTTTTTATTTCTGTCAATAGAAATTAATAATTTTTTTAGAAACCGTGATTCAAGGGAAACAGTTATTCCGTTTTTAGCCGGATAAACTTAAGCTGTAGATTAGACTAATGCAAAATGAGTTTATCCGTATACAAATGCGCATTGTTTGTCTTTACAAGATTTATAGCATAGGCGTCATAATAACTCAGGTTCGTGAATTTTGAGAGACAGCTGTTTTCGTTCTGACCGTCGCCGTAAATTATTGTTACATCAATATTTAAAAGCGGCGCGTAATAGTTTATTGAAGGAATGAAATTTTCGTTTAAAAAGTCGTTGTTGCTGTTATAGACGGTCAGAAGCAGCTTGACCTTTGAGCCTTGAGTTTTTGTGATTGTACTGCTGTGAGCAGTATTTTTGTATTCTTTCCAATTATCTTTATTGATTGCTGTGTTGGAAACAAGAAGAGACCTGCTTTCTTCGTTGTACTCAAAAGGTGTTGAAATTTTATTTCCGTATTTATCTCCATAAGAAAAGCCTTGAGTATAAACAGCTGCGTCTAAAAGACCGTCGCACATGTTTCTGACAAGAAAGAGCAGGGCAAGTGCCTGTGCGTCTGTGTTCTGGGTTACGGTGCCTGTAATTGCGCCTGAAGTTATTGCTTTTTCTACGGAGTCATTCGCGTCAAAACCGAAAACAGGCAGCCCTTTCGGAAAATTTTCAGAAGCAATGCATGCAAGCGCCATCTCGTCGTTGTTTGATATAACCAGGTCGATTGATTTGCCAAAAGAGTTTGTCCATATTTTCATGGATTCGCGGGCTGTCGCAGCGTTCCAGGTTGAACCGTCGGCACCTGTCATAGATTTTGCCGCAAGCTCCACCGTCTTATAGGATTTGTTTCCTATTTTTACGGTGCCTTCTTTTTTGATGTTCGGTTTTGTTGAATTGTTCCATGTGTCTAAGGCGCGGCGGACACCTTCAGTTCTGGCTTTAGAATCAATGTGCCCTTCATCGCCGATAAGCAGAACATAGCCGATAATACCGTCACCGTTTCTGTCAATTTTGCTGATATCGGAATTCTGCAGAAAATCGAGAATCTGCTGTCCCTGCGTCTCTCCGCCATTCTGCGAGTCTGTTCCAAGGTAATATGTCCTGTTGTTCCATGAAACGGCTGAATAATCCAATTTGCCTGTAATTGGGTCAGACGGCTGCCTGTTGTAGAAAATTACCGGCTTGTTTTTGTTGAGCATTGTTGATTTATTTTCTTTGCATGAAAACAAAATCAAGCTTATGACAGCCATAAGAATGATGAATGCAGCTTTTTTAATTTTTTTCATTTTGCTTCCTATTAAAATAATAAATTAATGGAACATTCCCCAGTTTTCACCGCTTTCAACGCTGACTTTAAGCGGTACGTTCAGTTTTGCAACGCTTTCCATTTTAGTTTTGAGAAGCGTCTTTACAGTTTCGCATTCTTCAAGCGGACATTCCAAAATCAATTCGTCATGTACCTGAAGAAGAAGTTTTGCCTTGAGTTTTTGCGCCTCAATTTCGTTCTGCACAGCAATCATAGCCTTTTTCACTATGTCTGCGGCTGAACCTTGAATAGGCGTGTTTACAGCCATGCGCTCTGCGGCAGATTTTTCGGTTTTATTCTTGGCATTAATTGTGCGGATAAAACGCTTGCGCTTAAAGATTGTCTCCACATAGCCCGAAGCTTCGCATTTTTCAATAACCGCGCGGATAAAATCCTGAATGCCTGAATATGTCGCAAAATAAGAGTCGATGAACTCTTTCGCGGTTGTTCTTGAAATGCCAAGCTCGTTTGAGAGCCGGAATGCACTCATTCCGTACATTACGCCGAAGTTGATTGTCTTTGCCGTGCGCCGCTGTTCCGGTGTTACCTGCTCCGGTGCTACGCCGAAAATCAGGCTTGCAGTTGCTTTATGTACGTCTACACCCTCGTTAAAAGCTTTCTGCAGGTTCTTGTCGCCGGAAAGATGTGCAAGAAGCACAAGTTCAATCTGTGAGTAGTCAGCCGAAACAAGCACTTTGCCCGGCTCGGCAGTAAACGCGCTTCTTATGCGTCTGCCAGCTTCTTCTCTTACAGGAATGTTCTGCAAATTCGGGTCTTTGCTCGAAAGGCGGCCTGTCGCTGTGCCTGTCTGCATAAAGCTCGTGTGAATGCGCCCGTTTTTGTCTGCAAGCGAAGGCAGCGTATCTACATAAGTTGAAAGCAGTTTTGTAAGGCTTCTGTATTCGAGAATCTTCTTCGGTACAGGATCAAGCTGCGCGAGTTCCTCTAAAACTGAAGTGTCCGTTGAGTAGCCGGTTTTTGTCTTTTTTGCAGCGGGAAGCTTCCGCTCTTCAAACAAGACCTGCTGAAGCTGTTTTGTCGAAGAAATGTTGAAATCGTGCCCTACAATGTCAAAGATTTCAGTCTGAGTCTTTTCAATGTCTGCTACAAGCTCAATGCGGTAATCTGCAAGTTTCTGCGAATCAACGTGAATACCCTCGATTTCCATTTCGGCGAGAATGGGCAGAACCGGCATTTCGATTGACCAGAAAAGATCAGAAAGGTCTGTTTTTTTGAGCTCCGGCTCAAGTTTCTGCCAGAGTTTCAGCGTCAAATCAGCGTCTTCTGCGGCGTAGGGGATTGCGTCTTTAAGCGGAACATCGGCAAAAGTCTTGCCTTTTGCAATTTCGGCTTTCGGCACTAAAGACTCAAAACTGATTGTCTCCAAGTTCAGAATAGCCTTCGAGAGCGATTCAAGCGAAAATGAGTTGTATTCCGGGTTAAGAAGCCACGCCGCAATCATTGTGTCTGCAAAACGGCATTTCGGCTTTGCAAGGCCGTTTGAGCGCAAAACCTGATAGTCGAATTTGCCGTTGTGGGTTATCACTGTCATCTGCTTGTCTGAAAAAATTGCGGCCAGCTCTTTGAGCGCGGAAGCCTTTTCGATATATTGCGGCGCGTCAAATGTGCCGCGCTCTGCGCTTGTGAACGGCACATAAAAAGATTTGCCGGTTTTGCAGCATAGCGAAAAACCGACCATATTCGCCTGATGTGGGTTCAAGCCGTCTGTCTCAAGGTCAAAGGCACAGAACGAATTCTGCTTGATTTCTTCTATAATAGTGTGAAGTTCTTCAATTGAATGAACCGGCGTATAGTCGCCGGTGTTCTGCACTGCCGGTGCCGCAGAGCTTTCAAACAAAGAGTTTGTTCCGTCTGTTTGTGCCGGAGCAGATTGCGCCGCGGCCGTCTGCATTGTTACTGTGTCTTTTATAGCTGTTTCATCTGCCGCATAGCTTTTGGCAACGGCATAAGCGCCTGCATGTTCAAGAATCTGTGCCGCACTTTTGTAGTCCGGCGAAATCAGCTTCAATTCATCAATTGAGGCGCACACCGGAACATCGTAGCACAGCTCAACAAGCTTCTGAGAGAAATAAGCAGATTCCTTGCCTTCTATAAGCTTTTTCTGCGTTGCGCCTTTTATGCTGTCAATGTTCGCGTAAATGCCGTCAAGCGTCTTGTAGTCAGCAAGAAGCTTCTGCGCCGTCTTTTCGCCTATTCCTTTTACGCCCGGAATGTTGTCAGCCGTGTCGCCGATAAGCGAAAGCATGTCGCGCATCTGTTCAGACTTTACGCCCCATTCGGCTTCAACGCCCTGCTTGTCGATTAAAATCCAGCCGCCGCCTGCTTTGTCCGGCTTTAGCATAAGTGTTGTGTCTGTTACTAGCTGCATCAAGTCTTTGTCGCCAGAAAGAATCCGGCATTGTCTGCCGCTTTTTTCACATCCGGCGGCAAGCGTTGCTATTACATCGTCTGCTTCAAAGCCGTCGCAGCGCAAAATCGGCACGCCCAGCGCCGTAAGAATTTCTTCGATTACCGGAATTTGCGCATGAAGGTCTTCAGGCGTTTTCTGGCGGGTGGCTTTGTACTGGTCAAAAAGTTCGTGCCTGAATGTCGGTGTCCGCGAATCCATTGCGGCGAGAATATACTGCGGTTTATAGTCTTTCAATATGCGGTGAAAATTCCTGAAAAATCCGAAAACTGCGGAAATGTTTTCGCCGTTCTTGTTTATGAGCGGCCGGTTTATAAAAGCATAATATGCCCTGTAAATAAGCCCGTAAGAGTCAAGAATGTATAAAGTGTTGTTATCCGGCATAATCGCTCCAAAATGCTTCCTTTCAGTTTGCTTCTATAATAACAGAAAAAAGCTGTATGCGCATATCTGGAATTTTTCCTATGGTTGGAAAAAAAAAGCCGGTGGCTGATGCACCGGCTTTTGTCATTCTGGGCGCTGCGCCCTTGCAGTTTTACTGCTGAATATCAACGAAACTTGCCGTGTGAAGTTCACCGGCGTAAATGCTCTTCCGGTTTTTGTAGGGATTTTTGAATTTGGCAATTTGGTTTCTGATGCGCACGATGTTGCTCTTCAACAGGTTGCGGTTGCGTTCATTTTGGGCAAGTACCTGTGTCTGAAGCTTGTACAAATCTGTCTTGAGCTGTGGAATTTCAGTTTCACCGTGCGGATAGACTGAACGGTACAAGTCTTCCATCGGTTTTATAACACGCTGGAGATTATTTATGTTCGATACAATCTGCTCTTCTATTTCAGCTTGAGTAGAAATTGCATTTACATTGTCTGATTTTATGCTGGCTTCCTGTTTTTCAAGCACAAGAAGATATTCCTGAAATTTAGACCGCTGCTGTTCAAGCAAGTGACGCAGACGCTTCAAAATTGCAACACGTTCATCAATTTCTGTTTGTGTAAGAGTTAAAGTCTCCGTCATGAATAACCCCTTAAGGTTTGATTAAATCAAATAATGCGTATTTCCATTGCATACGCTGCAAATAACCGATTAACCCGAAATATTTATTCCTGTATGCTGTACAGGGTGATTTTCAATAGGATCAGAATTTACAATTGCGGTTGCCCATGAATCACGGAGCTGGCTCATCATGCTGCGTACAAATGTGATTTTTTCAGGCTTTGTGCCGACGTTGGCTTCCAATAATTCCTGGTTAAAGAACATATAAAGATTAAGAAGATTCTGGGCAATTTCGCCGCCTGCTTCCATGTCAAGAGAAACCATCAGTTCTGTGATAATTTCCTGTGCTTTAATGATGTTGCGGCTGAATTTTTCGATGTCTTTTGGTGCAATTTTTGTATCGGTACCAAATTTTTCTAAGGCTAAATTTAGCTGTCGTACACATTCATCATAAAGCATAATGATAAGTTTGCCCTGGCTTGCTGTTTTTACACTTGCTTCTTTATATGCACTATAAGCTTGGTTATATCCCACCGATTCCCCCTGTATTAGTATGTATCATTTGAGCGACACATTAACAAACAGAATACAATACACTCTAATTCGTTTAAATATCGGCGTTGAAAAAAGCAACTTTAGCAAAAAAGTGATTTTTTTTGGAAAATTATTGATTTTTTCAGATATTAAGCAAGCTGTGCCACCTTTTGCAATGCCCGGTGTCAGTTTTTTTGTTATTTTTTAAGACGTTTTCTATAGCCTAACGGCGTTTATTTTCGTATATTAAATGTAGCTGGTTGGTTAGCGCTTTTGAACTTAAACTGAACTGAATATAAATAGTCTTTGAATATGGGGTATATGATGAGCGAAAACAAAAACGACGACAACAAGAAAAACGAAAACGACCCATACGATTTTTTCAAATTGTCAAACGAGCCTTCAAACAATGGCGATAAAAAGCCTAAATGGTCTTTGTGGGTTCTTGTTGCTGTTGGTATCGCAGTAATTCTGCTTGTAAATATGATGGGTATGTCCAGAGCGGACACGACAATTCCTTTTTCTGAGTTTAAAAAGCTTATTGAAAACGGAACAATTGTCCGTGTTGATTTAGGACAAAACTATTTTATAGGTTACAGTTCTCAGCAAAACACAGCTTCTCAATATTCATCTGAAAATGCACTTTCTGCTTTGTTCCGCAATGCAAATATGACACCTGAATATAAGACAGTTGCAATCTATACAGAAGATTTCTTTAGGTTTCTTGATGAAAAGAAGGTAACTTATAAGGCTGTTGCAAAACAGAACAATTATATTCTTGAGATTATCCTTAACTGGGTTGTTCCGTTCGGGCTGCTTTTCTTAGTATGGCGTATGCTCTTTAAAAAGATGGGCGGCGGCTTCGGCGGCGGAATGGGACTTTTCTCTGCCGGACAAAGCCGCAACAGCGCTGTGGAAGAGGGCAAGGTAACTACCCGCTTTAAAGATGTTGCCGGTGTTGACGAAGCCAAAGAAGAGCTTGTTGAAGTCGTAGATTTTTTGAAATCTCCAAAGAAATATACAGACATCGGCGGCAAGATTCCGAAAGGTGTGCTTTTGGTCGGACCTCCGGGAACAGGTAAGACATTGCTTGCCCGTGCCGTAGCCGGAGAAGCCGGTGTGCCGTTCTTTAGAATCAGCGGTTCAGACTTTGTAGAAATGTTCGTCGGTGTGGGCGCAAGCCGTGTGCGCGACCTTTTCAGACAGGCACGCGAAAAAGCGCCATGCATCATTTTTATTGATGAATTAGATGCCATCGGTAAGAGCCGCGTAAACGGTTTCGGTGGCGGCAATGATGAGCGCGAGCAGACATTGAATCAGCTGCTTGTAGAAATGGACGGCTTTGACAACGAAAAGGGCTTGATTATTCTTGCCGCTACAAACCGCGCAGATGTTCTTGATTCGGCTTTGCTCCGTCCGGGACGTTTTGACCGTCAGGTTCCTGTTGAATGTCCTGATGTAAAGGGCCGCGAAGAGATTCTCAAGATTCATGCAAAGAATGTCAAAATTGACGATGACGTTGATTTTAATTCTATTGCACACGGAACTGTAGGTTTTGCCGGTGCAGATCTTGCAAACGTTGTAAATGAAGCCGCACTTCTTGCCGTGCGCAACGGCAGAAAAAAAGTTTCAATGGTAGATTTTAACGATGCCATAGACAAGGTGAGCATGGGCCTTAAAAAGAAGAACAAGCGTGAGAACGAGAAAGAGCACAAACTCATTGCGTTTCACGAGACAGGTCATGCGCTCATTGCGGCTTTTACGCCGGATTTTCCGCCTGTCAACAAGATTACGGTTGTTCCGCGCTCTCATGGTATCGGCGGTTTTACGCAGTACCGCGAGCAGGAAGAACATAACTGCCTTACAAAGCGCGATATGCTCAATGAGGTTGACAGCTGTCTTGGCGGCCGTGCTGCTGAAGAGATTATGCTCGGCGAAGTTTCAACTGGCGCTTCAAACGACATTGCGCGCGCCACCGACATAATAAAGCGCATGATTACCGACTACGGTATGAGCGACAAATTTAAGAACATTACGCTCGGAAAAGGCGTTCTCGGAAACCGCGGCGGCGAGCCGAGCATTGTCCGTGAATTCAGCGAAGAGACGCAGAAGTTCATTGATGAAGAGATGGCGCGCATAATGGATGAGCGTTATCAGCATGTTCTTTCTGTATTGCGCGAACATAAACAGCTGCTTGAATATATTGCGAACCGTCTTATTGAGATTGAAACTATGGACGGCAAGGAATTTGCAGATATTATAAAGGCAGAAGCTGATTTGTCGCAGAAGCTGATTGCGCAGAATGATGCTCCGGCTGACGGCAACGCATCAGAGGACAAGCCTGAAGAATCTGCCGTTCAATCTGAAACTTCTGAAAACTGAAAACCGCCTGAATTTGGCTGTTGGCTATAAAATTGAAAAGCCGGTCTGTAAAAAGCAGACCGGCTTTTGTTTTGATGTTTTCCGTTTTTTCGGAACTTAGAAAGAAGCTATAGTGCGCTTCTTTTTTATTACGAAATAATCTGGATATTGAAGCTTAAGATAGTGAATGTCATCAATGACCCTTGTAAGGTGCCTGTCGATTACTTCAAGTGATTTAGCTTCGTCTTTTGCTTCTATTGCGTCTGTCAGTTCGGTGTGGTCACTAATCAGTCTGTTCATGTCCATGCGCTCTATATTCAGATTGCGTACTCTGTCAAAATGAACCAGTAGCCGTTTTAAGAAATTGTAGACTGATTCTTTCTGGCAGAATCTGAACAGCAGTTTATGGAATGTGTTGTCAATTAAAAGAAGCTGGGCTGCATTATTGTTTTCTATGCAGACTTTCTGCTGTTCTATATTATTGCGGAGTTCAACAACGTCATAGTCTGTGCGCGACTGTGAAAGCTGCTGTACAATGCTGCGTTCTATAGCCCAGCGAGCAAAGCGGGCTTCTTCTACTAAATCCAAGTCTATGTGGGACACTCTTGTGCCGCGCTGAGGCATTATTTTTAATAAGCCTGATTTTGAAAGGTCAAAAAATGCTTCACGCACAGGTGTCCGGCTAAGTTCCAGCTGTTCACTGATGATAGATTCACTTACCAGTTGACCAGGTTTTAAGTGGAGATTGACAATATTGTAAGACAGACATCGGATTGCGTAATCGCGTGTCGATTCGTACCGCTCTCGTTCTAGAACAATTAAATTTGTTTCTGCTTCCATATTGAACTCCACTTTATCAGACTAATTTACTTTTTTCAATTAGTTCAAAAAGTTCCTTATGTACTGGCATTATCCGGGTGTCTGTCAGCCCAAATATTTTTGCAATACACTTTCTACTGCAGAAGCGTCTGCAACCAAGTCTTCAAAAATAGCTGTGATTTTTGCTGCAAGCGGTGTCTTTGTTAAGTCTGTACCGAACAAAGTTTCATTGGTAAGAATCGGTTCAAGAACGCCGTTTGCTGTCGATTTATCGCCAAGCTTTACGTTTTTCAGTTTTTCCTGCATTTCTTTGAGCATCGGGTCGCTTGAAGGTTCAAAGCTTTTGCCTTTTGAGTCAACTGCAAGCAGATAGCGGAGCCAGCCTGCAATGGCAAGCGGAATGCCTTTTAGTGCGGCAAGGTCTTTGCCCTGTTGAATATACGATTTGATTGTCTCACCGAAGCGTACTGGAATTTTTTGCGAAGTGTCCGTCGCAATTCTCTGCGGTGTATCCGGAATGTTCGGGTTTACAAGCCGTCCGTTGATTACCTCGTCAATAAAAGCTTTTGGACTTAAAATGCCGGGGTCTTCTACCACAGGCAGACCTTCTTTATAACCAATCTGCTTGATAAGAGAAACAAGCAGCGGGTTTTTCATTTCTTCTGCAATGGAAGTGTAGCCTAAAAGACAGCCGTAAACTGCAAGAGCCGTATGCAGAGGGTTAAGACATGCTGTAACCTTCATGCGTTCGCTTTTGCTTACAGAAGCTCTGTCTGTGAGAAATACACCCGAATCCTTGAGGTTTTCAAAAGCAGGGCGGCCTGCCGGAAAAGTGTCTTCTATAACAAGATACTGCGGTTTTTCGGCATTTACAAAAGGCGCAATGAAAGTGCCTTTTGATGTGGTTATCGGCGCAATGTTGCTTATTCCGTCTTTTTCAAGCTGTTCCTGCACATTTTTGGCAGGGCGCGGCGTAATTTTGTCAATCATTGTCCATGGAAAAGCTACTTTTTTTTCATCTTTTAGATAAGAAACAAAATCTTTTGAAACATAGCCGTTCTTGAGCCATGTTTCTGCTATTTCAAGCACTGCGCGCTGAAGCTTTTCGCCGTTCTGCGAGCAGTTGTCCATGCTTACAAGGGCAATTGGTTTTGCACCGGCGTTAAAGCGTTCAAGCATGAGCGCTGTGATAATGCTCATTGCGTGTACCGGTGCTGAAGGACCTTGTGCAAAATCTTTCTGGACAACCGGAAGAAGTCCGCCGTCCATGCCGCGGAGAGCGTAGCCTTTTTCGGTTATTGTAAAGCTTACCATTTTAAGCGAAGGTGAGACAAAAATTGCTTTTAAGCGCGTCCAGTCCGCCTGATTCTGCGGTGTTGCCTGATAAGCTTCTGCGGCAGAAGCTACTACGCTTTTTTCAAGGCTTCCGTCGGCGCACATAGTAACTAGCAGCGCAAGATTATCAAAAGGTTTGTAGATTTTTTCTATTATTTCACCGTCAAATGTGTCGGCTGCAATAATTCCGGTTTTGGCAAGGTTTTGATCTAAGAGTTTCTGCTGCAGCGGTGCAATAAAACCACGGAAAATATTTCCCGCGCCAAAGTGAATCCATTCAGGTGCTTCGGCTGTGTTTTTTTTCATAAGCTCAATGTTAAACTGTGGAAGGGCAGCGCCAGTTTTCTGCCATGCGGCTGTATCTTTTAATGCAGAGAGTGTTAATGTAAGCATAAAAACTCCTATTAATAGTGTACTAGTATGTTAGTATCCTGCCAGTGATTTGTCAATATTCGGAGTTTGCGGTTAGGATTGTTTTTCAAAAATAGCGCAATCTGCAAAACCTGTAAGTTTTCGTCCTATGAGAACTTAATAAGAAATTTCTCCTTGACTGACAAAGCGGTTTCTGCTTTACTATAGTAGGAGTTTAAGATTATTTCAGAATGGGCATTTTGTTTGTTTTTCAAATTGCTGTACTGAAAAAAGTTTTTCTTCGCGGCTATTTTTTTCCAGCTGCAAAGAGGGGTGCTTTTTATATGAAAAAAATTATTTCATTTGGTTGTATTTTTGTTTTAACCGCTGTTATGCTTTCTGCACAGATTATGACAGCCGGCGACTTTTTTCAGTCTATAAATGAATTTTATGGAACGATTAAAGATTTTGAAGCCAACGTAACTATTACTGATTCAAAATCTGTTTCTTCTGCAAAAGTATCTTTTAAGCGCCCAAATCTGCTCCGTTTTGATTTTTCAAACCCTGACACTCAGGTAATCTGTTTTAATGCTGAAACCCTTACAATTTATGTGCCTAGAACACGCGCTATAATGACACAGACTGTATCAGGTTCGGGAAGATCTTCAGGTGCAGGTATTGCAACTCCTGAAGGTTTGTCGCTTATGCGCCGCTATTATTCAATTTCCTATGAAACAGGTCAGAATGCAGAGCCGCTCGACGAAGGTTCTTCTGAAAAGGTTGTAAAGCTTATTCTTGTGCCGAAAACTTCATCTGAGGGCTACCGCCGCATCCGCCTGTCTATAAACCCTGAGACAAAGCTTATCCGCCGGGTTGAAGGCTACGCTAAATCAGGCGAGACTTTCATTTTTGACTTTAAGAATTACGCGCTGAACAAAGGCATCCCGGATACACGCTTTATTTATGATCCGCCTTCTTCTGCAAACAGTTATGACAATTTTTTGTATGCGGAATAAAACTTAAAAATTCGGAACTTTTCCGGATTGATAACTTTATTTGAAAATTTTAGACTTAATAAAAATCTTTTATTAAGTTGTTTATAGATAACGAGTTGAGAATAAAATTTCAGCTCAAAGGATTTTTTTATTATGGAAAGTTTTGGTGCTACGCTAAAGCAGGCACGTGAAGCCCGCGGAATTGATTTGGAAAGGGCTTCGCTCGAAACTAACATTACTACCGCTTATCTTGACGCACTTGAGAAAGAGCTGATTTCGTCTTTTCCATGTGACACTTATTTGATTGGCTTTTTGAAGAATTATGCTGAATATTTGAATCTTGACTCTGAAGAATTGGTGACAATGTACAAAGCCGTAAAGACGCAGATTGAGCCAGCGCCTTTGGAGCTGCTGCTTGCACCAAAAAAGAAAGTTCCAGTTTATGCGGTTGTTGGTGCTGTAGTTGGTGTCGCAATTATCTCGCTGGCGGCTTTCCTTATCATACGTCTCAACTCAAAAAAAGATGAAAAACGCGAAAACGTTATCTCTGCTGCTCCTCAGCACAGTGTCTATCAGCTTGGAAATGTTCCTATGCAGAAACGTGTTTATCAAGATGATCAGATTGAAGTAGCTTTTGATAATGAAGTAGTAACATTGAAAGTAGCTGATACTATCGGAATGCTCACACTGGATACACCGTTCGGTTCTCAAGTTGTTGAACTTGGTGAAGAATCAGAAATTGATTTGGACGGTCAGCCGGGTGGAGAAATTTCGGTTTACCTTTCTGATATTTCTAAAACAGATTCAACCCGCGGTGCAGAAATTCAGGTTGTCAGAATTGTTCCTGAAGCAGAGCTTGCAGTTGTTGCTCCTGTTGAATCAAACCAGGAAGAGGAATTTGCTTCAAATGAGCTTGTCTCTGAAACAACAGAAGCAGGAATTAAGAGAACCATCGTTTTTGAATCGGCAACTGCTTATCCTGTAACATTAAATGCAAATTTCAGAAACCAGTGTCTGTTCCGTTATCAGATTGACCGCAAAGATATTGTAGAAGATTTCTATACTTCAAACCAGACTGTAAGCATTAACGCAAACAACGGCTTCCGTCTGTGGATGTCGAATGCCAATGCTGTAAAAATGCAGATTGTTGGCGGCGGCCGTGTTGTAGATCTTGATATCGGACGCCCAGGCCAGGTTTTGGTAGAAGATGTAAAATGGATAAAAGACGAAGACGGCCGTTTCAAATTGGTGGTTATGGAAGTTGAATAACAAGCTTTTTTTCCTTGATCAGCATGGATGTGCGAAAAATCAAGTAGACGGTGAATTAATTATCGGACACCTCGCTGAAGACGGATGGGTTCGTACAGACGAGCCGGAAAAAGCTTCTTTAATTATTGTAAATTCCTGCGGATTTATTGAATCTGCCAAAACCGAATCAATCAATTCAGTTATACAGGCAAGGGCGCAATACCCTAATGCAAAGATACTGCTTGCCGGCTGCCTTGCCGAAAGATACCACAAAGAATTCGCAGATTCTTTTACCGAGGTTGACGGCATTTTGGGCAACGGCGACATTTCACTTGTGCGTAAAGCTGTAAAAGAGCTTGAGCAGGGCAAGAGGCCGGACATAAATTCGCCCCAGAACGGTGTCTGTGCCGGTGAGCGGCCTGAGTTTCTGTCGTTTGCAGGCAGTGCATTTGTCAAAATCACAGAAGGCTGTAACAACCGCTGTTCTTTCTGCGCCATTCCGCTTATACGCGGCAACTTGCGTAGCCGCTCAATTAACGAGATTGTAGCTGAAATAAGAACGCTTCTGCTCCGCGGAATCTTCGAGATTAATCTGATAGGCCAGGATTTGGCGTCTTATGGCAAAGACTTTGAAAGCGGTGATAATGCCGGCGAAAGCCAGCTTGTAAAGCTTCTTAACGAAATAAGCGAGCTTAAGGGTAATTTCTGGTTAAGGCTTTTGTACATTCATCCTGACAATTTTCCGCACGGTTTAACCGGCGCAATCAAAAAAGATTCAAGAATACTTCCATATTTTGATATTCCATTTCAGTCTGGCGACAATGACATAATTTTGCGCATGAACAGGCATGGCAACGCTGAAGCCTACAAGACGCTTGTCGCAGAAATCAGAAAAGAGCTGCCGCAGGCTGTTTTGCGCACCACCTTTTTGACCGGTTTTCCGGGCGAAGATAAAGCCAAATTTGAGAATACCCTTGCTTTCTTAAAAGCCATTGAGCCTGACTGGTCGGGCTGCTTTGCTTACAGCCCGGAAGAGGGAACTCCTGCCGAAAAATTTAAGGAAAAACGCGCCCCTCAGCGCACCGCAAAAAAGCGCTGTGAAAAGCTTACGGAAATTCAGCAGGCTATAACTGAACAGAGGCTTGCGCGCCACTGCGGCGAAAAATGCGACGTGCTTATAGAAGAGATTGTGCCTTTCAAAGAAGGTGAAGAAACCGGCTTTGTAATCGGGCGCGCATGGTTTCAGGCGCCGGAAGTTGATGGCGCGGCAGTTATATCGTATGATGTTACTAATCCAAAGCAGGTTGCACAGATTTCTGTCGGTGCAAGAATTCCGGTTATGATAAGCTCTGTGCGGGGCGTTGACATTGAGGGATTCATGCTTTAGCGCAAGACGCCGGGCAAGTCTCTTGAATTTATACATAAAATGATTTAATAAGTTTTATGGAAACATAAAAAGTTTTAGGAGAAGAAAAATGGAACAGTCACAATCAGAAGAGAGACCTGTTATCTTAACAGTAGACGATGATTCAGTAATGAATGTTCACGTTATGTCCTCATTGAAGGCACAATATAGGGTTGTGACATTGAATTCCGGTAAAGCTGCCTTAAAATTCTTGTCAGAAAATGTAGTTGATCTTGTTATTCTTGATATAAATATGCCCGAAGTTTCAGGTTTTCAGGTTTACGAAGCTATGCAGCAGAGACGCGAAACAAAAAACATTCCGGTTATTTTCTTAACAGGCATAGAAAAAGAAGATATTGTCTCTCAGATTATCAAATCTGGCGCAAACGATTATATCTTAAAACCGATTGCTCCGGCTGAACTTCTGCAGCATGTACAGAATCAGCTTGTCTTGAGCAGGAAGCGCAAAATGCTTGAAGCTCTGAAAATTGAAAAACAAAAAAACGTAAGAAAATCAAAAGTCAATGCAGGCAGATAATTATTTAAGTCTTTTAAATCCCGAACAGTGCCAGGCTGTTATGCACGAAGGTTCTCCGCTGCTGATTCTTGCAGGAGCGGGTTCGGGCAAGACGCGCGTAATAACAACCAAAATTGCGTGGCTCATAGAGCAGGGCACAGACCCGCGCACAATTCTGGCCGTTACCTTCACCAAAAAAGCAGCGAACGAGATGCGCGAGCGCGCGTGCCGTCTAAACGAAAACGCGCAGTTTGCACAGATAAGAACGTTTCACTCTTTCGGCTCTTGGTTTTTGCGTGTTTACGCTGAATACGCTGGGCTTGCCCCGAATTTCACAATCTATGATGACACTGACATGCTCACGCTGCTAAGCAAGGCCGCGCCTGAGCTGACGCACAACCAGTGCGCGCATTATACGCACCTTATTTCGCGCGCAAAAGACTATTGCCTGCTGCCAGACAGCGACCTCACTGAAATCGATGAAGACCCGAATTTCGCAGATTATTACCAGAAATATCAGGACAGACTGCATGAAACAGGCAACGCCGATTTCGGCGATTTGATTGCGCTGCCTGTGCGCATCTTGAAAGAAAACCCGGAAATTGCGGAGCAGATGCACCGCCGCTTTCAGGTGATAATGATTGACGAGTACCAGGATTCTAACGTGGCGCAATTTGAGCTTCTCAAAGTGCTTGCCGGGCCAGAAACTTATGTGTGCGTCGTCGGTGACGATGACCAGTCGATATACAGCTTCCGTGGCGCAGAAGTGCAGAATATTCTTACGTTTCAAGAAAACTTTAAAGGTGCAGAGCTTATAAAGCTTGAGCGGAACTACCGCTCTGTTGCGCCGGTCTTGAAAATTGCGGATGAAGTTATCAGCAACAATAAAGGGCGGCTCGGCAAGACACTGAAAGCAGAGCGCGGCGAAGGCAAAAAGCCTGTGGCTGTGTTCCTCGCAAACCAAGACGAAGAAACTGCATTCTGCGCCGAAATGATAAAAGCCGCTTACCGTAAAGGCTGCCCTTACAGCGACTGGGCTGTGCTTTACAGAACCAACGCGCAGTCGCTTGGCTTTGAAACAGAGTTCTTAAACAGAAAAATTCCATACCGCGTTGTCGGTTCGCTTAAATTCTATGACCGCGAAGAAATCAAAGACATTCTCGCTTATCTTGCGCTGGTGCTCAATTCAAGAGATGAAATCAGCTTTGCGCGCGTTGTCAACAAGCCTTTGCGCGGCGTGGGCAACTCAAGCCAGCAGAAAATCATAGATTTTGCGCGTTCAACTTATGGCACGCTCGAAATGTCGCCAGAACAGCGGCCTGTGCTGCGCGGCAGCATTCTTGAAGCGTGTGCAGACGAAGCACTGCCAATTCCGGCAAAAGCCAAAAAAGGCGTGCACCAATTCCTTGAGGTAATGCAGAACCTTGCCGCCGAGCTTGATAAATCGGATGCAAACGGCGAACCAGCTGTGTCAAAAGAAATTGCTGACATGGCACAGATTGCAATTGAAGAGCAGATGCTCTCAAATGCGCCGCTTGAAAAAGCAAAGACGCTCGCTTCGTTTATCGAAAAGGTCATATCGGCTTCTGGTTTGGGCGAATATCATTCTGCGCAGGACGAAATTGCAGGCACACAGCGCATGGCGAACATGCAGGAGCTTGCGAACAGCGCGGCTTTATACCCAAAGACTAGGGCAGGGCTCGCGCTTTTCTTTGACCACATCGAGCTAGACCGCGCCGTAACTCAGGCTGAAGACACAAGCGATGCCGTTACGCTGATTACGCTGCACAACACAAAAGGCCTTGAATTTCCGCGCGTAATAATCACCGGCATAGAAAAAGGCATTTTCCCGCGCGAAGACAAGGTTGATTCAGAGCTTGAAGAGGAGCGGCGGCTGTTTTACGTTGGCATTACGCGCGCCCGCGACGAGCTTTATCTGACAACAACGGCTTCGCGCCGCCTTTACGGCCGCACCGAATGGATGAGCCCAAGCCCGTTTTTGGCTGAAATCAAGCGCGAATCTGTGGAAGTGCTCGGGCGAAAGCCTGCAAGGTTCAGCTTTGCAGGTGAACGGAAGCTGAATGCAGGACAGAAAGTGCTGAACGGCAGCGAAACGCCTAAAACAGACCCGCTTTTTGAGCGGTGGAAGCCCGGCACGAAAGTCTACCACGATGATTTCGGCTACGGCCTTGTCTGCAAAGCATCATATATCGAAGGCGATTTGAGCATCTACGTGGCGTTTGAGTCAGGTGCAAAAAAGCAGTTTCTGCCCGAACATTGCGCCAGCTCACTCATGCGCGTAAAAGATTAGCCCCGAAAAAATGTAGATTTTGCCTTGTTTTAGGCCCGAAAAAATGTGATTTCATCCTTGTTTTAGGCCCGAAAAAATGTTATGCTTGAAATATGGAAAGATTCGCAATCGAAGAACTGAAACGATGGAAAGAAAAGCCGGATAGAAAGCCGCTCGTGCTTATGGGCGCACGGCAAGTCGGCAAAACTTGGCTGATGAAAGAATTCGGGAGACAGTGCTATAAGAACACAGCCTACATTTCGTTCTACAACAATTCAAAAATGAAGCAGGTCTTTGATTCAGATTATGACATAAAGCGCATCATTCCATATCTGAACATCGAAGTCGGATTTTCAATAACGCCGGAAGACACGCTCATAATTTTTGATGAAATTCAGAATGCGCCGAAAGCATTTGAATCACTCAAGTATTTTTGCGAAGAAGCACCGCAATATCACATAATCGCTGCCGGTTCTTTGCTCGGCGTTGCGCTTCATCAAGGCGTTTCTTACCCTGTCGGCAAAGTTGAGCTGTTGAATCTTTATCCGTTAAGTTTCCGTGAATATTTGTGCGCAATTGGCGAAAAACCTTTGTCTGATGCGCTTCTCACCAAAGATTTCAAGCTGATAGACGCTTTTTCTGAAAAATATATCTATCATTTGAAAAATTATTATTTTGTCGGCGGTTTGCCTGAAGCGGTGGAATCGTTCCGGCTGAATACAGACTATAATGCTGTCCGGCAGATTCAGAACACGATACTTGCCCAATACAAAGGCGATTTTGGAAAACATGCAGGCGCAAACGAGCTGCACAGAATCAATATGATTTGGGAATCTATTCCTATGCAGCTTGCAAAAGAAAACAAGAAATTCTTTTTTGGAAAAATCAAGGCGGGAGCGAGAAGCAGCGAATTTGAGCTTGCAATTCAGTGGCTTACAGATTCTGGGCTTGTCTATAAAGTGAACCGCGTCAATGAGCCGCATGTTCCGCTTGCCGCCTACAAAGATTTTTCGGCGTATAAGCTCTTTGTTGTAGACATCGGGCTTCTTGGCGCAATGAGCGAGCTTGATGCAAAATCAATAATAAACGGAAACACGCTGTTTGTTGAGTTCAAAGGCGCACTCGCAGAGCAGTATGTCTTACAGCAGATTGTCTGCGACACATCTTACACGCCGTATTACTACGGAAGCGAAAAAGCTACGTTTGAGCAAGATTTCTTAATTCAAAAAGAAATGGATGTTGTTCCAATCGAAGTAAAAGCTGAAGGAAATGTCCGCTCACAAAGCTTGAAAGCTTTTTATGAAAAATACCATCCCAAAAAATCTGTCCGCTTTTCGCTTTTGCCGTACTGCAATCAAGATTGGATGGAAAACATACCGCTTTACGCAATTTGTGCTTTGTAATTTTATATATGTACAAAGTGTGCAAAGAAGCAGTTTATGCCCGAACACTGCCCAGCTCCCTCAGGCACGTAAAAGAATAAGCTACAGCGAGAGCTGCCCACGCAGACAGTTTGTAGTATATCTATTCTATACAATTAAAATCATGACTATCTGAATTTGTTATTGACATCATTAATTGGAGAAATGCGGATTTATCTGCAACAGATACCTTCCTAAGCAATTCAAGAATTTTTATCTCTTCTTTTGAGGGAATTTGTGCTTTTTTACCATACACAAGAAACTCTACGGTTGTATCAAGAGCTGTCGCAATTTTACAGGCATAGTCGGCAGGTGGCATAGAAGCGCGTGCATTCAAGTAGTTTTCGATTGAGCGTTTTGAAATTCCAGTTCTATATGATAATTCTTTTAAAGTTATATCTTTATACTCCAAAAGCTCTTTTAAATTTTCTTTGAATGTACTGCCCATTGCATTATCATACTTCAATATGCGTATTTTTATGTTGACCGCTCTCAAAACGAGTGCTAATATTGAAATATGCACTTCAATTGAAGTCGTATGAAGATGCTATAGAGGTTATTCTTATGCTACAGGCAATTACTATGAAATGCCCATATTGTGGTGCAGCTGTTACAACAGAAACAAAAACTTGCGAATACTGTTCAAATCCTGTTGTAATTCAAGATGTAAAAGAGATTAAAAAATTTACACCTGTTCAAATTAACAAATATGTCAGTGCCTATAAAGAAACTCTTGCTGCAAATCCCAAAGATAAACTTGTTAATGGTTCAATTGCTTTTTGCTTTTTACAGCTTAAGTTATATGATAAAGCAATTGAACATTTTGAGCTTGCAATCGAAGATAATTTTGAAAACTCAGATACTTATTACTACTTATGTATTGCAAAACTAAAAGGACAAAAAGCTTTTACAACTCCTCGTTCTGAAATTGATAAAATACTCGAATATATCCATGCTGCACAGCAAATTGAGCCAAAACCGATTTATTACTATTTTGAAGCCTATATTAAATATGATTTTTTCAAACGTAAATTTTTAAATGTTCCGCCAAAATACGAAGACTTGCTTGGAACAGCAAAATCAACAGGGCTTTTACCAGAAGATGCAGATGCAATGTTCGCAATGCTTGGTGTAGAAAAGCCGGTTCAATTACAGTAATTAACGGCATAGCTGTTAAAAAATACAAAGGAGATATAGAAATGGATTTATTAAGTCTTTTTTCAAAAGTAAAAGCTGGAAAAGATAAGGATTCTGATTCTAATCTTTTGATTAATCCTGAATATAGAAGAAATGTATTCAGAAGTGATGATCAGCGAATGGCAGCATTTTATTTTTCAGATGAAAATGTACAGCCGGTTGATAATTCTTTAAAATCTGGAGGTTGTGGTTGTTTTAGCAAGAAAGAAATTTCTTTACCAATCAAAGTAGACACAAAGCCTTATTTTAATGATAGCTCAGCTTCAGGTTGTGGTTGTTTTCCTAAGTCAACAACACATTATATGTCAGATGAAGAATATGATGCTCTTGTCAAAAAAATTCTTAGCGAAGAAAATGTGAAGCAGAAAGCTCTTGAAGCTCTTTGTTTGGATGAATCACAAGTTAATGAAGTTGAACCAATTAATTTTGGATCATTCTTTTCAGGAGAAGGTTGTAAATATAAGTTTGGAGACGATTTCTATCCTAGAACATCAATGTATGAAACAACATGGATTTTTTTCTCTCAGACAGCTCTTTATGCCTATCAGTATATAATTAATACTGACAAAGAAGACAGAGAAGAACGTCTTTATGAATTTGCATACAAGGATATTACTTCAATTTATGAAGTTAATACAAAAAAAGATATTGTTGATAATGATGGTCAAAGATTTTCTTATGAGAATTTCCTCAAAATCACTGTTGCAAATAATGAACTTTCAATTCGCTTCAGAAATAACGAAGAAGCTGCAAATTCAATGAAGGCAATGAAAACTTTGATTCGTGAGAAGAAGTAGATAATTTATTCTCAAAAGAAAGATTGTTGAAAATGCAGTCTTTCTTTTGGAGAGAAAAAGTGTTCGTTGAAGAATATAAGCAAAAAATTCAGCCTGTTTTAGAAAATGGCGGAGATAATCTTTCTCATTGCACTGTTTCAGAAGAGGAACAGAAAGAGGCTAAAGATTATGTTTTACATAAAGAGCTGATACGCCCGACAACCAGTTTTATAACGCTTGCCGGTTGGTTTTTGGTTGCTTGTATAGCTGCTTTTGGCTTAACTTCGTTATTTTATCTGTTTGTTTACTTTAAATTGGAAGATGTTGTACTTAAGTTGAAATCCTTATTAATGAAAAAATCTTTAAGTATGTTTCTGGTTGTTTTTTTATCTTCATTTTTGATTATTGTGTATATTTTTAGAAATTCTATTGCAATAGGTTTTATACATCTTTATCAGCATTATTCTCCAGAAGAGAAACGCCGTTCCTGTTTATTTAAACCAACTTGTAGTGAATATGCAATTATTGCAATCAACAAGTATGATTTTTCACGTGCTTTGCCAAAAATTATTGATAGATGTAAGCGATGTCATGGTTCAGTATATAGAATTGATTACCCTTAATTTGCTCTAGGAGGTGAAGAATAATGGGATTATTTGGAAATAAAAATGAAGGCGGATTCATGGATGTTATTCGCTGTGATGAGCCGACATATTTGATTTGGAAATGGAAGCCAAAAGCTGCTCAAGAAAGTGAAGCTGATACAGTAAAAGAAAATGCAATCCGTTATGGTTCCTCTCTTCGTGTAAAGGATGGAGAAGTCGCTGTTTTTGTTTATAAACAAAAAGACGGCATTATGGAGGACTTTATTGAAGGTCCTTATGATGACACAATCAAAACAGCAAATTTTCCAGTTTTAGCAAAGATTGTCGGAGTCGCATTTGGCGGAAATTCTCCTTTTCAAGCTGAAATTTATTTCATTAATCTTGCTGGAATAATTCAGTGCAAATTTGGAGTTCCTTATTTTGATGTATTTGATCCGCGTTTCCTTGATTATGCAGTTCCTACAGCTGTACGAGGTCAAATTTCATTTAAAATTGCTGATTACAAGGAATTTATAAAACTTCATCGCCTTGTCAGTTTTGATTTAAACGATTTTCAAATGCAGATTAAAGCTGCTGTTTCAAAATACGTAAAAAGTGTTGTTTCTAATGCTCCTTCAGAAGCAAATATTCCTGTGATGCAGATAGAACGAAAAATTCTTGAAATAAATGAAATGGTTGAAAAATATATAAAACCGCGTTTGCTTCAAGATTTTGGGGTTAATGTTTCTGCTGTAGATATTGAAGCAATTGAAATAAATAAAGATTCAGACGGTTATATGCAGCTTAAAGCTGTTACTCAAGATATTACTACACAGACAACTCAAGCACAGGCTTCTGTCAATATTCAGAATCTGCAGGACACCCAACGTATCAATGCACAGAATATGGAAGAATCTCTTCGTATTCAACGTGAAGAAATGCAGCGTGCTCAAAGACTTCAGACAGAAAGTGCTAATATGGCTGCTTTTTCTATTGAGAAGCAGGCTGAAGTTGGTATTGCCGGTGCTGAAGCTCTTGGAAAAATGGGTGCAGGCGGTGCTATGAATATGAATGCCGGTGGTGGCATGAATCCTGCCGCGATGATGACAGGTATGGCAATGGGCGGTGCAATTGGACAAAATATGACCAATATGATGGGTAATATGATGAATGGCTTGCAGAATGGAGCAGGTGTTGGAATGACACCACCGCCAGTTACTTCTGTTGCTTATAATGTTGCAGTAAATGGTCAAGCAACAGGACCTTTTGATATTCCAACGCTTACTCAAATGGCTTCGTCTGGTTCACTTACAAAAGAAAGCCTTGTATGGAAAACTGGTATGCAAAATTGGGTGGCTGCAGGAAGTGTTCAAGAATTGAATATTGTATTTAGTTCTGTTCCACCAACACCACCAGTTCCTCCTGTACCACCTGCAATGTAAGGATATTAAAATGAGTGATAATTTTTATTCTATGGATAAGCTTGTTGAATTTGGTATGGGTATGGCAATTGCCAATCAAATGGCTCAAAGCATGAATCAAACCTTGAATCATATGCAAATACCAGGTGCAGGTAAATCCATGCAAAACTCAAATACAGAAACAGTTTATTTTGCAGTTCTAGACGGCAAAGCTGCTGGTCCATTCAGTCTTATAGAGATTGCCCGTTTGATTTCAGAAAAAAGAATTGTAAAAGAAACTTATATCTGGAAACCAGGAATGCAAAAGTGGGATTTGGCAGAAAATGTAAATGAAATTCTTAAGCTTGTTGCCTTGATTCCGCCTCCAATTCCTGTTTTTTAATTTTAGAATGAAATCAGATTTTTTTAGGAGATAAAAATGACAGTAAATCCAGTTATGCTTTTTATAAGTCTGTGCTTCGGTGGACTTGGTGCTTATGGTTTTTGGTCGGCTAATTCAAGTGATTCATATGGGTTACTTGTATGTATTGTTGCTGGCATAATGATTTTTATAACTCTTGTTGGGATAATTGCATTAAAATCAAAAGAGCAGAACGGTTCACTTGGTAATATTCGTGCAGTAAGTGTTGCTTTATTTATTGTTTCACTTATTACAAATATTATTTTCTCATTCTTCGATTTTAAGAATCCTGCTGTGTATATAATTACAAATGGAATTGAATTTCTAATAATGATCCTTGTTTGTTATTCAGTTTATAAATCTCTTAAATAGATTTATAAAATTCACGATTTCTGAATATTAGAAACTGAAGAAATTCAAATTGTACAAATTTGTATACAAAGAATTGTTTCACTCTACAGGTTCTCTAAAAGTCAATGTTTTGTGTTCTATTCAAAAGTCTTCATAGGTACGTAAAACATTGGCTTGAGGGGGAGTGAGATACACTTCTTACAATGAAGACAGAGGACAATTGTTCTGTTTCGCCCAACGAATGACGGCGTTCATCCTTCTTTGATAGCCTTTCACGCCTGTGCTTTGCAGCCATTCAAGATTGTCAATGTCAATGCGGAAAGAAACTGCTTTTTTTGCGGGTTTCCAGTTGCGTATATGACCAGTTGATAAATCTTTAATTTCTGGAATATCCGAAAAGTCGACGTTCTTTCTAAGTTCTGCGATTCTTTCATTCGTAAAATTGTCTGCACCACTTTTCATATTTACGCTCCTCTTCATTCGTTGAGATTCGGGCGGATATTATCCGAATCCGATCCTTCTCTGTGTAACTGGAAACAACAACGGCAAAACCGTTTATCTTTGCAATTCCAAAATACCTTGTTTCTTCAGTGGTAGAATGAGCGGTGTCCAATTGTTCCCAAAAAAGTGGGTCGTCAAACATTGGAAGAATTTCTTCAAAAGAAATACCGTGATTTCTTATGTTCGCTTCTGCCTTGTCTGAATCCCATTCAAATCTTCCGTGTATAACGGTTTTGCTCATCTGCTACCGCCTTTTAAGTATAAGTTATGTATATACAACATATCAAGCAATTTTTTGGATTTTCATGTTTGTACACATCTGTCCAGAGTTTTCATATATTAATATCAAACTAAAATGCGTTTTTTCTGTATCTATCTGTGGCATTTCCGAAAGATTTTACAAAAGATTCCCATGCCAGATGCGAATATTAATAGATACAAACGAACCTCGGCACGAATCAAAGCCAAAAAATTGCTGATACGTTGAAACAAATAGCAAAATATTCTAAGATAAGCTGTTGCAGTGGGCTTTTGGGCTTGCTGACCTCTTTTTAGAATGTCGAGGAAAATATGAATTCTGAATCACACAAAATAGATTCAACAACACTTGATGCGTTGCTGTATCTTTCCCGCCTTTCACCGGAAAGTACAAATATGGAAGTGCTTAAATCGCAGGTTGACCAGATTGTTGAGTATTTCGATATATTGTCAGCATATAATGACAATGAAAACCCTTATGACGCTTATCCTTCAACAACGGCAGACGCGCTGCGCAAAGACGAAATTGTGGCAGGTCTTGAGATGAAAGACGTTAAGAAGATTACGCCTGAATTTTTGGACGGTTATTTCCGTGTTCCGAAAGTTCTCGGCGGCGGTGCTTAGTCTGCACCTTTATACTGAACTTAATTACATAAAGCGGAGTTTAATAGATGAACTTTAGTACACTGACACTGATGCAGGTGCGCGAAATGCTTGTTTCCGGCAAGGTAACGAGCGCGGCGCTTGTTGAAGAATATACGAAAATCGTTACGGAAGATAACAAAAGTGCAGAGCCTCTCAAAGGCTTTATAGACCTTTACGGAGACGCTGCCGCAAAAGCAGCCGCATGCGATGCTGAAATCGCAGAAGCAAGAAAGAGCGGCGACGCAGCAGTTAAAGCTTTGTTCGAAAGAAAGCCTTTGCTCGGCATTCCTTTCGGCGTAAAGGACAATATTTCTGTGCAGGGCAAGGCTTGCACTTGCGGCAGTAAAATTCTTGAAAGCTATGTTTCGCCTTATAACGCGACTGTAATTCAGCGGCTTATTGCTGCCGGTGCAGTTCCTTTCGGGCGCACAAACATGGACGAATTCGCGATGGGCTCTTCAACTGAATATTCATGCTATGGCGCAAGCCACAACCCGGTGAACCGCGCCTATACGCCGGGCGGAAGCTCTGGCGGTTCTGCGGCTGTTGTCGCTGGCGGTCAGGTTCCGTTTGCGCTCGGCACTGAAACAGGCGGTTCTGTCCGTCTTCCGGCTGCATATTGCGGCATTTACGGTTACAAGCCGACTTACGGCACATTGAGCCGCTGGGGTGTCGTCGCATTCGGTTCATCGCTTGACCAGGTTGGTCTTTTGGGCAAAGAGCCTGCCGACATTGCGCTGCCGCTTGCTGTTATGGCCGGCGAAGACTTTTACGATGACACTTCGGCAGATACAGACGTAACGCCTTGCAAAGACATGCTGAAAAGCGGCAAATTTGAAGCCGCATCAATTAAAGGCTTGAAAATCGCAATTCCGAAGCAGTTTCTTGAAACAAACGGTCTTGATGCTGAAATAACTGCAAGGTTTGAAGAAACCAAAAAATGGTTTGTCGCTCAGGGCGCAACTGTTGAAACTGTTGAGATTCCAGTGCTTGATGCGGCGATTGCGTGCTATTACGTTATCGCGCTGTCAGAAGCTGCTTCAAACTTGAGCCGCTTCGACGGCATCCGCTATGGTGCGCGCAAAGACCCGGGCGAAGGCTACGATGAGCTTTATGTAAAGACACGCAGCGAAGGTTTCGGTGCAGAAGTAAAGCGAAGAATTATCATCGGTAACTACGTGCTTTCTTCTAACTTTTCAGGCGACTGCTATAAAAAGGCTATGACGGTGCGCGCACGCATTCAGCGCGACATAAGCGAAGTCTTCAAGAAATATGACTTGATTCTTTGCCCGACAAGCCCGACGAGCGCGTTCAAGCTTGGTGCAAAGGTTGACGACCCGATGGCGATGTATCTTTCAGACTTGTTCACCACGTTCGTAAACCTTGCCCGCGTTCCTTCAGTTTCTGTTCCGGCGGGGCTTACAAAAGAAGGGCTGCCGATAGGCATTCAGATTACAGGCGCGCATTTCAAAGACGCTGAATTATTGCAGGTTGCGCAGGCTTGGCACGAAGCACATCCTGAAGTTGCTTCAGAAATCGCAAAAGTTGCGGGGTCATCAAAATGAGTGTAGATAAATACGAAGTAATTATTGGCTGCGAAATTCACTGTCAGCTGCTGACAAAGACAAAGGCTTTCTGTTCTTGCGAAAACCGTTACGGCGGAATGCCTGATACGCGCGTCTGCCCTGTGTGCTTAGGTCTACCAGGCGCGATGCCGCGCATAAGCAAAGGCTATGTAGAACTTGGCGCGGTTGCAGGTCTTGCACTTAACTGCAACATCGCAGAATTTACGAAATTCGACAGAAAGCATTATTTTTACCCTGACTTGGTTAAAGGCTATCAGATTACGCAATATGACGTGCCGCTCTGCACAGACGGTTACGTTGATTTGCCTGAAAACGGCAGCTACAAGCGCGTGCGCATTGAGCGCATTCACCTTGAAGAAGACGTAGGCAAGAGCTTGCACCTTGAAGGCGCGCACAGCTACATCGACTATAACAGAAGCGGCACTCCGCTTATTGAAATTGTTACCAAGCCTGATATGAATGCGCCGGAAGAAGCTGCGCTTTTCATGCAGACAGTTCAAGAAATTTTGCGCTATGTACGTGTTACGGAAGGAAACCTTGAAGAAGGCAACATGCGCTGTGACGCGAACATTAACCTTAAGATTTGGGAAAACGGCAAGGAATTCAGAACGCCGATTTCAGAAATCAAGAACCTGAACTCGTTCCGCTCAATCCGTGACGCATGTTCTTATGAAGTTAAGCGTCAGCTTGCTGAATTTGACACAGACCGTCAGGAATTTGTGCTCGGCTTTAAGCGCACAATGGGTTGGGACGAAGTGAAAGGCGAGACCGTTATTCAGCGAACCAAAAACTCTTTTGTTGACTACCGCTTTACCACAGAGCCGGACATCAAGCCGTTTACCGTTTCGCGCGAGCTTGTTGAAGAAGCACGCAAAAAGGTCGGCGAGCTGCCGGAAGCAAAGCGTCAGCGCTTAAAGAAAGAATACGGCCTTTCAGACTTTGACGTTCAGACTTTGACTTCATCGCGCAATCTTGTGCTTTGGTTTGAGGAAGCTGCCAAAAAGTCTAAAGACCCGAAGAAAGCCGCAAACTGGATTCTTGCAGAACTGCTCGCCGTGCTCAACGAAAAAGAGCAGGATATAACTGAAATTGCGATTAAGCCTGATCACATTGCAGATTTGGTCAATATTGTATGCGCGGGCACTATTACCTCTAAGCAGGCAAAAGATGTTTTTGCTGAAATGATTGCAACTGCAAAGATGCCGTCTGAAATCGTGAAAGAGAAGGGGCTTGCCGCCACCACAAACACCGATGAGATTGCGGCTTTTGTAAAAGAAGTTATCGCTGAAAACCCGAAAGCAATTGCCGATTACAAATCGGGCAAGTCTAATGTTGTGGGCTGGCTCATGGGTCAGGTTATGAAAAAGTCTAAAGGCAAGGCCACACCGGCTACTGCTACAAAACTTCTCAACGAAGAGCTTGCAAAACTGTAATGAATGAGCCTTTCGATTTATTGGAAGAACTGACTGAACGCTACGGCGCGGTTAAGCGTGCCCGCGGCTGCTATCTCTATACACAAAGCGGAAACCGCATAACTGATTTGTGGCTTGACGGCGGCCGTGCTGTTTTAGGCTGGGGCGCAGGCAAAGCGCGCATGCATTTCAAGAACAGCATTGAACGCGGTTTTTCAGGCGTTTACGGCACAGCGTTTCCGCACGCGCTAAAAAAGGCGCTTGATGCTTTGGTTGGCGGCGGCTTTGCGTTTTATGCTTTTTATACAGATAAAGTTAAAGTGGCAGAAACACTGAAATGCGCTGGTCTTAACGTTGGCAATGCGCCGAAGTTTCTTCCGTGGCTCGATTATGGCTTAGACTTGCCGCCGCTTCCGCATGCGAAACAGCGGAAACAGGCTGTGTATTGCACAGACGCCGCCTTAGAACAAGAGCGCGCTTCAAGAAAAGCTGACTGTGTTGAGATTGTGCTGCCGTTCAGCTGGCAGCCTGCAACAGTGCTTGCGTTCAAAGATTCAGCGTTGCAGCAGAAAGTACCCGCAAGCAACGGTATGCCCGCGCCGCTGTGCGAAGCTTTTTGCCGCGCCGTCTACGACTTGCGTCTTGCACTGCCAAGCCGTTCAGCCGAAGACTGGGCAGTGTTCGACAAAGAAATTGAAACGTACTGGCATAGAATCGGCCCTTATCTTAGATACAAAGGCTCAAAAGAAAGCTACGGCGCATTTTTCAAGCATTGCCTTGAGCAGAAGCTTCTCATCTCGCCGTCATTCGATTCATTCTCAATTGTGCCGGCCGGCGCAAACAGCGGCGTTTTTTCACTTTTGAAAAGCAACCGCTTTTCAGAATAAAAAAATGCACCTTCTGTCAGCATGGGCTGAACTGAAGATGCATCCTCAAAACTATTTTAATTCTTCAAAATGACAGCTTATTCAGTAATGAATTTGTCTTTTCCTGCGCCGCACTGAGGGCATTTGTAATCAGCAGGAACATCTGCCCATTTTGTGCCAGGAGCTACGTTGGCTTTTGGATCGCCGTCGTTTGCGTCATAAACATAGCCGCAGCTGTCGCATTGCATTCTCTCTATCATAATTATCTCCTTGTAGTTGTTTGCGTTCATCAAATTGCTGTAAAAAAACAGCTATTAATATTATAAGCAGTTTAAAAAATATCGCAAGTCAATTTTGCAGAATTTTTAGAGATTTTTGAAATAAAAACCTTCGTTTCAGTGTAATAGATTCCGAGACAAGTTAGGAATGACGCTACTTCACAAATTTAATAGTTATCCGTAATGACATACGAAAAAACTATTTTGTCAATTCCACTTCCTTGAGCTTTATGCTTGTAAACGTGTGAATGTCCGCTGGGTTGGCGTACCAGCCCTGCCACAACGTTGTATTAATCAGCTGATAAGACTTCTCAAAATAAAGCGGAAGAATCGCTGCGTCTTCTGCAAGCGCAATATTTTCTGCTTCGTGCAGAATGGCAAGCCGCTCTGCATTTTCTGTTGTTCTGCTTGCCGTGCGCAAAAGCGAATCAAAAGCCGGGTTGTTGTAGCGGCCGGCATTCTCTTTGTCTGTTGAAACAAGCTGAAGAAGAAAACCCGTCGGCTCGTTTATGCTGCTCTGCCAGCCGCCGCGCGCCATGTCAAAGCCGTTGGCGCGCCGCTTTGCGGCAAAGCTTTCCCAGTCAGAAGCCTGAACAGTTACGGTAAGGCCGAGGTTCTTTTTAAGCGAATCGGCAATAAATTCGGCTGTTGCCTTGTAAGCAGCATTTTCTTCGTTGTAGCCCAGAATGATTTCGTCAAAGTCTTTGCTTTTTGCAAAGCCGCTCTCGGCAAGAAGCTTCTTTGCCTTTTCAACGTCAAATTCAGGCAGCTGCACTTCTTTCCAGCCTTTGCGCGGCGGCACAAGCGAAGCGCACGGCTCGCCGTTTCCGCTAAGAATTGTGTCTACGAGCGCATTTCTGTCTATTGCAAGGCTAACCGCCTGCCTTACTTTTGCGTTGCAAAGCGTCTTGTGGTTTACGTTCAGATAATAGTAATGAACTGCCGTTTTCGGTGCGCTGACAAAATATGGGTTGTTCTTGACTTCGCCAATCTTTTCAAACGGAATATCCGGAATCCATGAGATTTTTCCGTCTTTAAAGTCTTTGAATGTTGAGCTGTCTGCGCCTTTCTTTAAGAAGATAATGCGCGCAAGCGAAACTGAATCTTTGTTCCAATATTTGCTGTTCGCAAGCAGCGTCAGCGTTCCGTCTGAAGAAAGGCCGGAAACCTTGAACGCGCCGTTCGTAACGATTGTTGAAGGCGCTGCCCAGTTTTCGGGTTTTTCATTTATAAGATGCATTGGCAGCACGGCGAAGGCGCTGCTTAAAAGCTGCTGCACTGCGTCTGCGCGCGGCGTGGCAAAGTCTATGCGCAAAGTCTGGCCGTCAAGCGCGGCAATTCCGACTTTATCTTTTGAAACGGCCTTGTTCATATAAGCCTGTGCGCCGGAGATAAGCTCGCCCATAAGACTGCGGTTCGCCTCGCTCTTGCTGTTTTCCATCAGATAGAACCACGAATCAACTACGTTCTGCGCCGTAATCTGCTTGCCGTCACTCCATTTGGCCTGTCTTAAAGTGAATGTGATGCGGCGCGCGCCTTTGTCAAGCTGCCACGATTCAGCAAGAGCCGGAACAGCATCGCCTGTAACCGGGTCTGGCGAAACAAGCCCTTCAAAAATGGCGCGGTAAATGCGCTCGTCTGCCGCCGTGCTGATTTCAGCCGGATTGAGCACCGGCTTTTCTGTACCGTTGGCGATTATAAATGTATTTGCATTTGTGTTCTTTATGCAGCCGGTGCATGTTGCAGCAAAAGCAACAAGGGCAGCTGCCCTGATAAAAGTCTTGGCAATATTTTTCATGCGCATATTTTAGCAAAAACTTGCACGTTTTTAAAGTCATTGCTGCATTTCATTATTTATAGATAACCTTTAAAAAATGCGTCCGCTTTCAGGAAAGCACGTCGGCTCGGCGCAATGCAAGGTAATAGGAATCCGACTGCACAAATTTTCTACAAAAAATTGCTTGCGATCCTTGCAAGTATCTCTCCGCCGCTTTCTTTCCTTACCGCTGCCGTATTTTTTAGATTATGCTTAATAAGTACAATCTGAAAATCCGTGTTTATAAATTCTGATTATGCATCTTTGCTGATTCCTATGGTATAATTAGAAAGGCTTTGAGGAGGCTGATTATGTTTCAACTGATGAACCGGTTGCATAACGAAATTGATGGCACATATTGTTATGGTATGCTTGTCTATGAAGGCATTGATTACGGCTCAATGGGACAAATCTGTATATACCGCTGTTCACAATGTGGTATGATAATCCGCCACTTGGAAGAAGATTATTCCTACAGGCAAAGCTCAAGCGACACACAAAGTCCAAGAAGTACACGCGGCAACAATCCATGTGACAGCTTTGATTTTGACTTCAACAACTGGTAAACTTAAAGGAGATATTTTTATGGGAACAGAAAAAGACATTGAGAAATTTGTTGATAGTTTGAAAATATGTAGGCAATGTTTTAAAAATGTCGAAAATATGTATGCAAAAAGCGAAACTACCGTTGAAAATTTAAAATTATATCTAAAGGAGATGCTAAAGAAAAAGCCTAAGTATCTGATTGTTGGTGAAGCACCTGGATATAAAGGCTGCCGTTGGAGTGGAATCCCTTTTACGTCAGAACGAAATCTTATTCAAACAGATTTCTTCAAATACAAGGGCTATAAAGTTAGAAAATCCAAGAAGCCTGAAAGTGAAGCTTCCGCAACAAAAGTGTGGAATGTTTTAGAAAAAAAGAACGGGAATTTAATTCCTCTTATATGGAATGCATTTCCATTTCATCCGTATGATCCTGTCAAAGGGAAGGAAAGTAACAGAAAACCAATTTCAGATGAACTTATTTATGGAAAAGAAAAATTAAGAGAACTGATAAAACTTTTTGACATAAAGGAAGATAATATCATTGCTGTTGGTCGAGAAGCAGAAAAGATTCTTAAAACAATTTTTACAACTGTAAAAGAAATTTCTCATCCTGCAAATAGAAGAGATGGTAAAAAGAGATTTGAGGAGGGTGTGAATAAATATCTAATATAAGCTACAACGATCGCTGAATTAGTATGCAAACTACGACAAAACAAATTAAATTCGGGATTCCTAAGGGCAGAGCCCTTAGACCGTGGCCAAGGAAGGTAGGTTCAAGGGAGGAAACCAGCGGCCTTCGGACTCTGAGCTGGTGTCCTCCCTTGCATCATTCCGCAATAAATAGTAATATCTGCATAAACCTTTTGGTTTCCCTTCTGGCGCTCAGATGAGTTTCCATCATGAAGTCTTGTAATTGCAGCCGCGCGCCTGGACTGCAAAATAATCTTTTTACAGGAGTGTTTATGTCAACACCATTAGAAAATTATCTTGCTTCATGCAACGGCAAGCCGAATGTTGCAATGACAGCTTATGTCGCAAATCTTCAGCAGGTTGCAGCTGTTGGGCCGGAAATCGCTGCTTCAATCGTAAACGAAATTGACAACCAGCGCAGCCACCTTAAGCTTGTTGCAAGCGAAAACTACTGTTCGCTCAATGTACAGGCTGCCATGGGAAACCTTTTGACAGACAAATATGCTGAAGGCTACCCTGAACACCGCTATTACGGCGGCTGTGTAAACGTAGACGCAGTTGAAAACGTAGCTGCACGCGAAGCTGAAAAGCTTTTCGGTGCAGATTATGCCTACGTTCAGCCGCACTCTGGTGCAGATACAAACCTCGTTGCTTACTGGGCAATCCTTTCAGCAAAAGTTGAAACACCTACACTCGAAGAGCTCGGTGTAAAATCTCTCAACGACTTGACAGCAGAGCAGTTCGATATGCTCCGCAAAAAGTTCGGAAACCAGAAACTTATGGGTCTTGACTATTCTTGCGGCGGCCACCTTACACATGGCTATAAAATGAACGTTTCAGCCCGTATGTTTGAATCTCATCCATACGGCGTTGATAAAGAAACAGGCTTGCTCGATTATGACGCAATCGAAAAGCAGGCAATGGAAGTAAAGCCTCTCATTCTTTTGACAGGCTTCTCTGCTTACCCGCGTAAGATTAACTTCAAGCGTTTCCGCGAAATTGCAGACAAGTGCGGAGCAGTTTTGATGGTCGATATGGCACATTTTGCAGGTCTTGTTGCCGGTAAAGTCTTTGAAGGCGACTTTGACCCGGTAAAATGGGCTGACATCGTTACAACAACAACACACAAGACTTTGCGCGGTCCACGCGGTGCAATTATTCTCTGCAAAAAAGAATATGCTGAATATGTAAACAAAGGCTGCCCGATGGTTCTCGGCGGCCCGCTCGCTCACGTTATGGCTGCAAAGGCAATTGCTTTCAAAGAAGCTGCCACACCGGCTTACCGTGAATGGGCGCACAATGTTGTCAAGAATGCTCAGGCTTTGGCAGAAGCGCTCAAAGGCTACGGCATTCCGCTTCAGACTGGCGGAACAGACAACCACCTTATGCTTTGCGATGTAACTGTTTACGGCTTGACCGGCAAGCAGGCAGAAGCCGCTTTGTTTGAATGCGGAATCACTGCAAACGCCAACGCCCTTCCGTATGATAAGAACGGCGCATGGTGGACAAGCGGCGTGCGTCTTGGCACACCTGCTTTGACTACGCTCGGCATGAACGAGAACGACATGAAAGAAGTTGCTTCTATTCTTGACTTCGTGCTCAAAGGCACAAAGCCTGGCGTTGCAAAAGACGGCAAGCCTGCAAAGGGCAAGATTGAGCTTGACCCGGCTGTAAAAGAAGCAGCCAGAAAGCGCGTAAACGCATTGCTTTCAGCTCATGTTCTTTACCCTGAACTTGACCTCGACTTCTTGAAGAAAGAATTCGTAAAATAACATAGCGCATTCCGAATATTTCGGATGTTGCTGAATAAGCCGGACTGACTGAATGCAGCCCGGCTTTTTTTGTTTAAAGCGCAGCGTGTTCAAGCTGTGTGCGTAACCGCTTTTGCATACCCCGATTATTTCCGACATTATAATATGTATAAAGTTTTGTAGTGTTTCGGGGTGTGTATGCGTAAGCTGTTGAAATTATTGATGAGCCGGTTTTCAGTTGTTTCCGTGCTCATTTTGATTCAGCTTTTTGTTATGTTGCTCAGCGTCTTTTATTTGAGCCGCAACTACGCATTTATTTCTGCTATTTTCTGGCTCTTGGGCTTTGTGATGATACTCGGTATAATCAACAAGCATACAAACCCGACCGTAAAACTGCCGTGGGCACTGCTGATTGCACTTGTTCCGGTTTTCGGCTGTATGCTGTACATCGTTTTCGGTTCGGCAAAGCTTCGCCGCAAAGAGCAGGCTGTCTTGCTGAAACATGTCGAGCGCACAAGCAGAATCTACGAAACAGAAGATTCCGCCATTGACAAGCTTGAAAAAATTGACATTCATGGTGCTTCCCAATCTTTTTACATAACGAATGCTACCGCAATTCCGCTTTACGAAGAAGAAACCACGCAGTATTTCAGTTCAGGCGAAAGTTTTTTTGAGACGCTTGTTCAGGAGCTTAAAAAAGCGGAAAAATACATTTTCATAGAGTATTTCATTATTCAGCATGGAATTATGTGGAATACAATTCTTGATATCCTGCACAGCAAAATCGATGACGGCGTAGATGTGCGCGTAATTTACGATGATGTTGGAAGCGTTGCCGCGCTGCCATACGGTTATGCTGAAAAATTGAGCAAGTCGGGCATTCCGTGCGTTTCGTTCAACCCGTACCGCCCTGCGCTGCGCACAATTTTGCACAACCGTGACCACAGAAAAATCTGCGTTATCGACGGGCGCACCGCATTTACCGGCGGAATAAACCTTGCAGACGAATACATAAACTGCGTAAACCGCTTCGGCCACTGGAAAGACAGCGCAATAATGCTGAAGGGCAGGGCGGCATTCAGCTTTACGCTTGCTTTTCTTGAACTGTGGAACTTGTACCGCAATTCAGATGATGACTACAATGCTTTCAGGCCTGAAACTGACGGCGGCTCCGGCGCAAATTCTGCACCGCCGCTTTCCGCAAATTCTATGGGCGGTGCTTTCGTTCAGCCTTATGTTGATTCGCCGCTTGACGACGAACTGACCGGCGAGCAGGTTTTCTTGAACATAATCAACCAGAGTGCGGAGTATCTTTACATAACAACGCCGTATCTTATAATTGATAACGAGCTTTCTACAGCGTTGTGCCTTGCCGCAAAACGGAATGTCGATGTGCGTATAATTACGCCGTTCATTCCTGATAAATGGCTTGTGCACGAAATGACGCGTTCTTATTATTACGAGCTTGTTGCCGGCGGCGTGCGTATTTACGAGTACACGCCGGGCTTTATGCACGCCAAGAATATGGTGTCAGACGATTTAACCGCGACAGTCGGCACATTCAACATGGATTACCGAAGCCTTTACCATCATTTTGAATGCGGCGTGTGGCTTTACAATTCTTCAGTTATAAAGGACATAAAAGCCGATTTTCTGAATACACTTGACGTCTGCCGCGAGATTACGCCCGAATATTTGAGCCAGACAAATGTCGCCAAGCGGCTTGTGCGGAGTCTGTTCAAAATTTTCGCGCCACTTTTGTAAAGCTCTAGAAAAGCGCCGTCTAAAATTTTTTACTTGACGATTTAGATTTTTTTATAGAGAATTAATGGCATCTCTAAAAACTCACTATCGTGACTTTTTAGAGATTGCCGCCGAGTTGTAAATCGCTATAATGGCGCGATTTACAACATCGCATTTTCAAAGTCACCTCTAAAAACTGAAGTTTTTAGAGGTTCCGTTATTCCATATTTGTTGAAGGTATCTGTTTATGAAAAGAAGAAGAAAAACAAAACGTCCAAATCCTTTTATCTATTATCTTTTCGGTTTTATTGTTTCATTCTTGTCTTTTGCAAAAAGGCGGGTTCTTTTCACATACAGAATGCCTGACGGAAGAGAAGTGCACGGCAGCAAGGTGCGCGAAGAGCTTGTAAAGGTCAAGCCGCCGTATATCATTGTGGGAAACCACCACAGCCTTTACGATTATGTGTTTGCAATCCGTGCGTTCTATCCGAGGCGCATAACGTTTATTGTAGCAAGAAAGCTTTATCTTGCATCAAAGTTCCATTTCTTTGTAAAGATGGCGCGCGCCATTCCGAAAAACCTTTTCCAGCCTGACATTCAGACTATAAGGCAGTCTTTCGACATTCTCGGCAACGAAGGAATCTTGGCTCTTTACCCGGAAGGACAGATTGTCATTAACGGCATTTCTAAAGACATGCCCGAAAGCTGCGCAAAACTCATAAAAAAGATGAAGCTGCCTGTTTTTGCGATCCGCACTTCCGGGGCTTATTTCTGCGATTCAACATGGCGCAAATGTCTGAAGCACGGCATTATAGACATAGACATTTCAATGGCGCTTACGCCAGAAAAGATAAAAGAAATGTCTATAGAAGAAATTGATGACGCTATCGGCAAGGCTATATATGTAGACAATTTCGCCGAGCAGGAAAAAACCGGATATCTTTACAAAGGCCGCAACCGTGCGAAAGGGCTTGAGAACATTCTTTACAGATGCCCGTCGTGCGGCTCAGAATTCGAGCTTGAAACGCACAAGAACAGCATAACTTGCAAAAGCTGCGGCTGCACTGCCGAATACACTGAATCTGCTCATCTTTCATGGAACAAGAGCGAGAATTTTTACCCGCATATCGGCGAATGGTACAATGCGCAGCGTCTTGCTGAAAGAAAGGCTGTAGAAGCAGATTCTGATTACGAGATTTTTATTCCTGTTGAGATGCGCATTCTCTCTGAAGCCGCTACCGTGATTCCTTCTGGTGAGACGAATCTGCAAATCAAAAAGACGCGCGGCATAGAAAAATGCGGAAAAGGTGTGCTTCACATAAGAAAATGCGGCTACACTTACAGCGGCGACTTTTTCGGCGAGCAGAAAGAAATCGAATTTGACGTTATGAAGGTTCGTTATGTGCCTTATACTCCGGGCGACAACTTCCAGATTTATGTGCAGGACGTAATGTTTGCATTCTACACGATAGACAGACGCTATTGTGCAAAAGCCGCACTTGTAATGGAAAGCATTTACGCAAGTCAGTCTGAAAAACAGCAGCCCGTTATTTGAGCAAGCTTAAAAGCTCTTTCTTGTCGTATTTGTAGACACTTCCGCAATAGTGGCAGACAAGCTCAAGCGGTTCGTCCTGTTTTTCGGTGCACATTTCTTCAAGCTCTTTCCGTGGCAGGTTAAGCAGATGACTTTTGAAAAGCTCTTTTGTGCAGTGGCAGTCAAACACAATGCTGCGTTCCAATGCGACAGACGGCTTGAATTCCCTGAAAAGACCGTAGATTATATCGTTGCGGTTGCCTTTTTCGGCAAACCACTGGCCATAAGACGGCGCGGCACTGAAAGCAGCCTCAACTCGCTCTATTGTCTCTTCTTCTGCGCCGGGCAGCATTTGAATGAACATTCCTCCTGCACCTATGACGCGGCCTTTCTTGTCAAGCTGAATACTTGTGTTGAATGCTGTGTGAATCTGTTCAGACTGAAGGTAATACCACGCGAGGTCCTGTGCGATGTTCTTGTACATAATCTCGACTGTTCCGCTGACCGGCTCGGTTTTCCCCTCAAGAAAGTGCGTAACTGTTACAGTGCCGTCGCCTAAAAACGGTGTCAAATCCCAGCTTTCCAAAGGTTCGAACACTGGAATAGGGTTTTGCAGCAGCATTCCGTTTACAGTACCTTCGCTTCCGGCATTAACTGCAAAACCTGCTACCGGTCCGTCTGTGTCATATCTGAAGCACAGGCGGGAATGTCCTTTTATTGTCGGAATCATCAGCGCGCCGCAAAGGCAGGCCTGACCCAAAACCATTGTTTCAAGAATTCCGAGATTCTGGTTTGCGCGCATTTGATTTACAAAGCGCGTTCCATGAAAGAATGCACCGCGGAACTGGCCGTCTGCCATAACAAAGATGCTCATTTCGTCTTTTTCTATGCTGTCTAAATGCGCGTTAAGTTCGCTGTCTTTTATTTCTGCTTTTATCATGGAAACCTTCTGATGAAAAGTGTCTGCTGCCTGTGCACAGAACGGTGTGCTTATGAGGCTAAATAAAATCGAGAAGCGTCGTCTCTTTTTCTTCCTGAAATTTATCAGCCACAGATTTGAAAACTTCAACTAAAGTCGGGTCAAAATGAGTTCCGCTGCCTTCAATAATGATTTTGCTTGCTTCTTCGTGAGTAAACGGCTTTTTATAAGGGCGTGTCGAAACAAGAGCGTCATAGACATCGGCAATTGCCATTATACGCCCAGGCAGCGGAATGTCTGTACCTTTAAGCTTGTTCGGGTAGCCTGTGCCGTCCCATTTTTCGTGGTGGTGCTGTGCTAAAATTTCAGCATAATTCAAAAATTCTGTGCCGTAAGCTGAAATAGAGATTTTTCTTATGATTTCAGCTCCGAAAGACGTGTGCTTCATCATTATTTCAGTTTCTTCCGGTGTAAGACGGCCTTCTTTTTTCAAGATTGTGTCTGAAATGGCAATTTTGCCTACATCATGCAGCTGCGCAGACTGAATCAAAAGCGGAATCTTCCATGTCGAGACTTCTTCTGCATAAGTGCCTTGCTCTTTCATGGCTTTTAACAGCACCGAAAGATAATGCTGTGTGCGCTCAATATGACCGCCTGTATTTACGTCGCGGAATTCCACAAGGTTTGCGATTGTGCTCAATATTGCATACTGAAGCTGCAGAATGGTCTCAGTTTTTTCGCGTACCATGTTGTTGAGGTTCTTGTTGAAAGCCTGAAGCTCTTTTTTCTGCTCAACCATTGCAAGATAATGCTGAATGCGTTTAAGCAGCAGTGGCGGTGAGAACGGCTTGTTGATGTAGTCCAAAGCGCCGAGTGTAAGACCTCGAAGTTCGCTTTCAACATCGTTTTTGGCTGTCAGAAAAATAACAGGAATATCTTTGAGCTGCTGGTCCTGCTGAATTTTTTCTATAACTTCGAAGCCGCTCATTGATGGCATTTCAATGTCAAGAAGCAGAAGATCCGGTTTTGTTCTACGGATTATCTGAAGAAGCTCTTTGCCTGAAGTAAGCAGCGTAAGCTGAAAATAATTGCGCAGCACATTTTCGGCGACTTTCAAATTCGTCGCTTCGTCATCAACAATAAAAATGTGCTGTTTCTTTTCAGAATTACTGCTTAAACTCATAGGATGAGTATAGCATAAAAAAGAAAAGATATTCAATTTTAAAAACGGAAATGTAATATTGTTAACATGAAATATTTAATATTTTTCACTTGTTATAGATTCAGTATTATGATATTATATTCTCTGTTAATACGTTATATTGCATAATACTGAATCATTTAGCAATAAAGTGATAATTAAAGGAATAATGATATGAAAAAAATAATGTTTAGCGTTGTGTCAGTTGTAACTGCCCTTTTAATTTCGGTTGTAATGATTAGCTGCGGCGGTGGCGGCGGCGGTGGCGGTGGAAGTAGTGGAGGCAGCGGTGGTTTAAATGGCGAGCAGGGCGAACCAAGCGGAACTACCGTTTATAGTTCTTCACAGGCATTTCCGAATGGTTTTTTCAAGACACCATCAGGCGGTAGTTATATTAACGGTGCACTTTGGATTAATTATTATAATTCTAGTAACGCCTTATATTTCATAGATGCTACACATGCAAGAACAGTTACTCGTATTGGTTCAACGAATGATTGGGAGTATACTCCGGGTGATGGTTATTATACTGTTGAAATTTCAGGTGCCAGTGCTAACAGTTATATAAGATTTTCTGCCAGCGGTGCTTATACTTCAAGATATGCATATAATATTTCGGATGATGTTCTTGTTATTTCAAATACAGTCCGTGGAACAAGGAATTACACTAGAGCTCCAAGCGGTTGGACAGTGCATTAATTCTCTGTTTAGCTGATTATACAATCCTGATGGAAACGTTGTTTCTGTCAGGATTTTTTTTGTCCTTAGAACCAAAACGTGCACGGCTGTGTACTTTTTTTTAGAAACTAAAAACTTGACAGCTCAATTTTTACAATGTACACTGAATTTAATCAACGTTCTCTTAAAGTCTTGATTTCCCAGAATGATGAGATCCTGCAAGTATTCCGCATAAGATTCCTTTCCAGTATTTTTTTATTTTCGGTTTGAATGATAAGCACCAGTTAGATGACGATGGTTTGCTTCGGCTGATACCGTTAGCAAAAATGCAGACACGCTGCAAGGAGCAGTGTGCGGAGGAATTGTATGTCTCAGAAGATTTATGTAGGAAATTTGAACTACGCTACTACCGATGAAGGTCTTACGAATTGTTTCTCGCAGTTCGGAGAGGTTTTGTCTTCGATTGTTATAAAAGACAGGGCAACTGGCCAGTCTAAAGGCTTCGGCTTTGTTGAATTTGCAGAAGCGCCGTCAGCAGATGCCGCAATAGAGGGCATGAACGGCAAGGAATTAGACGGCCGCCGTCTTCGCGTTAACATGGCAGAAGAAAAGCCGCGCAGGGAAAGACCTCGCGGAAATTTCAGCCGCAATCGGTCTTTTGACGGCGAAAGACGCGAACCGCACCGCTTTGGAGATGAGTCTTACAAATATTAAGCGTAACCGCTAAAATATAATGTTGTGTATGGTCACTGGACATAGCAGACGCTGAGCGAAACCGGACTGACCGTAACACAACATGAAATTGCTCCGGCTTCAACAAAACAGGCTTATCTTCCGATAATTCATTGATGTCGTTTTTGTTGCCAGAATTTTCTGATTTTATAGCCAGCGATGCAGACAGGTGTAAGTTTCTCACAAGCTGGCTTGATGCCCATAATATCGATTGCACGTTAATACCGATTGACGGTTCAAAGCATATCTATATCAATTTTCCTTCACAGTTTTACGACCCGCGCTTCCGCATGAAAACTATTTTGGTGCATTATGACCGTGCGCCGAATTCACCGGGAGCGAATGACAACAGCGCCGCCGTCTTTCAGGTGCTTGCTTTTTTGGAGCGTCTCAAAACTTTTAGGATGGCGCACAACATGCGTGTATTCTTTACAGACGGCGAAGAAATGGGCGCGATGGGCGGCGTTTCAGATCAAGGTGCTTATGGAATTGCGGCGCGCTTTAAGAAAATCGGCATAATGAACGACGATGTGCTTGCAATTGACGGCTGCGGCCGCGGCGATGTGATTGTAATTTCAACTACAGGCAGAAAATCGCCGGGCACGGAGATTTTCAAGCGGCGGTTCAACGACCTTTATGAGCGCACGATTGAGCTTGCACAGCAGGTTTCGCCGCAAAAGTGGGTGACTGCGCCCGTGCCTTACAGCGACAACGCCGCGTTTATAGCTTCTGGCATTCCGGCTGTGGCCGTAACGATGCTGCCGCGCGAAGAAGCGACCGCGTTGATGCGGAACGTTCAGCGCGACAAGTCTTTTGAGAATGCGCTGCTGAACCATTCCGTTGCGAACACCGACCTTCTGCCGATGACCTGGCGCTTCATGCACACACCCTTCGATGCCCCCGAAAGCCTTACCCCCGAATCATTCGAATTAATGGAAAAATTCTTAGACGCGCTGGCGTTACAAAAAACGGTGGCACTTTAAATTATAGCTTTATTTGCAAAACATTCTGTTTTAAGCTACACTGTCTTTTATGCTGGGAACTGTAATCGGCGGCTCGAACAATATTTTTTCTGTTGAGTGCCAGGACAACATTACAAGACAATGCACAATAAAGGGCAAAAAACTCAAATCTGACGGGCGTTTCTACAATCCGCTTGCGCCCGGCGATTATGTCAACGTTGAGCCGGACGAGAAGGACGACGAAGCTGGGCAGATTGTCTCGCTTGAACCGCGGAAGAACGCCTTTGTGCGCTGGAACGTGAAAGGACGCGCACCGCAGCTTTTGGCCGCCAACATCGATTACATTTTCTGCGTAACAACGCCCGACGAGCCGCCTTTCAGGCCGCGCTTTGTAGACCGAATGATAGTGCAGGCCGAGGCGGCCGGCATTGAGCCTGTGATTATCTGCAACAAATGCGATTTGCCGCTCGACATTGACATAGATTTCCGGCTTGCCGAATGGGAAAGAATCGGCTACACGGTGCTGCGCGTTTCGGCGCGGACAGGCGAAGGCATGAGCCAGCTTGCGTCTATGCTTGAAGGCAAGCGCAGCGTCTTTGCGGGGCAGTCCGGCGTGGGCAAGTCGAGCATTGTAAACGTGCTTGATTCTTCGGTTGTGCTGAAAACAGGCAGCCTTTCAGAAAAATACGGAAGGGGCACGCACACAACAACGCGCGGAATGCTTTATCATTTGCGGCTGAATGAATCGCTGATGGAAGGGCGTTTCGGTGCAACGGCGGACATAATCGACACGCCGGGCGTGCGCCGCTTTGTGTTAGACGGCATCGACGCAAACGACGTGATCCTTTATTTCCGCGAAATTGCCCCGATTGTGGGCACCTGCACTTTCGGAATGTCCTGCACGCACACGCACGAAGCTGGCTGCCGTGTGCTTGAAGCAGTTCACGCCGGCGTGATTTCAGAAGAACGCTTTGAAAGCTGGCAGCGCATAAAAGAAGAAATTCTCACCGGAAGCTGGGAAGATTAATTGATGGACAAACAGACTTTAGAGATTCTCGAATATTATAGAATACGCAACTTGATTGCAGGCAATGCGTTAAGCGCAGAAGGCAAAGCTTTTGTTGAATCAAAAGAGCCTTCTGGCGACAAAGCTGAAATTGACGCAACTAAAAAGCTGACCGCCGACTGGATGAAATCGCTTATTTCGCCGAATCCGGTGAAATTAACAGGCTTTAATGAATGTGCGCCACTTTTTCAGATGCTGGATGTTGAAGGCTCTGTGCTTGAGCTTGAGCAGATTGCGTCTTTAGGCGGTTTCTGCCGGAGTGCAGTTCAATTCAAAACACAGCTTGAAAACGAAGCTGTCCGCGCACAGTTTCCTGTGCTTGCTGAAAAAGCTGCCGCAATTCCAGATTTGTCAGAGGCAAGCGCAAAAATTTTCCGCATAATTGATGAAACCGGCGTTTTGCGCGATTTGCCCGAATTGCGCGAAATCCGCAAGTCTATAGCGCAGATTAAGCGCGACGTGACCGCGCTTTTCAAGAGCTACACTTCAGACCAGTCGCTCAAAGACGCGCTTCAATCTGATATGCCGGTGCTCCGCTCTGACAGGCAGGTTCTTGCGGTCAAGGCGAATTTCCGCGGGCGCATCAAAGGCATCGTGCACGAATTTTCTCAGACAGGGCAGACTGTCTATATTGAGCCAGATGATATCGTTCAGAAAAACAATGCACTCGTGCAGGAAGAATACAGGCTTTCGCTTGAAATAAGGCGCATTTTGCGCGAGCTGACCGCTTCTTTAGGTGAATATTACGACGATTTTGTGGCGGCGCATAATGTGATGGTGCATCTTGATGCAGCTTATGCCGCCGCAAGGTGGGGGCTTGAAACGCGCGGCTCTTTTGCCGGCGACCCAGACGGCGGGCGCGCTCTTGTGCTAAAAGAAGCGCGCCATCCGCTGCTCAGTGCAAAGGCTGTGCCGATTAGCCTTGCGTTTATGCCGAACCGCCGCGTGCTTATAATTACAGGCCCGAACACAGGCGGAAAGACTGTATCTTTAAAGACTGTCGCGCTTTTTGCCGCGCTCAATCAGAGCGGTTTTCCGTTGCCTTGCGCCGAAGGTTCAATTTTGCCGATGTTTGACAACATTTTTGCCGATATCGGCGATGAGCAGTCTATGGACCAGTCGCTTTCGACTTTCAGCGGCCACATGAAAAACATTGCGAAAATGACGCAGGAAGCTACAGACCGAACGCTTGTTTTGCTTGATGAGCTTGGCGGCGGCACAGACCCCGAAGAGGGCGGTGCTATTGCAATGGCAGTGCTTGACTTTTTTATAGAAAGAAAATCCTGGGTGCTGGTAACAACCCATCATGGCAGTCTGAAAAATTACGGCTACACGCGCCTGCAATGCTCTAACGCTTCGGTTGAGTTTGACGAAACGACGCTTGCGCCGGCATACAGAATTATAATGGGCGTGCCGGGCGAAAGCCACGCGCTTGAAATTGCGCGCCGCAACGGCTTGACCGAAGAAATTGCTCAAAAAGCTGAAAATTATCTGACAGGCGCGCAAGCTGATATTTCCGCGCTTATAAAAGGCTTGACCGCCAAATATGAAGAGCTTGACGAACTTGAAAAAAAGCGCCGGAGCGAAGAATCTGCGTTGCATGCAAAGCGCCGTTCAGTTGACTTGAAAGAATTGCGCCTGCGCCAGAAAGAGCTTGAGCTAAGAGAGCAGGGCTACCGCAAGCTTGCCGCTTTTGCAGACGAAAGCCGTAAAAAGCTTGAAAACCTTGTGCGCGTCTTGCGCGAGGGCGAAATAACCAAAGACAAGACGCGCGCCGTAAAAGATTTTATCGCTGATTTGTCAGATTCAATAGAAGAAGAAAAGTCAAATATCGAAAAAGAGCGCGAATCGCTGACGCTTGCCGTAACTGAAAGCCAGAAACAGCTTGAGCTTGAAAAGAAGCAAATGCTTGAAAGCAGCGGCAACGACGGCGAATCAAAGTCTGAAAGCATGAAAAAGCGCCTCGCCGATTTTGCCTTTGCTTCAGAAGAAACCGAAATTCCTGAAGAATTTGCAGAAGGGTTTGATGTGTTCTACAAAGACCGCCGCGGAACTCTGGTAAGGCAGCAGCGCAAAGGCACTTGGGTTGTTGCGTTCGGCACACTGAAAATGACGCTTAAGCAGAAAGAGCTTGTGCTTGCGCCTGTGGCCAAGCGCACGGCAAGTGTTTCGCTTGAGCTTGCGCCAGCTGTTGTTGACGACGGCGGCATAAAGGGCGCGTCTTTCGGCATTGTGCAGCCGTCTGCCGCGTTTGAGCTTAGGCTGCTCGGCATGCGCTACGAAGAAGCCATGAAAGCGCTTGAAAAGCAGATTGACCTTGCCGTGCTGCAGCATCTCAAGACTTTTTCAGTTGTGCACGGCAAAGGCCACGGCATTTTGCAGCAGGGCGTTCAGAATTACCTGAAAGCCAGCCCAGTCGTCGAAAGCTTCTGCTTTGCCCCCGCCGAAGACGGCGGTTTCGGCAAGACTTACGTAACGCTGAAGGAATAGAGCTTTTTGCAACAGATTAAGCTTGTAACAGCCATCTGTTTTTGCACATTTTGCAAAAAAGGCTATCGTTTCGCGTCCGCGCCTCGCACCGAGAACGCATAAGGAAATTATATAAATGTTCAATTCTGCTTTCAGCAGAATTGAACTTCTGCGTTCAAGTGTGCGTTGCGCTGCCGCTCCACTACGCCTTTTTTTGAACGTGTGTACAAAAGCTAAAGCCATGCTAGCAAATTCAGAATATACATTTTTTAGTGTATTTAATAAACTTTTTTGTTTTCAAATGCTCCAAAACTTGTTACAGTAGAAATAGAAAATTAAAAATCATTATGGAAGAGAAGATGGCACACCCGTTTGTGAAGTGGGTTGGCGGAAAAAGCCAGCTGCTTGATGAAATCAGAGAAAAATATCCCCAAAAAATAGAAAAATACTGCGAGCCGTTTGTCGGCGGCGGAGCTGTGCTTTTTGACATTCTAAGCAAATTTCAGCCAAAAGAAGTTTTAATCAACGACATAAATAAAGAGCTTATCAACACTTATGCACAGATAAAAAACAATTGCGAAAACTTAATCGACCAGCTTTCAGAAATTCAAAATCGTTATAGAAATCAGTCTTTAGAAGAAAACAAAGAATTCTTTTACGAAAAGCGGAACCGCTATAATGAAATAAAAGTAAACGGAAACGATGCGGAAAACCTTGAAAAAGCCACGCTTTTTATATTCTTGAATAAGACATGCTTTAACGGCTTGTACCGTGTTAATTCAAAAGGCAAGTTCAATGTGCCTTTCAACAATGCAAAGAATCCGCTTCTTTGCGATGGAGAAAATCTAAAAGCCTGCTCAAAACTTTTGCAGAATGTAGAAATACAAGTTGGAGACTATACAGGCTGCAAAGGTTTTATAGATAACAAAACTTTTGTCTATATCGACCCGCCCTACAGACCACTTACAACCTAACGTAAAAACTAACGCCCAATATATGAATAATCATGCTATAATAAGCCTATGGATTTCCATTTTAATCTTGATTTAGCAGAAAATTATCACAGTAATTCTCAGAAAAGCAGAGTTCTTACAGAAGATTGGGTTGAAAGAAATCTTTATTGCCCTATTTGTGGAAAGCCATTCATAAATCGCTACGAAAACAATCACCCAACTGGAGATTTTTATTGTAAAGATTGTTCTTCTGATTTTGAACTGAAAAGTAAGGAAAGCAAATCTGGAAAACTTACAAAAACAATCACCGATGGTGAATATTCTACAATGATTTCAAGAATAACTTCATTTAGAAATCCAAATTTCTTTTTTATGACTTATGCAAACTATGAAGTCAACAATTTTATCTTGATTCCAAATCATTTTTTCACACCACAAATAATTATAAAACGGAAACCTCTTGGACCAAATGCCCGTAGAGCAGGTTGGACAGGCTGTAATATAGATATTTCATCAATTCCAGATTCTGGGAAAATATTTATCATTCAAAATCAAATTGAAATATCACATACATCCGTAATTGAAAAATATGCAAAAACAAAATCATTACAGACAAAAAATCTTGAATCTCGTGGATGGCTCTTAGATACATTGAATTGTGTTGAGAGGATTCCTTCAAAAGATTTCATGCTAAATCAAGTTTATGCATTTGAATCAGAATTAAAATTGAAGCATCCTGACAATAATTTTATAAAAGATAAAATCCGGCAACAACTTCAATATCTAAGAGATAAAGGCTTTATTGAATTTTTAACACCTGGACATTATAGAAAAATTTAAAACACCTTGATTGATTTTAAAATCCGATCAATCATCAAAATATGAAACGATATGATGTAACTATTGAAGAAACCGTTGCAGAAATCTTCTCATTTGAAATTCCAGATGATATTGATGTTTATGATTATATTCGTGAGAATTACTACAAAAACAACATTGTTCTAGAATCAGGCGAATGTCAGTCTAGACAAATGCAAATACATAATCTGTCTGACAATTCTTGGACTGAATGGGAAGAATTTTAACAAGTCAGCGTAAACAAGGGCGACTGGGATAAATCGCAGGGCTTTGCAAAGGACAATGAGTTTAACCGCAAGTGGCTTAAGCTTTGCCGTGACAAACTAAAAGAAGACGGCACAATCTGGATTAGCGGAACATATCACAATATTTTTTCGGTTGCGCAGATGCTCAACGAACTGGATTACCGTATTTTGAACTGCATCACTTGGCTAAAACGAATCCGCCCCCGAATCTTTCCTGCAAGTTTTTCACACATTCAACGGAATTTATACTCTGGGCAAGAAAAAACAAAAAGGTCAGCCATTATTACAATTATGAATTGATGAAAAACATCAACGGCGGAACACAGATGCGCGATTTATGGAGCTTGCCGGTTATTGCGAAGTGGGAAAAATCTTGCGGCAAGCACCCCACACAAAAACCGCTGCCGTTGCTTGCTAGAATTATTCTAGCTTCAACAAAAGAGAACGCATGGATTTTAGACCCTTTCAGCGGAAGCTCGACAACAGGTATAGCTGCAAGTCTTTTGAACCGAAGATTTTTGGGGATTGATAAAGAAGAACAGTTTCTTGAGCTTTCAAAGAACCGAAGAACTGAAATTGATAATCTGACAATCCGTTGCGATTATCGCGAAAGAATAATGAAATATTCCAACAAGCCGTTGAAAGAAATTCTGGAACTTCATGAGGATGCGCCATATTACGGAATTGACCTGCCGATTGAGTAAGAACTTCTTGTCGCCGCAAAATGCGGTTTGTATTAACGAAAAGCTGTAAACCGCATGGTGCGGTTTTATAGTTTTTGCAAAAATGACTTTCCGCAAAATGCGGAAACCCGCCCAGACGAAAAACGGCTTTCCGCATTTTGCGGAAGCTTGCCCAGAGAAAAAACAGCTTTCCGCAAAATGCGGAAACCTGCCCAGATGAAAAACAGCTTTCCGCAAAATGCGGAAGCTTGCCCAGAGAAAAAACAGCTTTCCGCATTTTGCGGAAGATTAATCTAAATCAAAAATAAAGTTCCTTTTTTTGTAGAATTTACTTTAAATTTACAGAAACCTCTTGTATTATGTATGTAAACTGAACGTAAAAAAAGCCGGTTTTCCGGAGGTTCAGAACTTCATAAAAAAGAGAGGGTTATTTATGAAAAATTTACGTAGCCAAATCCGCAACACAGAAATTGACGGATTCACAGACACAATCATCCGTTTCTTTAAAGAGGATGAGAAAGCACAGACAGATGCGTTCTTGAAGGCGACGGTAGCTGAGCTTGAAACGCTTTCGGCGCAGATTACGACGGCAATCTTGCAGGACAAGACGCTTTCAACTCTTGATGAAGCCGACGGCACAAGAGATGAAGCGGTCAAGACATTGGGAAAAATGCTTTCTGCCTATGCGGTATTTCCTATTGAAAGCAAAAAAGAGCTTGCCGCACCGCTCAATGTAATTTACGAAAAATATGCCAAAGCTGGAATTACCAGCGCAAATTATACAAGCGAATCTTCTATGATTGAGAGTATGCTCGAAGATTTTGCCGCAGCTTCAGTCTCGGCAAACATCAAAGGGCTTGAAGGTGTCACCGAAGCAATCGCCGCTATCCGCACAGCTCAAGACGACTTTGCAAAAGCCAACGACGAATATGTAAAGGCAAGTGCAAACAAGGGCGCTGCGGCTTCTAGCTACCACAAACCTATAGTTTCTCTTGTAAACGAAAAACTTGTGCCGTACCTTAACGCGATGGTAATTGCCGGCAACGCAAACTGCACCGAGTTCGCCAAAAACGTAGAAGCCGAAATCAAGCGCACAAACGAAATAATCTCTAAACGCGCCAAAAAACCAGTGGATGAGCTTTAACCAAAAAAGATTGCCGGGTCAAGCCCGGCAATGACACGGCTTTGTGCAAAAAAAACGCACAGTTGGTCATTTCGACTTGGTTCGACTACGCTCACCAACCAACGCTCAATGACCGGATTAATCTGCCAAAGTGAAGCTCCATCGATAGTGTTTGAACAATCGGGGGGCATTAGGGGCGCGAAGCAAGCCCCTAATCGGTGCTGGAAAAGAAAGGGGTTTAAGGGGAAGGGAAAACCCGCTTCCGAAGTAGAGGTTTTCCCTTCCCCTTACTAATCTTGACAATTTTGAATATTTTTTGCATATTTATGCATAATTCATGCTGTTTTTCGTTTTTCAGCCAGATTTGTTTGCATTTTTATGAAAGACAGTTGTTAAATTCCTCAAAGAAGGCAAGTTGTGAAAGAACGCCTGTCACGGCTCAAGGTTATAAGAAAAGTAATCAAGACTTACAGAATAGAATCTCAAGAAGAGCTTCTCGGTTATCTTCAGAAAGAAAATTTCGATGTAACACAGGCTACGCTTTCAAGAGACTTAAAGCTGCTCAAAGTCGGCAAGGTTTCAGACGGACACAACGGCTATGTTTACACGCTGCCGGGCGAAGACGAGCGTCAGGAATCTGAGCAGACCGTTGTTCAAGATTTTCTGCGCGGCTACATTTCAATCGAATATTCAGGCAACATGGTAGTAATCAAGACATATTCAGGCCACGCCGACGCGGTTTCTCTTGCAGTAGACAACCTTGCCTTTGACGAAGTGCTCGGAACGATTACCGGCAGAGACAACTGCGTTTTCTGCTGCCTTAGAGAAGGCGTAACCGGCGAAGATTTTCTTGACGCGCTCAAACTGAAAATTCCTGAACTTGACGAATAGGCATGAATCAGCCCGGAGCTGCCAAAATTGCGGCGTCATGCTGAATCCGTTCATTTAAAAAACTTGCATTTAACCGCTGAAAACTTTTTGAAGTTTTTCAAATTCATATAAATAGAGGTTTTTATGGCAAATTGGGGAAATGCTGATACGCTTGCTGCGTATAAAAAAATGCTCTCGCTCAAAGGACAGGTTTCATTGAAAGATGTTCTTGATGCAAAGCGCGTAAAGGAATTTTCTGTTCCGATGGCAGCTGGTCTTACATATAACTATGCTGCAAAAGAAGTTAACGCACAGATTCTTTCTGTTTTGCAGGAACTCGCTGACGAGGCAGAGCTTGTTGCAAAGTTCAAGGAACTTTATGAAGGCGCAGTCATCAATACAGGCGAAAACCGCAAGGTTCTGCACCACCTTTTGCGCGGCCAGCTCGGCGCAGATGTAATCTACGAAGGCAACAACCTCCGCACATTCTATCAGACACAGCAGGATAACATCGCCGCATTTGCAGAGAAAGTTCATTCAGGCAAAATCACAAACGCAAAGGGCGAAAAATTCGATACAGTTGTTCAGATTGGTATCGGCGGCTCAGATTTGGGTCCAAGAGCCATGTACCTTGCACTTGAAGGCTACGCCCGCAAGAACGGCTGCCTCAAGATGAACGCCAAATTCATTTCGAATGTTGACCCTGATGACGGCGCAGCCGTTATGCAGAGCATCAACCCGGCAAAGACTTTGTTCGTGCTTGTTTCAAAAAGCGGAACAACGCAGGAAACTTTGGCGAATGAGCTTTTTGTAAAAGATTATCTTAAAAAGGCAGGGCTTGATGCTTCTAAGCACATGGTTGCCGTAACAAGCGAGACAAGCCCGCTTGCGAACAACCCGGGTTATCTTGCTTCTTTCTATATTGATAACTTTATCGGCGGCAGATTCTCTTCAACATCTGCTGTAGGCGGCACTGTAATGTCGCTTGCTTTTGGTGCAGACGTTTTTGCGCAGTTTCTTGAAGGTGCGCACGAAGCAGACAAGACTGCGACAAACGCTGACATCAAGAAAAACCCTTCTATGCTTGACGCACTTATCGGTGTTTACGAGCGCAACGCGCAGGGTTACCCTTCAACAGCAATTCTGCCATACAGCCAGGCTTTGAACCGCCTGCCGGCTCATCTTCAGCAGGCTGATATGGAATCAAACGGAAAGCAGGTCAACCGCTTCGGCGAGAAAATCAATTATCAGACCGGCCCTGTTTTGTTCGGCGAACCGGGTACAAACGGCCAGCATTCATTCTATCAGCTTTTGCACCAGGGCACAGACATTATTCCGCTTCAGTTCATCGGCTTTAACGACAGCCAGTCTGGCGAAGACGTTGTGGTTGACGGCTCAACAAGCCAGAAAAAGCTTTGCGCAAACCTTGCAGCCCAAATCGTAGCTTTTGCTTGCGGCAAGTCTGACGAAAACCCGAACAAGAATTTCCCTGGCGGCAGACCTTCAAGCCTTATCTACGGCAAGCAGCTTACACCGAAATCTTTGGGCGCACTTCTTGCTCATTACGAGAACAAGATTATGTTCCAGGGCTTTGTCTGGAACTTGAACAGCTTCGATCAGGAAGGCGTTCAGCTCGGCAAAGTGCTTACAAAGAAAGTTCTCGCCGGTCAGATTGAAGGCGCTCTGAAAGAATACGCCTCGATTTTCGGCATCTAAGCACTAATACGGGGAGTCTCGCGTAAGTCTTCCAAGTTTCCGCTTTGCGGAAACTTGCAGCGGTGCGCCAATTAAGCTTATTCTGTAGAATCAGCCTGAACGCGCACCCGGGCTTCCGAGTAGAGGGGTGTCTTTCCCCAAAAAAAGATTTTTTGAAACATGCTTGACATTTTTTATAAAAGCTTATACATTATCTCTCGTTCCCATTCCCCGATTGTGTAATGGTAGCACCTCAGATTCTGGTTCTGATTGTGGGGGTTCGAATCCTCCTTGGGGAACTAAAGCTGAACCAACGGGTTCAGCTTTTTTTATATGTTATGGTCCCTTCGTCTATCGGCTAGGACGTGACCCTCTCAAGGTCGAAAGACGGGTTCGATTCCCGTAGGGACCGGTTTTTTACCGGCTGAAAAGGCTTCTGCTTGCTGCATAAGTCTTTTTTTTGTGTCCTTTTAGGTTTAAGTGCATTTTTCTGCCTTGACCTTGTAAAATACCTGCTTTACAATAAACACCATGGAGAAAATGGATACCTTTGACCGCATGGTAATCGGCATGTCTCATGCAGAACGTATGTGTCTTTACGACAAGCTGTGCGCGTCTATAAGCTCAGAAGAACAGACAATACAACCTCCAGTAGAATCTCAGGATATTTCTTCCGGACAGGATATTCAGACTCGGTTGAAAACAGAGTCGTCACTGTTCCGGTTTTTCTTGTTTTTACGTTCTATTTTTTCTGGTGTAGATATTTCCAAAATATACAATAATATTTTATTGAGCCGGCTTGCCCACCGCATAGAAAAATCAAGGCCCGGACTTTTGATGTACAAGAAAGGCATGATTGGCGGCGCTTTTTACGAACAGGTAAGACTGCTTAAAAATGTCGCGGATTTTTTCAAACCTGCGGTAAGTCTTTACGAAGAAGACCCCGGGCGCTTTTACGTATTCTTAAGTTCCCTGCTCCTTGCAGACTATTACGCCTATGTTGAGCGCGAGATTGACCCGTTTCTGCTCGGCGACAATAAAGAGCCTGTTCCCGAAGTAAAGCAGTCTCTTGTCCGCAGAATGGACGAGGTGTTTCAGGAACTTACGATAGCTCAGCGTAATTCTCTTTATCAGTCTGTAATAAACATTGACTGGCTGAGACAGTTTGTCCGTCTGCCTTATGAAAAAATGCTCGCGCGCTTTTTGCCGGATTCAAACGGCAATTACGTCGCGCAGCTTGAGCTTATAAGCAATGATTTGTCGCATTTCTGCAAAGTTCTTTGTAACGCAAAAAGCGTCACTGTTGAAATACTTCAGGCTATGTGCCTTTTTTCTACAAACAGCCAGCTTGAGCAGCAGCAGGTTGATGTTGAGTCTGTAACAGCTGATTATGTAACAAAGAGCCTTGCTCAAGTAGCAATAATCAAGAACTTTCTGAAGGCAATTCCTGTAAAGCAGCTTGCATGTCTTGCATTTAAATCAGCAAACTGGACGCCCGGACAGCCGGAAGGTGCAGAAGACTGGTTTGTCAAATTCAAGAATGAATGGCGCAAACTGCTTGATGCACGCTGGAATGAATGGATGAAGTCAAAGAAAAAGCAGCTTGTCGAGCAGAAAGTCTTCAATATGTTCAAGTGCATGAAACTGCCGGAACTGCCGTATCAGCCTTGGAACGTTGAATGGTGCGAGATTAAGTTTACGCGCAATAAGGCAATGGGCTTTATGTACGCATTTTTCAGCACGCTTTTTGGCGATATAAGCAAACTGCTGAAAATTCTTGCTGTAGACGGCGATTTCAGAGTGCGCGAAAACAAAATTGAATTTACAGAAGCATTCAACGAATATTCTAAGCTTGCCGGTGATGTAGATGCTTTTGTCCGCAAGTTCTCGCCGGAAGGTGAAATCGGGCAGTTCTTTGCAAATATTGCCGAAAGCGAAGACCGTTCTGTAAAAATTCATGCGCGCCTTGAATCTGCAATTCAGTCAGCTTATTCTGAATCTACGGCGCTTTCTATGCGTTTTACTCAAATTACAACCACAATTGCCAATGTGCTTGCCGGTGTCAATTCAGAAACCAAAGTCGGAAAATACGATTCTATAAACAATCTCGCCTCAATTGCCGGAAGATTCAACCAGCGTTACCGCCAGCAGCTGATTGAAGTGCATGATACACTTGCTGATGCGGTGAACTGTCTTAGAGAGCTTGAATCCTTTGAAAATTGAAAAAAATGAGTGCTCCTGTTTTTAGTTTTTCGGTCTTAAAGTCAAAACCCCTTGCTGCAGATAAAGACGGCGCAGTTTTGGCTGTGTCTTTTCCGTTTATTAAAGACGGAAAACCTCTTGAAGAAGCGCCTTTGTGCTGTCTTTCTTTAAAAGCTGCCGGTTCTATGCGCTTCAGATGGAATGAACCTAACCAGGTGCGCGAGAACTTCTTCAAAAGTCTCGGCCTTGACTACGGTTCTGTAGTTGCGCCGGAGCTGATTCACTCAAAAACGGTTTTCTGCGTTGACAATGCCGACGAACTTGCGGTTTTCCGCGCCCTGCGCTCTGAGGGTGATGCTGTTCTTTCTGCAAATCCTGCCTATGTTCCGGCTGTAACAGTCGCAGACTGTGTTCCAATTTATTTATACGATTCAAAAAAACGCGTTGCCGGCATGGTTCATTCAGGCTGGAAAGGCACAGGTATTGTAAAAGAAGCTGTTGAGCGCATGGTACACTTTTATAAGTCAGAACCGTCTGAAATTTGCGCCGTAATCGGGCCGCACATAAAAGACTGCTGCTATTCAGTAGATGCTGAAAGAGCTGACTACTTCAAAGAAAAGTTTACCCCTGACTGCGTAACCGAAGACGGCGGCGCTTTCATGCTTTCTTTGGAAAAAGCAAACATAAAGCTGCTTTTAGACAGCGGTGTAAAGCCTGAAAATATTGCCCTCGCCGCAGAATGCACAAGCTGTACCGAAGTGCTCGGCTCTCACCGCAGAGAAACCGCCGGTCTGCCTGATGACATGCCCATAGAAGAGCGCAGCAAGCTGTTCACCGTCATGACAGCCTTCCTGGTTTGCCTTTGAGCGGGTTCTACAGAACTAGTCTTATCTGGCAAACCCTGCAAGTTTTGCTTCGCGAAAACTTGCAGGATGTTGCAAAACGCAAAACTTGAAAGATTGTGCATGAAATGGAGCAAATTCATCAAGAATGAAGCAAATTTCACGTGGAATGAAGCAAATTCAACGTGGAATGGGTCTCTTCCGTGACAGAATGTGCTCATTCCGTCAGTGAATGGGGGCGTTCCGTGACAGAATGTGTTCATTCTGTCAGTGAATGAGGTCATTCCGTCAAAGAATGTGCTTCTTCCATGACAGAATGTACCTATTCTGTCAGTGAATGAGGTCATTCCATCACGAATGAGGTTCATTCCACATTGAATTTGTTCCATTCCTTGATGAATTTATGCCATTCTATCAAAAAGAAACAATATTCTTGATATTTTCTGCTATTTAAGGTTGCAAAAATGCCGTTCTGAGGTTATTCTTTAATCATAATATTACAATGTAAAAGAGAGGGAATGAAAATGGCAAAATCATTTGCACAGAAGTTGAGCGATGCACGGCTGATGGTAGCTGGCATTAAGTCTCACAAGGACGAGCTTGCCGGAGTAACTCTTGGCGAGGAACAGGTAGCTGCAATTGAAACGCTGCTCAACAAAATAAGTGAGCTTGACACACAGCAGGAAAAGCTAAAGGCAGAGCTTAAGACTTGTACCGTTGAGCTTGATAAACAGACGAAAGACCTTGACGATGCGCTTAAAGATGCCAAAAAGCGCGTAAAGCTGACAATACCGCAGTCAATGTGGCAAGAATTCGGCATTTCAGACAAAAAGTAACCCCGATTCAGTCTAAACCACTGCGCCAAGCCTAATTTGTACACTCGCTACAAGTTCGCGCTTGGCGCAACGGCTCGACCACCACCTATAATGAGTAGTTAAAGAAAGGAATTTCTAATGTCAGGAAAAATAAACCGTTTTTTGCTTTTTATGCTGTTCATGTTTATATGCAATGCGGCTTTTGCAAAAGGCGCAGCAGAGATATGTAGAGCAATTTATAGAGATAATCATTCAGAAGAATGGATACGAGAAGCTGTTCTGTCAAATCCTAATGTGAAAGAAATTGTGAAAATGATTAAAGCGACAGATAGTGAATATAGAATGTACATTCTTATGAAAGATGAAACTAAGATTATTCTTAGCGGTGTTAGTATCCTTGATGACAATTCTATTGAAGGTTTTAGTGAGCGCATTGGCGATTATACAGCACCGAGAATGCTAGTGTATGATACAAACATAGAAAGATATTTATATTCAAATATTAGTGCTGGATATGATAATGAAAAATATCAAGAATATAGAGACACAAGGGATTTAAATTTTCTTTTGAACAACTTTAAAGATATTGAAGAGTTTTTTTCTTCGCTGCCCTGTTTAACAAAAGAAGAGACAGATCTTCTATATGAACGTAGAGAAAAAGAAATAAAAGTTTTGCAAAACGTAGATTGGGAAAAAGTGAAAAAAAATTACAGTTATTATGTGGTCTTAAAAGCTGACGATTTTAGCTGGAGTCAATGGAAAGTCGAATAAGAGCTTTTCAAAGATTGCCGGGTTTGCGATTGGGATGATTCTGCGAACATCTTCTTGTGATGCCACTGCTATTTCTTATTGAAAAAAATTGTTATATTATCAGCCGCAGAGAGAAATCTTTTCTAGAGGTAAAAATGAAATTATTAAAACTGGGTATGTTTGTTATGGTGGCAGCTGTCTGTTCTGTTTCTGCTTTTGCAGCGCAGGCAATGTCTTCATTTACTATGCAGAAATACCGGGACTTCACCGAATGCCGCGTCCAGGCTTCTAAAACAATAGATTACAATGCAATTATAGAAAGCTACGTCAAATTTGAAGAAGAAGTTCTTGAACAGTTGCCAGACCATGCCATAGACCTTGAGCAGGAAAAGCTCTTTTGGGAAAGCTGCGTGCGCCTTGCCAAGTTTGAATACATCTTTAATATAAAGACAGACATAAAGCAGGAAAGGCTTTCGATGAAAGATCAGATGGAGCGGAACGAAAACTACATAAGCGCGCACAAAAAAAAGGACGGTGTTAATCCGCTATTTTATATGATTACGGCAGACACAACTTCCTGCTATATGAGCTTTTCTGTGGCTTCAGCAATGTTCCATGGAATGAGGGTAAAGGCACTTTATGAGAGTGCGGCTTCAGCCGGAACGGATATGTGGGCTGCAAATCTTGGTCTTGCCCAGTGGATGTTCTACGCGCCGGGTTTTCTTGGCGGAGGAAACAAAAAAGCTGAAAAGTATTTTCTTGCTGCAATAGAGGCATCACAAACAGATGCGGAAAAATTCTACACCTGCATCTATTATGCCCAGTTCCTTTTTGAATGCGGCAGAAAGGAAGAATGTTCCGCATACATGGAAAAGGCAGCCGTACTCTATCCGGGAAGCAACTACGTTGCACAAATCAAAAAGCTGAACAGTAGCGGAACGGGGCTTTTTACTTATAACAGAAAGCATTCTGGCGTAGACAAAAACACAGACCCCAACGCAAAAGACCTGTAGCCAGGGGACGGGAAAACCCCTTCATCCGAGGCGCGGTTTTTCCTTCCCCTTAAAACCCTTTCTTTTCCGGCACGGCTTATGGCACTTTTCGCATTAGCCTTGTCTACGGTTAAAGTTTATCCGGCGAAAAGTGCCGCTTTTTGCTACGCAAAAACCGGCAGCGTTTGTACAAAAGCAAATTATCGCAGATTAATCCGGGATTCCTAAGGGCAGAGCCCTTAGGCCGTGGCCAAGGAAGGTGGGTTCAAGGGAGGAAACCAGCGGCCTTCGGACTCTGAGCTGGTGTCCTCCCTTGCATAAGTTCCGACACTTCCAAGTGTCAATGTGTTGTATACAAAGAAGGCTTATTTTGCTATTATTCCCTCATGGCTGATTTAAAACAAGAAAGCCGTGCGCTTATTGCGGCGGCAGTCAATTTACTGAAAAATACAAAAAATGCTGATTCACCAGATATTTCCGCTGAATCTGTTACCGCCGAAGTGCCGCCGAACCCAGAAATGGGTGATGTCGGCTTCCCTATGTTTCCGTTTGCACGTGTTTTAAGAATTGCACCGCCTGTTATTGCGCAGGAAGTTGCAAAGCTTTTGAACGAAGACGCTTCTTTCAAAGAAAAAGCTTCAAAAGTCGGCAGTTTTGCTGCTGTAGGTCCTTATGTCAATGTAAAGCTTGAAAAAGGCGACATTGTACGCACAACATTAGAGGCAATCATCTCGCAGAAACAGGCATACGGCGCATTTGACGAAACAGGCAAAAAGCCGCTTGACGGCCGCCGCGTCATGATTGAATTTTCAAGCCCGAACACGAACAAGCCGCTTCATTTGGGGCATCTCCGCAACGATGCGCTCGGCGAATCAGTTTCGCGCATTCTTAAAGCCGCCGGTGCAGAAGTCTATAAAGTCAACATCATCAACAACCGCGGCGTGCACATCTGCAAGTCAATGCGCGCCTATCAGCTTTTCCACGAAGGCCAGACACCTGAAAAGCTCGGTGTAAAAAGCGACCGCTTTGTGGGCGACTGCTACGTTGAGTTTGAAAAATACCGCAAGGAAAACGGCGAAAAAGCCGAGGCCGAAGCGCAGAACATGCTTGTTGAATGGGAAAAAGGCAACCCGGAAATTCACAAGCTCTGGAAGCAGATGAACGAATGGGCTGTAAACGGTATCATGCAGACTTACAAACGCACAGGCGTTTCATTTGATAAATTCTATTATGAAAGCGAAACTTACCTTAAAGGCAAGGAACTGATTCAGCAGGGGCTTGAAAAGGGGCTTTTCTTCAAGGCAGAAGACGGTTCTGTCCGTGTTGATGTTTCAGAAGTTGTCGGCAAAAACAAAGAAGGCGAAGACCAGCAGAAAGTGCTTCTGCGCAAAGACGGCACTTCGGTCTATATTACGCAAGACATTGGCACGGCCGTTAGCCGCCACGATGACTGGTCTTTCAACCAGCTTGTTTACGTCGTCGGCAACGAGCAGAACTATCACTTTAAGGTGCTTTTCTATATTCTGAAAAAGCTCGGCTTTGAATGGGCTAACCAGCTTTTCCACCTGTCTTACGGCATGGTCAACCTGCCAGAAGGCAAGATGAAAAGCCGCGAGGGCACAGTTGTTGACGCTGATGATTTGATTAATCAGCTTAGAGACGGTGCTCTTGAAGAAATAGCCTCAAAGGGCAGAGAAGAAGCTGTCGGCAGTCCTGAAGAAGTTGCAGAGAAAATTGCGCTCGGTGCGCTTCATTATTTCCTGCTTCAGGCAACACCTGCAAAAGACATGATGTTCAATCCGAAAGAATCACTTTCTTTCAATGGAAATACCGGCCCGTATCTGCAGTACATGGGTGCGCGCATCTGTTCAATTTTGCGCAAGGCAGAAGAAGCCGGCGTAAAAGCCGCGGACAATGTAGACTTTTCACTGCTTTCTCATCCTGCAGAATGGGCGCTCGTAAAGGCTTTGGGTGAATATCCGGCAACTTTGAAGAAAGCCGCCGAAAAGCTTGACCCGTCTGAAATTGCGGCATTGTTGTACGAAATTGCAAAGCTTTTCAGTTCGTTCTATCACGACTGTTCGATACTCGGCATAGACAATGCGGCTTTGACAAATGCGCGCCTTGCACTTGTCCGCTGTGTTAAGACAGTGCTTGAAAACGGAATGAATCTGATACTCGTGCCGTTCTTAGAGACGATGTAAGACTGCCGGTTTTTGTTTGCAAAAAGCGGCACGTTTTGCCGGGCTCACCGATAGACTTTATCACAAGTCCGGCTGGCGCTTGGATATGTAAAGCATAGAGGGGGTGTCTTTCCCCTAAAATGGCTTGACTTACTAGCCTAAAATATTGTAATCTGAAGCACTTGCGGAATCTTGCTCGTTTTGCAAGTGTTTTCATTATTTTGGAAAGAATCTCCGGCGCTTCCCCGTTATCGCACCGGAGGACGAACTATAACGTTTAGAGGTAGAAATATGTACGCATTGGTTGAGTACAAAGGTAAGCAGTATAAGGCTGAAAAAGGCGCCGTTTTGACAGTTGATAAGATTGACGCTGAAGCCGGTTCTACTGTTACAATTGATACAGTTGTTCTTGTAAGTGACGATGGAAAAGTTAGTGTCGGTGCTCCTTATGTTAACGGTGCAAAGGTTACAGTAAAAGTAGGCGATACTTTCAAAGACGACAAGGTAATCGTTTTCAAATACAAGAGTAAGAAAGACTATCACCGCACAATCGGTCATCGCCAGCAGTATACAAAAGTAACTGTTGAAGATATCGTTGTTGCATAACGGCAAAAACAGTGATAACTGCTGTTCTGTGCAGAAACAGTGACGGTGCTTTGGCTAGTTGCGAAGTTACAGGTCATTCAGGTCTTGCACCAAGAGGAGCAGATATCGTCTGTGCGGCAGTGTCAACAGTTGTGCGTACAACGGTTGCCGTTCTTCAGGCATCTGATTCAGCGCAGCTTGTTACTTGCGATTCTTCGGGACACGGGCAGCTCGCATTCCGTGCCACTGAAATGAGTTCTGCTTTTGCGGAACGGATGGTGTTTGCGGCAGATTATCTGCAGAAAGGATTGGAAATAATCGCTGCAGAATACCCCGAATATCTAAAATTGCGGGTTAAAACAGTCAAATAGCAGTGGAGGCATAAAATGGGACGCAAAAAAGGCGGAAGCGGTGCTAAAAACGGCCGTGATTCAAACCCAAAATATCTTGGTATCAAAGCTTATGGTGGAACAGAAGTAACAGCAGGTTCAATTATTGTCCGCCAGAGAGGAACAAAAATTCATCCGGGCGTAAATGTTGGACGCGGTAAAGATGATACTTTGTTCGCAACAGCAGACGGAAAAGTAGTATTCCACGAACGCAAAGGCAGAAAGCTTGCTTCTGTAGAAGCAAAAGCATAATGCGTGCCGTCTTTAAGGCGGTGTAATGCGTTTTTTCATTAGGTTTGCGGCTATTGCCGCAGATGATACCCGGATTAGGCATTGCTGTGCTTAGTGCGGGTATTTTTTTTAGGTAGCTAAACGTGATAAAATTTGCAGATGAAGCAATAATTGAAGTTTGTTCCGGCAAAGGCGGCAACGGCTGCATTGCATTCAGACGTGAAAAATATGTACCTCACGGCGGTCCTGCGGGCGGCGACGGCGGACGCGGCGGCGATGTGATTTTCGTGGTTAAGCGGAATTTGCGCACGCTTGCACACTTGCGCTATAAGCAGAAATTCAAGGCCAGAAACGGCGGTGACGGCGAGGGCAGAAACAGATTCGGCAAAGACGGCGAAGACGTGATTATTCCGCTGCCGCCAGGCTCAATCATCAGAGATGCCAAGACAGGCACATTGATACGCGAATTTACTACGGAAAGCGAGGACGAACGCTTTGTCTTTCTTGAAGGCGGTAAAGGCGGCTGGGGTAACGTCCATTTCAAGACTTCGACAAACCAGGCACCGCAGTATGCGCATGAAGGCAAGCCCGGCGAATCAAGGCTGCTTTCGGTTGAACTTAACATTATGGCAGATGTCGGGCTTGTCGGTTTCCCGAACGCCGGCAAATCATCTCTGCTAGACTTTTTTACGAATGCAAGACCGAAAATTGCACCGTACCCGTTTACGACAAAAATTCCGAACTTGGGTGTTCTTAACGTTGATAACGAGCGCGACATAATTATTGCGGACATTCCGGGAATAATCGAAGGTGCGTCTGACGGCGCGGGGCTCGGCTTTAAGTTCTTAAAGCACATTTCTAGAACGGCCGGTCTTGTGTTCATTATAGACTGCTCTGACGACGGATGTTTCGGTGCATTTGAAAAACTGAAGCTTGAGCTTGAGAGCTTTTCAAAAGAACTTGAAACGAAACCGCGCATTGTACTCTGCAATAAGCTTGATGTAGAGGGCGCAGAAGAGCGCTTTAAAGAGATAAAGAAGCAGCTTAAAGATGAGAATGTACTCGGTATGTCTATTTTTAAGCGCAGCGGCATGAATGAAGTAAGAAAAGCTATAATTGCTCTTGTTGATGCGGTTGAGCTGAAAACTGAAAAGCAGGCCGAACAGGCAAAAGCGCAGAAAAGCGCGTTCATGGCAGAGCGTTCAGTCTGTGACACAATGGAAGTTCAGTATCCGGGGCAAGAATAGCCTATGAAGCTTGCTGTTCTTGGCGGCTCGTTCAATCCGCCGCATATCGGGCATCTTGCGCTTGCAGAAGACGTGCGCATTACGTTCGGCTACGACAAGGTGCTGTTCATTCCGGCGCATCAGCCGCCGCATAAGCAGCTTGCTCTTGGCGCAACAGACAAAGACCGCCTTAAGATGGTTTCACTTGCCATAAAAGGCAACCCGTTTTTTGAGGTTGACGGCTGCGAAATAAAGCGCGGCGGCGTTTCGTATACGATAGACACTTTGCGGCTGCTGAAAGACAGATACAAGAACGTTCTCGAAGGCAAAATCGGCTTTATAATTGGCGATGACCTTGCGGAAGGTTTTTCAACATGGCATTGCGCGGATCAGATTCCGGTTGAAGCAGATTTGATTCTTGCGTGCCGCAACCATTCAGACGTAACCAAGCTAGATTTTCCGTATGAGCACAAGACAATCTTGAACGACGTTGTTTCAGTTTCTTCGTCTGAAATAAGGCAGAAAATAGCTTCGGGCAAAAGCTGGCGTTATCTTGTTGCAAACGAAGTTTATCGTTATATTGAATCAAGGCATTTGTATGAAAACTGAATATGAAGCTCTGCTTGCAGAGATAACCGAATACGCCAGAAGCCACGAAAAGAAAGAGCGTTTCGCTCATTCTGTGCGCACAGCTGAAACTTGCGCGGCCCTTTGCCGCCGTTTCGGTGAAGACGCGGACAAAGGCTATCTTGCGGGCATCGCCCACGATATGTGCAAAGAATGTGACGATATGGAGCTTGTTTCGCTTGCCGTGAAAGACGGACTGCCTGTTTCACCGATTGAGCGAACTCATCTTTCGCTGCTGCACGGCAGGGCGGCTGCCACGCTCTTAAAAGAGCAGTTCAATCTGAACGACGCGGCCGTCATAGAGGCTGTGCAGCATCATACGTTCGGCAGGGCAGGCATGTGCAACCTTGCAAAGATTCTGTTCATTGCAGACAAGATAGAGCCCGGCAGAGAGCATGTAACCGAAAAGTATTTGAAAAAGACTGAAAAGATGGCGCTGAACGAGCTTGCAATGTTCGTGGTGTCTGAAAATATTTCTTATTTGCAGGAACGCGGCAAAAAAGTTGCGCCTGCAACGCAAGAATTTTTAGAATCGCTAAAGGTTGAGAACCGATAAATTTGTTTGGGAGGGTTTATGGCGCAATCTCGTCATGAAAAAAGTTATCTGTTTATAATTGGAATTCTGATAATATTGATAGCACTTGCTGTCATACTGTTTTTTGCTTTGCAGACAGACCCGATTGCAAATGTTCTTGAAAACAATCAGCTTTTGAACGTCCTTTTCGTTCTTCAAAAAGACGGAAAGCCATTGTTTACAGATGTTTTCATTTATTACCCGGAATCTGAACGCGGCGCGCTGTTTAACATACCGGGCAATACGGGCTTGATTTTGGGTTCTCTGGACAGGGTTGACCGCATTGACGCTGTTTATACTGAAAAAGGTATTGAAACATATAAAAAAGAGATAGAAGCTCTTACAGATATAACAATTCCTTTTACAATTGAAATGAGCATTGATCAGTTTTCTGCATTGACAGACTTGCTCGGGGGACTTAATGTTTTTATTCCGTCTCCAATCGATGTTGTGAACGGTGATGTCAGGCACATTCTTCCGTCCGGCTCTGTTGACCTTGACGGCGAGAAAATGATTTCGTATTTGTCCTATGCTGACGACGAAGAAACTTCTGATAATATTCAGGACAGAATGGAAGGAGTAATGGTAGCTTTTCTTCATGCCTTGAATAAAAAATCAGCATTTGTTCTGAACAAAAATGTTTTTCCGGTTGTTTCCCGTTATTTAAAGGCGAATATTGATAACAAGGCATTATACAGATTAATTTCGCTTATTTCTGCAATTGATTCTGAGAGACTTGTTCCTCAGACTATAAGCGGAAAGCGCCGTGAAGTAGACGGGCAGGTTCTTCTCTTTCCTGACTATAACGGCGAGTTGATCAAAGAGGTGTTCAAGCAGACAATGATTTCAATTGCATCAACGGGCGGTATCGCAAATGACCGCGTTTATGTTCTTGAAATTCAAAACGGAACATCTCAGCAGGGGCTGGCACGCAATACAGGCGGGCTTTTGCAGAGTTACGGTTATGATGTTCTTAGTATGATTAACGCAGACCATGATTATGACAAAACACAGGTTATAGATCATATTGGTAATGCAAAGGTTGCTCAGGCAATTGCTGATATTATCCATTGTAAAAACATAATTACAGAAGAAGTTCCTAAAGATGCAAATTCAACGGAAACTGAAGATTCACCAGTTGATTTTACGATTATTTTAGGGCGTGACTTTACCGGCCGTTATGTCCGGTAAGCATGGAGGATTTTATGAAAACTATTAAAGAAAAAGCTTTAGAAATTGCACAGCTTATGGAAGATTATAAAGGCGAGAATGTAACTGTTATTGATGTATCTCAGCTTAACAGTTGGACTGATTATTTTATTATTGTTACAATAAACAGTTCTACGCATTGGAAAGGTCTTTATAAATATGTCAAAGACTATGTTAAGGCAGATGATGTGCTCGAAATTCATGTGCCTAACAGAAAAACCCCGGACGGAGATGACTGGAACTTAATTGATATCGGGCCGATTGTAGTTCATCTTATGTCAAAAGAAGCACGCGAATTCTATGATCTTGAAAAGTTGTGGCATGGCGGTGAGGTTCTCCGCTAAGATTCCGGCGTGCACCGCTTTTAAAACAAGAAAGGCAGCGTTTTTGCGCTGCCTTTTCCACTGATAAAATAATAACTTTTTTGACTGAATTAAAAACGCCTTTTAGTTAAAGTCGTCATATTCATCGAAATCATCCTCTTCGTCAAAGAAGTCGTCATCTTCTTCGTCGAAGCCGTCTAAATCATCGTCAAAATCTTCATCGTCATAATCCTCATCGGCAAAATCATCGTCGTCGAAGTCATCTAATGATTCATCATCTTCATCATCAAAATCATCTTCATCATCGTCGTAGGCGTCCATAAACATGTAATCTGCCTCTAATGTTTCGTCCAATAATTCGCTTTCACTGAGCATTTGACCACTTCCTTTGATTCGTCTTCATATAAAAAACATAGTTTAAGGTATTGCTTTATGTCAACTATTTCCACATAAAATTTTGCGTTTTTTTACGGTTTTTATACATTTTTTGCATTATTTATGAAAGTAAATCGTTCTTCGTTTTTTATAAAACTTTCAGGCAGACAGGAAAAAACACCGCGCGTCAAAACCCGTTGTTTCTATCCGGTTTTACAAAAAAAAGCTGTTATTCTAGGTATAAGCATTTGACAAACTTGAACTTTTTAGTATAATAGCGAAGATATGTTATCTAATGTTTATGAACTTGCACCGGCAAAGCTCAATTTGACTTTGAGGGTTCTCCCTAAAAGGGCTGACGGTTTTCATAACATTGAGAGCATATTTCAGAAGATTCGTTTATGTGACGAACTGACTGTAACTCGTTCCGCGTCGGCGGGCTGTTCGCTTCAAGTTCATGGAATGGAACTGCCTGCTGAAAACACTGTACAGAAAGCTTTTTCGCTTTTTGCAGAAGTTGCAGAAATACGGGAAGGAATTGCAGTTGATCTGGTTAAGCACATTCCTAGTGGCGCAGGAATGGGTGGTGGTTCTTCTGATGCAGCTGCTTTACTGCGGGCGCTTAATTCATTGTTTTCGGTAAATGTTCCTCAGAAGGTTCTTGTGGAAATTGCTGAAAAAATTGGCAGTGATGTTCCGTTCTTTTTGTATGGAGACTGCGCAATTGTAAGTGGACGTGGTGAAATTGTTCGGCCGATTGAAGGCCGAAGAGATCTATATTTTGTTGTTATTTGTCCGGATGTTCATAGCTCAACAAAAGAGGCTTATGGTCTTGTTGATGAGTGGAATATGAATAATACAGTTTCAAAAGTTGAGTGGCCTTCACTTGATGAATTGGAAGGGATTTATAAAAAACCTGCTGATAAATGGGTTTTTGCAAACAGCTTTACACAGCCGTTAATCAGCAGATATCCTGAAATTCATGAAGCTTTGGCTGCGATTACAGATGTTGGGGCAGATTTTGCTGATATGACAGGATCTGGTTCAACTGTGTTCGGGGTCTTTGAGACTAAACAGAAAGCTCAAGACGCATATAACAGGCTTGCTTCGTGTTTTAAGCGTTGCTATTTATGTGATGCATTTTAGCACGAATTGTTCAGATAATGTTATATAAGGAGCAATCAAATGCAAATCACCGAAATCCGTATCAGAAAAGTTGCTTCTGAGGGAAAACTCAAAGCTTACGTGACCGTAACTTTTGATGATTGTTTTGTCGTTCATAACGTCAAAGTTATTGAAGGAAAAACTGGATTATTCATTGCAATGCCGAGCAGAAAAACAAGAACAGGCGATTACAAGGATGTTGCTCATCCTATCAGTCCTGAGTTTAGAACCGAGCTGCAAGATAAAATTCTCGATGAATATGCAAAAGGCAATTTCGATGAAACTGTTGCATACGAAGACGAGTAATGCCTCTTTTTAAATTGGATCTGACCGGTGTATCCGGAAAGAATATCATAGTGTCTGGTTTACAGACGCAGATTGGGATGTCGTCAAGTGGTAAGACAACGGCTTTTGGTGCCGTCATTCCGCAGGTTCGAATCCTGCCATCCCAGTGAATATAAGGAATGTGATTTAGTTCCTGTGTAAAAAATTGTGCAGAGATGCTGGAGAATAAGGAGTTCCTGAAATGGATAGTTTAGTTTTGGTTGCAAAAGAGCGCAAAGATTCTGGAAAGACTGTTGCAAAAAGACTTCGCAACGCAGGCCGTTTGCCTGCTGTTATGTATAACTCAAAGGGCGAAGCAACAATGCTCGATGTTGATGAAGTAGAATTCACAAAGATCTGGAAAGTTGCAACTCCAACTACATTAATCAATCTTGATGTTAATGGTAAAAAGTCTTTGGCTTTTATTAAAGACACTGAATATGACATCAAAACAGACAAAAACCTTCATGTAGATTTTCATGTTATCGATGAATCTAAGAAGCTTAAGAGAAACATTCGTGTACAGGTTTCTGGAAGCCCTGTTGGTGTTCGCGAAGGCGGTTTCTTTGAAGCTGGCGTAAAAGAAATTGAAATTGAATGTCTGCCAAAAGATTTGCCTGTCCGCCTTGTTGTGGATGTTTCTGAATTGAAACTTGGTGCTTCAATGGCTGTAAAAGACATCAAATTGCCAAACGGCGTAAAAGTTCTTTCTGACGGCGATGCTGTTATCGCACAGGTTCGCGCCATCAAATAACTGAGGAATTAACTATCAGCTTTGGTTAGATTGAAGAGGATATTCCATTAACGGAAGTTTTTGGAATATCTTTTTTTTTGTTCGTGTGGTGGAATTTTAAGCCGGGTCCTTAATGAAATCTGAAACAATTGAAGAATTAAAACGAAGCTTAATCGAAAAATGGGCGGAATCTGAAATGCGCGTAGGTATCGGCGTTTCCGGCGGTCCTGATTCTATGGTGCTGCTTTCGCTTCTCTGTGGCATCTGCGGGTCAAAGAAAATGCGTAATTTTTCAGTTTTTGTACTTACAATAGACCACAATATCAGAAAAGGCGGTGTAAGTGCGGCGGATTCAGATTTTGTAATTGACTGGGTTGCAGGGCAAAAAAAGCTTAACACGTCACTAAAGCTTTATGCTGAAAAACAGACTTTTGATGAAGCCTTGGTTGACGAAACTGCATTGAAGCGCGGCAAGGGCACAGAAGAAGCCGCACGCTTTCTGCGCTACAAGGCATTTGAAGAATTTGCCCGGAAGCACAATCTCAATATTTTCTGCACAGCACATAACAAAAACGACCAGCTTGAAACGCTGATTCAGCGTTTTTTACAGGGTTCTTCTCCTTTAAGCAGCACAGGCATTCAATTTGAACGCGGCATTTTTTTCAGGCCTCTGCTTTCAGTTTCGCGCCAGGAAATTTTGGATTTTGCCCGCGGCAATAAAATCCCGTATAGGATTGATGCAACTAATAATGAGACGGTTTATTTCCGCAACAAAATTAGAAACTGCCTTGTTCCGTTTTTAGACGAGCATTTTGAGGGCTGGCAGACAGGCGTTCTGCACGGCGCAGAGAAGCTTGAAGACTTGACGGCTTCTGCAAGAGCTGTTACTGCCGCCACTGTCATAACAGCAAAAGGCAAAAACAGAGCGGAGCTTTCACTTAAAGACTTTACTGCTTTTGACATTGGAATAAGAATTCAGGTTTTGTACAAAGCGTTTGTGCAGATCGGTGTACAGCAGAGAATCCCATATCAGGCTGTAAAAAAATGCGCCGCTATGCTTAAAATGGACTCCTACGGTGTTTCTGTGGCGGTGTGCGGAAACAGTCTTGTAATTTCTTATGAGCCTGACTTTGGAAAGTCTTTTCAGAATGTGACGCGTAAAATGCTTGCACAGAACGAAAGCCTTTTTAGCGGCTTTTTTATGATTATCGATAAATGTGGAAGCTATCCTCTGCATGAAAATCTTGAAATTGTTGTTCAAAAGGAAAAAAATGACACATCATTCGGTCCTTTTGACTTTCCATTAGTGATTAGAAACAGACAATCTGCCGATAAAATAAGAAGCGCAGACGGCTCTTTAAAAAAAGTTTCGCGGATATTTTCAGATTGGAAAGTTCCTGAACAGTTAAGAGATGAGATTCCTATTGTCGAAGCGCAGAACACTGTTTGTGCTGTTATAGCATCTTGGTGCGGCTATAAAGACTGGCTGGTACCTCAACAAGATTCTAAAAACGGTGTATACATTTCTATGAGGAAATTATGAGCGAATCAAGCCCTGATAAAAAAAAACCGTTATTTTCTAGTTTTATAGGCCCGCTTTTGTGCTTTATAATGGTTCTTGCGGTTATCTGTTTTCTTGTATTCGGATTTATGCAGAAGCCAAAAATTGTAAGCCTTTCATATTCAGATTTTCTTAACGCTGTCAAAAAAAATCAGGTTGAAGCTGTAGTAATAATTGATAACCAGTATGTTTTTGGCACATATGCAAAATCTTCCAATTTATACGGAAATTTTTCTACGTTTATTCCATATTCTGATGCAGAATTAATGCCCCTGCTGAAAGTTCATAATGTTGTTATAAGCGGAAAGCATCAGGAAAAATCAATATTATCATATATTCTGGAACTGCTCCCGCTTGTGTTCATGTTCATGATGGTGTGGTTTTTGTTCCGCCAGAGTACAATGCAGAATTCGCGCAGTATGCAGTTTGGCAAAAGCCGCGCAAGGCATTACGACGGTTCTAAGAAAATATTATTTTCGGATGTTGCCGGGCAGGAAGAAGCAAAACGCGAACTTAGTGAAATCGTGGATTTTTTGAAGGCTCCGCTTAAATTTATTTCGATGGGCGCAAAAATACCGACTGGTGTTCTGCTTGTGGGAAACCCCGGAACGGGTAAGACGCTGCTGGCGCGCGCCGTGGCAGGCGAGGCAGGCGTAAACTTTCTGCACATTTCAGGCAGCGACTTTGTAGAAATGTTTGTCGGTGTAGGTGCAAGCCGCGTGCGCGATTTGTTTGAGCAGGGCAGACGCTCGTCGCCTTGTATTATCTTTATAGATGAAATTGACGCTGTAGGCCGCGCGCGTGGTGCAGGTTTCGGTGGCGGCCACGATGAGCGCGAGCAGACATTGAACCAGCTTTTAGTTGAGATGGACGGTTTTGAGGGCAAAGACGGTATTATCGTGCTTGCGGCGACAAACCGCCCCGATGTGCTTGACCCGGCACTTTTACGCCCGGGCCGTTTTGACCGCCAGATTGAAGTTACACTGCCAGACATTAAAGAAAGAGAAGCTATTCTTGCAGTTCATACAAAAAAGATTCAGCTTAACGACGATGTAGATTTGCGTAAATTTGCGCGCGCAACGCCCGGAATGAGCGGCGCAGATCTAGCGAATATTGTAAACGAGGCTGCGCTTTTTGCCGCAAGAAAATCTAAATCTCATGTAGACAACGAGGATTTTGAAGAAGCCCGCGACAAGATTCTGATGGGCACTGCGCGCAAGTCTATGATTCTTCCGCAGAAAGAGCGCGCAATGACAGCCTGTCATGAAGCAGGTCACGCGCTTCCGTATTATTATCTTGAATATGTTACTCCGCTTCATAAAGTGACCATAATTCCGCGGGGAAGGGCGCTGGGACTAACAATCGGGCTTCCTGATGAAGATGTTCATTCTCAGACAAAAAGAGCCCTGCTTGACCAGCTTGTTATTATGTTCGGCGGTTATGCAGCTGAAAGCATTGTTTACGGTGACACAACAACAGGCACGCAGAATGACATCCGTCAGGCGACAAATCTTGCGCATAAAATGGTCTGCGAGTGGGGTATGTCTGAAGAAATCGGCGCTGTAAGTTACGGTCAGGAAGACGAGCCTATTTTTATGGGAAAAGAAATAGCGCGCCATAAGGATTATTCAGAAGAAACAGCTAAGAAGATTGACGAAGCCGTAAGCCATCTGCTTAATGAGGCAAAAAAACGGGCAGTTGAGCTGCTTTCGATACACAGAAACGAGCTTGATACTCTGAGCGCGGCTTTGCTTGAATATGAAACATTAAGCGATGCAGAAATAAGGGCTTTGCTTAGAGTTGAGCCTGTACGCGAACGCCCCGATTCAATTGCAGAAACAGGCTTTATTCTGGACAAGTCAATGAAAGAAAGAAAGCAGAAACGCAAAAGTGCGCCGCGCTCAAAAGCAAAACCTAAAGAAAGCGAGAAAGATCTTCAGAAGAATTTGCTTTTTACGCAGGATGATACATCTGAGCAAAAAGATGCCGATAAATAGGTTGTCCGGCTTCTAAAAACTGGAGGATGAATTATGACGGTAAAATTACACAAAATATTAGCAGTATTAACTATTTTTTTTGCAGCCGCTGTTATGCCGGTTTTTGCCCAGACAGAAAGGCAGTTTTCTAGTGCCGAACCGAGACCGGAAGCAGCTAACCGCCGTACAGCGCTTATCTGCCTTGAGCAGAGCAAAGACGCAAAACTGCAGGGGCATTGGGTTGATGTCTACGAAAAATCATCGCTCGGCGTAGCTTATGACGCACATATTCCAGATTTGTGGCTGCTCCGCGCAGAATCTGCCGCAGAGCTGAACAGACCGAAAGTTGAGATTATTTCTTATGTTGAGCAGGCTTTACGCAACAGCGGATGGATTCAGGACAGCACAGATGCCGCAAGGCTTTTGTACGCAGACCTGCTTTCTGACACATGCGAATGGAGAAAATCACTTACAGTCCTTGACAGCGAGCCGAAGCTTATGTCTAACGACGCAGATTTTGTAAGGGCAAAAGACTATTACCGCTCTGGTAATCTTGCACCTGCAAGAACAATTGTACGCAACGCAAAAACTCTTTACCCTGACGACGGACGTTTTCAGCTTTTGTTTTTGCAGCGCGAGCGCAGCAATACAGGCAGCCGCGAAGTTGCAGCTTATGCAGCTTCTCTTTTAAAGACGCACACACTCTGGTCAGGCGATTACCCTGAAATTTTGGTGCAGGGCGCGCATTATTCATCATCTGATGAGGAGCGCATAAGACTGTTGAAGGCTTATGCGGCACAGGGTCTTTCTGACGAGCTTCATACGGTTCTTTCGCTTAGATACGATATAATTTCAGAAAACACAGCCTTTGAATACATGGTCGGTTTTGCAGAAAAAGGTCTTATGTACGATAATCTTAGAGAATTCGTATCGCTTCTAAAGACGCCTGAAGTAAAGACTAAAGTAAAAGAATGGCTCGGTGCCTTTGCCGGTGTCCTCATTTTTGACACAAACCATGACGGCATTGCTGATTTGTCTGCTGAATACAAGCGTGGGCGTGCCTCATTTATCAGATATGACGCAAATCAGGACGGGCTTTCAAGCTGGCAGGCTTTCTGCGATTTCGGCGTGCCTTTCAGCCTTACACTGCCCGAAAAAGAGATAACGCTCGATTACGGCATTTATCCGTCTTTAAGCACTTTGACAGACTCAAAGCGTGGCATTGTTTACGAGCTTACAGCCGACTCAGCAATGTGGACTCCGCTTAATATTGTTCTTGCTCCGTTTGAGAATCTCGGAATCAAGTTCTTTATTCCAAGTCCTAAGGGAAATATTAGCCTGCCAAAAGAAAACGTAATTCTTGCGTTTGCAAGCAGCATGAAACGTGCAACTTCTGAACGCATAAACGGCACAGTACGCTTTTCTCTTCTTGACGGTGTGCCGCAGACAGCCGTCTATTATCAGGACGATGTACCATATGCTTACGCTTTCTTTGAAAACGGAAGACTTCAGTTCCGTTCAGTTGATATTGACGACGACGGTTTTTACGAGCTTACAGAAGTCTATGATTTCAGTCCGTCTAAGGTGAACAGATTTATGAGCGCAGCCGGTCAGCAAAAACTTTGCGAAGACCTTTTCGGTTCTAAAGATATACTTGCGGGCACATACTGTACACAGATGATTCATGACAGTAACAAAGACGGCAGACCTGACTCGTTTATAGAATTCTTGGGCAACGGCGAGAGAATCGTTTCCTGGGACATTGATCCCGAGCCGGACGGACTTTGGGACATCCGCTCTATAATTAAAGGCGACAGTCAGATTGACCAGTTCATTCACCCTGTTTCTAAAGAAGAAATTACGATAATGAACAAAAACGGACGGCCTGTATCAATCGTTTCGCCTTTGGGAATGCAGCCTATAATTCAGGATGATTTTTTTACAAATCTTTATTGGATAGAACAGCCTCAACAATATGAAATTTCTCAACAAGTAATGAATTATTTTAACCTTTCGCCGTCTCAAGGTGTTTCAATTCTAGATATAATCGACGGTAAGAGACTTCTCGTCGTTCATATCGGAGATTATTATTTTGGGGAAATTTTTGATGGCGGAAAGGTTGTCACTAAAACTGAATAAATATAAAGTCTGTATTTTTGCATGCTGCTTTGTCTTTGTTTTGGCAGAGGCTTTTTGTTCGGGTTCTTCCGAAAAAAATAAGGTAAAGCCTGTAAAAGTACAGCCTGTTCCTTATCAGGACGCAAGCAAAAAATCACGCGACATTGAAAACATAAAGAAGCAGATGGCTGCAAAGCCTGTGGTTTCGCTCTGGCTCGCTCATCTTTTAAACGGAACGTGGCCCGGTGACGAAGAAGTAGGCGCAGTTTATCTTGAAGCACAGAATGCCGCGCTTAAGGCATATTCAAAGGCTATAGAAGAAAAAGACTGGGTTTCTGCCATGCGCCTTTACAATTCGCTTGCAGCCTGTTCAATTGATAAAATTAATGAGCTGTCATGGTCTGTGCAGAAAATCGAAAGCGAGCTGACTTCCGCGGCTTCACTTGAAGGCAGGAAAACACAGACAGTAACCAAAATGTCTCAATTTATAAGAGGAACGGTGACTGTCTGGGTTGATTTGGGCTTTAAAATTGAAGGCGGCGCAGGCTATGCGAATAAGGTGCTCGGTTCGGGCTTTTTTATAGATCCTCGCGGCTACATTGTAACTAACCACCACGTAATTGAAAATATGGTCGACCCTGAATACGAAGGCTATTCAAGGCTTTATGTTACTCTTGCTGATGACCCTGAACAGCGTATCCCGGGCAAGGTTGTGGGCTATGACAAAATGCTCGACCTTGCGCTTATAAAAACTGAAATTACACCGCCATATGTTTTTTCGCTCGGTTCGTCACAGGACTTGGAAGTCGGCGACAAAATCTATGCGATAGGCTCTCCGATTGGGCTTGATAAGACGCTGACTTCGGGCATTATTTCTGCTACAGGGCGTCCGCTGCTTGCAACAACGAATGTTCTTCAAATTGATGCTGCAATCAATTCGGGCAACTCTGGCGGACCGCTGATTGCGCCCGACGGAACAGTGCAGGGTATTGTGTTTGCCGGTATGCTCGACTATGAAGGGCTGAATTTTGCAATTCCAGTGGAATTCCTGCGTAAAATTTTGCCGCGCCTTTATGCAGGTGGAAAAGTCTCGCACTGCTGGATTGGCGCTTATGGCAAAACCAAAAAAAATGATTATTATCAGGACGTTGGGCTTGAAGTGCTTTATCTAATGCCGGGCAGTCCTGCCGCGCGTGCCGGTGTAAAAGCCGGAGAAATTGTTGTAGCTCTTGACGGCAAGAGAATCAAAACGCTTGACGAATATCAGAACGAGCTTCTTAACAAAATTCCAGATTCGCTTATTGCGCTTGACTGCATTGATAAGAACGGAAACCTTGTCAGGCACATTGTCTATACACAGCCTCGTCCAGAAATGCCTTCAAACGAAGTTTACCAGCGCGATACAATTGAAAACTATTTTCTGCCGCTTTTCGGTATGCAGCTTAGAACTGCCGGTGAAACATTGAACAAGAAAAACTATTATGTTGAGCGTGTCGTTCCGAACAGCACAGCAGAAGAGAACGGTTTTTCAAGCGGCGATAAAATTCAAATAACAAAATTCAAAGTTTTCAAAGACGAGAACTATGCAATGGCTGAAATATATGCAAAAAGGCGCAAGAGCGGTTACATCGATATATTTATAGGCATTGCAACTCCGCTAGACAGTCCTTCTTATTTTTAATATCATATAGAAATGGATTTATCTCTTATTCGCAATTTCTGTATTGTTGCACATATCGACCACGGCAAGTCTACACTTGCCGACCGTCTTATTCAAAAAGCAAAAATTATTGATGACCGCCAGTTTCAGAACCAGATTCTTGACAACATGGATATTGAACGTGAGCGCGGCATTACCATAAAAAGCCAGGCTGTTACAATTCCGTATACTGCAAAAGACGGAAAAACCTACGAGCTTAACTTTGTTGATACACCGGGCCATGTAGACTTTTCTTATGAAGTTTCACGCGCCATTGCCTCTTGCGAAGGCGCTCTGCTGCTTATTGATGCCGCGCAGGGCGTAGAATCGCAGACATTGTCGAACATGTATCTTGCGCTTGAGCACGACCTTGAGATTGTTCCCGTAATAAACAAGATAGACTTGCCTTCAGCTGATATTCCTTCAGCAAAGCACCAGATAGAGCATGATTTGGGTCTTGACCCTGAATCTTCTGTGCTTGTTTCGGCAAAGCAGGGCACTGGCATAGACGAGCTTTTTGAAGCAATCGTGAACCGTATTCCTGCTCCTTCTCATGATGAAAGCGGCAAGACCCGCGCATTGATTTTTGACTGCCACTATGACCCGTACCGCGGCGTTGTGGTTCACGTGCGCATGTTCGGCGGTTCAATCAAGACCGGCCAGACAATCCGCTTTATGAGCAACAATGCCGACTACAAAATCGAAGAATGCGGCATTTTCAAGATAAAACTTGACCCAACGGGCGAGCTCAACGAAGGCGGCGTCGGCTATTTTATTGCCGGTATCAAGACTGTTTCAGATGTCCGCGTCGGCGACACAGTAACATTGTCTGACGACCCGGCAGATAAGCCTCTAGACGGTTTTAAGGAAGTAAAGCCGGTAGTTTTCTCGTCTATCTACCCGATGGATACGAACGATTACGACGAGCTCCGCGACAGCATGGAAAAGCTCAAACTGAACGACGCGAGCCTTATTTATGAAAAAGACTCTTCGATTGCGTTGGGGCACGGTTTCAGATGCGGCTTCTTGGGGCTGCTTCACCTTGAAGTAGTGCAGGAACGCCTTGAGCGCGACTTCGACCAGTCTGTAATCTTTACGGCGCCGTCTGTGCGTTACAGCGTGACGCTTTCAAACGGCGAGGAAATCTTTGTAGACAATCCGGCCGATTACCCGGAGCAGAGCCGCATTGCAGAAGCTAAAGAGCCTTTCATCAAAGCTTCGATTATTTCTCCGGCGACTTATCTTGGCAGTATAATCGCGCTCTGCACCGAAAAGCGCGGCACGCAGACTAACATGCAGTATCTTGATACAAAGCGCGTCGAACTGACTTACGAGATGCCCCTTGCCGAAGTGCTGTTTGACTTTTACGACAGGCTGAAAAGCTACAGCCGCGGCTATGCCTCATTCGATTATGATTTAATCGGCTACAGGCCGACTGAGCTTGTAAAGATTGATATTCTGCTGAACGGCAAGCCTGTTGACGCGCTTTCGCAGCTTTCATTTAAGGGCAACGCATATGACCGCGCAAGGCATGTCTGTGAAATGCTCAAGGATGAAATAAGCCGGCACCAGTTCAAGATTGCCATTCAGGGCGCAATCGGCAGCCAGATTATAGCGCGCGAAACAGTGAACCCTGTGCGCAAAGACGTTCTTGCAAAATGCTATGGCGGCGACGTTACCAGAAAGCGTAAGCTGCTTGAAAAGCAGAAAGAGGGTAAAAAGCGCATGAAGATGATTGGCGAAGTCGAGCTTCCGCAAAGTGCGTTTCTGGCTGTGCTTAAAACAAAAGACGAAAACTGATTTGTTACATTCATTTAATTGAAGAAAAGCCATTTTCAGTGTACTATAGCTGATATACCTAAAAGGGGGATATTCTGTGGAGTTTCTTGAATCTTGGTTCAACGGTTTTTCAAACTATCTTGAAGCACTGGTATCTCCTGAGCGCCAAAAACTTATGCAGCATTGCGGAAAAGCTTGCGCCGAGGCTGGCATAATGCAGGTTTATAAAAATGCATGGACTGAATCTAAAGGCGACATTGCAGCCTGTATCCGTATAGCCCTTGAAACGCTCGCTCCAGATGTTATCTATGAGCCGGTTGAAGAAGACGGCCTGCCTTCAGACAAATGCTACGATGTAATCTTTCCGCATTGTCTATGTGAGCTTGTAAACAAAAAGTATATAGAAACACCTCTTCAATGCGAATGTTCAAGACAGAATCTTTTATATGTATGGGAATCATTGCTCGGCAAGGGAAATGTCAGCGTTGAAACCAAAAAGACAATCCTTA
>JAEEGH010000622.1_pt1 | contig 119255 bp, 159 predicted proteins | sample 9134181 | NCBI WGS metagenome assembly JAEEGH01 (sample SAMN16246544, study PRJNA631951) | gut metagenome | biome: gut microbiome; feature: rumen; material: DP-attached | host: Bos | place: Iran: Karaj | collected 2018-10
ATTTGGTGATTTAGAGGCTGCAAATCTTGATGACTTTGGTCTTCGTGTTCTTGATGTTACTTATCCAGTGCTTCCAGAGAACTCGACTATAGTTCTATCCGATAAGCTTACAATAGGGCCTTCTGGGACAGCCGAAAATACAGTCGACCTATCTCAATGGGGACCTAATTTTGAGGCTCTGCGCCTAAGACATGCCCCAATTGAAAAGGTCGAAGTTCCGGCTGGGTGTAATATAAATCTTCTCCCGGCTGCCTTTGCTGAGTCTAGAAAATTAAAATGGATAAGCGGAGATAGCACGTTCTGGATTCACTCTAATGAAAGATATTGGGAAGATCCTGAAGGTCAAGTATCAGGAAATGGTGCAGAAACGTTCTATAATGCCATCAGGTTTACTATGCTTCAGAGTGAGAATGGACCTCAAATGGATCTTAGAGTTCATGAATACTGTACAAACCTTGAGAATACATTCAGAATTGATAGTAATCTCTTAGGTGGACTTGGTGATATACGTCTTCCACAGGCTCAGTATTTCTTAGGCCCGATTGGTTCAGAAAAAGCATATAACGTTACTTCTGTAGCCTACATATTCCGTGGACAGCATATAGAATACGACGTAAACGATTTTCTCCCAGAATATAATGCTGGAACATGTAGTATTGGCTTCTCTAGATATCCGAAATGTAATAAGTTCTCATATGCATTCCGTGATACTTGGGTAAGATGCTATAATAGATATATGTTCAAGGATATGGGTAAAGACGTCGGAATTTCTGGTTTACCTTTTGGATATACTTTCACTCAGGTAGTCTATGTAACTTCTAATCCTTCACAGGCGAGTATACAAAGAGACGGAAAGACGATATCAGATTATGTTCTCTACACTACTACGGATTTCCTTGCAGAGATTATAGAAAATGTATATGAACTTAATATGACTGAGATGTCTGATGGTGGAAATAGACTTTGCTTCCTAAATCCATCCGACGGAACAATCTTAGATACTCTCGTAGTTCGTGATATTTTCTGCCCCGAAGGAAAAACTCCGGCAAAGCTTGGCTATATCAGAAATATGGAATTCTTTAAAGGTCATAAGCTAGATATGACTGGTGCTTTTAGATGGAATACACCTACTAAGCTTGTCCTAGCTAGATTTATGAGCAACGTAGAATATTCATACTTCGTCGATGGATCTCTTGAGGAACTATTTAAGTATACTAACCTCTATAGTGCTGAATATTCCTTCAGTAATCTCTATGGATATCCTAGCGAAGTTAATATGGCAGAATTTATCAACTGGGGAGATGTAGGAAACATGTTTAAGCTTTTCTATGAACCGAGCGGAACTTATTCTCTTGGTTTTAATAAAAAAGTTTCCTATCGTGAGTTCCAAGACAAGATTTGGTATAATATCTTAAGAACTCCGCCTCAGAATATGGGATGTGTTTTCCAAGATTGTACTATATACTTTACATCCGGCCAAGAAAATGAAGATTTCTCGCTAGTATCTCCAGAAAAAGAAGGACAAGTAAGCCCAAATACCTCTATTACAGATATATCTTACCTGTTCTCAGCTATGAGAGCTAAAGTTAGTGGAGCTACTTCATATTCACCTCTGAAGATTACTAGTGATTTTTTGAAGTATCTACCAAAAGTTACAAAGGCTAGAGCTGCTTTCCGCGGTACATATTGGGCAAATCCTATTCCTTGGGACTTCTTTAATAAACGAGAATCCATTGAAGGAAGAAATGTTTATGTTAAGACGTCTGGTGGAGAGTTTATTCCGGCTGTTCTTAGTGGACACGAGTATAGAAAGGAACTTCAAGATATAAATGAATGTTTCTCAAGTATTAAGCTCCCAAGTAATATTGCATGGAAGGCTGGGGAGAGTTATAATAAGAGATATAGCACATGGACTATAGAAGGTTCAGATGGCAACTTATATGATTCTTACTATGAAACTATCGGTGGAGATGAAATAATCGACTGGGCATGGAGAGATTCACTGGAAGAGGTTAATTGTGCTCTTCCTCCTGATACGCCTTGGATGCCTGGTTCTGGAAGTGTAGAGTGGGCAAATCCTGTTATATCTGATTCTGGAAAAGGATTATTCGTATCTCCTGATATCTTCTATGCTTGTGCGACGGGGTGTAACGTTTCTGGCTGTTTCTCTGCTAATAATTATGCAAACGACAGAACTCAGGCAGTATTTACAGGAGTTATACCAGAGCACCTAGTATGGCCTCTTGGAAAAACATCAGACCTCGGAAATATTATGGCTAGTCTTAATATTCTACCTAGATTCTTTGGAAGTCATGAAGCAGTCGATATTCTTTCTGATCTTCCGATTTATGAGAACTTCTACTATTTTGTACCATCTGGATATACAACAAGAACTTCCTTAGATAGTGCATTTAATTTTAGAATGATTCTACCAAAGGAAAATAGGAAAATCGAAGGCAGAGTAGAAAAAGATTACTATTACATACTTCTAAATGATAGTTTACCAAAGGATATAGTAAGTCTGAATAATTCTTTCCCTGGAACTAGTGTCATCATAGGTCAGCAGTGGTCTTGGAAAGGTACTTATGTTGAAGACCCAGATGATTCTACAAAGAGAGCCCGACCCGACGGAATTTATTATTCTATTATGGGCACTCCGATATATGAGGAGGGTGAGTTCTCTGGTATGTCGACTGGTATATCTTTGAGTTACTATGATGCACTAAAGGCAGATGGATTAGTTCAGCCGTCTTTAGCAGCCATTATTTCCGGCCGTATATTTGCAGAAGACAGCTTTATATGGACAGTAAGAGGTAATCTTGATAATTCTAGTAATTCGGCCGTATATCTTGGCTCCTCTGGTCTTTCTTTTGCGGCTGAAGTTTATCTGCCTCAAAGAAATAATCAGTTTATGTCAGCATCATCGGCGTGTTTCATAAATAAAGAAAGTATATTGAATTACGGTGAATCTGAATTTGAATCAGGTACTAGCAGACTTAGGTATTATCCTAATGTCTCTGTAGTCACAACAACCACCTAGCTTTGAAATGCCTCTTTTTGCGTATTTCATGGCCTCGGTTCCTTATTATTAGGAGTTAAAAAGTCATAACATAGAAAAAGAGAATAAGATTTTGATATAATGTCGGGTCTTATTCTCTTTTCACAAAATATTATAATAATGGGTAACGTTTTCACTAAAGTCAGATTTTCTAGATGTAGAGAAGTAATGAGCTCTAGAAGCGCAGCTATGATACATCTAGGAGAGAGGGAATTTGTAGCTGGGGAACCGGTCTTAGTTAATTACTTTGAAGATACCAATGCTTCTATTAATACTATAATGGCAGTTGGTATAGCTAATGGTAAGGGCTCAGACTGTTTTCGAGTTATAACTTTAGGGCAATATGAAATCGTTTGGGGTGTTGGGAGACAATTACCTGATGTTTCGTCTCTTGTGCATGATGAATTATACCTATATCAAGACCTAGATGGGCTTTGGTATTATGTAAGTGCACCGGATAGAATTACTAGAACACTTGAGCCACTACTTCCATATCCACACACTTTTATCAATATTGCTGACAATACAATTTATGTTTCTGACTCCGACGGACACGTTAGATCCATAAACGACGTCTATTCAAAGTCAGAAATTGATGACCTCCTGGCAGCTATATCAGGAGGAGATTTTACAAGTTTATCCACTCTGGAACAAAGACTGAATGAAGCCTATCGCAGAATTAACGAAGTCGTCGAACAAAATGCTCAGCTCGTAGAGACAATAAATGGAATTCAAGGATCTCTCGAAGTTATTCAGGATTTTGGAGATAGAATAGATGAGTTCGAAGGTAGAGTCAGTGCGCTCGAAGTTTCTGATTCCGATGGTAGTGTTAGTGGCACCTTTTCTAGTATTCAAATTACAGAAGGGGATACAGGAGACACTATTATCATAGATAGTAGCACTGTTGTTACTTCTGAGAACATTGAATACTATATAGGAGATGCGACGGAAGCTATTCCAGAGGAGACATTAAATCAGGCTCTAGTATAAGAGCAACTTAAACTTAAATTAATTTTTAAATCTAATTTATTATGCAGTATTTAGACATTAATGGCGTACAGGTTCTTTGGGGAAAAATTAAGAATCTTGCGGCAGCCGGGAAGACTGTTGTTTCTATTGATACTACCGCTCAGGGTGCTTTTGCTGGATTCACTATGACTTCAATTGAGCATAATAATGATGGCGAAGATGGACACATGGAATATAAGTTTTCCTTAACAGACGTTCAGTCAGCTTCTGGACTTGCTGCTATCCTGGCCGGATATGCTTCAACAACAGATTTATCTGAAATAAATGGCAAGCTTACGACCCTTATCGGTTCAGATAATAATAAGTCAGTTAGAACCATAGCAGCAGAGGAACTTGCAACTCAGCTTATTCCTCAAAATGCGCAGGAAGCACTTGATACTCTCCAGGAGATTGCGGCTTGGATTCAATCTCATCCAGCTGACGCTTCTGCAATGAATGCTAGAATTCTTGCTCTTGAAGCAGTAACAGCTCTTCCGGAAGACGGCGACGACCCTGCTTCTGGAACTATTGCCGCCTACGCTAAAGGTCTTGTCGATGATGAATCAACGAGAGCACAGGGAGAAGAAGCAAGAATCGATGCTCTCATTACCGCTGTCGCCGGACAAAACGGTGCTACAGAAAACGGTATTGAAGTAAGACTTAGCGCTGTCGAAACTATCTTGGGTCAGACAGAAGGTGAGATGTCAATCGCTGAACAGGTTGAAGCAGTTCAGAATGCAATTAGCAGTCTTGACTGGGATGCTGTAACTTCTGATAACGGAGAATCTGGCGCAACACACGTACTTACTGGAATTCATATTGAAGATGGCCAACTACTGGCCACTGGAGGAATTGATGAGATGGAGATAGCTCCTATTTCATCAGCAAGCCTCGATACAGTTCTTGTTTAATTTAATTTTATGTACGAGGGAGGAGAGGAGAGATCTAATCCTCCCTTATACTTAGTTATATATAAATTTGGATAGTTTTCGAATATTAAAATAACTAAAAGAATAATAAAAATAATAATATGGCAAAATTTCTAAGCGAAACTGGTTTATCTACCGTATGGAGCAAGATTGATACTTATTTCTTGAGAAAGACAGATTTCAATTCTTCTACCTATGCTGATACAGTTCCAACTCAAAATTCTTCGAAACTTATCACCTCCGGTGGTATGTATAATGTTCTAGAAGAGCTTGAAGATGTAGTGGCCGCTTCTGAAAATTCATTAAATAACAGACTTTCAACCATCGAGGGAATGAACTTGGTGATTGGAACTGGTCTTACTGCTGATAAGCTTGTTCTTGGAAATGGAAACTCAACTGTAAAAACTTCAAGTAAAGGAATTACCACTGTAGCTCCTTCCAGTAGTTCAGATGATACTACCATTCCTACCTCAGCGGCAGTTAATTCTGCAATATCTAGCGCCCTCGGAACTGTAGCTGGTGCCCTAAAATATAAAGGAGCTGTTGCCTCTAATAGTGCTCTTCCAGCCACCCATTCCGTTGGTGATGTCTATGTTGTTTCAACGGCAGGTACTTTTGCTGGAAAAGCATGTGAAGTTGGCGATTATATTATATGTAAAGCTTCAGGGACTGCCGCAAATAATGCAGACTGGGATGTTCTTAATGGTGAAAATCAAGTATCTAATGCTAGTGCCTCTCTTGCTGCCGCAGGCTCAAGTGCAACAATAGCAACAGTAGACGGAACTGATATTACAGTTACAACACCAAGTACATGGACCGGCGTCGATAAGACTGGTACTATAACTAAAGTAGGCAATACAACCAGTGGCGAAGCTAGCGTTACTTCTGCAGACGCTACTATCGGCACTGATCTTACTACTATTGGTACAGTTGGTGGAGTTAATATTAAAGCTAAAATAGGATCATATTCATCTAGCAGTCATACGCACGATCTTAGTATAGCTACCGATAGTGGTACCAATGCTCTTACGATGGCTGCTAATACTAAATATAAATTAACAGCCGGTGGAAAGACATTTATATTTACAACGCCTCCAGACGGTAATACAGATACAAAAGTAACACAAACACCAACAACTTCTAGCAATTCATCTTGGAGACCGCTAATCCTGGGATCTTCCCATAGTGATGCTACAACTTTTACAATATCTACTGCTACAGATGTTACGTATTCAACCCATTTAGCAAAATTCAAGCCTTCTACTGGAGTTATGGCAGTTGTTGGTCTCAATAAGATGACAACTAGTGGAACAGTAACGACCGGTTCTGATACTACTGTATGGAATACAAATGGCGGTACGGTAAGTCTTGGTGGATATGTTAAATTAGATCCTGGCGCGGCTGAACAAACTATTAAATCATCTATTGGAAGTTTCTCTAAGGGCGTGATTAATCTATGGAGAAATTCAGGCGATCATTATACATTTTTAGGATTCTCTAATGGCACAACTGAGACAGCCCTTGGTGGTATAGGATTTAAATCACAGGCAGATCATAATCTATATAGAAAAGATGGCTCTAATTACTACAAGATTTGGGACGAGAATAACTATACAACATGGATAAATACTACCAATTTCCCTGGCATAAATTCTACTGGTACTATAACTAAAGTTGGTAATACGACCAGTGGAGCTGTTACAGTATCCTCAGCAAATAATACCGCTGCTTTTGGTAGTGCAGTTACTGTTGGATCTGTTGGTGGAGTTGAGCTTAAGTTTACCATGCCAGCAAATCCTAACTCTAACACTACATATACTTTTGCTTCTGGTACAACTAATGGAGCTTTTAGTGTAACTCCATCTGGTGGAACCGCTCAAAGTGTTAGTATATATGGGTTAAAGAGTGCTGCCTATACTGAATCAAGTGACTATGTAAAATTAAATCCTGGAACAGTAGAACAGACTATTAGTTCCGGTATAGGTACTGCAGTAAATGGTGTTATAAACCTATATAGAAGTAATGGAAATTATGTTAGTTATATAGGTTTCTCTAATAAACAGAATAACGCCCAAACACTATTAGGACTAATAGGATTTACTAACTCCGGAACTTTCTCTTATAGACAACCAGACGGAACTACCTATACAGTGCTGCACTCAGGAAATTACAGTAATTCAGCCTATGCTGATACTGTTCCTACAGAAAATTCAACTAAGCTTATTACTTCTGGTGGTATGTATGCAGTCCTGGATGAAATAGAGAGTACGCTTGCTGCTTCTGAAGACGCACTAAATACTAGGGTTACCACACTTGAAAACAATACTATAACCGGTTCTGGTCTGACGGCAGATAAAATTGTCCTAGGAAACGGTACTAGAACTGTAAAAACTAGTTCAAAGGGAATAACTACCACAGCTCCTTCTAGTAGTTCAGATGATACAACTATTCCTACCTCCAAGGCTGTCAATTCGGCTATAGCTTCACATGCTGGTGTTGATAAAACTGGTACTGTAACTTCTGTAACTCTAACACAAGGAACTGGTATAACAGTTAGTAGTTCTGGAACAGCAATAACAGGAAGTGGAAGTAGAACTATATCATTAGCATCTGTATCTGGATTGACTGCCGGAACATATAGAAGTGTTACTGTAGATACGTATGGAAGAGTTACGGCAGGAACCAACCCTACAACACTTTCTGGATATGGAATTACAGACGCCAAAATTGCTAGTGGTGTTATTACCCTCGGAAGTAATACAATAACTCCGCTAACCTCTGCTTCAACTCTAGATGCTACGAAGCTTAGCGGCACTATTCCTTCAAGCTGTTATACAAATACAGATATTCGTTTAGCTGATTTTTTTGGTGAGTCTACTAACACTGCCTCAACTGTTGCAAAAACAACATCCACCACTTCCAAATCTATCGCACCTGGAGATCTTGTAACTGGTCTTTGTGCTATAATTTATCATAGATATGCAAATAGCGCAGCCAGTGCTACACTTAATGTTGGAGGTTCTGGTGCTAAAGCTATGTATAACGCAGTTGGAACAAGAATATCTGGATCAACTGGTACGTGGGCTGCTTATGACATTATTAGATGGGTCTATGATTCTTCTCTAAATTCTGGTTCTGGTGGATGGAAAATTAGCGCAATTCTAGGAAATGGAAGTTCACATAGACTTAGACTTCTTACTGGTCGAGATCCACTATATTCATATACTGAAACCTATCAAGGAACCGTAACTTCTGTAACTCCCGGAACTGGGCTTAGAAACGGAACGGCAACTACTGCTATTACCAGTTCTGGAACGCTTAACTTAATATCAGCTACTACTGGTGAGCTTGGAGGAATAAAAGCTGCTGCAGTACGAACTACAACACCTACAATAACAACAGGCGGAACTACTACCGGAAGATACTATGGTGTAGAACTAGATGCAAATGGAAAGGCTTTCGTTAATGTTCCTTGGACCGCCGGTACTTCTGATGCTGTAACAGGAGTTCAATTAAGATTTAGGGCCGGCGATCATTATGATGTTTTAAGGGACGCCGCTGGAAATGCTATAACATATACACCAACAAACGGAACTGTCCAGATTGGTGCTATTCCTCAATATCGTGAGGATGCTGAGTGGGGAGATTATGTATGGAGATGGGAAGGAACTACAACTGATCCTAATACGGGCGTAACTACAACACACAAGAGCGGGTGTATATGGAAGAATGGTGAACAAATTCTCTATGGAAACACCCATATTGCAAACACACTAGCTTTCTGGCAGGCTGGAACGCACCAGTTAGACACGGAGGCTCACTACTTAAGTACGGGAACTATTGGTGCAGCCTTCTATGCAAATAATAATGGGGGTGGGGACGCTAACTCTTCAGCTTTCTATATTAATGTTTGCACTGCTGCCGGTGGTTGGAATACCCACCAAGTCTTTAGATTTACTAAAGACGGTATCTACACCAACCCAACATCCGGACGTACGGGTATAACGGGTTGGTTTATAAATGAATCAGATGCCTTAACGAATTCTGAAATAGATAGTATTCTAGCTAATGCAACATAATAGATATAAGATATGGCAAAATATTTAGATTATACTGGTCTTGGAAAAGTATGGGATAAAATTAAAGCATCCTTTGTAAAAAAGACTGGAGATACTATGACTGGAGCTCTATCAACTTCAGATTCCCTAACTGCCGGAACCTATCTTAGGTCAAGCGGAAATAATTTATACTTAGGGACTGGAACTGGTTCACAAGGCCACATTCAATACGACTCCACCAACGAATGTATAAAATTTATATTTGATTAATTATGGGATTATTAGTCTGGCTACCTTTGAACGGAAATATGAAGAATCAGGGGATGAGCAACGTTACTGTAACTAATAATCCCTCTGCACCAACTTTTGCTGATGGAAAATTAGGAAAGGGTTTATCATGTTCTGGTAGTGTAAACTGGAGAGTAGGTCCAATAACATTAAGCTCAGAGGCATCAATTTGCTGGTGGTCTAAGACTACAGTACATAAAAAAATGGCATGGGTATTGGAAAGTACAGCAAGTCCGCTCCTATGTAATTATGAAAATAGTTACTATACTCTCAATACTGGAGATGGCACTGGTAATCCATACGTAACATCATCTAATGCCAATATTAGTGTTCTTCATGATGGGAACTGGCATCATTTTGTTATGACCTTTGGTTCTGGTGTAGCAAAGTTATATATAGATGGTGTTTTTAGAGGAACAGCAAAAACGTTTAAAAGTCCGGCATGTACAGATAGTATAATAAAAATAGCTGGAGACTATCAAAGAGCGCATTCATATGACTGGAATGGAATGATAAGTGATTTCAGGGTTTACGATTATTGCTTATCTCCTAAGGAAATCAAGGATATTAGTATGGGCCTATGTCTCCACTATAAACTAGAGGGAGATGAAACTTCTGTGCCTAATCTCTTTGCAGGAACAGCTATGACTCCAGACGACCAAGATAGTATGGTAGTCAGTAGTAGTACAGATTGGACTAAGCACTTTAGATGGTATAATGGTAACAAGACTAATCATACTTTCTCTAATACAATACCAGCAACAGATACTATTAAGCTAAATTCTAATGCAAATATAGGAATATGTTTTGTTCGGAAGGCTACAGATATTGGACTCTCTTCCAGCTCTAACTACACAATCTCCTGTAAAGCAAAATGTACTAGTGCTTCTTTCAGTCTAGGTATCGGCCTTAGTTACTACACAACGGCTAATGCGTGGACTTGGAGAGGCGGACAACATACAGTAGCGTTTGGAGCGGCTAATACTTGGAAAACGTTTACCCTTACTTTCAAACCAGATGCGGATACGAAGTATATATGTTATTGTTTTACAGTTAAGCCAGGTACATCTACTACACACTCATTTACTATCAAAGAGTGTAAACTAGAAAAAGGCTCAGTTGCAACTCCGTGGGAACCTGCTATTATAGATTCTATATATCAACCTCCATTTACTGCGGATACCGGGATAGATTGTTCTGGATTTGGCAATGATGGAGATATAATAGGTGATATAACTACTATTTCTGAAAGTCCTAGATATAAGAATGCTATATCAATGAACAATGTTGGAACTGCAAATCATATAGAGGCAGATCCAATTCCGTGTTCCGACAACATATTTTCTGTCAGTTTTTGGGTAAAATGTGCAAAGACTACAAATCAAGTCTTAGTAGCAGATCCTAAGATAGTTATAGGATTTTTAAATAGTTTGCTCTACGTTAAGCCAGGAGCAGCAGCAACACCATTTACTACAACTAATTTTACAGATAATGCGTGGAATCATATAGTTGTTATTAGAAATAGTTCAACCTACTCTGTATATATAAATGGTATCGCTGAAACAGAATCTGGAGCTACTGAGTACTATGCTCATGGGATTTCTAAACTATGGCTGCTAAATCGCTATACTAATAGTAATTATGCTGCGGATGCTGGGATATCAGATTTTCGGATATATGGTAGAGCTCTAAGTGTTTCCGACGTAAAAGACTTATATAGTACATCTGCTTCTGTTGATAGTGGGCAAAACATGAAGGGCTTTGAGTTTACAGAGTCAGATTATCCACTTAATATTTCAAAAACTGGAATAATTAATGCTTCGGATTTTGAAGAGACGAATGAAGCAACTATATGTAAGACTGGAACTATAACAGCAAATCAAATTATAGAAACATAATATATGGCAATACTAAAAGATTTACTTGTACAAGGAACTTCTAGGTTCTTTGCCAATGTAACTGGAACTAATATAATTGCTGATAGTTTTGTAAAATCTGGCGGAACGTCAAGTCAATTTCTAAAAGCAGACGGTTCTGTAGATTCAAATACTTATGCAATTTCGTCTAGCCTTGATTCATATCTACCTATAGCTGGAGGAACTTTGACTGGATCATTAACCGCGCCATCTTTTATTAAATCAGGAGGAACATCAGGTCAATTCTTAAAAGCGGATGGTTCAGTTGATTCTAATACATATTCTCTATCCGATCACGAGCATACGAAAATTAAATATGTAGATAGTAGATCAACTGAAGTGACTCCAACTGATGCTGTAGCTATTAATGGAGTTCAGCTTGATTTTAAAAATAGTGCTGTAGGTGGACTGGGCGGAACATATAATGGCGTCTTAACTCTTGATCCATACAGTGATAATTCTGGCGGTTATCCTATTCAGCTTGGATGGAATACTGCTCTAGATGCAGATAATACTAGAAGTATTTGTATAAGAACAGCAAAAACAGCGACTGAGTGGAATTCTTGGAGAGTTATAGCAGACCAAGAATTAACAACGGCCGAAATTGACAACATTTGTGTATAAAATCTAATTTATAATGGCAAAATATTTATCATACAGTGGCCTAGAGAAGGTATGGGGATTAGCCAAAAACTATTTTCCAACAGTTAAAACGGCCACATCTAATGGAGCAGATGTATCCTGGACCACCAATACTGGGGTTATCTCTGGAAATATTGCAACTTTTTCGGTTGATGCAGAAGGGCTAGTTAAGCTTCAGGGTATAACTCCAGATAGTTTAACTGCTCATACTCATTCACTTAGCATTGCAACAGACTCTGGCACTAGTCAGCTTGATATGAGTGCTAATACTACATATAAGTTGACTGCTGGTGGGAGCACATTTATATTTAAGACTCCGGCACATCAAGCACACCAAACTTTAGGACTTATCGTTGGCTCTTCTGCAACGGCTACATCAGAGTCTGGAACTAGGGGAAATGACACTACTTTTGTTAATCTCTTAGGCGGTGGTGCTCTTAAAGACAGTGTTCAGTTTACGGGCGCGGGTAGTGTGTCTGTTTCTGGAGCTAATGGAAAAGTTACTATAACCGGCTCTCACCAAGATTGGGGGCTTGTTGCAGCAGGATCAAGCGGTACATCTAATGCTTCTGTAACAGACCCTTATATCAATTTAGTTAAAGGCTCCACACCTACGCTTGACTCGGGTGTTCAGCTTAAAGGAAGCAATAATGTAACTGTTTCTTCAGCTAGCGGGGCCATTACTATCTCTGGTCTTGCTAATACAGTAACTGGTTCGAGCCTTACAGCAAATGAAATTATTCTTGGCAATGGTAGTTCTACAGTAAAAGCGTCTGGAAAAACTATAGAGGCTAGTCTAACAAATGATGCAAATAAGATTCCCACATCAGCAGCAGTCTATAGTGCTATTTCAGGTCTTTCAGGAGCTATGCACTTTATTGGAACCACAACTACTGCTCTTACCGACGGAGCAACAACTGCAACACTGGCAGGAAGTGGATTAAATAAAACTACTGGCTTTGTTGCAGGTGATGTTGTTATTTATGATAGCAAAGAATTTGTTTGGACTGGAAGTGCTTGGGAGATCCTAGGTGATGAAGGCTCTTATGCTCTTAAGTCATATACTGTATCGGCCGGAGCTGAGCTTACTGGTGGAGGACGGCTGGATGCAAGTCCGACAATCTCTCATGATACGTCTGGCGTAACTTCTGGTACCTACGGCCCAACCGCAGCAGTTTCTGGAGCTAATTCTATTGCTGTTCCTAAAATTACGGTTAATCAGTACGGTCACATTACAGCAATTGAGACCTTTAATTACACCGGTTCTACTGTTGGATCAGGAAAACTGCAGGTAGTTGCTAATAGTGCTACAACTGGAATAGATACCTCATTTACTGCAAACTCTGAAAGTAATACTATTGGTCTTAATTTTATAAACGGTACACACACCACTGCTGTTGTCACCGCTGTTTCTGGTAAAGCACCGACCATAACTTTTAATCATAATAGTGCAGGAAGTGGCACAGTAACAACTACAACTAATGGTACTGCTTCTGATGCATCTGCTGGAACTTCATATGATGTTCTGACCGGAGTTACTGTTACTAGAGACTCTCTTGGCCACGTAACTGGGGTTTCTACAACCAGACAGAAAGTTGTATCCAATCAGACTGTAAATAATGGAACAATGCAAATTTCTGCGAATAGTGGAACTGCTGTTGCCACATTATTTACTGCAAACGGCTCAACGGCTAATGCTATTAAGTTTGTAAATGGTACTGGTAATACTGTTGCTGTAACTGCTGCTTCTGGAACAACACCAGCTACAGTTACTGTAACAAATGACCACGCGAAGACTTCTCCTACTGCTGTAACTGCCTATCCTGCCGGAACGTCTGACACGGCCAGCGCTGACGGAGGAACAATTAAGGTTAGAGACGTACAGATTAATGCAAATGGTCATATTACTTCATCCCAAGAAAGAACTATTACATTAAGCCAAGTTAAGAATACTACAGGTTCATCTGCGGCAGCTGCTAGCACAAAGTATTATATTACTGGTGCTGCTTCTCAGGATGCTACGGGTGTACAGACCTATTCCAGCAACAAAGTTTATTTCAAAGATAATATTCTCTACAGTAATGATGTGGCTGTTATGGTATCTTCTGATATGGAAGCCATCACAGATGCAGAAATTAACTCAGTTTGTATATTATAAATATTATATCTAATTTATTATGGCAAATTTTCTAGATTATTCCGGTCTACAAACTTTATGGGGCCGAATTAAACAAAAATTTATTCAACAGCCTGAAGCAAATTCTGTAACAGTAGATCATGTTGCTACATTTACTACAACTACAGTAGATAATGTTACTACTATCGGTGTTCAGGATTCAGGATTTACTATTGGATCTGATGTGCCTCAGAATGCAGTATTTACCGATTACCAGACTACAAAGGCAGGCCACTATGATGCATCCTCAGACACTTATACCCCAACCGCTAGTAATTCAAATCTAGCTTGGGAGGCTGCTGTTATTACTGGAATTTCAAAGGACAGCAAAGGCCACATTACAGAAGTCTTTACAACAAAACTTCCTGCTAATCCAGTAGATCCTAATACAATAACTTCTTCTGATACTCTGACAGCTGATAAGGTTATTCTAGGCGCTGGATCAAAGGGAATCAAAGTATCTACTTATGAACTTGGTGGGGCTAATTTTGAAGCTACTCCATCTAACACCACACTTGCAACAGAACAAGGCGTTACAAATTATGTAAATGGAGCTGTAGCAGGATTAGCTGGAGCCATGCACTTTGTTGGAGTCACTACAGATACGATGGCTGACCTTGATACTACAAATCCAACAGTTTCCGGGGTTACTTCATTCTCTGCTGGTGATGTAGTTATTGATTCCACTGAAACTGAGTTCGTCTTCGGCACTGACTCTATGTGGCATAAACTTGGTGATGCTCAGTCTTATGCTCTTGCTAATAATGTAGTTAACTCTTGGGTTGGAACTGGCGACTCTTATATCACAGTATCTCCTACTACTACTGCTGCTAGAGGTAATGTACAAGCCACTATTTCTCACAACACTCAGTCTGGCCTTCCAAGTACTGCCGTTGGTACAAATTCATCAGTTCCTGTAATTACTGTTGATGCTGCCGGTCACGTTACAGTACTTAGTTCAGAAAATATAGCATTTCCCGTCACCTCTGTTGCTGGAAAAGCGGGCGCTGTTGTACTCGATAAATTTAAGGTCGGAACAAAAGACGGAAATTCAAGTGCAGTTGATGTAGTTGAATATGATGGTAATGGTGCAAAGGGACTATACTTTTCTTCAACAGCCGCTTCTGAGACTAATGTTCAGTTTGCGGTTGATGCAAATGGTGTAGTAACGGGTACTGTCTCCGCTGCTGCAACTCCTGGTAATGGTGCACTTAAAGTTAAAGGCTCAGCTAATGATGCCACAGCTACTGCAACTGGATTTACTGCTAATGCTGCAGGAGACAGCACTATTACGTTCAAGGTCTCTGGTGATTCCTTAGATAGTGTTACAACATCAGGTGGTGAAGTAACTATCAATGGCGTAGATGCTTTAAAGAACCCTAATGCCCTCAATGTTTCTGCTGGTGCTTATTCTGGTACCGCTGGAGCTCTTACTGATGGTTATGATGGTTCTGCTACAAAGAGCCTTATCTTTGATAACACTGCCGCTGCTGCTCCTGCCAATGCAGCTTCTACTGGAAATGTTCAATTCACGGTTGCTACTGATGGCCATATCAAGGGTGAATTTAAACTCCCCGAGAATGCATTCAAAGACACTACATATACCGCAGAAAAGGGTATAGTTCTTCCTTCAGGCTCTACTACATTTAAAGCTGCTCTTGTAGATGAAACAGCTAATTCTGCTTCTTCTTCCAAGAGTACGTCTAGTGATGGTGGATTTTATGCCATAGAACTTGATAAAGATGGTAAATTAGCAGTTCGTGTTCCTTGGACGGACCATAATATTGTGGCCTCCGGCTTTAGTGCAGCTGGTGAAGCTGACGATGGAGAGCACTCCGGTGCTGTTACTGCCAGCATTGTTAATATGGAAGGAACCACTATAATAAATACCGTAAGTGGTCAAATTCCTGTTGCTACTACTTCTACATCTGGTGTTATGACTGCTGGAATGAAAACAAAACTTGATGGAATCGCGGCAGGCGCTACAAATGACGGAGCACTAACTCCCGAGGAAATACTTCAAGCTTGTTCATAAAAAAAAATAGATAGGGTTAGACTAGTTCTTTCCCTATTTATTTTCCGTGATTTTTTGTATTACTGGCTCTGGAGAATATATATCAATAATCTTAATAGTTGATCTATACGTCATTGATTGAAGCTCCATATAAATTTTTCCACCCACATACCCCTCCTTTAAAATAACGGCGTTTTTCTTTACTACTTTATTAGGAAATTTTTTCTTCCATGGAGGATAAAAGTAGGCATTAATGTTAAAAATAGTTTTTAGTTGATCAAAATAGTCTAGAGTGGAACTATCTCTCGCAGAAATATCAATAGGGAATTTATCATATAAATATGTTTTTAACTCCCCCACACTCATTTCAAAAAATTTCCTAATCCCCATCATCAGAAAATCCAGATTTAAGAAGATTAAGCAACTCTTTTTTCTTCTTCTCAAGCTCTTTCTCTAGATCCATTAAAGCTTCTCTAGACTGTTTTATCTTAAATTCTGTTGATGCTTTAGCTTTTTCTAATTTTTGGGCGAACTCCTTTTTCCTATCTTCATAAATTCGCCAAGGATCGTCTAGAAATTCTTTGATATCAGATTTTAGTTTTTCTAGTTCTTCTATTTTTATTTTTAACACGTAAGCTTCAGCTTCTCTTTTATTTTCTAAGATAGTGCATGCTGCTTTAGAGTTTTCTAGAACTACTGATATAAGAACTCTAGTAGGAACAGAAATTGAAAGAGCTGTATATAATATCGGTATGCCGTTGTTATTACTTGATATTATACATTTTCCGCAACTATCTCCGCGCCATACATAGAGGCAGTTTACTTCGGGATGTGCTTTCTTTATGTCTTCAATAGTTGCATAAACGGTTGGATCATCACCTATAGATAAACCAACCCCCTGTATACCATTATTATATACAGGGGATTCGGTAATTATTATATCTTTATTTGCTTCTACTGCTTCTTTGATTTTATCTTTGTCTTTCCAACTAAACATTTGTCCACTTTACTATCTTATCTCCCTCTCTTTCACTTGGAGCCCAGGACCACTTCTCTCCATCCCTCTGTCTGATTCTAAAACTGTTCATTCCAGATTCGTAGACAACAAGAACTGATTTTGTAGTGTTCTCTGTGTCAATCAAATCTTCGAAGTCTTCTGGCATCTTTTTATCTGATTTTATCCACTTTGATTTTTCTGCAAAGTCAAATCCAGTACAAAACGCCCCGAATAATGTGTCATGAGAGTCAACCATTTTTTTGATTTCGCTCTTCACTAATGAGATTTTGTAATCTTTAAGTTTCATTGTTTATTGGTTTTAGTAGTTTATATCAATTATAAGGAAATCATGTCCTAAGATAGAAAGACTAATTAGTAAGAAAAAGAGAGGATTAACCTCTCTTAGACACCAAAATTCATCTCTTAGATATTAAATTCCAAGAGCTAAATCTTTCCTAGTGCCAAATATCTATTTATCTATTACATTGGAAAGAACTCTGATTGTTAATGTATAGGGTTGTTATAAATTACCACCTATTTGGATTTCCATTCGGCACTGCTTGTAATACATAGCTGCCGTTTGGCACCCAGTTTATTCCTCCACTAGAAAATGGCTGAGGATTATTGACTGGGACAAAAGTATTTCCATTTTGATAATAGGCCGGTTGATTTGAATAATAGTTGTCTTTCTTAAACAATCTAGAACCGGCATCTACTACCATGGAAAGTGATTGGGCGAACGTAAATAGTTTCCCACAAGTTTCACCAGCGCCGCGAATTGCGGCTGAAATAGTTTCCGTATTAGATCTCCTAGTCTCCTGAGGTTGATCAGAAGTACTAGTTTGAGTTTCAGGTGGGAATGAGCCCTTCTTATCATCTCCACTCTTCGGTTGTTGTGGCTGTCTCTGTTGTGAGTCACCACCTGATAAAGCTTGGCCTATGCCAATGAATACTGCCGCCCCCGCAACGACTGCTGTCAGAACTTTAAATCCAACTGTCGCAATTAATCTTACGTTCATCTTACTTAGAATTCTTTCTTTGATAAATTTAATTAAACTTTTTTCATACGCTTTTAAATTTTGAATTTGCAATTTTGAAATTTGTTTGTTTGAGAATTTGTGCACTATCTCTAATATAAGATTTTGAAGTATCTTCCTCTTTCAGACACATCAAGGACTCCTTTACTAATGTATTCTCTGATTTTCATTTTTACATCTTCATTGTAAGAATCAAAGACCCCACAATGATATAAATAAAACACTTCTTCAAAGCATGTAGTAAAAGCCGAATCTAGAATTTTTGAATCGACTATGTAAAGCGGTATTGATTCTACTGAGTCTATTGACCTTTCAAGAAACCACTTTCCAAATCTTAGAATACTGCCATTCTCTCTAAAGTTTTCCCAATCAATAAGACCGCCAAATATCTTAGTATCTTTTATTATAAATCGCCCGAAGGAAAACTGATCAATATTTCTAACAGCATATTGAAATGGTATAGGATTTACCCATGCTGTCAATATCGGTATAGCAATACATACATAATTTCCTCGTTCAAGTTGTGGTTGTTGTGCCCAGGGAATACTGTGCTGTTCTAGGTATTCAATCATCTTTAAACTTTCGCGATAAGAATCATGTCCGCTTAAGCTAAAAGATATCCAGAGTCTATCTTGATCTTGAAGTTCTGAGTATACTATTGGAATTATAGTTGGTCCTATACAGCCCGACATTTCTTGGTCCATTCTTCGTATCTATTATCACTAATATTTATCCAACCTCGATTCGCCAGAGTTATTATAAGATCTGGTAGAATAAGCGAAATACTATTTAATACTTGTGAAATAGTTCCTTGTTCTACAGCTGCTTCAAGGGCGGCTAACTCTATAATTGGGTAGTCACGAAAATATACAAGTCCGGGATGATGATATTCTAGCACACAAAGATTTCCTAGAGGCTCATACATAAGATATTCACTAGTAGAAACCATGGATACTTTTAAGGCCTCTGATTTCTTCAATGGTCTTATAAGAGTTTGGCCTAAATCCCTCGTTATCCACTTTTCCTTGGATTTAAGCATCTCCCTAAGCCGCTTCTTTCTCTGGGTGTCTTTTCCAATTCTTAGCTTTTTTAAAGATTGCCAGGAAATAGAAAACATATTTATATCATCTTCTCCAAAATATCCATAGGTAGGATAATGTAGTTCCTCAAAGTCTTTTACATCTCGAAGCATTTCTAGTGGATTATCATATAAGAATCCAATGAACTCTTTACAATCTTCCATAATGCTTTTCTCTTATCTCAACCAGAAGTTCTTCAAGTTTATCTATCGGCGGAAGGTCTGGAATGGTTGATTCAAGAAATGCTTTTTCCATCTCAGCCTTCTTTTCTTCACATAGGGCCATAATTTCATCATAGGTCATCTTATGGTTTTTAATGTCCATAAGAATGTCTGCATCAATTCCACGTCGGTCCAAGATTAATCCCTTTCCCTGTGCAATCTCTAAGCCCTGAACCATAAGACGATAGCAGTGGGATAGATTCTTTGCATTAAATCCGTGTTCAGAGTCTATCACAAAACGGTCGGGATTTCTTTTATCTACCCACTCCCAATATTCCTTATACCTTCTACAGTGTTGTTCGAAGGCATCTTGGTTATATTGGAAGATACATAGTGGTCCTCGGGATTGATCGGTTTTTGGAATACTGGTAAGTCGAAGTTGTGTTCCTTCCTCTTCCTTCTTTGATATAATTCCGCGGTAGGTTATAGCTTCTCCCGCTTCTTTTTTCAGGTTTTCTAGTTCTTTCTTATAATACCATCCTGTAAGCCAAGGAACTTCTTTAGGATACTTTGTCCTCATATAATCCTCAACCCTAGACTCTTTATCCTCTCCCCAGTTATAGTAGAGATAGTACATTCCTTTCCCTGGCTGAATATGAGCTAAGCCACAATGTTCCTGCTTTAATCCTCTCTCATCTAACCAGGTCCGAAGATTAATGGTACCTCCACCGTCGGGACGTATCACATAACAGAAATCGATTGGTGTTTTTCTGACCTTTACTTCCTCAGGGTCAATGGAAATTTTCTTATTCTTTCCACGTGCCTTCATAAGTTGGTCGTGTGCATAGCCTGAGAATGATTTAAAACAGGCCTTGCTCAGAATCTGGTCTCTAATGTCCCAAAGCGGCTGGAGACATGGGTCGAAATACAGGATTTTATCTTCTGGAGTGAAGAGTGAGATTATAGCATCAGGATTAGACTCTTCAAGGAGATGTATATATTTCCCAATGTCATACCAAGTGTCATCATTCTTCTCACTTCTAACGTCCGGGACATAATCTTTTCCCGACCCAAGAAGCCAGCCGATAGGACAACACCAAACTCCGAATGTATCTATATCACTATCCGGTCCATTGAGTCCATATAAGTGACTTCCCCGTATAGATTCAAAAAGGAGATCACCTGATTTTCGTATACTATCAAACGTAATCATGGTCTGTATTTTCTTTTAAAAATTCTAACCAAGGTTTTGTAAATTTAAGACTGGAAGAGATAAAGTCATCATGATAAGAACCAGTTTTTGCATGCTCCAGGTATCTCTTTTCTTCCTTTAAGAATTTATCTTTTCCTAAGACCGTGTAAAAGACCCGGTAATTGTTCTCATCTAGGTTATATTTTCTAATTTCTGGATCATATCTTCCTTGGTCTATCCATTTTCCATCTTCTAGCTTGTATTTAGCAACAAAACTATATGGGTCCATCCTAAATCCAAGAAATATATTGCTCCCAGAATAGTATTTTCTTCCTTCTATAAAGTTCTTTAGGCCTTTATTATCAAGAGGAACTATTTCAGGTTGATATACTACTTCATCTTTCCTAAAAAGACATCTAATCATTTTTCCAGAATCTTCGGTAAAATGAGCTCTATCTACTTTCTTAAGAATCTCATCAACACTGTGAAACTGGGATTGTAGATATTCATCAGTTTCCCACCAGGTTCTGATATAAAAATCAGCGTCATGAACCCCGGGAGGCACAAGATAAGTCCAGTCTCCGTTCTGGCAAACAAGCTTTACTATTTTTCCTTGATAAATCTGACCTTTGAAAAATTCTTCCAAGAATTTAAAATATTCAGGAAGTGTCAAAACTTTAATATCTTCTTTTTTCATATCAAATATAAGGAATTGCTCTCGGCCCGTCTTTAATGCCTTATATAGTGAGGAAGGACCATAGGATGTACTTAGAAGGTTGCCTATGGGAGGGCGAGCCTAGGAGAACATGATGACTTATCCACTTGCAGCCTGGGATGACGACCTGGGTTAAGGATATGGTTTTCCTAGGCATAACCCTTACCCTTGAAAATAAAATAGAGAGAACTTAGTGTCTCTCTTTTTTTACATTAAGAACATAGATACATATACCCTAGCAACAAAGATTGGTGTATTAGATATGTTCTGATGAAATAGATTTTCATATATTGTATCTATATTATCCCAAAAAAGGTCAAATACCTCTTCGACCTGAAAGATGGATAAATTTTCTTCCGTTTCTATATCTGCACAAATCAGAATTAATTTAAGATCATCCGCCGTATAAGATGGGACTTTTATTGATCTGAGGTAGTCTTCAACCCACTTTTCGTCTACTTTATTCTCCCTAAGTTCTTTAAACCACCCAATGATATACTCTTCTGGTAATAATTTTTCTGTTGACGAAGTAACTTTATTAAAAAAGTCATCATGAGATATAATAAACTTGTCTATAGTCTTTCTATCATTTTTTCTTGTATATCTATCTAAGGCTTGTTTATTTCTAAGACCACTGAGTGTTGGCATAAGTAGTTTTTCCATAATATAAGGAAAATTCTTACTATCCTTATTAACTTCTGAGATTCCATTGACCCAAGATTCTGGGAGCTCTTTAAGAATTTCTGGGTTCTCAAAAGTTATTGCACACATTATAGAAAATAGTTTTTTAGCATATATAAAGGCAACCGCCAAAATAATGTCTTGTGGATTATTATTGCTGGGGGCTTCAAAAGATAACTCTATTGTATATTTATAGAGATCTCTTATTCTCTTGGATATTTTAATTAGCTCTTTTGAAGAATACTTACTATAAACTTCAAGTACAGGAAGCCCTGTTTCCCATCGATTTTCAAATATTTTCTTTGGATCTATTAGTTTAATAATATCATCCAATGAAAATATATTGCTTTCTTGTTTAACTAAAAGCTTTCTAAAAGTTTCTAAATCTATTAACATACATTAATAAGGAAGAAACGCCTTATTAATGAAATGGAATTTTTGATATTAGATAAAAGTAGAAAATCTGGAGGTAGGTGGTTAGAAATAATAGGAATCTTTGAATCGCCATATTGTATTATTTCAGAAAAACGAAGACTTCATGACTTATCTCCTTCTTATAGGTGGGTCAAAGATTATCAATTTAGGAAGACAACTAGGCCACAGGCTGAATTGGAATTAGTGATAATCTTAAAAATAGATCATAACAAGAAGATTAATCCACTTGAAATAAAAAGAAGGCTTGGAAGAGGAGAGGGAGTTCCGTATTTTCATAATGACTCGCCAAAGTGGTATGGAGATGCCATCTTACTAAATACAACTCGGTTAGAAATAAATGGCGCGGATTTAGGAAAAGAGTTATTTCTTAGAAGACTGATAAGAGAAAAAGAACTAGGTTATTACTAGTTCTTTTATTTTTCTTCAGGAGGAACAAAAAATGAACCCCCTTTCGGGGGTTCGCTGCCGAGGAGGGCAGGCGCCGTTGTTTGGCGCTACTTACTTCTTCTCGTCAGTGTCAGTGCCGGCCTCAGGGGCCGGAGCCTCAGGCGCCGCAGGAGCGGCCGCCGGGGCAGCTGGATCAGCACCTTCCGCCGGCTTTTCGGCCGGGGTCTCGTTGGTGTTGACGTTCTTGTTCTTGAGGCGCAGGTAAATACCCACGCCGATGCCGGCGGCCACGATGACCGCGCCGGCGATGATAACGATCTTTTTCATCTTTTATAGCGTATTGGTTTGTTATCTTCGAAAGAATTTTATATCAAATTTTTGTGTCGAAATTTGGTATAATTAATAATCTAAGATAGGAATCGAACCTATATCTCTCGTACGTACGACGTGCGCTCTAACCGTTGAGCTACTTATCTTATCATATATAAGGCATTTAGGTCTTCTCAGGCGGTGTAATTTTTAAAGTCAATTTCAAGGTCTGAAATGCCAAAAATAGCCTCATCATGTCTATCTAGTATTGTAAATTTATCTCTTGATATTCTAAAAAACTTAAGATATTTTACCCAGATTCCGTTATTTTTAATAATTGGCGTTGTTGCCCGAATATTTATTGTTTTTACGTAAAGATCGTTAATTAAATCCCAAAGCCTTTTCTCTTCAATTTGTACATAACTGTCTTGTGGATTGTTTGACCAGGCTGAAGTGGTTAGAGTTATGATTTTTGGTACTCTCATATCAATATAGAGACAAACTGCCTCTTGTATATCCGAAATTTCTAAATTTTCTATTAATACAGTCCAGACCATAGATCTTCAACAATTAAGGTTCCTTTAATATTCTTTAATTTAGTAAGAAGCTCTGTCCATACCCATTTCTTAACTAGAGGGTGGAGGTGATTGTACCAATAATTCAAGTATACTGTATAGGTTTCGTCGATTGTAGTTAACCAAATAGCATATAGAATTCTTAGCATTTGATTATATCCTCCTCCCATAGAATCCTTATCGATCGTATGTCCTCTTATTATCGCACCTCCTTCGCTTGTTACTTCAGAGACCTCATGGAATACTGCAGGAATTACTGAATTGAGAATTTTCGTTAAAGATTCAGGAAACGGAACAGGAACATATAACATCGTCAATGAGCCTGTGTGTTCAGCTATTTCGTTATAAAATTTTCTTATTCTGTATAAACTGAGGGCTTCATTTTCTGCACAATTCATTCCTGATCTTAGAGATTCGAGATTTTCTAAAATAATATTTCCATAGGGATCTATAACTTTAGTATATTTATTATTACTAGTTTCGATAATTATAGTTGTTATTTCATCGTCATCAAGGCGATTAAAATTATTATTCTCTAGCACCCACGGTAAAAGATCTAGAACCTCTTTTAGACAGATATGCGAAGTGAGGTCATTCCAAATATACGGACTCTCGGATAATGTAATATCTATAGAACGTTCTTCTGGTAAACTAGGATGTTTAAGATTATCTAGATAAATTTTCTGTATTCCCATTGGATTTTACGTTTTTTAACCAATAATCAACGTACTCTTGATATTTTTTCTCACTGACTTTCACTTTTAGAATAATTTCAAAATGTCCAAGACCGAAAGGACTAACCCTAGTAGCCATAAGTGGAGTCTGCAATCTCAACCAACAAGATGCTGTAGGTTTCTTTTTATATATATCAGGGCAATATTCCAGTCCCATAAGATTTTTTTCGGTCGGATTATAATTTAGTATCACAACATAATTAGATATTCTTCCACCAAAAAATGCATACGGAAAATATACGCCTGGATTTGTCTTTATAACACAAATTTCTTTACTCATAGTGCCAATCCGCAAAAACCTCTCTAACTTGGGCCACTATAGATGATAGTTTTATATTTCTTCGTTGGCCAGCTATTATAACAGGGATTTTTATACTAGTTCCTTCATTTCTAACTGTCCATTCTCCTAGATCGATTTCTTTTGCAACTTCGCCTAAATAATAATTACACTGACGTCTAAAAATCAATTTTACACCCCTATCAATGTGCACCTTTCCTATAACGATTGTTATGGGAGAAGCAATTATAAGCGTTTTGTCAGAAGATTCATTCTCAGGACAATATTTTTCAAATAATAGGTCTTTTCCCTTTGGTTTTGGAAGATTTCCTATGCTTTTATTATCAAGAGTGTGAAATGATAGATTATGTCTTACAATAATATTTTTGTTTTTAGGAATAACGGCTGGGAATAAAAGCAGTGTACAATCAAAACAATCTTCGCAAATTACTTTTTCTACTTTTATTTCTTTTTCGTTTTTTATTTGTTGTATAAATTTATACAAAACACCGCAGGAAACAAATCCTAAAATAAACATTAATATATAAATCACTATCATATAAATATTTCTTCCCAATTAACATCTTTAAATCCATTATCCATCCACGTAGGTACATTTTCTCGACTAAATACTATAGCTCTTCTCACTCTTCCCGTTTCATAATTAAAATCGACAAGAGCATATAGTTTATCTACGCCGGGATACGATAGTACCTCTGGTTGTTCAATGGATATTCGAATAACACCACAGCCGTAGATACGTGAAACAATCTTTACTGGGGCACAACCCTTTTTTATAAGTTTTCCTTTTCGTATGCATTTCCCATAAAGTCCAAGGTCCTTCTCAGAAAACTCATATTCAGTTGTGTCTTCAAATATATCTCCCCAATCAAGGCTGGATAAAAATATTTCTAATCCTTCTTTATCTAATTTTAAAAATTGATAAACTCTCATTCATATATAAGGAAAAAAGAAGAGGGATTACTTTCCCTCTCTTAGCACTTCAACTTTAATATCGTTCCAGAGTCCAGTTCTAATACTGGATGGGTGGAGAAAATCTATGGTGCTTTTAATCCCACAGACATCCTTTACATACCAGATACCCTGAATTTTCTTATCAGGGTCATGCACTTTGATTTTTGAGTGCATAGGTATTTTTTCAAGAAGGTCAGGAGATAGTGCACACCACCTCAATTGGCCATTTGCCAGTTTTAGTGAATCAATACGGCCGCCCGCGGCTTGCCACGGGTCTCCCCATCCTTGTTCCGGTTCTGGATTATATACTGTTCCTCGCCTAATAATAATAAAGCGAGATTCTTTTTCTACGTTCTCCACTACTATTTCTTCTGTAGGGAGAGATACTTGAACTGCCAATGTATCAGGCAGCTGGTCCTCTCTTACTTCGGACCCCTTTGCCACACCCCAACAGAGGAGCGGCAAGATAATGAAGGGGATAAGGACGAGACTTTCCTTCGCCCTTTCCCAGCATTCCAAGAAATAATTTTTCATTTCTAAATGTATTGGTTCATAAATAAGGTTTTGAAAAGTTCTGAGACGAAAAAAAAAACAGGGGTGTTATCACAACAACCCTGTCTTCCCAAATAATTATGAGTAGAGTATAAACCCCAAATCATATATAAGGCTTTAATCGATTTTTAGGCGGAAATAAAAAGAGGGATTACTTTCCCTCTTTCTTCTACTGTCCCTCCTCTGTCTTCAGATCAGCAATTGACCTGATACCCTTCACGGTTACAGCAACTACTGCAACCACTCCGAGAGTATACGTGCAGACAAGAGACCACAACTTTTTATTCATAAGCTTTAATTTTAGTTCATATGTAAGGCTTTAAAGATATACTGGACGGAAAAAAAATAAAGGGCATCATCACGACGTCCTTATATTTCGAACTAAAATCAGTCTATCTTCTCTTCCTATCTTTCTTCACGCAGAACTTTCTGCCTGACTGATTTTTGTTCTTAGCTATGTCTAATTCTAATACATATATAAGGCTTTGACAGCTTCTCAGGTGGAATAAAAAAAAAGAAAAACTTAGCAGAAATTTATGCTATAATAAGTAGCTGGATCATTTTATGAATATTAGAAGTAATATACATAATAAGCCGCTAAGTTTTTCTAGAATTCATATATTATTTAAATACTATTATCTTCTTTGTTTCTTCTTTCTTCATCATGTATAAGAATTTGAGGGCTTCCTAGTTCCCATTTATTACACAATCATGAACTAGGTGGATAAATTGTTCAAGGCTTAGTTTTCCACCAGCTGCAGATTTATGTCCACCCCCACCATAATAGGTCTTCATAAACTCTCCTGCATTGTAATCACAGCTCTCATTTGTATATATAGAAAAGTTATACACGTCAGGTTCTTTTCGGTTTACACATACATAACAGTCGTATTGATCTTTAACGCTATCAAATTGAGAAGAGCCGAAGGTATTAGTTAGCATGCATATTCCCTTATACTTCCCAGCCACCAAAACTTCAAATGCATATCCTTTGACACAGCCTTTCCACGTATTCTTAAGATACTTTAGAACTCCATTTCCCTCAAGCATAATTTTATCTACATCTTTGAGTATGCTTTCAAAGTTGCTATAAAATTTTTGAGCGTTCAAGGAATATTCTGCTCTTAGACCATACTGATAAGGAAGAATAGCATCGTCCCAGGAATATATATCGTGTCTCCAGGTATCATAGTGAGACATATATAGAACTCCTAGGGGAACATCTTGACCTGGATAGAAGAAGTTCCAGCACAGTTCACAAGCGGCCGTACCATTAACTCGAAGTCCCGGCATTCCAGAATAACCACATTCTTGAGACTCAGTAATCTGAGTGATATGGTGGTCTATCCATATTGCTTTGCCGGAGTTAGCGAGTTTTAACATATCGGCCGAAGGAAAAGATATATCAACTAGGTAAATTTGATCTTGAGAAGCTATAATTTCATCGATATCTGGAATAGCATCTCCATAGTTAAATCCAAAAATATCGATAGAAACTCCTCCCTCATGATTCAGAGCCGATTTAGTTATGGCCATTGAACATAAGCCATCGTAATCAACTCTATGATAAATAATTAAAATTTTCTTATTCATACATCTTCTATACTTATTTCGAAAACTTCTTCTATTATTTCTTTAAATCTGTATTTCATTGTATACCGATATACTGTTCGCCTTAAATCATAGCATCCAGGTTCTGTATTCCACCTGAGAGCATAGATATTTTTTGTCCAATACCTCCTACTCTCAGTTTCTCTAACACATTCTATAAGAGCTGACAGGCGTTTATTGAGTTCTGGCATTTCCTCGTCTTTATACACAAGTATGGCATCTAGGAAACTTTTTTTAACATCCAAGTCCTCTACTATCGCTTTTTCATTTTTATATCTAAATTCTTGTTTTAGATAGCAGCGAACTGTTTGGATGTTATATCCGAGTTTATTAAATACCGTTCTTATTTTTGTCTCCGGTGCCCAAAAATGCCATGAGTACCACTTGGACATATCTTATAGTTTATATATACATTCGGTGTCTGATGTTGCAGGAGGGGTTTGAAAGTAAGAAGCATAATTTACTTCTTTTGATTTTCTATCCTCCTTATACATCTTATACCTAAAACAATTTTCACACATTTCGCACATAAGTCTACCTGTACAGCGACAAATATCATCTACGCCAAACATAATCCTGTAAGTGCTTTAAATATATTTTGTAATTGGTGAATATAATCTATCTTAAACTTAGCAATAATGCCAAGGTTATCGTATATTATAAAATTAAATCTATCTGTATTATTTGTTATATATTTTATAAGGAATTGGCCAACATCTTTCATTATTTCGATTCGATCTGTAAAAGTAGTTGACACAAATCCTAGATTATTTTCTAGAGTTTCTATTAATACCGGCAATCCAGATATTTCTTTAGAGTCAATATTATCCTCTGAGATTATAACCGTCTCATAACCATAATCATGTTTAATTCTGGCTATATTTCCTACAATAAAATTATTCATAGCTCTAAGATTGCTTTTAGATTATTTAAAGAAGCAACAAACCTGTTCTTATCTTCTTCTTTTTTAATAGTAACTTCTTTTGGTTCATAAGTTATGTCGTCCTGATAGTGTGTTTTGACTATCAATTCGTACCAATCCTTGTTAGTTCTATAAAGTTTTCCAAAGGTTTTTATAGAATCGGATTGACGTTTAAAATCACTTATTTCTTTTTTATTTAACCACCCCAAGTGCATATACTTTGAGGCCCACTCTTTAAGAAGCTCTACTTTACTACTAGGAGCTTTTCTTATCATCTCCTCAGTTAGTTCTATTGAGTAACCTTTATAAGGAAAGTAAGAATTAGCATGGACTCTTATATTTCCTTGTAGATAAACAGAATCGTCGTCTTCTGTGTAATAATCTGTTCTATCCGACAATATACCAAGAGAGGATAAACATATATCAACAATATTAGTATTTCTAAATAGTTTTGGGTATTCTTTAAACAGATCTAGAAAAACTCTATTCGGAAAAACTTCTAGAAGAATATCTGTCACAACATCAGAAATTAATTTTTTCAAAGATTGATATTCCTCAGAGTTTGTTAATTTTTTTGAAATTTCTGATTCTAAATTATAAGCATCTCCTACCGAGAAATACTTGTCAGCTAGATTTTTACTTAACTCCATTATGCTTTAATTAGATTATATAATTCCGGATAATTTAGTTTTATACTAGTAAGAGTGGCTTCTTTTTCTGACAAAGTATCTTTAAGAGCTTTTAATTTCTTAGAGCACTCATAGGCAAATAGTATAAGATCTGCAAACTTTTCCGTAAAATTCTTAATAAATTCTGGAAACATCTTTCTAAATTCTATATTCTTCTCTGAATCAAATAATATATCTGTATCATCAAAGAAATACGGTAGTGTATAACCAGAAGAAAGTATAGGAATTTTTCTAATATCATAAAAGAACTCACTAACCAGAGACGATATTGATCTATTGAGTCTTGGAATTTTTGATATATCTCTATACCAAAAATCTACATCGCCCTGTTTAATCATGATGTTCAAAGAGTCTCCTGCTAAAGCTGTAAATACTTTTTCAGGGTAATAAGATCTAATGTAATCAATACAGTAATTTGCTAGGTCCTGTTTTAATTTATTGACCGAAGCATCAAATTTCTTAAGTTTTCTGTACTTATCTAAAGTACTCTCTATTAATGATGTTTGTAGCATATCATATATAAGGTAATGATTTGCTCTTAAGTCGCCTTTTAACTCTTATAAATGAATTAAAACACGTATATTATGGATTGGAAACAGCAACTAAATAAGCGTATAGGCTATAGCGTCATAATTCCTAATTACGAATACTTTTTAGGAATTGTGCCTCTTCTTGGGTTTCTTATAAATGATCTTGAAAAATTTTTGGATCAAGAAGGGAGATATTATGGAATTATGGTAACTTATGTTCATAAAACAAGAGAGATCTTAAAGAACATAAGACCAGAGCTAGAAGAAGGGGATGATATTATCTGGAAACAGATAATATTTCTCTACAAACCAGTAATTTTAAAAGAATATAAAAAATTTCTTAAACGAAAAGTTACTAGAGCCGATGCAATTATATGTATAACAAGAAAGATTTTAGAAATTATATTAACTTATGCAGAAGATGATCTATTTGAAAAGTTTAATAATATTTATATAATCTTTAATAAAATGTATGCAAATATAAAAAACAAAGGAAAAGAATATTCACTTCCACTTTTATGTTCTGTAGTCGACGGATCTATTGGAGAAGGCTTAGTTGGTCTTCATAAGTTAGATAAGTTTTCTATTGTTGAAGAAGAAAATAAAAGAAGGGCTAAAAATGAAATTAATGGAAGTGGAATTAGAATAAAGGAAAGCTCAGATAATTTAATTTCAGAAGTATCATGGATAGACGAGTAGTTAATATGCTTATTGTAAACGATGACGATCTAAATTGTGATTGTAAATCGAAAACTATTGACGATATTAGTATAATTAATGTCGGATTTAGTATTGGCGTTTTAGATAAATTTGAGATGGTAGTATACAAAGGTTCTAAAGGAACAAAAGTACTTAAATCAGTTTATACTAAAACGGGAACAATAAAATAGGATAGAATCAAATCTATCCTATTTTTTTCTGTCTATCGACGACAGCCAAAATGCTGAGCCAAATCAGACAGCTGTTCAGGAGTCGCTTTTTCCATCGGTTTTGGCTCTTTCGGTTTTTCTTCCTCTTCTTTGAAAGAATCTATAAAGATTCTCCCTCTCTCATCAGTATCGTAAAACCGAGCCATGGAATCAAACCTTCCGTTCTTGTTCGGAGCATGAAACATAGCTCCACCGATTGAAAATTCGTCGAGAACTTCATCAACAGGAACCGGCGAACCAGGAATAACCTTTTTGCCAGTTCTTTTTATGCTGAAATTGTTGAGGTAATACTCAATAATCTCGTATGCCTGAGTCAAAGTCATCAGACAGTTGTCTTTCTGATAACCAAAGAGCTCTTCTTCTTTAAATCCAAGGGAGTACATGAGCTCAACCTGTGATCCTTCGATAGAATCAAGGATGATTTCATCTCCTTCAGCCTCAGCCTTTCTCAAGGCATCTCTCTGAATAATCTGGTCAAAGTCGTTTCCGGCTTTTTCCTGAATCTTGGCTAATTTTTGCGGATCGCTCCAATCTTCATAGATTCTGACAGCCATGTTTTTATTTTCAGAGTTGTCATCATCATAGATTTTCTTGAGAACTCGATTAGGAATCTCTAAGAGCTGTATTTTTCTTGTATCAGAGTTCTTGATAGCATATGAATATTCTATCACAGCCACCATCTTGCTCCAGGCAGGATCTTCATTCACACTCTTCTTGAGAATCTGGGCCATAACATATTTTCCAGAATCTTTGCAAGCATAAATGATATCTGTAATCCTTAGCTTGTTATAATTACCACGATTATTGGTGTACTCAGGAATCTCAATTAAAAGCTTGAGACACCTATTTCCACTCATCACGTCCTCCATAACATGAAGGACTTTCATTTCTTTCTTACCTTCTTTTTCATCCTCGTCGTCATCACTGCAAATTCTGTCAAGATCGAAGTAGTTTTCATCAATTCCAGAATCAGGAGATGTTACGACGGCATAAAGAGCCTTTACAAAATTCCTTTCAGACTCTTCTTCGTGCTCGATTACCTCTTCCTTTATTTTTTCAGGAGACGCACCGAGATTTTGAATTTCCTTATCAGAAGCTTTTTCAGCCTCGATAATTTTCTTCTCCTCTTTCTTAATGGCTTTGTAAGCTACTACAGCACCAATGCCTGCAGCTATAAAGCCAAAGATCACCTTTAACAGCTTGCTTTTGCTGTCATTTTCTTTGTTCATCTCTTTAAGGTTTAGATTAGTGTTTTGTGGTTTGTTTTCAATGTCTGCTTCGTCCCTGCGGTTCTCTGATTTCTCGATCTCTGTGAGGAGCCTCAACGGGCTTACAGAAGAAATCAACAACAGCATTGAAGACGACAGCACCTAACCCAATGATGGTTAGTCCAGCACCGGCGATGGAACACCACCGCCTACCATTTTCTTTTAAATTTGGGAAATGTTTTGGGTTTTCCCTCGAATCAGCGAACTTGTTCACTATTCTTCCCATTACTTCGGCGTTGTTTGCCATAATTCTTTAGTTATTTTTGTTAGTTTTACGGATAATTACATCGGAACGCACCGCGGCAATCTCAGATACGAGAAATGCTACTACGGCAACACCAATCCCGATTTTTCCAGCTTTCCAACAAACTGCTTGGATAGCTTTTAATCTTGCAATTCTTTTGTTGTTTTCCATTGTTTTAAAAATAATTGTTATAAAATGTCGTTCGTATATAAGGTTTTTATCGCTGGCGGCTTAACGTGCTATTTATAGATGCCGCCACATCTTTTAATACCTAAGGGGACTGGAGATATTACCAATCCCCATCGGTATCTAGATAAATTTTGGAACAAGTTTTCACGATATAAAAACATTATAGAATAGAAGAGTGCCTAGCTTTTACACTAAACACTCTTCCCACTATATAAAGAGATGAAGTATAGACTATTCCTCAGTCTTGGTCTCTTCGACAACCTCTTCGGCCGCCTCTTTGACCTCTTCCTTTACTTCCTCTACGACTTCCTTGGTTTTCTTGGTAAGTTTGTCCCAAGCCTTTTTTCCTTTCTTGGCGACATCTTTTCCGAAAGCTTCAAGCTTGTCGTAAGCGTTTCCGTTTTTCTGAGTGTACCCACCAGCGACATAGCCCAGAAGGCCAATCACTGCAAGTCCAATAATCTTTCTCATGTTTTCTCTTTTTTAGTTGTTGTTCCACTGTGACCGGCGATAATTCCGGTTTCGATTCTGATATTGATAACCGTTACGGTTGTTGTTGAAGTTGGGTTTTCTATACTCAACCTCCACAGCCTCATACTCAGCGACCTGAGCCGGTTTGGTCTTTGGAAGCTCTTCCTGAGCCTCTTCCGTCTTCGTCCAAGGGAACTTAATTCCCTTTGCGAAATTCACAGTAGTAGTTCTGCAGCCTTTGAAATCAGTCGCAAATGCGAAAGCGGCTGCGCCAAGAACGGCATATCCGAGGACGGCGCCGATCTTCTTCAGAATTCCAGTCTTCTTAGGCTGATTCTGGACAATTTCTTTGTTCTGTTCCATATTTATCTTAATGGTTTTATTGTTATCATTCATGTCTCGATTAAGGTTTTAGGTTTCACTCTTCATCTTGGTTTTATAATGTTGTTTGTTTAGTATTTTAATTTTGTGATGAAGAAGTTTACACCTATAAGGAATTAAGGCCTTCCGTATTTTTTGACAAATTCATTAAACTTGTCCCTAAAATCCCAATCATCATAACAATATCTATCTCCATTAAATACCCAGCTCCAAATTCCCTCTTCAACATCATATACAACTTCAATATCATACAATAGCTCTTCTGGCTTCTCTAAATAAATTTTAATTAGAGTTACCTCACTATTTATAGAAGTTTCTGTTATCCCCTTTATAGTATACCCATCTTCTTCAAAATTCATCCTTATGTCCATATGAATAGTCTTAGCTGCCTTCTTCAACATTCCTAAGACGAATTGATTTGGTGTTATCGGAGGGTTATCAGGTCTAGTTTCTATATTGTATATTCTTCCATACATCCAAAGAATATAACTAACTATAGCCTGACTTCTAGATTGTCCGGCTCTACAGTGAATTATTATATCTCTCGTAGAAATATTATTGCTTATAAACCTAACAACCTTAAGAGCTTGAGCCATAGATATTCCTTCAGCAATTCTAATTCCAGATTCATCTAGGAATTCGAATGGTGTGGATATATCATCAAAATTTAAATTTAAGACATTTTCAGTATTAAATTGAAAGTAGTGCGGCTCTGGTTCTCTTAAGACTGCTTTTTTTACATCATCCGTAGAACAAATTGATATAAATGCTTTGTCTTTTGGAATATTGCTGTCTGTCCATTCAGAGTTCATACATAGATCGTCAAACTCTTTTTTACTATAGCAGTAAATAAATTTTTTCATTCTTCGCAAACTTCAACTATTAATGTTCCATCCTCAGCTATCTCTTTTAATTTGAGAACAGCATTATATACACAAACTCTTCTTAAGTATCTGTCTTGTTTAGTAAAAATGGTAAATTCCAAAGGATTCAGTAGCACAAGCTTTATATCATCTTCTCCCCAAGTTGCACTAATAAAAGACTCAGCTGTATCAGTGTCATAGACAAGATAAAATTTATAGTCGCTGTATCTAATTCCCTTTATTTTATCAAGTCCGAATGTGCATAACTTCTTAAATCCATTCAGACTAGTTTCTAATACTACTATTATTTTATCAGGAACAATTTCATATTCTCCTACTGTTACTTTATCATTTTTGTCCATCATATATAAGGAAAATAAGAGAGGATTTTAATTTTTATCCTCTCTTATATTTTTATTTCTTCTCATCATTCTTCTTCGTCTTCTTTCCATCATAGCCTCACCGCTGGCTACTTCTGAAAGCATCTTATTAGCTCCTGCGCCAAAAGTATAGCATCCGACACAAAGAATGAATATGCCTAGCTTTGAAAGGTCTGTATCTATAACTCCATCAACTACAATATCCCATACTAGGATAAAAGCAATTGATAGTCCTATGATAGCGCCAACGACAGCACTAATAACCAGACCAAAGGATTTACTAGACTCACCAGAACCATTTCGAACCAATGATTTAAAAAGCCTCCACATACTCACTTTCAAAGAAGAGACCATTTACAGCTTCATATTCACCGGGTCCCCACTTGATTATATAAGACCCAGGGAATACGTTAGTTATTTCATCGTCTGGTCCGTAGATTTTTATACCCCAATTATTTTCTTTGACACCTTTCTCAAATTCTTCCCAACTCGGAAACCAGTCATTGAATTTGTGATATCTAGAGTCAAAGAAATCAAATACTTCACGTAAATTAGTTCCGTCCCATTTGATTGCTTCTATCTCTCTAGGCCTTCGAATATATTTTCCCATAACTACTTAGATCTTTGACTAGTTATTTTAAGCTCTATATCATATGCTTTTCTAAGATATCCGACAAGTCCCATATATGACTTTGCTTTCACAAATACCCTAGGACAAATTGTATTGAGCTCTTGAAGATCGATCTCTAAAACCTCTCCTCTAAGTTCTTCGAGAGGTCCACAATGTTCTTCTAGAGACTTAATGTCTTCTTTAAACTTGTCTGGAATTCCTCCTGTAGTTTTCTTCTTTTCTGGGGATTTTTTCGGTTTTTCTACAGGCTTTTCTGGCTCAATAATCTCATCTTTCTTTGGCTCTTCTTTTACCTTTGGTTTTGATTCACTTTCTGGTAAAATTTCTTCATAAGTTTTCCAAAAAATTTCTGGTTTACATGGAAACACTTCACCAGTCATCCCTTTGACGATAAAGTCTCCGGGCCTAGCTTCAATGACTCCCTCTACAGTATGAATATACAGGGAACCATGTTCTCCCTTAAAATACGGATTATTTGCCATAAATAATCTTATATTAGGAGATTCGATAGTCTCGTGTTTGCCGTCCCACTCGAATGCCTCCACTGTGGTTGGGCTGTTTGTAAATTTTCTAATTAAATTTGTCATGACTAATCTCAGTTTGTATAAGATTTTGATATTCTTCTGTAATTTCACGTACTATAAGATTTTTCTCAGTTGCTTTCTTAATCATGTCTCTAGTACCTGGGGACTCGCCAAGAGGAAAAGCTATTAGTGCATTACCTATTTCTGCCATTTTCCCATTTCGTATTCCCCCGGCTCTCTTTCCATACTTTTTCCAGTCTGGTTCAAATATCTTAACATCAAAGCCCCTTTCTTTAGCATACATTTCGCCCAATGTATCAGCACCCTTTGCATGTCCTGATATTATAGTTATCTTGTATCCTTCTGCAATTCTTCTTTCAAGAAGTTTATCACAGACATACTTGAGGACTTCGTAGTTATTAAAATTTCTTGATCCTGCTATAATTACATTTATTTCTTTATTATCCATTTTGCATATAATAGGACCTAAAACTATTTATAAGATCCTGATTACTGAAAAACACCTGACCTGTTTGTTCATCAAACATGAGATATTTTCCAACACTAAACTCTTCTCCTGTAATAGTTTCTGTCCATTTTCTAACAACACTTGGAAAATCTGGTCTTTTCTTTTTTCTTCCCTCAAGCGGAGGCAATTCTATACCTTGAACTGCATTCCACGCCGCACTAATTATATCGTCTTTAAGCCCCCTTCTGTTAATACACTCATAGACTGACATATTTTCAAAAGTATCATCATCCATTAACATAGAGAAGTAACGACTTCCATAATCATTTCTTCGTGTGATAATTAGCTTAACACTTCTTCCAGACAGCTTTGATTTCCAGTCTGGATGAAGCGGAAATACAACTCCCATTAAGAAGTCATAATCTTCATTAGTAACGGGCGTGCCAATCGGAGTTGAATGTAGAATAGATTTACATTTCTCCAGAATTTCTTCTTTTATTGTTGCCATAATATTTTTAAATTTGATGGTATTTCATTAATCCGATCTTGTAGTTTTTCGAATTCCATGTTCTTTCATAAATAAGGAAATAGTTTCTAAAAGATCGCGAAATTCACCATCTAAGAGTTCTTCAAAAATAGATTTAAAAAACTCTTTCTTAGTCATCATACATCTTCTGCATAAAGTCGACCATCTGATCCTTGAAAGAAAATCTTATTAACTTCAACTATCTCAAGATGATCATCCATGTATTGATAAAGATTCTCTCTAAAAATCTCTCCTGGCGGACATTTAAGAGCGTCACGAACATAGTCCCACCCCTCTCTGCCCTGAGGAGTACTAAATCTTCCATTAATGGCTCCTTTCTTTGTTGTATATCCTCCAAGATCTCCAACTACTTTCTTTGTATCTTTATCTACTATAATATATTTCATCTAGTCTTGCTTTTCCAAAGATATTTCATTATATCCTTTTCTTCTTCGCTTCTCTTACCATACCCTAAAGCCGCTGGACAGTTATAGCCAATATAGATAAAACCTAAGAGATTTCCGTTGGGATGAAAGTCTTGTTTAGCTTCATTATATTCTACTGTATCAAGACCTTCTTTCCAACCCTGTGGAAAATCTAAGGTATCAAGGTAGACATATGACCATTCATTATTTTCTTTTATCATAACACAATCTCTTCCGCCTAGGTCAAGATTGTCTCGTAACTCTCTAAATTCTACTGGATTCATATTGCGATTTTACAAAATAATAGGTCAGTTACTGCTATAAGCTCAGACAGAGTTAGCATATCAAGGTATATTGTTGGAACAAAAGAGGATTCACTAAGCTCTCTAGGATTATCACATTCTGGATTATAGCAGTTATCAAGCCATACAAGATTATCATCTGAGTCTATAAAGAACCCATCAAAATATTTCTCTTCCTGCTTTTCTAGAAATTCCCGTACTTTATCTAAGATTAAGTTTCTTAAATTTTCTTTTGCTTCCCATATTACATCCATCCTAAAATATCCTCCTTTGCTTTTATAGGTTCCATCTTTATTCTTCCTTCCTTAATTTCATCTACCTTTCCCTTAAGCCAGTCAAGTCCTTCTTTTTCTTCCTTAGTCCAGCCTTCTTCTTGATATCCTATGAAGATAAAGCCATAACCAAGATATAAAGACTCGACTATATCTCCGTATATTTCTGCAATTGTACTAGGTTTGATTCCTCCGGGCTGAAGAATATAGACTTTTGTATCCGCCTCTCCATATTCCGCCGAGACCAAATACTTTTCTTTTTTCTTTAGTCTCTTAGGAAGCGGCGGGAGGAAGGCGGTTATTTCTTCTCCTGTCCAGCCCGATATCCAAACCTTTTCTGGCTTAGGGTCTATGTCATATCTTATGTTTGCCCTAGATTCTCTGAGTGTCAAGATTGCATATTCACTAGAAGCTCCAGGGATAATAGATTTCTCGGCAGTAACTTTAATATGCATACTATCATCATATTCGGCAATTCCAAGGTCATTTACAACAAACCTAGTCCAGATATCTTCAAGGTTTTTAATAAGATTACTGGAATCTTTGTGTGATGCATTTTTCTTTAGGATAAATCTAAGATGTAGCTCAAATTGTTTTGTCGTCCTGAGCCACTCCAAGTATTCGCTAAAATCAACTGCCAAAAGCTGACATCGTACTTCAGATTCAACACGATTAGCTTCTGGATTTTTATATATTGCTGCAATCGGTTTACCTCCTTTATAGATAACCCTAGCATTATATAGAGCATTGACTGAAACGAACTTAGACTGAAGCGTAATCAGAACATTAAGCTCTTTCATCATGACTTTTATGGATTAATGAATGGATTAAAACCAATTTGTTTTTGCTGTTGCTTTCTTTTTGCTTCAACATCAGCCCTAATCCTATTTTCTTGTGCATTCTGTTGACCAATCATAGAATCTATTTCAAATTCTGTATACATATGTTTTTCTGTATCAGTCTTAAGTTGGTCATATAAGCCCTTCGGAATCTCTTTCCATCTACCATTATTAAGTCGAATTGTATATGCCTTAGCTCCTTCTTCACCACGACGATTTTTACTAATTTTAATCGTATGAAGATGATTAGGACATTTTTCTTCTCGACCTATACCAATAATCATATCAGCAGTGTGTTGTTTTCTTGATGATTCGCCTATATCAGACATTTCAAGAACACTGTTATTCCAAGCTGTGATTTTTGGTTGAGATGCAATAAAGACTAATTTTCCAAGAAGTACGAGCTCATTTATCGTCTCATATAGCTTGCCGAATTCATTATACATCGAGTCTCCTTCTCCAACACCTTTCGAGTTAGAGTCATAGTCGACGATAACTACATCATAGAATGCACCTCTAGATTTTACAAACTCAACTATCTCATCTGCACTAACTTTTCCAGCTGCATTAATTGAGATTTCTAGATTGTCATTAAGAACTTGACACATACTATTATAAATATCTCCCAGCTGTCTTTGAGTGTCTGCAAATGATAATCCACTAAACATAGCTCCCGTTCGTACTATAAAGTCTTTCATGTTTAGGTCACCAAGAGCTACATAAAGAGTTTTATATCCATGAGTTGCAAAATATAGGGCTTCACTCATTAGCCACAGACTCTTTCCGGTTCCAGGAGCAGCACATACAATTGCCATCATTCCTCTCGGATATCCTGGATTTGGGTCAAAGCTTAAGTTTACCCAATCATATCGACTTGGAATATATGAGTCAGCTGAATCTGCAATAATAGTATTTATATCAATCTTTGAAAAACCAGTCGAACCGAAGATATCAACATTTGTAGAAACATAATCTACATTCTTTAGATACTTAAGATATTCTGCCGGAGATTGATTATAAAACTGTCCTGCTTTTCGTATAATTGCTGCTGCACAAATATTATTAAGATAGTCGGCGGCAGGTTGTATTTGTTCTTTTGTGTAGGATTTCCATCTTAGTATTTCATCCATTATTTGTCTACTTTCCTGTGGAGTTTTTGCACACTTCGCTAGGATAGAATCAAATAATGGTTGTCCTATAGCATCAAGGTTATAATCCCTGATGGCGTGTAAGATTTCTTTTACTAGTGGATTTCCCGAAGTATTTGGATTAGTATCAAAATAATATTCAATGTTTTCTATATTCTGTTTAGCCTGATTGAATATAAACTGATTCAACAGACTAAACAACATTTGCATATTCTCCATTATAGATTTACTTCAAAAATCTCACTATCTGTAATATCACAATACTTATAGTACGTGTGAATTAATTCATCTCTGTTTTCCATACCCTTCGAATAGACTGGTATCTTTTTCTTTGGGTGTGGTTCTAGGCTGATAAGATTCATATGTGCTCCGCGGGCTGTTCTACCTACACTTTGAAGAACAACCCCGGCCGCTTTTCCTTGCGCTAGGAATGTGGTCTCAAGACCTGGTAAATCTAGCGCTCTAAATCCGGCCGATGTGGAGGGAATTATATCAACCAGCCCATTTCTCACATATTCACAAGCCTTTTCCAGTGTTTTAAGATTTGTCCGATTTCCTTGAAGATCATAATATATATAACCTTCACCACAAATCAAGAGAATCCTAAAAACACCCATAAACCAGTTATTTACCCACTCTGAAATAATCTTCTCAAGGTTATTCATCGGAAGATACATCATCGGATATTTCTTACCGAGCTTAACTATAACTTGACATACTTCTGGAGTTGTAAATATTCTAGTCAAGGCATTTAAATATTGATTTGTTCCATCAGCAAAATCGTCAGGTTGAAATTTAACTTGATTGAGAGCATTAGTTTTAACTCGAATATTATCAATCTTTAAGGTCAGCGGCATTCGATAGACAAGAGATGGTCCAAAATATTTAACTAAGTCTTTATTTCGGATTATAACATCATCCAGTCCATTTACAAAAGTTATCATTTCTCCTTTCGCCTTATCTGCCGTTCCTGAGAATCCATAGAAATGATCTGCATGAATAATTCTATCATATAAGAACATCCCAGAATCATTAATCGTATATTCTACTTCATCAACCATCAGGACATCGACACTAGACCAATAGGCTTCAAGTTTCTTAAGTTCAACCGGATCTCTTACATCTTTTCGATTTAGAAGTCCAGAAGTTATCATACATTGAAGTCTTCCATCGGTTGTAGGAAGCTCAATTCCAAATCTTTCTTTTATTCTCTTTTCAAGTTCCTGTCGTGGTTTCTGCTGAGGTGCAACAAGAAGTACTGTTTTTCCAATACTATAGAAATAATTAGCCAAAGTTGCTATCAACTCAGTCTTCAATTTTGTTATCCATAGAGCTTTTTATCTCTATGTTCTATTAGTTCTTTTTCCTAATAGTTCGGCATATATTTTCATATTTCTATGTCGGACACTCGTGGAGATATTATATTTATTCAACCTCTATGCTCTACACTACCACAAAACCTTTCGAAATCTTTGTGGTTAGCACGGTATTAGGAATCACACCCTTCACCGTTTTTGTCCGAACCGGCAAGCTATTTTACCATAACTAGTATAGCAACTAAAGAGACCTACCTTATATTTTAAGAGGTGTAAGGCATCTTCATTTTGATAATCTCTAAGATTTGGAAAAGGTGCTTCTCGATAAGTTTCAGACATAATTGCACTTAAGACATCATTGTAGTCATCAAGACTCATATAAGTTTTGAAGACATTAAGAATATATGCTGCAAATCCAAGACCTACCCGAAATGTATATACACCTCTAGAATCAGCTTTGGGTTTCCTACCATCATAAAGTCTGGTTGTAGTTACTATAGTTCCCCATTGTTTTTTCCAAGGTATATATCCAGTATCTCTTTTGGTTGACTCTAAGAGATATGCAACACTGCTATCATCTGTCTCAATCACAATCTTCCCAACCGACCTGTCTACATAAACATGGATCATCTTCTGCTACTTTTATTTGACTAATGATGGTTTCAACGGTTCTGACTGGATATTGGTCTATGTACCAGATTCTCCAGACTTCTCCCATAACAGTATCTACAACAAATTCTGCTTTCCATAGTAGTCCTTTAAAACCCAAACCCACTTGCACTGGGGTTCCATATTTCAAATCCAGAATCTCTTTTTTTGTCATCTTTTCTTTCCCACTGCAGACTCCATCCATTCTTAATTCTTTTCTTTAAATTTTCCTCAGGGTCTTCTCCGTCAGATGGAATTATATGAATTGGACAGTAATCTATTGTGCTTTTAACTCGGTCAGCTATTTTCTTTGATATTTTAGTTTCGTCCATATAAATTAATATCTCTGACGGAACATACTCTCTAAGAAATTCTAGCTGATAATCTGATATACTTGAACCTAAAACGGCAAATGGTATATACTCAGGGAACATTATTAAGTCAGCTATTGCATCGAAAACGCCCTCTGAAATTATTATCTTATTTCCGCTAGGTTGTACATTATGATCTATCACATAAGGTGGTTTTGCTGATATTGGTGGGAAGAAATATCGTATTGGACTATCACCAGTAAATCTAATCTGATAATAGAAAATCTCACCTTTATATTTAAACGGCATTACTACATTATCTTCCCAAAATTTGAAGTCTAAGGCTTTATATAATTCTTTCATAAATCCGTGCCTCCCAATTAGATACTGTACGCCTTTCTCAGAATAATCGTCGAATTCATACTTATATTTATCAAGAGACCACGTTGGATCAGTCAGAGGAACGAGATTAAACCCTTTCCAGCCAAAGAAATTTCCAAACTCAGGTACCTTAAACGATACATCAACATTATCATTTATATTAATGAAGGCTCTTGTACAGACAAAACAGTGTCCTTCCGAAAGATCTTCTTTTATGTATAATTTGTGCTTAGTATGTCCCTCTGCTTTACAAAACGGACAATGACAAATATACTCTCCGGTCGATTCATTGAGAAACGTTCTTACTTGATCCATGGTTCCAACACCATAGATATCCATAAGAAGGTCCTCCATATTGCAAAATACTACTTTCTTTCCTTTCTTGGTAGTTATTTCTTTGTAATCAACCATAATCTTAAAATTAAAATGAGAGCCCCTTAGAAAATATCCAAGAGACTCTCAATCAGATTTATTCTTCCGTACCGTCCGCTTTCTTAACCCGGATTGTACGTTTCTTTGGGAGCTCTTCTTCTACTTGAGCTTCCTCTTTCTGCTCTTCTACTGGCTTCTCTTCCTTTACTTCCTTAACTGTTTCGGGAGCTTTAGGAGCGAATCTTTGAATAGCTTCTTCAAGAGACTGAACTACATAATTTACAGCAACAGGATTACTTGAGGTCATAGACAGCTCATATGGTCCTGCTACGATAATTGCTAGCTCGTCTGTTGTAAATGATGTTACAATTAAGCTAATCAAGTCATTAGTAATTCCTAGGTTTCCAGAAACGGACTTAGGTTCAATACTAATTCTTTCTTTTCCTGCATAAGGCAGACTTACTTGTGAATTGGTTCCATTATAAATTCGCATATCTTAAAACGTTTTAAAAATGTTCTAAATATTTTAAATTTCACTATCAATTCTTAATAATCTTTCTCTCAGGTAATCCCCGAGAGTCTCTATTATTAAGAGTCTTGGTCCTTCGTCTCCGCAGATTCAACTGTTTCAGGTTGAATTTCTGATTCTGGTTCTGAAGTTTCTACTTTCTCCTGTAGTTCACAAAATTCAAGAGACTTATCATTAATGTAGAGCATATAATTTTTCATTTCAGCTCCATCTAATCTCTTAAACATTCCAAATCCCCAAAAATGAGGCTTTATTGCAGTTATTATGAAAAGCTTCTCACCAGCACGACTAGATCTAACCTCCCACCCTTTATCTTCAGGATAATAGTACTTTATGGTTTCAACTACGTGTGGTCTGAATAAGGATAGGATTGCGAGGTCAGAGTCTGTATCCTTTGGCGTGATAAAATCTTCATAATACTTATAAATATCATCCTCAAGACTTCCAACTTCAACATCGAAATCTCTAGTTTCTTCATAAGCTTTTCCAAGTCGTATTTCAAGTTCTTCTGGATCATATAACGCGTCCTGAAAACCAAGAGGGATTATATGATTTACGTCAAGCTTTAGAGAAACTTCAACGGCTCTCTTGATTGGCTTAAGAAGTTTAAAGACTGATTTATCAAGGGAATACATTTTAGGGTTCTCTATCTCTTTTCCTATGAGACTATCAAGATAATCTCTGTCTTGTCTTGCAGCAAAGATATCTCTAGAAGATAAGAAGCCTAGAGTTACATAAGAAGCAAAAAATTCTAGGAGGTATGGAACAGAAAAACTATCAATAACGGCTTGAGAAGAGATATGCCCTCCAAAAGCATTAAATCCAATAATCTGAATTGCCTCTTCTTCTGCCCATGCTATAATTTCATGATTGAAGTTTAGTGGGCATATATCCATCCCAATATATTCAAGATTCGGCAAAACGGTTTGTATATCTTTTATTCTATCAACTGATTCTGGATTGTAAATACCAATTGCATCTACATACCCTCTATCGACTAAGAAAGATAGTTCGTCAGCATACTTTATAAAATCACACTTTGCATCAACTAGAAGAAGATCTACTGTTTCTCTTCCAATCTGATCTAGGTGCAATCCTACTGCTTCAGATGACCTGTCTAAGAAATCAATTTTAGTAACAAGAGGAGAACCATAACACTGTCTGACGTATTCTGAAATCGCATCCTCATTATTTGCTGTAATTGAAGTGCAAAGATACCCAAATTCGTTGTCCTCTGACGGTGAATAATCTAATGTTGTAAGATCTAAACCAACTCCTTCTATTTTAAATAATCTACTCATATAATTGAAATATTAATAAAGTTATCTGTTCTATATTCTGAAATTGGCGACCATAAAAGATTAAATCCAGTATCGCCTTTATCCGGATCTAAGAGAACAGTATTTTTCAAGAATACAGTATCTCTAAGAGTCTTCACAAATCTAGATATTTCAAGAACTACATCAAAGATTAGTTTAGTAAATGCTTTATTTCGCATTATACCAAGTTTGATGATTACATAATCTTGATATGTTAGGTTACGAATGGGAAATTCCTCTCCATTTTTATATAATTTGAAGAGAGACTTTACATTATCATACTCTGTATTAAATAGCTTAACACATTGATCACCTATTTTAAGTCTTTTGCTTTTTCTATCTCCGTTTGGATTTAAAATTGAGTATCTGCTATGATGTTTTTTATCAAAGGGAACCATCTCTGGAAACCTAATTTCATAATCTCCGATGATAGTTTTATCCTTTTCAAGAATAACACCAGAATAAAGTCTAGTAAGATTAACTATTTTTATTCCTTCTAAGTTATCCATTGATATAATCTTTGGATAACCTGGTTTCCAATCTAAGAACCAAATTTCATTTCTTCCAGGGGGGTCAAGAGAATTAACCACCTTTTTAAAGACATTATAATCGTGCGGAAATGTAGTCTTAAGGTAAATATCATCAACAAGAAATAATTGATAATATCTATCGCCTGGGAGTTTAGAATAAAAATCTTTTATGTTTCTTATAATACCTCCAGTTAGTGCTTCCTGTTCAGATTTTTTCTTAGGAGCACAATCCCAACACGGACAATAATAGAAATTTGGGTCTAGATATGTTAATGGTTCAAGAGGGGAATTGCATCTATAACAAAACCCGTCTTCATCTGGTTCAAGAGTTAGTTTTATTTCAGTAAACTCTTGATATCCCATGAAATGTTTCTGTCTTATTTCTTTTTCTAGTTCTACAGAATCATTGGCTATTTTCATATTATTTTAGCTTATCAAATCCAGCTTCGATATATAAGTCTCTAAGGGATGTGGCCAAAACCCTGACTTCATCTTGAGCTGCCTTATCGGTTCTGAGATAGAAAAATCCTTCCTTCTCTGTCGAACCGTCTTCTGGCTCTCTAAAGTAATCCTCAACGAAGCCTACCATATAGAACTCCGTCTTGCAGTCTTCACATAGTCCACCTCTTGCATCCTGTGGTTTAAGTTTTGTTGATTCTTCGGTTGTAGTTTCAAATTTATATTCATCTTCTGCCTTTTTCCAGAGTTCGTCACGTCCGGCAGCAGTTCTATCTTCACAAATCAATGTTCCCCACAGTTTCTCTCCATCCTCATCCAATATCCAAGTTCTAGGTTCTGTTTCGGGCCATTTCGAAGTAGAGGCTATTTTCTCTCTAATCGTATAAGCCCACTGAGGAAGGATAAATGTAAGACCCTCTTTATAATTTATATGTCTTTGCGACTCTTGATTATAACAGAAAGCACGGTGTCTAACTACCTGATGTGAACAAGCCCTAGAACAAACCCAGTGAGATGTTCTTCGGTGGTAAAAATCGGCCGTTGGTTCTCTCCAGTATCGTTCTATTATATCTCGACCGATTCCTAGCTTAAGACAAATCCTGTAGTCGGTCGTTACATGAAAATCTCCATCGGCCGTCTCACTCCACCGAATAAAGGGACCATATTTCTTTAATGTATCTATACCCATTAGCTTTTCAATCAAGTCTAGGTCATACCTTGGAACATTAAGATATACCGTTCCACAGCTAAGACAAGACCAGTGACCAATCCTAATGAGCATATCTACAAATTTTTCATGAGAATCTTCTGTTATCCGGTCAAAGCTGAGATAACTAATCCTCCCACATTTTTCTATGTGCTTCAACATTCCTGCGATACCTGGACCTTGTTGATCTAAGATATCTACACTTGGCTTTATTATCTTCATATATTTAATTTATTTATGTGCATTCTATTAATAGGGCTTTGATTTTCTCTCAGACGCAAAAAGGGGTATTTCGATAACAAAAAGAGAGGGTTATAATTCCCTCTCAATCGTATCTCTTTCAAAACTCTTTACCTCGAGCTGCTTTATGCTATTGAGAAATACCCCAATTTTTCTAGAATACTTCTCAGCAGTAAATCCAGGCAGCTCTCCAGAAAGAAGATTATGAACTAGAGCTACGTCATTATTCTTATATAGACCGACAGGTTTTAGCCAGAAATTATCGTTATCACCATCGATTTCAAAAACTGCAAATTGAGTTTTTGTCCACAGGATATCGATTTTATGGCCCTTTGAGATTCTCTGCGTTTTCCATCTAAGATTATTTCTTAGATTTGTGATTAGATTTATCTGAGCACTATTGTCAGACGGATTTAGCTCTATCATTGGGAAATTGCCTTGAGCGTCGGGAGATACAACTTTAACCGTTGGTATTCCTATAAGGCGCCTAACTTGCTCCTCCCAATTAATCTTCTTTTTCTCAACGACTCCTTTTTCATTTTTCAAGCCGTCTTTGAATTCTTCAGGGAAAGTAGCGTAGATTATTTCAGTTTCTTCGCTCTCTCCTTTTTTGTCAGTTTTTTCTGTAACCTTCGTAATCGTAAGGTAAGGTTTCAGAGTTTTCTTGTTATAGCTTGGACTACACACTAGATAGATATATCCAGAATCTCCAAGACTATTATTGGTTGTAAAGAATGGGTAATAATTCCCAATAAGAGTACTATTTTCTCTTTCCATTTTTATTTTTCTTAGTACTTTTTTCTTCTTCATTTTCTATTATTTTACGTACTGGGTCTATTCGAGTTACAATTCTTCCTCTTGTAAGATCGTAAGGACTCATCTCAAGCTTAACCCTATCTCCAGCCATAATACGTATAAAATTTTTCCGTATTTTTCCAGAGATGGTACAGACTACTTCTCTAGGAGGGTCATCTAAGTCAACCCGAAAGAGAGAGTTACCTAATTCCTGCGTTACTGTTCCTAAAAGATCTATATTCTGTTGCTTGCTCATCTTTATTCAAGCTCTCTATCTTTATCTGCTTGCACGACAATACGTGTGAACTTTTTCTTGACAATTTCAGATTTAAGCTCATCAGATATAGAATCTTTCATATAATCAATAACATCTCTTAAAGTTACTTCGCAAGATATATATTCTTTTGGAGATTTCTTGGTACCAGTATTATATATTGCAAATTTTGAAGTACCAGCTCCATGATTATCTTTTGCAAAGTTTACCAGATTAATAACTGCATTTTTAAGCGGCCCGTTTCCTAGGAGCTTTTCAATAGTTACTATATCAATACTATATGAAGTAGTATTGACTCTTTGACGAGAAATTAGGTCTAAGTCGCTATTTCTTTTATCGAAATAAAAACTATATTTTAAGTAATTATCAAAATCATCGCAGAACCTAGACTCATCCCAATCTAATAAGGCCTCTTCTAAGATTTTATCCATCTTAATTCCCATATATTTTAGGAGAGCAGGATAATATGCGCTTTTTGAAATATTTACATCTCTTGTTAGATTATATATAGTTCTTTCTAGAGATTTTTTATTATCATCCATTGATTTACTGCTTAGTATGGTTAGGTTATTATCTGACCTTTGAATTCCATACCACTCAACTAGTGCATCAAAAGCTAAATCTCCAAGAATACTTTTAAACTTAGAAACTATCTTCTCCGGGTAATTTAGATTTGCCCAACTTGAAAAATATCCAAGTACTTCAAATATTCTATATGTATCATAATATCCAATATAGTTATTGGACTTATTGATTTTACAAGCTTCTACAGCATTATCCAGCATCACATCCCAATAATTCTGTATTTCAGCGATTTCAAAGTCATTTGTCAATGCTGCACCAGACTCTACAGCACTAGGAAGAGAGAAGATAACTTTTATATCTTCAGGCCTAGGTCCAAAAACTCTAGTCTTAAATATATCACTAATGTTTTTGTCTTTATCTGTAATAACATTTGTATACAGATATGCAGTAGCCATTCCTAGATTATCTTTAAATTCTGAATTATTTAAAGATTCTTTTCTTGATGCAAATTCTCCTAAGAAGAAGTAAGTTTCCTTTATAGTATCGTATCTATGTCCTGAAATCCACTTCTTCGTCTTTTTATTTGTTTCGCAGTTAATCCTTCTTTTCATTTCTTCAAAATATACCAAATATTCTGGCATCTCCGAACAAACAAAGGAAACTACATTTGGTGATGATTCTGAAAATATTGCCTCAAATATTTTCCCTTCAAACGTTCCCTTATTAGATTCAAGGGATAGGAAGATATCAAACATTGTATCATTACAAAAATTCATTACCCTATACCAAGAATCATCTGGGAATATCTCTGGGTTTCTAATGAATACCCCAACAGGAGAGGTTATCCACTCTCTCTGAAGTTTCTCAAACTTAAGTTCAAGTTCATTAATATCTACTGTAAGTTCAGTATAAGGTCTGTCTTGAATAAGTTTTGCAACAACGTTTTTATCTGCTTTATTATCTCTAGAAGCAAGATAAACTCGTTTTTCATGATCTACTACATCAACAAAAGCTAGAAATCCTGGTGTAAGTCTCCAATCGTTAATTATCATCGTTATTTATTGTTAATTTTATTTTCTTTTTCACACTATTAAATTGTATTCGATCACCACCAATAAACTCTTTTATTTTGGTGATCTCATCTTTAAGAGTTTCATCGCCATCTAAGAGCGAATCTGCATAATTCAGCCTAACTGTAGCTGACTTAAACTTCCTTTTCTTCTCATCTGGCTCTTCAATTTCTATACAACAGAATAATTTACCCTCAGTTCTCATAACTATATCGCTGAGCTCTGGAATCTTAGACGCTTCAAAATTAAATCGCCTTTCAATAAATTCCTCAAAGGACGTACATCGCTCTTGATAAGTTTCTGGAGTTCGTTTTACACTACAATAGTCTTTTTCATAGCTCTTAAGAGTTTTGTTTACATTGGCTATTATAGTTTTTAATGCTTGCTCTGAGTCCATATTAACATATTTTTTAATGATTTATCAAGTTTTCGCAGTTTAGGCATGTTATAAGGCATTTTCAATTTTTCTGAATAGCCAAGTAATAATTCTTTTCTCCAGTAACCGACTTTTTTCAGAGTTATCTCTGTAGAAAATCCTATTCTTTTATTCGTAATCATAAAATCTCCTTCAGAAAGTTTATCCATAAGTTCCTGACAGGAATATAGATAATCATGATATCCCGAAGTATAAGAAAGGTTATTTATTGTATATACCTTATTTGGAGTTTCTGATAGTCTTTCAAGTTCCCAATCTGAAAAATCTATTTCTTCATTTTTATCTATGGAAATTGATTCAAAAACTTTAGGAATTATAGCCAATCCTAAAGAGCTTATATATACAAAAACTCCTTCTCCTGGTTTTTCAAAATAGAGATATGTATCTGTTGAAGCAAATGGAAATGTTTTTTCTTTAGTCTCTTTTACAAAATGTTCTACATCTATTGCTGTAATAGCAATATGTCTCTTAATATATTCTTTTGTATCTCCAGAAAGCTTCTTAAAATATTCTTTAGTTATTGGTTTTATCATAGACTTCTAAAATAATCTAATAATCCAACTTTATCCCAAGAAATTCTTTCCTCAGACCTAGATGTTCTAGCATATTCTCCGTTAACTGCATCTATATACATTGAGTGACTTCCTTCATCACCCATATATAAAGATTTCCACTCTCGATCAGTTAGGGAGCTTCTAATATCTAGTTGTTCAAGAGCTAAATTATCAAATCCAATAACTCTCCCTTTTAGAAAACTAGAACTTCTTAAACGGTTTTTATAAATCTTCTGTTTAATAATGCGTTCAAATTCTTTGATATCTTTAGGAAGTTCATTATTCTTTGCTCTTCCCCATTGCTTATATCCTAAAACTAATATAGGAATATCTGCACTCTCAAGTAGCTCTTCTAATTGACTAGAAGGAAAAATTCCAGCAATAATATGAGCGACAAATGTTTGAAATTTGTACGCACTTAACCAGATATCATCTCTTTTCACATCTTTATCTAGAAGTGATAAGAAAGTCTTTTTTAATGATTTTTCGCCAAATACATCATCTATATATAGTTGTGGAAGATGATCTAAGCTGACACCTACTCCGCCAACTAATTTTATTATATCTTTTGCCTCTTTCGTGCATGTATCGAGGTCTTTAATATTTACAGTTATCCTAGTTCTATACTTATTATCATGTAACCACTTAATAAGTTCTTTAGTTTCTATTGGCGACTCTATTACATTTCCACCGCCTATAGCTATTTCTATTGGAACTTTTGGAAGTTGAGATAATATTTCTATAGTTTTTTCTAGGTTAAATATTTTTCCATTAGGCACACTAGATTCGTGACAAAAAGGACAACCCCAGGAACATTTATTTGATATTTTAAGATCTATCGAATCTGGAAAATCAGCAACAAGGCCCTCTCCAAATCGACATGCCCTCTTTACTAACTCTTCTCCTGTTTGATAGACTATATAATTCCCGTTTTTATATGTCATATTAAAAATCAAATAAAATACCAAAATCTTTAGTCCACAATTTCACAGGGGCTAAGATATAGTCTGTCCCCTGATTAATCCTCTTCTCATTGATTAAATCCAATACAGAAAAATCAGACGGTTTTCCAATAGAGTTCATTATCAGAGTAGTAACAGGAGCTCCATAGTAAATAATATATAGTTTATTATCTAATACTATGCTTTCATTAGGTCTAAGAAAACCATCAGAACTGTAGACACCAGGTTCTTCGAAATCAAATCTTTTTTTAGAAACTGACCATGATATATTATTCAAAAAACAATTACGCTCGTCTTTTTGTACTGAGTATAAAATGTCGTCTTCTGATGGAAAGGTATCTAAAACAAAATCAATTATTCCAAGAGTTCCACCAAAATCTACAGAAATTATTGCATCAGGGTCATCTTCTCTAGACTCTATTTTTGTTTCGTTATAAAATCCTGCAGGAGGATCAGAGTTATCATTACCACCATACCACCAGCTATTTGGATTTAAAAGAAAATTACGAATAGTATCTTCATTTTCTAATATTTCCGCCCTCATTTCTGCGTATGAATTATGATTTATTTCTGGGCAACGAAGTTCAGGCTCTCCACCAGCTTTATATTCTTCTACATAATCTTCTACCCATTCAAATTCAACTCTCTTGACTCCAAGGATCTTCTTTAGTATCTTCTCAAGCTTCTTCTGACTTTTTTGAACCCCGAGCTTTTGATAACTATTGAAATAAAACCCACAAAGATATTGAAGTTTTGTCAAGCAAGAATTAGATTTTACCCATTCCCAACCAAACTCCTGAAAACGATTTGGAATATATAAGACTCCATCTCTAATATCCAAATCAAAATCAGGATCGCCAGGTTTTAAATTAGTTTTCGCATCCATACATATAGATACGGCATGCGAAGATGATGAGTTAGTTTCTATAAGTCCGCCACCACGGCGGACAATTTTTAATTCTTTACTATTATTTTCCATACATTTATAAGGAATTCCTGATTTAATAATAGAAAAAGGGACTTTTAGTCCCCAAAAAATGGAAGAAATTGAATTTCTACCTCTGTATCTTCTCTTCGTAGATACACTCCATAATTTTCAAAATAAATTACTATAGTCCACTTATCAACTACCCAAAACTCTGAAGCCCAAGGCAACAGTAGCATCTTATCACGCAGTCTTTTAAAATCTTTCTTTGCTTCTATGCAAGTACAGAACGACTTTTCAAAGATGACATTATTTGCATGTATAGAGTCTAGAGTCGTATAAGTCATTTTTCTATACTCGCCCCAAAAACACACTTCGTCTTCAGAGTTCCAATTTAATTTCTTTGCTTCCGCTGTAAGTTCTTCTATAGTCCACCTTCTAGTTACTCCTTCTCTTTGCGCATATCCATAAAAAGACACCATTAGCGCAATACCAACAACTAAAATAATTTTTTTCATCATCGATAAGGAATTAAAGGGTGAAAAAAAAATAAAATAAACAACGCCTAATTATTAAGCTTCCGATTCAAACGGAATATTGAATATACATAAGTATACCCCGGTTTGTCCCTCTTAAGCCTAGTTCATAATAATTAAGCGAAAATCTAATTTATTATGGTTTTTTTGTTTGTCTAGAAAATAGTTAATTTAAAATGCACCTTATGAATCAGAACTTCGGCCCTATAATAACGACCTACTTTCTCCCGAAGATATCTCTTCTCGGTTCTAGTATTCTGGGATACATTACGTATACCAGAAGGGTTCATAATGTATATAATATATGAATTTTAATGTCTTGAAAAGAATGGGAGCGAATGGGCTGGCTGGGAGTTGGTTCCCTACATACTTTGCCGTTGGCGAGGAGAAAGGTATGTTTGAAGGTTGGACCAGCCCAAGTATCGCTCCTTAGGTTTTGTGTTGAAAGTTTTTAATTCATTAATAAGAGTATGAGGGCCGCGAAGTCTGCTCCTGTTTTAGGGGGTACCAAGCGGATATAGCAGGCATAGCCAAGACGATGATGATTCCCACAAAGGCCGATGATGATTGATGAGCCTGCTAGAAACCAATACTGTGTTCCGCCAAAATATCGCGGCCCAATTCATACTCTGTTCTCATTTATAAGAATTTGAGGGTTTTTCAGTTTCCCTCTTTTTTGTTGAGATATCAAGGTTCGAACTTGAACTGTCAGTGCCAAAAACTGAAGTGCTACCATTACACCATATCTCAATCCTACATTATTAAGAATTTAGGGCTTTCTGCTATTCCTTTTCTTTTTATTTGCAAAATTATCGGTTTGTGAATGACAGTTAGGACACAGTAGCTTTAAATTCTCTAGACTATTGTTTTTACTATTCCCATCTACATGATGTAGTTGAAACTCTATAGGTTTTCCATTCCATTCAGTAATTTTACACCCTTCACACCTTGGTGTAATCAGTACCCTTCGAATATATTCCCGCTTTATTGTGCTGTTTTTCATTTTTGGAGAGTCACAAAATATTTCTTCATCAGTTTTATTTTTAGATAGTCTCCTAGAGTGTTTCCCATTTACTGTTCTATATTTAGAACTAAAGTGGTCAGTATTTAACCCATAAAGTTTTATTTTGTTTTTTAGTGTTCTATAATTACACCCTCTTTTTGGAATGCCTAGATTTTCTAGACAATTAAAATAGCAGTTTGATTCTTTGACTGCTTTCTCTACCTTTTCTTTTGACCAATCATATATTTTCATTTTAAATAACTATTATTGTATAAATTAATTAAGGAAAGCCTCTTTCCTTCATCTATCTCTTAAATAAAGAAATAAAGTCTTATTTTTGGCAAAACATATAGTTTCCCTTTTATTTCTCTTTAAAACCTTATTGATGAAAACCAATACATGATATGAAAGAATTTATTTTAATGCGTCTGGCGGCTACTAAAATTAAGCTTGTGACGGCGCGAGAAAAATTGATTGCTGACTTTAACGAGATTGAGAAGCAACTGGAGGTTCTTGAGAAAAGAATTGTAGATGCCAGGAGTGTTAAAGAAATGCAGGATGCTCTCGGAAATACTATCCAATTCTTAGAGTCTTGTGAAAAGAAGGGAAATTAGCCCTTCTTTTTTATTCCTTCCATAACAACCTCAAAGCCTTATTTATGTAATAGAAGAATACCTAAAGATTAAGACTGACACTTTGGGTATTTTATGTTTTTTAGTCAGTCAAGGATTAAGATATGGAATTTATTTTATATTTTGCCTGGTACGGCCTCCTGGCCGTCGTGGGCATCGGAGCGTTTATTCTGCTCCTCTCTGTCATCGGCAATATGATGGCAAAAAATCAAAAGGATGAAAAATCCCAGTCCGTCCTGCAGAAATGTGGGCGTGACGACATCCGGATTCAGAAATGATCCGGATTTTATTTTCCCCTCAAAGCCTTATATATGTAGAGGAGCTAGTATTTTATTATATAGCCAGGCCTCTACATTTTATAAACTAAAACTAAACCTTATGAGCAACATTGAAACCGTTGTATTGGTGATTACTGGGTCTCTTGGACTTATGTATATCGCCTACATATCTGGGCTCATCATAATCTCTTTATTCAAGGGATTTCTGACAAGCCTGAAGAAATGGGGAAAGTGAAAACTTTCTTCATTTTTCTTTATCCCCCTAATTCCTTATAAATGAATTTAATTGTTCATAATTGGTATAGAAAGTGTAGTCCTCGGTTGCAAAACTGGGGGCTACTTTATTGATAAAAAAAATAGAGAAGGAATTTAATTTTCCTTCTTTATTTTCATAGCGGTACTATCGTATATTCTAAATCAAGCATATCCTTATAAGCCTCAACTATTGCTTTGTGTTTTGCTGCTTTAGCTTTTTTATGCGATTCGTATGTTCCAACAGGATAACCATTTTCAAGTAGCATATACGGTTTAGGTTTGAATTTCTTAGCTTTTTCTTCTTTTGTCATCCTCTTTCTCTTTTCTAAAACTTGTCTTCCTGTCGAACCCATGACTCTCGGCCTTTTCTTCGTCGGTCCTTGTATCTATAATCTTCGGCTCTTTCATTTTCAAGAGATAGTTATAAATTCCATCCCATATTTCCTGAGCCGAGAGAAATCCGACGAGAGGGAGGCCGACTAAGATTGGGTTCTTTACATAGTTCCAAGAATTCCATCGTGAACCAGTTTCTCGATAGGCTAAGACGAGAGGTGCCTGTGGAGATACTAGTTCTTTATCAACCCCATAGTAAGGATCACTAACCCACCAAGGCATCCAACTCTTTTTCTTTTGGCTCTTTAGTTCTCCATCTATATCGTATTCTTCGACAGTAAATTTTATATCATTACCATCGAAGCTTCTACTAACAAGGAACCTTTTCTTATAATCTTCACCAGCCTGGATATATAAATAATAATCTCGGCCAGGTTCGTCTTTAAGAGAGTTGAATGGCTTAAGATATCCGTCCAGGGCTTTTCTTGCTACAACGGAATCTCTTCTATCATAAGTTACATATTCATCTATTCCATTTACGCCACTAAGGTAATCGTAAAAATCTTTCTTATTATCTATTATTTTCATATCATCGGTAAGGCTTTAATCCCTTATAAATGACATCAAGTTTCTCTCTAATATGAGATAGGTTTAAAGTCCAGCTATTGTGATAATACCTGGGCTTTTTTATTTATACCTCCCAAGAAGCCTTAATTCCTTATATATGTAGGTTTAGGTTTTAGTACACAAACGGGCCGACGTGAAAACCATTAAAAAGATCTGATTTATGTCGGCCCTTAATTATTAACTAAAACCTGAGAGAACTATTTTTTTTCATCTCGTCAAAGCCTTATATATGAAAATCTTTTCTTCATAGTTACATTTGCCAAGTCCAGTTGTTGTGATAATACCTGGACTTTTTTATTGTTCCCCTTAAATTCTTATATGTGAGTGAAACATTTAATTTTAGATAATTATGGATCCATTAAATGAAACAGTAGTGAATGAGGGAACGCAAAACCCTCAAAAGCCAGATTGGTCTTTCCTTAAAGTTCTTGTAGACAGAAATGAGCCAAAAGTTCATTTTGGAGAGCCTAAGTTTACCCAGTATTCTTACATTGACAAAGAAGATGGAAGAAAAAGAATCGTAGTGAAGTGCGAAGTGGAATCTCAATTAGTAGTTCCTTTTGGTACTTTCAGAGACGAAGAGACTGGTACTGAAGACTTCTTACATTATCCGACTGTAAAGGTTATCAAAACAGTCGGAAAAGCTGTCTGTGACGAAAGAGACGAAGAAAACTTTAGCCTAACCCTAGGAAAAAGAGTGTCTCGTGTTCGTGCAGAGAAAAAAGCTTTTGAGAGACATGCTCTAGCTCTCAAGGCTAGAATGGCAAGACTCCTTGATTTCTACAACAATTCTTTCAACAATTTCATTGCTAAAGCTGATAAAGTGATAGCTGATGAAATTATCTGGGAAGAAAAGAAAGAAGAGTCTGAGGAAAGATAGTATTTGGGGCTGGGAAATCCTGGCCCCTTTAAATTCATAATATAATGAAAAAACTACTTCTTATTATAGATCCACAGTACGATTTTGTAAATCCTTATGGATCTTTATTCGTCAACGGAGCACCAGAAGCTATAAAAAGTATTGTTAATTACATAAAAAAGCATGGAAAAGAGCTTTCTGGAATAGCAGTAACGATGGATACTCATCATAAGTATCACGTCGCTAATCCTGCATTTTGGACCCCTAGACCAAAGCCCTTTACGCGAATAACTGCAAAAGATGTAATTTTTGGTAAGTTTATTCCAACTAAGGAAGAATATCTAGAAACTACTAAGAGTTATCTAGACTCAGTTGAAGAGATAACAATTTGGCCAGAACACTGTCTAGAAGGGTCTCCTGGTTGGGCCTTACCTAAGGAGCTTTCTGAGGCTATTCATGACTGGGAACTACAAACTGATCCCATCGAATTTGCAGAATACTACCAGAAAGGTACAAATCCTACTTTCGAAGCATTTTCACTATTCACAGAAGCTCCAGGAATGGACGGCTATCGACCCTATGCAGATATTAATGTATTCTCAGACTATGACAAAATTGTAGTTTGTGGCTTTGCAAAAGATGTCTGCGTAGCAAATACTGTAATGGATATGCTAAGAGACGGAGAAGAATACTACAAAGACAAATTGCTATTCTTTGAAGATGGTATGGCATGCATTGATCCTGAAAGTCCAATGAATCAAGTATTCAAAGATGCTATTTTACATTTTGGTGCTGATTTAGAAGTTGATATAAATTAAAATAGAAGGCAGAAAATAAACTGCCTTTCTTTTTCCTCGCTTTTCCTTATATATGTTATGTATATATTAGTAAATAGAAAACCAGTTGACGTATTCAAGATAGAAATTATTTCTGAAGTTATACCTCTGACTAGGAAAAAATATAGGGCAGCAATTAATTATCTTGAAGAAAGCACTTTTGAAGCTCTTAGGAAGAGAAAGATAGAAAGTGAACATAAAAAGTCGATTGAAATAGTTATGAAGATCATTAAGTATGTGGTTAATGACATAATAGGAGGAAACTGTGAAACTATGACAGGACATATACCAATAGAAATAGAACCTTTAGATGATAAGAAGGTTTATGGATACTATTTCTGTATAGTTCCAGGAAAAGACGAAGACTGGATCTGCTCTAAGATATATAAAACACAAGAAGAAGCGGAAAAGAGTCTAAAAGATTTTCTTGAGCTTGTAAATACTGTCAGATGTATAGTATCAGAAATTAATATTTGAGAGGGTCTTAGAATCCTCTCTTAAATTCCTTATTAGTGAAATTATTAAACACAAAAACTATGGGATTTATTAGATCAAAGTTAGAAAATGACCTTTACAAATTTTCAATGAGTTATTTCTACATGATGAAATATCCTAAAGCTGAAGGAATTTTCGTCTTTCATGATAGGAATAACTCTGTATATTCTGAAAAGTTTGTACAGAGGCTTAAGGATGAACTTGAGAGCTTTACTAGGCTTGAATTAACGGCCGATGAGTTTGACTGGGCCGTAAAGAACATTCCCTATATCCCTAGATTTTTCTGGGAGTGGTATCGTGGTTTTAAGTTTGATCCATCGGCCGTATCTATAAGCCTGGATGAAGAAAACCACCTTAAGATTTCTGCTTCTGGATATCTTTATCAGGTTACATTTTGGGAAGTTCCTATTCTTGCCATGGTATCAGAGCTCAAGAACGAAATGGAGGGAAATACAAAAACCATAGATACTGCCAAATTCTCTGATGCCCTGAAAAGAAAAATTAAACTCTCTAACGACAACGGTCTTAAGTTTTCAATATTTGGACTACGTCGTAGATTCAGTGGAGACATTGAAGACATAGTGACTGATATCTGCAAAAGAGAATCTAATCACTGTGTCGGAACATCAAACGTCTATCTAGCCTTTAAATATCATATGAGACCAACTGGAACGCTCGCTCATGAACTTATTATGGCGGCAGGAAGTTGGTATGGATATAGAATGGCTAACTGGAGAGTGATGGAAGATTGGTCTAGTGTCTTTGGAATCGACCTAGGAACTATGCTAATTGACACATTTACATGTAATACCTTCTTCTGGAACTTCACAAGAGAACATGCACATCTCTTCTCATCGCTTCGAATTGATTCAGGTGATGAGTATGAGATAGCGGACAGGGCGATTGAAGCATATCAGAAGCTTGGAATAAATCCTACGCAGAAAACTCTCATATTCTCCAATTCCTTGGATTTCCCTAAGGCTCTAGCAATTCAACAATATTGTGGAGCTAGAATTAAAGCTAGTTTTGGAATTGGCGGAAATCTTACTGCCGATGTACCAGGAGTTAAGCCTAGCAACATTGTCATGAAACTTTCTAGATGTAAGATGAATGACAGAATGGATTGGAGAGACTGTATCAAGATCTCTGATGATCTAGGCAAGCATATGGGAAAAGAGGGAGAGCTGAAGAAGGCCTTGATAGAACTAGAAATAGAAAAGCCTTAATACAAACTTATGAGTCAGGAACTAAAAATTCTTGACTCTCTTATTTCCTTATACATGAATTAAAACATTAAAAAACAATGGGAAAATTTAAAGACGTTTTGAAAAAAGCTATTTTTGAAGATGAAGATAGCAAAAAAGAATCGGCACAGGAAATCAGCCCTGCCAAGAAAGCATCAATAGCTCCGCCTAAGGAAGCTAAAGATGTTGACTCAGGAGGAAGCACTATAGAAGTAGCTCCTGATCTTGGCGAAGGAAGTATTGATGAGGGGATTCTTGACATGCTTGAAGAAAAGTTAAGTCAAGAAGATATTCCTGGCCCTGATTATCTCGAGCTTAAAGAGGCGGCCATGGATGAAGAAAGCGTGGCAACTGAACCTGACGAGAGAAAGAGATATCGTCAGGCTTTTGCAAATATGAAACGCTTTTTCCCAACGGCCGGAGTTAATAAAGCTCGTATCCTTGGGGCCATTGATCATTACAAAAAAGTGATGGTGGCCGAAGGTGAAGATGCAAAAGATGATCTGAAAAGAAAAATCCAAGAACAGGTTGTTTCTTCCAGAGAACGACTTGTATCTGAAGAAGAAGAGCTTAATCGTCAAGAAGAAGCTCTGAGAAAAAGAAGAGCAGAAATAGAATCTAAAAAACAGGCTATTTCTGAAAGGGAACAACAGCTCAATCAGAAGAGCAAGAATTTCCTTAGGACTCTTGAATATCTCATCGGAATTCTTGACAGTGATAAAAAGAAACTTGAAGAATATCTTAATGACTAATAGATATGGACAACAACAACGGTTTAATTCCGATGGGATCTGAAGGATTCACATCAAAAAAATCCCCCTGGGAAAAACCAGGAGGTAAACTTGGAATGGTAGTCGCAGGACTTGGTATTGTAGGAGTGGGATATCTCCTATACCTCCTTCTGCCTATCATGGTATCACTTGCGTCAAATCTGCTCTACCTGATTCTTATGCTATTTGGCATTGGAATCTTAGGGTACATCTTGACGTCAAAGAAATTCTGGAATACGTTCAAAGTAGCGTATTTCGTAATCATGAGAAGAATCACTGGATTCTTTATCAACATTGACCCTGTAGCTATTCTCGAAGAATACATTAAAGATCTTCAGAAAAGGATTAGGGAAGTTTCTGACAATATTAATCAGGTTCGTGGTCTCATTAAGAAAAACGAAAGGAAGCTTAATGAAGTAACAGACAAAAGAAACACCACTATTCTCGAGATTAAGCAATATCGTCAGAAAGGTCAGACTGCTTTCGCTCAACAGAAAGAGGGTCTCTTAGTACTTTATGAAAAGTCTGTTCAGGATAGAACGGCAAGACTAGAGACCTCCAAGAAATGGCTAGAGGCACTGACCAAGCTTCAGCAATATGCCACATTCTCCGTCACCATCAATGAAGAAAAAGTTAAACTCTTCAAAGATGAATACGAAGAGCTTAAGGCACAAGGAAAAGCCTTTAGGTCTATCAAATCCGCGCTCAATGGTGATCCTGATATAATGGAAAACTTTGAGACTGCCGTTGAGATTATGGAGAACGAAATTTCCATGAATCTTGGCGAAATTGAAGATATGATCGATGAGACCAACGGTCTTCTCGGTCAGGCAGATATGGAGAATGCAGTTATCTCTGACAAGGCTACTGCCATTCTTCAAAGATATGACAAACAGGAAGGAATTTTTGACGAAAACCGTTGGAAGAGTCTTCCTGAGCCTGAAGCTCAGCCAATCCAAAGGCTTAACAACAGTGAACTTAAGCAAGTTGGAAAGAAAAGTTATTTTGATTAACTTATATAACAAAAACAATTATGGCAAAAGTAAAACCTTGGGTGAAAATTGTAGGAATTGCAGTTATCGCCGCCGGTATTGGGCTTGGTCTCAATTCCGCTGGAGTCTTTAAGGGCTCTGAAAAGTCGTCCACTAACGGAAATGGTGGAGAAAAGAAGGAATCTTCTGGTGGTCTCTTCGGCAGTAAGTCTAAGAAGATAGACTATATTACCGTAGGAACCAATACTTATGCTGGATTCCTCCCGTTCATGTATCTCAATAACGGCCTTGAGCCAAACGAGGACTGTATCCTCTACAAGGAATATGGTCTTAAGATGAAAGTTGTCATTCAGGACGACTTCCAGGCTGGTCGTATGGCATTCAAGAATGGGAACATTGACGTTATCTACTGTACCGTCGATGCTATTCCAGTTGAAATGGGCGAAGGTTCTGAGATGACTGATGCTAAAGTCTTCAATCTCAGTAACTGGTCTCGCGGAGCGGATGCTATTGTTGTCGGAAAGAATATTAAAAAGGTAGTAGACCTTATCGGCAAGGTAGTAGCATGCTCTGAAGGAACTGCCAGTCATACACTTCTTCTCAATACACTTGAAACCTCTGGTATCGGATATGATAGAGTTAATCTCAAATCTTCCATTGAGCCAGATAAGGTCAATATCAAAGTGGTTGGGTCTGGTCTGGATGCTGCCGCTGCATTTAAAGCAGGCGCTTGTGATGCTGCTGTAGTATTCTCGCCGGATGATCAGGATCTTGTGAATTCTGGTCTTGGTCATGTCCTAGTCTCCACTAAGCAGGCTTCTAGTATTATCTGCGATGGACTTATTGCGAAGCAGGCTTTCATTGATGCAAATCATGAAAATCTCGAAAAACTTGTCGGAGCGCTCTTGTCAGCCAATGTCAAGATGAATACCGATATGTCCGCCGTCCGTCAGGCAGCACGATATTTTGCTAAAGCTTATGGAACAGATGAAGACTTTGCTATCGAGGGGTCTAAAAATATTTACTATGTAACCCTCGAAGATGAAGCTAATTTCTTCGGTCTTAGGTCTGAATATACTGGAATGAAGGGTGATGAACTCTATTCAAAGATGGCTAGAACTTATAGCGGACTTGGTCTTGTTCGAAATCCTATTTCTTGGAGAAAAGCTTCTGACGATTCTGTTATCGAAGCTCTTCTTGGAAAGCCAGACCTTATGACCGGCAATCAGGGAGCTGAAGCTGGACCTGAATTTGAAGAAAAAGCCGGTCTTGAAACTGCACCCGTCTTTTCTAATAAATCAGTAACCATTGAATTCCCGACTGGATCTGCTGCTCTTGACAATAATGGAAAAGCAATCATAGACCGCGAATTCAAGACTCTTGTCAAACAGTTCTCAGGAGCTCGTTTTAGAGTTGAAGGAAACACTGATAATACTGGCTCGGCTGCAACTAATGAAGCACTGTCTAAGAAACGTGCACAGGCAGTTGTAGACTATCTAGTTAGAGAGTGCGGTGCTGACAAGAATCAATTTACTGTTGTAGGAAATGGCTCCAAGCATGCAATTGAAGCTGGTTCCAAGGGTTCTGACAGTAGATATAGAACTACTGATCTCTTACTGATCAGTGAATAAACCGTCTTGTTGTTTTGTTGGGTGGGCAGTTGAGATATATTGCTCACCCTTTTAAATTGAACAATATGACTAAGAAAGCTGATTGGAAACTTAAGAAAGAAAAAGAATTAAGAGAGCTGATTCCTTGGGCCATGAAGAAAATACGAGGCCTAGGATATACTCCTGAAATAGAAGGCGTTGACGCAGTCGTTTTCAGGGTTGGATGTAGTAAAGTTAGATTCTATCCCTTCACTGGAGGTATTCAGTGGGAAGGATCTAGCGGAACAAAAGAAAGAGGGATGAGCAATCTTATAAAACTTGTAAAGGAATATGAAAAAACTAAAGGGACTGTTTAAGTTCGGAGGAAGTAGTAATTTTGGAAAACTAACACCAGTAGTCTCAGTGATAGGAATTCTTTTCGTCATTGGACTATGGTGGTTAGAAGCCAGATTCGAAGTCATTCCTACTAAGATTCTCCCTGGACCATTTGACGTCCTTGGCTCTTATCCTGGTCTTATCACGGAAAATAGCCTTTTCGGAAATCTATGGTTTACAGTTAAGTTGAATCTCTTGGCGTATGTCTGGGCAATCTTGATATCACTTGTTGTCGGATTTGCCTTGTCATTGATTCCATTCCTTAACCTAGCGTTGGGAAAATATCTTAGTGCCCTTCGCTATACCCCACTGCCGAGTATCTCTGGTGTTTTCATAGCCGTTGCAGGACTCACATTTGGAATGAAAGTGAGTTTCCTTGCGGCTGGCTTGATAATCTTTATACTTCCGGCAGTAGCAGCGAAGGTAAATGAACTACAGAATCCAACCAACGACTCAAACATCTACCTTGAAACTATGGAGACTCTGGGTGGAACAAGTTGGCAGAAATTTAGATACGTTTACTTCCCTTATGTAACCTCTACAGTCAGCCAGGAAATTATAACCCTGACTGGTGTATCATATTCCTACTGTGTTATCGCCGAACTTCTTTATAAATCCGGCGAGGGAATTAATGGTGTGGGAAGCTTAATCAATACCCTAATCAGACAATCTCATATGCCTGAAGCCTGGGCATGTCTATTTCTGATTATTGCAGTCGGTGTGCTTCAAGACTTTCTGTTTAAGAAGCTTGATATCGCCCTATTCCCCTTTAAGTATAACAAGAAAAGCATTTGGAGGAAATAGAAATGGGACTGTTTACGAAAGAGCTTGAAGAACAGAAAAGAAGAGAAGTAGTAGAAGAGGTAGTAGAGACCAAGCCAGAAGTAAAGGTAGAGCCTATGCCTCAAGAAACATTTAATAAGCTAAAAGAAGCGGAAAAAGAGGTTCTCGAAAACGTTAATGTGTTCGACCTTAAGAATATCAACGTATCCTTCAAGGTAGGACACGAAGTCAAACATCTATTCCAGGACTTTAACTTAGAAATCCCTGATATTCCTGGGAAATCTCAGGTTATTGGATTTGCTGGTCCATCAGGTTGTGGAAAATCACAGCTCCTTAGAATTATCTCTGGACTGTCTAAACCACAATCCGGCGAAGTCTTAGTCTATGGTCAGCCCTATACAGACAAGACCCATTTCCCGCTGATTTTCCAAAGATATAGCAACTATGATTGGATGACGGTCTACGATAATCTTGCCCTTCCCCTTAAGATGAGAGGTATGAAGGACGGCGAGATAAAGACGGCCGTTGAAGAAATGATTGATATCTTAGGACTTCGTGGACATGAGGAAAAGTGGGGATATCCTGGTGGTGGACTTTCTGGTGGTCAATGTCAGAGAATTTCCATCGGCCGTAGTATTCTCGCCGCTGCAGGAAATAAAGACTCTAGGGGAAATCAAATCCTTCTCCTAGACGAAGCCACCAGTGCTCTTGACATTGTTTCTAAGCACGAAGTTCATGACACACTAATGAATATCCTCTATGGGACGGAACTTGATCCTACCATGATAATCGTTAGTCATGATCCGTCTGAGTTGGCTTTTCTGTGTGATAAAGTCTTCATTCTTGCTCCTTGGCCCTGCAGGATTCATAAAGTTGTGGACATCGACTATGGAATGGGAAAGAGGACGAGAGAAATCAAAGAAAGTCAGAAATGTCAAGACTATGCAAAGGAAATTGAGCAGTCTATTCGAGAAATTGAATAAGACCTTAAATCCTTATATATGCAGTATTATGATGAATTAGTAGAGTTAGGCTCGGGTGCGAACCCCAGCCTTTCTTTTTTCTCTTTTCCTTATATATGATGGATTTTTGCTATATTGATAAAGGTATATTTAAGTATAAAGAGACATTAGGACTATCTATATATCTTCCAGGATTAATAAGACTAGAGGAATATAAGGCCAGCTCAGTACGCATCAGTTGGGAAGAAAATTTGCTTTTTGTTAAGTGGGGAAAGAGTAGACTTACTGAGATGTCATACGTTTTGTCAGAGTGTAGACTAGCAGCAGAGGATGGGATTCTAGACATCTTCAGTGACGTAAAACAAGATTACTTAGCCAAAGCAGCATCAGAGCTTCCCTTTTAATGACCGCTGAATTCCTTATAGATGTACATACTTTTTTAAAATTTTCATTTAGACTCGATAGTATACACCAAGGTTGTCGTGTATATTTATCGGTCTGGGATTTGGACAGTCCGGGTGAGAGCTCCGACTGTTTTTTTTTGTCTTTTCCTTATACATGTAATGATACGTTTTGTATTAATAGAATTTAATGAGTTTATCTTCGATAACTTTAAGGATGAAGTTGAAATATATAAAGATGGATCCATTTTCCCAATTAAAGACTTATCTAAGATAGGGTCATCATTTCGTGGTCGCTTTGCTACTGATAAATTTAACGATTATTATTTCTTTGAAAAGAAACAACTATATATGGCAATTCCTCCATATCTATTTGAAATGTTTAGCGATTTAAAGACAACAATATGATGATACGGATAGCCCTAGCAGATCCAGGAACTGCAAGGGTAAAGTTTAATTATAATCTATATAAAATATTTAGATCAGAAATTCGCGTTCTTTATTATAATCGGACATGGAAATATTACTGGTGTTATAAATTACTTCCATTAATTGTAAAAGGAACATATAGAGCGTATTCAAATAATGATTACTATGAGATAGCTGATGAAGATCAACTATATATGTATGTACCTGAATATTTCTTAGAACTTTTTACAGACGTAGAAAGATGCTGATAGAAAGAGTTAGCATAAGGTTTAATGAGTATATTTTTGATAATTTCTATAAGGAAGGAAATTATTATCCTCAAATAGATATATATTCTATATGGACACATCAATTATTAATTCATGTAAATAAAAAAGAAGAAGACCCAGGACTATTTAAGCTGCGAAACATATATACGGTCAAGATTAGCGAAAAAACTATTCATCTCCTTGAAGAAGATATGTATATGATGGTTCCTAGATATTTTTTGGAATTATTTGAGGATCTAGAACCAATGATAATAGAGGGACAGACAAAATCCTATTATGATGTTTAATACGTCTGGAAAGCCTTCAAATCCTTATATATAAGAGGAGCATTAAACTTAGCACTTAAAAAATATCCGAAGAGCTGTCTATAAATCAAAGACCTATGGCAGAGAAAGCGGGAGCTATGAATGTGGCTGTCTGGGGTGAAACCGGAATAGATGAGTGCATAGAGGTCTTAACTCTTTTTTTTTATTTTGCGCCTAAGAAGCCTTCAATTTCTTATATATGTTAAATTGCTGGGTTCGTATAACGGTTAGTACCAGAGATTTTCATTCTCGTCAAGAGTTCGATTCTCCTACCCAGTACTACATCGCGGCGTAGAGCAGTTGGTAGCTTGCAAGGCCCATAACCTTGAGGTCGTCGGTTCAAGTCCGTCCGCCGCTACTATGAAATAGGATTAAATTCCTATTTCTTTTTTTTTTCTGAAATGTATGTTTTTGCGCTTTTCAGGGAGGTAAACACTTATAAATAGATAAGCACTGTTTTAATCAGCGTAATATTCTTTCATAATGATAGGGAGAGAAAGTAAAAGAGGTAATTGGCTTTGAAATCTCTCCTGAAAATATCATTATGAAGGATTTTTTAACTTAAAACAAATAAATCATTATGACAAGAGAAGAATATGAAAAGAATCCTAAACTATGCAAACATTGTGGAAAACCTATACCCTGGGAAAAACGAGATAATATTTATTGTAGTAGTTCTTGTGCAGCTTCTGAAAATAATAAAGGAGTCATAAGAAACCCAAAAGGCGCGGCTAACAGCTTAGAAGAAGTAAAAACAAGACAACAAATACTAGACGAATTAAAATCTAGAAATCACAATAGAGTGCTGCTAAAAAACTATTCGAATTATAATATTTCTAAAATATTACCTGGCTGTTGCCCTATTTGTGGTGAATATCATTGTGAAAATGAATTTTGCAAGAAACATAATTTTCAGCAACTTATTGGTCTTGTTAAACACTTTGGGTTTGATCCAACTACAATAGGTACTAATAAAGTTTTTGATGAATTTGAAAGAATTAGAAATCTGATATATGATCTTTATTGGAATCAAAAAATGTCTATGATAGATATTAAAGCTAAATTTAATTATACATCATTGGGAACAGTTTTTAAGTTATTTGATTCTCTAGATATTGATAAGAGAAATCCCTCACAGTCAGTTAAAAATTCAATATTGATGGGAAAAGATATTGGAAAGCCTGAACAAAAATTTAATCAGTCTTGGCATATAACTTGGACTGGAGAAGAGGTATTTTTAAGAAGTTCTTATGAATTAGACTATGCAGAATATCTAGATTCTAATCAAATTTCTTATTCGGTAGAAGAACTTAGAATTGAATATTTTGATTCACAACAAAATAAAACAAGGATTGCGATTCCTGACTTTTATATATCTAGTACTAACGAAATAGTTGAAATTAAATCGGACTTTACATTAGATATTCAGGAAATGTTAGATAAATTCAAAGCATATAAAAATCTTGGTTATATTCCAAAATTAATTCTAGAAAAAGAAGAAATTGATTTATATAATATAGAAAACGAGGTAGGAGAAGAAAGATTTAATAAAATTAACAATTCGCACTTCAAAAGACCTTAGATTCTTATATATGAAACTATTGGCGCGGTCGTCTAATTGGTTAGGACATCTCCCTTTCACGGAGAAGATTTACGGATTTGAGTTCCGTCCGCGCTACTATGAGATTAGCCTAGAGCTAATTTTTTTTTAATTTATAAAAAGGAATCTAAAAAGCCTTAATTTCCTTATACTTGAAAACCAATTGTGGTTCGGTCTGGTGGTGAAATGGTAGACACGAGGGACTTTTTGGAGACAAACAAAGAGTGCACTAAGGAAAACCTTAGATGTAGAAGTTGCCTAAACGGGGAAAGCTAAGTAGAAATATATGCTAATCCCGTGCCAATGTTTAAAGACAGTGCGTAGAGACTTTACAGCAACAACCTAAAGATTTATCCAAGGTTAAGAGAAAGTCCAGACTACAATATGAAAATAATGTAGCAAGAAAATCCCTTGGCCCGAAACGGCCGTGTGGGTTCGACTCCCATCCGGACCACAATTCAACACAAAAACGCGGATATGTTGGAATTGGTAGACAACCCAGACTTGGAAATCTGAGTGCTCCAATAGGAATATTGGAAGTAGAATCTCCCTAAACGGGGAAAGCTAAGTAGAGATATATGCTAATCCCGTACCAAGGCGATATAAGTAATTATATCAGACGTGTGTAGAGACTTTACAGGAGATGTCCAGAACGGACATAGAGAAAGTCCAGACTACAAATCGAAAGGAATGTAGTAAGAGGATCTGGTGCCGAGAAGGCGTAAGGGTTCGAGTCCCTTTATCCGCACTATAACAACCAACTTAACAAAAACTATTCATGCTGCATATCTTCGGAGGGTGTGCAGCTGTTTTTTTATTCTTCTTAAATTCTTATTAATAAAGAAGAAACTTATGAAAGTATATTGGGATAAAGACTTTTACGAGAAATATCACGAAATTTTTAATATTGGAGTTTGGGCCAAGAAAGAAGAACGTAGTGGTAATTATAATACCTGTGGATATACGTTTTCTACGCTCAGCTCTCATGATGTGCCACTAGATCTTAGTTTTGGTTGGAAAGAAGAAAACGGTACTATTGTATTAGGCCAGAATACTGGAATATGTGAAACCTTTCCAATAAAAGACGTTTATATGGTAATCCCAGATGAACTTATGGATATATTCCCTGATCTAAAACCGTGGCTAGATTTTAGTACATCTATTACTTGGTCTAGTTGGAGTTAGTTATGGGAACTCGTTTTATACATTGGAATTATAGCCTACTTAAAACATACGAAAATTTATTTAATATTCGGGTGTTTCATGTAACTAACCTTTTTAGAACTCTCAATTACCGTCTTAAAGGACATTTGTGGGAAATACCATCTAACCTTAAACATCTCTACAATAAAGATACGTTTATGGTGGTGATAGATGCAGGAACTCATAAAATGTATCCAACATCTGAAATAATTCTCGGAATTCCAGACGAGCTATTTGATATATTTTCTAATCTTAAGCCAATTAGTTTTGAAATATTAACAATAAATAGAGTTTCTTATGAACAAGATAATAGAATTTAATCCAGAACTTCGGAGTGATATTGAATCAGGTAAATACGAAGTACAGACTAGAAACGGAAGGAAAGTAAATATCATTGACTGGGAATGTAAGTGTTATAATAGAAATGATATTATAGCCAAAGTTCTAAGTGAGAATGGTGAGTCTGAAAATATTATGCGGTATTATTCAGACGGCCAACTTGTTTCAGACTCTACTCCCGGCCCAAGACAGAATGACTTAGTCTTAGTTATCAATGAGGAAGACGATAAGAAGGAAGAACCAAAAGCTGATTTCCTTCAATTTCGGGCCGCCATAGAGTCTGGAGAGTTGAGGGCCGTTACAGAATTTGGTGAACCTGCAGAGATAGTAAAGTGGGATTGTCAAGGTAAATATCCAATCTTAGCTGCAATTTATGATGGTGATACGACAGATGCTTGTTTTTATGATGAAACCGGAACTAGTGCAACAGGAAGCAGGTTATTTGTAAGAAACAAGCTATCAGTTATAGAAAACTATCCAGAAGGTTTTACCCAGACAGTTTGTGAGTACCTTAATAGTATGATAGAAGACCAATATTTTCCTGACGAGCTTCTTGAAATCCTTAAGAAAATACCTAAGATTTCTGAAAAAGCTACGGAAACAGGCGCTCCTATGATACAACAGGAACTAGAGGATACATTAATGTCATATCTCTATTCTCCAGCTACATCCTACAGCCAAGACAAGGCAAAAGAGATAACTAAAACCATATGTGATATCTCCAGAAAAGTACAGTTTGATGTAGAAGTATCTGAACAAAGTGTGCCTCTAAGCGAAACAGAAAAACTAGTTAAAGACGCTATCTTGAGAAGTATTAAGAATGGAAAACTTGGGCATGTTGAAGTAAAATCAATAACCACGTATCTTACAAAACTTCTAGAACAAGAAAAGCCACAACAAAAAGAAGAAAATTCTAGTCCTTCTTGGCTAGTATCAGATAGAGACCAATACTTTTCTGAATATAAAAAGAGTCCAGTACATGGAGCACTGGTGTTAAGTAAAGGTCTCTTGAGTCAGGATAAAATAACAGTAACGGACAGAGTCAAGAAAGGAGACATATACTTTCCGCTTACAAGTATTAAAAGATAAACGAACAGTACTTTTGAGTCATTTGTTGTTTTAATTGTTTAAGTTTGGCATAATAGTGTGACGAATTTACTGTTCACGTCAATCCTATCCCTAGTCGTGAGATTCGGGATAGTCTTTTTTCCTTATATATGATATGGATATAGAAACAAAAACGTGGCTTAAAACATTAGGATATATATTAGTTTATACTATAGCATATATTATTCTTATATGCTTACTTAAACTTAATTTTAATCTAGGCTCATTTTCTCTTGGTCTTTCTGCATATGCTATTTACCTTGGATTTTGTGCAAAGGGAGAAAAAGATGAAGAAGAAAAACCAAGGCCACTATCTCTCGGAATATCTGCTGATGATGCTAGATTATTGATGGGAGGACGAAATAATGAAGTTCTAGAGGGAATCTATCGTCAAATAGAAACAGAAGCAATGGCCGGAAAAGAAAGCCTACTAACAAGCATAGACCCTGGCGAATGTAATATTGGATACATAGGAGAAAGTCTAGAAAAACGTGGATATGTCGTTGAAATAGACAGATCAATCCCAGGTCCACTATTCTACTTCATAATTTCATGGACAAAAAAATGACAAAAACAGAAATACGAAAGCTAAAAATCGGATCTAAATATACATATGATCATCCACTCTGGGGCTATGTAGAAACACGAACAGTAAAATTTATAATACGAGATAGTAAAAGAAAGCCCATGACTGTTTTTTATGGAGTTATGTATAATAAAAGAAACGATTATGATCAGCTTTTAAGCCCTAGATATAAAATATTAAAGCCCTAAGTGGCTTATTTTTTATTCTGAAATATACGTTTTGGCGCTAAAGAAGAGGGTAATTCCTTAGTCTTGAATTAAAAACTAAATATATTAATTATGAGGAAATTTTTAAGTATTTTTGCTGCACTTGTAATGACAACAATGATTGCAAGCGCCCAGACCGTTGAAAAGTCCGGTCTCTTTGAAAACACCTACGTTACTGTTTCAGGCGGAGTTGTAACTGGTACACAATTTGGAAACATGACTAAAGACAACTGGTATAAAGTTAGTCCTGTAGTTGGTCTTGAACTTGGTAAATATATAACTCCAGTCATCGGCTTTAGCGCTGAAGGTTTAGGTTTCATCGGTACAACAACTAGTCGCACTTTCTTTGATGAATCTGCAGTTCTCGCCAATGGAAAACTTAACTTCTCTAATTGGTTTGGTGGATATCCTGGTCAACCTAGACGAGTTGAAGTAGTTGGTGTTCTTGGCTATGGTTGGGGACATGACTACGTAGCAACTTCTTATGGTCAGTATAGAGGAAGTGAAGCCGGTGTTATGGTAAATGGTAGAAGTGATGAAGTTGTCGGGAAAAATGGAATTCCCACCGATAAAAACTATACTGTCTATAAAACCGGAGCTGAACTAAACTTTAACTTAGGAAAATCAAGGGCATGGCAAATTAATCTAAAGCCCAGTGTTCTCTGGTTCCATAAAGTAGCCGGAAATTATGTTAGCACCCCATTCCTAACAACAAAGAGAGATGCCCGTGCTAATGTAATGCTTGGACTCACCTATAAGTTTGGTTCTAAGTCCAAGGGTCATAATTTTAGACTCTGTCCCTATAGCGTAACTCAGGAAGACTATGATGCTCTCCTAGCTGAAAACGAGGAACTCATCGGCATCCGGCAGCCAGAGGTCAAGGAAGTTGTTAAGACTGTTGTTGAGGAAAAGGCCTATATTGTAAAGGAGACTCGAGTTCTTGTTGGTAGCACTATTATCACTTTCCCTATTGGTAGTTGTGAATTATCTAGTGTTGAAAGAGCTAAAGTAGATGCCTTTGCTAAGAGTCTTGATTCTGATACTCTTATTCAGGTTGTTGGTTCTGCTGATTCAAAGACCGGCAGTGAAACAAGAAACTTCGCCCTAGCACAAAATAGAGCTAGAGTTGTGAAGAACGTTCTAACCAATGATTACGGTATTTCAGAGGATAGAATTAGTGTTGACACAAGAATCGACGCAACTGATAATGTCGAAACTTCAAGAAGCGCTATCCTAACCCTAAGCGTAGAATAAAAATAAAGAGGCTGAAATATGCCTCTTTTTATTATAAATATTGGCGGCTAAGAAGGCCTCAAATTCTTATAAATGACGAAAGTCCGGCCCCATAGCTCAGTTGGTCAGTAGCGCCAGACTCATAATCTGTGGGTCGCAGGTTCAAGTCCTGCTGGGGCCACTTAAATTTATACCGGGGTGAAAACTTCTTCCGGACAGAATGTCCAGGCAATCTAGTGAGTAGCCCCATTTTAAAAACCAAAATTCAAAACAAATGGATTGATCCGGTAGCTCAGCAGGTAGAGCACAACACTTTTAATGTTGGGGTCACGAGTTCGAGCCTCGTCCGGATCACTTTCGACATAATCTGGTTCCGTAGCTCAGGGGATAGAGCAACTGCCTTCTAAGCAGTCGGTCGTGCGTTCGATTCGCACCGGAATCACTAAAACCATATGGAGTCAGCATTCAATAAGCACCGAGATACGGGTGAGAATGTGAATAGTAGAGAATACTAGCTCCTTCAACATAATTCGGGTGATTAACTCAGTTGGTTCAGAGTGCTTCCCTTACAAGGAAGAAGTCGTTGGTTCGAATCCAACATTGCCCACTAACAAACAAAAGCGAGAGTAGCTCAGTTGGTAGAGCGTTGGCCCTCCAAGCCGAAAGTCGCGGGTTCGAGTCCCGTTTCTCGCTCCAATCCGACGAAGGATTTAAACAAACCATCTCTTATTTCGAGGTGGTTTTACTTTTAATCTGGGAAGCGGTAATGTTAAATTATGAAAAATTTAAAGAATAAGGAATTAGCATTAGAAAAGCGGAGACGTCGAAAGCATAATTATCTATTAAAAACAAAATACTTTAACTATGATATTCCAAAAATTGCTGATGGATGTTGTCCTATTTGCGGAACTTATCATTGCAATAATGAATTTTGCAAAAAACATAATTTTCAACAATTAATAGGGTTAGTTAATAGATATGGACTAAATCCAAAGGCAATAGGGACTAGTGAAATATTTAATGAATTCTATAGAATAAGAGACTTATTGTATAATTTATATTGGAACGAAGGATTATCTGGGGATGATTTATCAATCAGATTTAACGTTCCTTATACTACCATTATTTGTCAAGATTTTAAAGTATTGGAAATTCCAAAAAGAAATTTTGAGGAATCTACTAGAAATTCAATAAATAAGGGAAAACGAGATATTCCTTCTGGAATTTTAAAATCTGGATTTGAAAGAGGTTTGCATCAGAATTGGCACACTACATGGGCAGGAGAAGAAGTATTTCTTAGGAGCTCATATGAATCTAATTATGCAAACTATTTAGACGAAAATAATATATCATATTCTGTAGAAGAACTTAGGATTGAATATTTTGATACGCAGCAAAATAAGACTAGAGTTGCAGTACCTGATTTTTATATAACATCTACTAATGAAATTGTAGAAATCAAATCAGATTTTACATTAGATATTCAAGAAATGCAGGATAAATTCAAAGCTTATACTAATCTTGGTTATATACCAAAACTAATTCTTGAAGGAAAAGAAGTAGATATCTATAAAATTGAGGAAGAAGTCGATGAAAAGAGACTTAATAAGATAAAAACAAAAAATATTAACTCGTTCAAAAATAATGAAGACTCAGATATAGATTGAGATAAGTGCATTAGTTTCTTATCTCCTTCTTTTTATTCCATCCTATATAATTTTAAAGCCTTATCTATAGAAACCAAAACATTTTTAAAATATGGCTTGTACCTGCAATGGGTGCGGGAAGAAATATACTTACGGGGATGAAAACTCGCCCGTAGTTCTTCCTCGCGTCTGGAACCTCCTTTTGGGACACTACGGAATCTCAGAGGGGGAAGAATATGAAAAAGAAAAGGCATTTTTGAAGCTTTATAACAAGTGGAAGAATATGCCAGAAGGAGACAAAAAGAGCGCCCTGCATGAAAAAATGAGCGGGCCTGAATATCATGTATTCTTTTGTACCGACTGCATGGAAAAAGCACTCGGACGGAAGTTAACGAGATATGACATTCAGAACTGCCCATACAACAATGAGTTTAGGGCAAAGTATCTGAAGGAGAAGGTCATTTAGGCCTTTTCTTTTTTTCAAATATATCAATCCGCATCTCCCACGCCCTCAAATTCTTATAATAGAAAAACCATTCCTCCTTAGCTCAGTTGGTTAGAGCATCTGACTGTTAATCAGAAAGTCGTAGGTTCAAGTCCTACAGGGGGAGCTCAAGACAGATAATAAGAGTTCCTAAATCAGCACAGTAGAAGCGGTGTATATGGTAAATCCGCCTCAAGGTTAGGATGTCCGGCATTCCAGTACTAGCCAAGGGCCAGAGCGAGGTGCAAAAGGAATCAGGAACTCTTCAAAACAAATAACAAATTGGTGCGTTAGTTCAGTTGGTTTAGAATATCGGCCTGTCACGCCGAGGGTCACGAGTTCGAGCCTCGTACGCACCGCTAAAAACCATTGCGAAATTAGCTCAGTTGGTAGAGCATAACCTTGCCAAGGTTAGGGTCGAGGGTCCGAGTCCCTTATTTCGCTCAAGACAAAATAATATGGTGTGATAGCTCAGATGGTAGAGCAATGGACTGAAAATCCATGTGTCGGCAGTTCAATTCTGCCTCATACCACTTTCAACACAAAACCATTAATGGAATAATAGCTCAGTTGGTTAGAGCATTACACTGATAATGTAAAGGTCTTAGGTTCAATTCCTAATTATTCCACTTCGAAATTAATAACAAAAGTCTCCGTAGCCAAGCGGTAAGGCATCGGTCTGCAAAACCGTTATTCGGCAGTTCGAATCTGCCCGGGGACTCGACTAGTTTCATATTCAAGTAGGGAGGTTCGCATAGTGGCAATTGCGGCGGACTGTAAATCCGCTCCCTCAGGGTTCGGTGGTTCGAGTCCACCACCTCCCACAGTCGAGACAATGAAAATAACAACACAACATTATTTTTCGACATTTTATGAAAAGAATTTACTTTTTCGGCTAGGTTCTAGGAACCGATGCCGCGAGTGTCGAGGTTAGTTTAAGGCCTCCGTAACTATCTTTCTATTCTTAATGATTACTATGATTACTATTAAACGAAAAACCATTAAAATAAAAGATATTATGAATACCAATACAACTAACATCGAAAACATTATCAACCTTAGTACTATTGCAAACAAGGAATTCGTCCTTTGGCTAAAACAAGAAATCAAAAGTCTCGTTGAAGATCAAAAAATCGCAAAAAGAGACCGAAAAGATTCTAAACACCCTTGCCCTGATAAAAGAAAGTATGATCCTTATCATGCTTGGGCACGGGCAAATAGTAATGGAGAAAAACTTCGTATCTACTATGTTATCTACCATGTTCTACGTCATCATAGAGATTTTAAGTGGGAAGACATTACCCTTAAAAGAAGCTATGGTGGATGGGGCACCAGTGGACTTAGTTGGATAAATGAATTTCTTCAGTATGCCAGGGAGATTGATTCAACATTTGAATTAATTTATGAAACCTGTCGATGCTTAGGAAATCTTGCAGAAAGATTTTGTGCTAGGGATGTCATCAATGGTCAAAGCGCAGAGAAGACTTTATGTCATAATTGATGAAAGTCTTGATCCTGTCTATGGTTGTGTACAAGGAGGTCATGCAGTAGCGCAGTACCTAATTGAACACGGCTAGGTAGATTGGAATAACGAATACCTAATATATCTGTATGGAAATACTGAATATTGGAAAGTAGTCCTAGAAATGAAAGGTATGAAGTTCGTTAGTTTTTGTGAACCAGACCTTGATAATAAGCTCACGGCTCTAGCAGTCGTTAATAATGGGAGCATGTTTAAGAAACTTAAAAAAGTATCTTAACGCTCTTAGAAACCCTTTCCTTGGCTGTGGGGACCTTTGTGTCAAACAACCAGGCTACGATTCATTAGTTCAGCGGTAGAACAGCTGTCCCTAAAACAGTATGCGTCGGTTCGAATCCGGCATGGATCACAAAAGGAATACAAGAAGACATTAATTCCTTATAAAAGAAAATAAGCCGAAATAGCTCAGTCGGCCAGAGCACGTGATTTGTAATCTCGGGGTCGTGGGTTCGAATCCCTCTTTCGGCTCGAAACATATTTTGGGGCATTAGCTCAGTTGGTAGAGCACTTGATTTGCATTCAAGGGGTCAGGAGTTCGAATCTCCTACGCTCCACTTTCAAAACTTATAACAGGTTGAAACTTAACATATTTAGAGGTAGCAAGTCCTCATTAAAAAGCGTAGCATGACTGGAGTCTAAAGAAGTATGTTAATCTCGCGAGGTTTCAACCCTTTTCAAAACATAACAATCGGAAAGTTGAGTGAGTGGCTTAAACTAGCAGTTTGCTAAACTGCCGACCTCGTAAGGGGTCCAGTGGTTCGAATCCACTACTTTCCGCAAATAAAACCAAGGTGGGTTGTCCGAGTGGTTTATGGAGGCGGTCTTGAAATTCGAGTGCTTTAGTAGGAATACTAAAAGTAGAATTCCCCTAATTCGATGAAAGCTGAAATGCTGATGTCGAGCTAGCAGAGAGTTAATCTCGGGCAAGTGTAGAGACTTTACAGGGAACATCTAGAACAGATGAAGACAAAGTCCAGACTACAATATGAAAATAATGTAGCAAGGAAAACCGTTGTGCCGCAAGGTACCAGGGGTTCGAATCCCTTACCCACCGCCATTCAACATTTAACAAAACTCGGGAGTTGGCGCAGTTGGTAGCGCATCTGGTTTGGGACCAGAGGGTCGAGTGTTCGAGTCACTTACTCCCGACAAAAAAATAAATAGGTAGAAAAACTAATCTACCTATTTTCTTTTATTCACCTAAAAAATTTCTCAGTTTATCTAAGATATCATCTGAAATGGGCTTGTGATCTATTTCTATTCTCGCTCCACATTTAGGACATACTATAGCCACGTCTTTAGATTTGTCAATTTCAGGAATATCAATAAGCTCATTACACATAGGACAAGCTGTTATTATTTTTCTATCCATATCTATTTATATTTTAAAAGTTATTCACTTATAAGAATCTAATGTCTTTAAAATAGCAAAAAGTAGTATCCTGACGTCTTAAACCCTTATATATGATTATATCAAGAAATTAGAGTGGCCTGAACTCTATTTTTCTTTTTAACCTTTAAATTTAATCTATTATGAAGAAAATAAAAACAGTGTCGTATAGCCTAGGAATTAATAGAGGAGGTAATCCTAGAGCCAGAATGACATACACAATAGAAGATACAGACAATCCTAAGTCTAAGATAATATTCATTAATTCTGGATTTTCTGTATCTTTAGATTTAAGAAATATGAAAGCTATTATTATTCCACTTAATGACCCTTCAGATCTTCAAGTAACAGATATAACTATAGAAGAATGTGAAGACTTATAACAGCCGACTATTTCCTTATAGATGAAGAAAAACTCAAGATTCTTGTTCTTTTGATTAAAACTAGGTTGTTGTGATGATACCCTAGTTTTTTATTAAGTCGTTAATTCCTTATAAATGAGGTTCATAGAATTCAATTGGTCGAAACTAGGTTGTCGTGATGATACCCTAGTTTTTATTCCCTCTGGAGAGACATCAATTCCTTATATATGAGTTGCAAAAACGAAACACAGGCGTTAACCTGCAAAAAAAAACGTGAGGCAGCTCGGCGGACTGGAGAAAAAAAACAACTTTACCAAAAGCGGGTCAACTCCGGTTAATCGCCTCGGCACTGCCGACATTTATAGACCCGCTGCAACACCTGTTACCGGGCCCAGCGAGCTTCTGAAATCTGATTCGAAGCCGCGGAGTTGGATTGGAGAGTAAGAAGTCTCGTGGTATCAGGTGTTTGTTTTTTTTTCGTGGAGAGAAAGAAAATACAGCACTCGGTATAATGGTTGGTTAGAAGTCGCGATAAAGTTAAACGCCCGGTACTGTATTTTCCTATATAAGAATTTGAGGTCTTTTCCTTATATATATGGAAAAACAAACTTTTTATGTTATAAAATTACAGGGAGGAAAATATGAATATCTTAACGGAATGTATGTAAGATATGTCTCTAAAGATTATCTTAAATCCGTTTCTGATATAATGAAAGCAAAATTATATAAGTCTCTCAAAACAGCTATAAAACATAGAGATGCAGTAGCAACTCATAAATACTATCCTCATCCTGATAGTAAAATTATAGAACTGACTATAGAGGCAAGGGAACTAGATGCATAAAAAGAGAGAGAGGATTTAGTTCCTCTCTTTTTTCCACTTCTTGTATTCATAAGCACATTCTTTTACTATAAGAAGTAATGCCCCTAGAGATACAACAGTAAGCAATTTGTCAAGTCCAGCAATTACAATAACTTTCTTTTCCATACTAAATACAATCTGAATCTTTTCCTAATAATTTACCAAACAAACGAACCTCTGCGTAAATATCATATCCCATAATACCTCCACACGGCTCATTCCATAAATTGATTTCAAGGTTCTTTTTGATGACCTTTAGAACCTCCGGTTTCTGTAAAAAAGCTTCAATTTCCTGTTTTGTCATGTTCTTTATTGGATTTATTTACCTGTTTTTCAATTTTCTCGGCAAACCACTTAACCCCACCAACTAGAATTACAGTAGCTCCCATAATGACGGAACCACAGATCATAAGGCCCTCAATTAGTTTTCTCATATTCTTCAACATTTATTCCGTGTTCTTTAAAATATTCTTGAAGAGGTACTCTTTCACTGCAAGGATTATCTGGAGCTTCATGGACTAGGAGCATAATTTCTGGCTCGTCTTGAAACCCTAAGAGACGCTGTACATATTCGGCTGTTCCAGAAAGCATTCCATAGATATCATTAAAATTCCATCTCTCAAGGCCACTCTTGTATGATTTAATGAACCAGCATGTTGACGGATCTTTAATTTTACAAGGACAGCCGCCAGCATTACAGCGTTTTGGGTTTAAGTATTCGAGCCTTATACCATTTATTACACCGTTCTTATCTACAAAGACATGATCTTGATCTTTAAATTCATGAAACCACTTAGGGTCCCAAACTGCAGTAGAAACCGGTATTTGGTGTGGTTTAAAAAATCGTACCTGATAAAAATATGATGTATAAACTTTCATAACATATATAAGGAAAATAAAGAAGGAAGAACTATGTCTCCCCTCTTTAGTTTACGGAACTAGTAATTCAAGTAAGAAGAATATTAGTCCGCAAGCCAAGAAGAATGCTACAAAGATACCAAGAATCTTAAGTGTCTTTTTCCAAGTAACGTTCTCCTTAATATAAGCCCAATCTTCCTTTACGCCCTCTTTGAACCAGTGCTCGCCATACTTATCGTGGTAGTCTTTCTTCCAATGGTAGGCGACCTGTCCAATAGTGTACACAAAGGTCTCAAGAATAACGGTAACCCATGCCCACCCAAAGATAACCTTTAAGATATGGCCAAAAAGACTCATACCTGCTTCAATAGGTGAGAAGATTCCAACAAAAACGAAAGCAATTGCAGAAAGTACGGCCGTCCAAACGGCCCACTTCTTCATAAAAGTTAATTTGTCTTCCATAATGTGTTAAATATTTTAAATGGTTTTCATTGATAAGGCTATAAAATCGCTAAAGGAGCAAAAACTACTATTTCAGAAAACCCTCAATTCCTTATAAATGATTAAACCTTTTGCATGGGCCCTTGCCGAAAAGAAACCCGTCGGATTCTGTCATTGTCTATAAACTAGGTAAGGGCTCTTTTTTTTATTCCGGCCATGATGTCTTTAAACCCTTATATATGTAGAGGAAACAATGATCCCCGGTACCCCGAGCGGCGTCAGTACAAGCTGATGATTCCTAAGCCCAAAAGGGCGGCAAGGGCCGGCGGCAAATTTCCTCGGTGGAGTAGAGAATCGGCATTGAGGCCGATTCTTTTTATACCGTCCGGAAAGACCTCAATTCCTTATATATGAAGGCAAACCGTGGCCATCGCCGCCCAAAAGATCGGGCATCACGCGCCGCAGCCTTCAATGAATGGGCCGCTCCAGAGATGGCGACCCCAAAAAACTAGTAACACCCGCCAGCCAGCCTCGGCCGACTAAGATCGGCATTGCCGGCGGGGGAAACCGCCCGGGCATCTCCGCGGGCCGCAGCACCGCACGCCGCTCGAAAGGAGCATACGTAGCACAGCGCCGCCCCACCGCCCGAAAGGGCGGTTTCTTTTTTTTTTTCTTTTTGCTCCCATGAGGGTATCAGATTCTTATTTATGTAATATCTAGAAACTATGTTAAAAGAAAAAATGCTTTATTCACTGCGGGATATTAGTGTCATTCCCGCAGTATCAACTAGTATTAAATCAAGAAAAGAATGTGATCCTTTCAGAAAAAGCATAGAAGGTAAAGAAGGTTGGTATCCTCTTATTGCCTCCCCTATGGATTCTGTAATGGATGAGACGAATTGGATGTCGTATTGGGATAATAAAATCTCATGTATAATTCCTAGAACTATCTCTTTCGAGAAGAGACTAGAATTATGTAAAGAAGTGTTCTGTGCATTTAGTCTTAAAGAGTCTAGGTGGTTGCTAGAAAATCCTTGGCCTGGAGATGAAAGTTTTTACTATGATGGTGTAAGACTATATGTCTTAATTGATATAGCCAATGGAAGTATGCAAGAAGAGATAGACCTGGGAAAAGCACTAAAGAGAAAATATGGAGAAGGAATTGTCTTGATGGGAGGTAATATAGGTAATCCACAAACTTATCTCCTATATGACCAAGCGGGGTTTGATTTCCTGAGAGTTGGTATAGGTAGTGGTCAAGGATGTCTTACTTCTACTTCTACAGCTATCCATTTTCCATATGCATCCTTAATCAGTGAAATATCTGAAATGAAATATAGATATCACAGCCATTGTAAAATCATAGCAGACGGTGGAATGGCTTGGTACAGTGATATAATCAAAGCTCTCGCACTTGGAGCAGATTATGTTATGTGTGGAAGAATCTTTGCTCAGGCGGCTAAAACGGCGGAAGAACTTGGTTCGGAATTAACTTATCGTGGAATGTCTACAAAAGAAGCACAAAAAGCGATGGGAAATACGAACCTAAAAACCGCCGAAGGAAAAAGCATCGCCGTAAAGAAAGAATATACACTATCTGGATGGACTGAAAACTTTGATTCCTACCTAAGAAGCGCTATGTCCTATTGTGATTCTAGGTCTCTTAAAGAATTCAGAGAAAAAGCTGTCTGTCAAGTAATATCACCTAATTCAAGTTCACAAATTAATAATAAATAGATATGACTGGAAAAGAGGTTATAGAGATACTTGAAAAAGAGAAAAAGAAACATAAGATAGACGAAAAAGAGTCTATAACGGTAGGAAGAGAGACGCTTCCAGCCACTTGGAATAGGATATCAGATTTTGTGAACGATTTCTATCTCTATAAATATACCAAGAAAATAGAGTTCGGAGATAGCGTTCCGTACTACTATGATCCTAAGTATACTAAAGTAACTGGTATAAGCTATAAGAAAAATAGAAAATGTATTTATATATATACAGAAATCAATTACGAAACCTATACTTGGTCTTATTCTGGGAGAGTGTATCTAGATGATTTTATAAATGAAAATTATAAAAAAGAAATTCTAGAAGATCTAAAAGAAAAGACTGTATTTAGATTGAATAAAAAGATAGAAAAGCTTATGACTGAGCTTGGAAAGTGCTGTGAAGAGCTAGAAAAAATAGAGGGTTAAATAATTCCCTCTATTTTGTTTTCAGCAAATATGAACGTATTGGTAGGTCTGTATAAATATCTTCTAGTTCTTTTGGAACAATAAGAGACAAATCATCACCACGACGAAATCGCCGTACTGTAGAATATTGTGGGTCCCAAGCAAGTATCGTACCTTTAGTATCTCCAAATTCTGGATCAAAATATAACTTTGTTCCAAATTTTAAGCATACGCCTGGAATCCTTGCCTCTATTATTGAATCTACAAGATCTATTTCTATTACATAATTTATTAATTCTTCGCTATCTTCCATACACGGATAAGGAAAAGAGGGCTATATTTAATGCCCTCTATAAAATAATCTTTCCTGTTTTAAGAATATCCAAATTAATGAAAGGTGTATCTTCTTTAATATTAACACCCACTTGTTGCAATGCCCACCCTATACAATTCAGATTTCCATAACTATCTTGAACAACAACTCTTGAATCATATATCTTGGGGAAATACAAGATTCCAGACTTATACAAGATTTCTTCTGAATCAAAAAGGTCTGCAACATCCAAACAAGAGTTTATTACACGTCCGTTCCACATTATATCAAAGCATAATCTAAGTATATAAGGTTGAACCTCTATATTGGGGTTTTCTGTATAAACTCTTGATATTATTTTACATCCATTACTAAGCAGTCTAGATATTTTTTCTTCTGGATAAGGTTTATTTCCGGTAAGTATTATGGTTCGTCCCGTCAGATATTTAATATTATCTGGATTAACTAATACTTTACACTCTCCAATCTTATCCGATACTGGGTCATTTAAATATACAGATTCTATAATAGATTCTAAGCCCTCTAGGTAAATCATATGATATATGTTACTTTATTTTTTGTATCTTCTACTATAACTGCAGCATCACCCATATCCTGCTTTATCTTCTCTACATCGTCTGAATCTATTTCGTTGAAGAAAATTACAGAGGTCATACCGATTTCATGTTTTTTAGAATAAACTTTGATATCGTGGATTACCTTTGATTCACATTTTTCAACAACTTCGTCGGGTAGCTTATCCCACTCAACTGGAATAGATTCAGAGCCAGTTCTTTCATCTACTAGGAGGAAGTATCTGGATTTTCTTTTTCTTGGCATGTCTTTCCTAATAATCTAAGTCTTTCATCTAAGATTGTTCTCTTAAGATGATAAATTTCTAATTCTTCAGAAGACAATCGTCTACCCGAATATTCTTCTGTAACTTCTAAAATTTTATTGAGAAGTTCCATAGGCTCAGCATCAGGACCGGGCCAAGAATCTCCATAAATTTCTTTAATTCTTTCTTCTGCAAATTTGTCCATACTACTAAATAATAAGATTTGAAAAGAAGAACTTTCCTATAGGTTGAGAAAAGTCGATAGCAGGAATTTTATTAATATCTATACTAACCGGCGAAGGGCATTCTTCTAAAAAATGTCTAGAACCCTCGAGCCATTTATTATACTCATCTCTCAGTCTATAGAGTTCCTTTTTCTTTATTATTTTTCCTTTTCTTGGAAAAAGAAAGCTATTAACTCTTAGAAAATAATCAAAATCAATTGTACCCATTACTTAAATTTCTGTTCTGAATTAAAATATCCAATAGTACGTCGACAAGTACCAGACAAATCTGTACTATACGTCTTTATAATTTTTTCAAAATTTTCTAGGAACTTCTCTCTTTCTCGTAGCTCCTTTTTCTTTATTATCTTTCTTCCTGAAGTATAGAAAGACAATAATTTATCAACATCTATATCCCATTGTGAATTCATAGCTGATTTATTATTTCTTCAGTATATTTAATTGGATCAAAGGCTTTAAGTTCTTTCAGCCGATTCTTTAAGGCCTTTATTCTTTCGGCCGTATCTTTATTGGCTCTAAGATATGAGATTGGTTTTCCCATAACTACTTCAATAATATCGGCCGGAATTCCTAAGGCCTTTTGTATATCGGTGTCGGATGCTTTTGGATTACGATTTAAAATATAGTCCGCAACCAGTGGAATAGCTTCTTGTACCTTTATATCGAATTGACACTTTGCAATTCTCTTTTTATTAACCTCTGTGACTAGGCCTACATAATTTTTATATGTATAATCTATCCACACTTTCAGAGGTATTCGATATGCAGTAGTTCCATCAGTAATATTTAAACTATATTCCTGAGAACTATAACAAATTTTTCTTGCTATTCCTTCAATATCTTCAATAGTGATGCCCCTCGCCCCTGGAACTCTACCAACAAAGGCTTTGGTTCCAGAAGCATCAGTTAAGTCCTCATAAAATGCTTTTCCATCTTCAAAAAGCTTAGAAAACTTAGACCATTTTGGAGTGAATAACCAAGTGTCTCCTTCAAATAAAATTCCTTCTGTTTTACCATCTGAACCATTAGACCTAGATATCTTAAATGAATAAGTAACTTTTCCTTTTCCAGTCTCCCAGAGTTTATTAAGCTCTGATTGAGATTTATCCATTATAATATCAATATTAGGTTCAAGAAGATTTGGATTATCTGCTTTATATGCAGCTAACATAGATGAAGGTTTAAAATTCGGAATATTTGTTTTTATGGACACTGCCATTCCAGTTACAGACGTCCTAAGATATGTACAAAGAGGCAAAGGAAGCGGTATATACGTCGGTTCCATAGCACCTACTGGAGATTCAACAAAAGGAACTTCTTTTATTAGGTCCCCAATGAGCGACCAGTATTTATCACTTAGTCCCATCTTTACATATCTCAATGCAGCGGGCTCAAGCTCAGTTCCATCCATTGATGTAAATCCAAATGCTCCCTCCCCATCAAAAACTCCTGAATTAACAAACATTGCTGCTGTTCCTTTGAGGGAGTCTATTGAATGTGGATGATATGCTGCAGTCTTATTAACAACTTCTGGGCCTGGATGTAATTTCCCTTTTGAGAAATTCATAGCTGCATAAATAAGTCTTCTATAGCTATCTTTACACCCATCATAAAGACTTGGTAAGGCTCTATGATTAGCAACATAACTACTAATATCTAAATAGTTATCTTGCATTGCTTGACCCATCGGTATTTGTAATATTTCCTGTGGTATTTGATCAATTTCCTGGTCTAATCTTTTTCTTCTAGGCATATTAAATATCTTTAAAATTAAATGGATTACTTAAAATTCCTGCAGAATATAAAAGTTCTTTTCTAACTTCTGGGCTTTCATTCAGTGACATTGCATAGTCCATCCCTTCGGGTGTTATTTGAACTAATCTTCTAGTACATGGATTGAAGAATGCATCATAAACTTGTTCCTTCCGAGTGCTACCAAGCCCTTTTAAGTGAGAAAATGGCTTACTTGTATCAAGACCTATTGGAAATATTGTACCAGGAACAGTTGGACTGTCTGGATACCAAAATTGTCCATTTTGTTCCCACACTGGCGCTATGCATCGATACAACATTCCTGCATTTATGATAAATTTAGCATATTTAGCAAATAAGTATGTAATAAGATTGGCTATGTGACTTCCATCAGGATCACCGTCAACGCAAATTACTATACGTCCGTATCTAGCATACTGTTGTAATCTAGCATAAGCCTCTTCTGGACTCGTAGCTCCTGTTGTACAATTATTTATATCAATACCAACCCCAAGGAGTTTAAATATTGTAAAAATTTCTTTATTAAGAAGAGCGTCGTCTACACTGGAATCTTTAGTATTAAGAATCTTTCCCCTTATCCCGAGAATACCTTGTGTGCCGTCTCTTCTTCCTTGTATCAATCCGGAAGCAGCAGAATTTCCTTCACAAATATAAAGTTCACAATCCCACCTATTTGCCAGAGTAGCATCAACAAAGCCTTTTATCAGTTCTCCTTTCATTTTGAATACAGCACTACTTTTAGTAGAAGTATTCATCATTTGATTTGCTTTTTCTACTGCAGATAATGATCTAACTGAATCTGCGAGCATATTAAGCTTATCAACGTGGAGGTCCCAAAAATCTCTGTTGTTTCTAAAAATTCTTATAAATTCTTTAGTAATATCCTTAAAATCAGTCTGCTTAACTTTAGTAATTGATTTAAGTCTTACTTTAGTTTGAGAATCATAATTTATTTCATCAGCCAATAACATAACAAACATTTTAAGTCCATTAAATATTGTTCGATGTTTTATCTTATATTCATCCCGTAAGGCTTTTTCATATGCGGCTTCTATATAATTAATATGAACACCGCTATCTACTACCAAACCATTAACAGAGCCTTTGCATTCTTTGCTTCCAAAATCATCATCTATTTCAAAAGTAATATAGACGCCTAATTTTGGATTCATACTTGTATCTTCAGGAACTACTGTTTTCAGAATTTCATATCGATAAGGTTGAAAATCTGAATTATTTACAAGAGCTCCATTTATATGAAGATTAACTTTTCTTTTATAAAATTTTTCTTGAATTATAAGAAAATTTCTTAGATTATCTACAGGAACAACAGTTTTTGCCTTAGGTCCAAAAATTTCTTCATCTGGTATAAAAAGAGTTACTGTTGAAAGTCCTTCTGGAATTGGATCATATCCAGATTCTCCAAATAACTTTTTTTCAATATCAACTTTTTTAAGAGCACCTTCAAATTTTTTAATACCGCGTTCGTAATAAACAATATAGAATAGATCGCGCTTACTTCTTGGTCCAGCAGACTCCCATAATGTTCTTACTTCCGGTATTGACTTATCATAATTTTCTGATGTAATTTTAGACAGCAAGACAAATTGTGATGATAGTGCATTACAAATTGAAGAACCTAGCCCAAATGTACCAACCTTTGTTTCACCTGTTCCATTAAATTTAGAACCAGCATGAGTTACGGAAACGGCTACATCTGCCTGAGTTTGACCTGGACGGTCAGGACTCATGAATATTGGCATACCCCTTCCTGTATCTCCTACTATATTCCATTTACCATTAAAACTAGTATTAATTAATATATCATTACAAGTTTTACATGCATATGACTCATCAGTAGAGTTATCTATAATTTCCCTAAGACATCCACTCTCATCGGCTATATACATAGACCACTTTGATCTAAGATTGTCCGGAAAATCAAGAACTCTTACTACTGATTGTCCATCTGAATTAAATTCCATAATATAATACTTTTTTATTTATTTTCATTTTAAATAACCATATTAGTAAAGAAAGGGCATACCCCCTTCCCAAAAATAAGGAATTAGGGTATGCCAATTAGCATTTTTATATCTTTCAATAGTTCATCTTCTTTTAAATAAACATAATATGGATATCCATAAGTATAAACTAAGTCTCTTGAATAGCTAAAGAAAAATACATCATATCCTTTACTTTCAAGATATCGCTTTTTCATTATATCATGTTTTCTATTAGTTATATATTTCTCTATTTTGTTAAAAGGTGTGTTGAAATGATATGGGCCCTGAATTTCTATAGCTATTTTTACTTTTTTGTATTTAATTTCTATGTCTAAAATAAGAGAGCCTTTATCTACACAATCTGAAAGAATTATGTGGGTTTTTATTCTTTGTTCGGGAATGTTTATAGAATTTCTAAGAAACTCCACTAAATTCTTTTCCCAAAGAGAATCATAAACTGGATCTCCAACAAACTGTAAATCTTTAAGAAAATTTTTATTTCTAGCTCGTTGCCATAAACCTCTAAACCTCAAATTAAAATCTTTCTTCCCAGTTATTTTATTTTCATTTACAAATTTTTGAAAATCATTTACAGTATTATAACTTTCCCAACGTCCATAAGTAGTTTCAATAGGAAACACTGCCTGGTCTATTATTTTCCAATCATCCCTACTATGTTCATAAAGTTTAGGGAATTTAATAGAAAAATCATATCTGTTTTGAATTTTATGTTCATCTATAAAATTTTGCAATTCTTCTACTGTCATTCTCTTCCACGAAAATGCTGGTTTGGCCCAGACTATCTTATCTTTTATTCCTCCGCGATTCTTACGATAATTTGCAGCAATTCCAGGAAATCTTTGTTCTAATTGACTAGAATTTTCAAATTTATTTTCATTAATAAATTTTTGAAAAGCTTCTGGGGAATCGAATAACTCAGAATATTGAATGGGAGGAATCCACTTTAAAAATTTTTCAATTTCGGGATTTGATATTTGAAGCTCTTTGTATTGCTTCCTATATCGATCATGTAATTCTTTTCTGCTAATTCGTTTTTCTTTGATTAACTTTAATAATTCATCATTTGAATATTTTGGATACATATCTTTTTCTCTTTTTATCCTAGGAGATCACTAGTTCTAAAAATTATACCAATTCATATCTTTTAATTTCAGGAGAGGGTTCATAGATCGCGACTCCTACTACTTCCTCTCCCTTAAAAGATATGTTTAACCAAATAAAAACAACTATATAAAATAATAATATAATTGCTTTCATTTATAAGAACTTAGTGTCCTGTAAAACGCAAAAAGGGGTATTTCAAGCGAAAACCTTAATTTTGAAATGACAGCAAAAAGTTTATTAGATTATTTTCTAAAAAATTATTCAGGAACTACGATAACACATTCCACTCTATATTCTAATTATAAAACTATATACGTTGGTGGTTGTGACAATCAAAAGATAGAAGACTGGATTGTAGAAAAAGTAAATATAGTTCTAAAACTAAAATACTTATACTACTACTCACTGAATGAAAGCCCTCCTAGATTTTCACATATTCCGGAATTAATAAAGCCTATTCGGAATATGAAGGTTAATATAAAAGACGGGGAAGGAGAATTAGAGTTCATTTTTTCAGATATCCTAGACACTGTGAAAATATCAGTTGGAAATCTAGTAAATATCGAAAACTATAAAAGGGATATGATAGAAAGAATTAGAGCTCTTGGAAAAAATAAAATAAATTCATTATTAATATCAATTGGAAAAGAAACAGAACTACAAGAAGAAGTAGAGGAGTATATAAAAAAGTGGTGGAACGTATAATTCCATCACTTTATTTTTAATTTTCTTCCAAGTATTATCGTAACCATGATAGCTACAATAACTATGTAAATAACCATCCAAATCATTCCAAACCAGTTATATATTAGACTTCCAATATAACCGAGTAAAAAGACTACAAGAACTCCCGCAATCTCCCTTAAGAACAATTTTGTATAATCATTATTCATAATTCAAAGTGGGTAATTGCAAGGGCAGCTATAAGTATTGCCATAGAAACAGTAAATGTTATAGAAACTCCTAGATCATATTGATCATAGAAGAAGTTCGCTAGAATCGCTACCAAAGAAATTATAATAACTATAATTACTATCAGTAGTGTAGATTTTATAGATTCTAGTGCTTTCTTTTTCATTTATGGCCCTACTAGTATTATTCTTATTATAATATAGATCAGAAGTATTACCCCAAGTACAAGACTTAAGATTCCAAAAATACCAAGTCTATTATCATCTGGTTCTTGATCTGTCATCATTACCAGGTATGAACGCTGATTTCGCTATCTTTAAACAAAACTACCAGGACTTCACCGTTGCACCAGATATGATCCGGATATTCTTCAGTCCATCCAAGTTGAACTAACCAACGACGAATTTCTTCTTCATTGCCTATCTTAATATCTCTATCTAGAAGTCTTAGATACTCTCTTGTCTGATCCGTTTCATGTTGCTTTGGAAGATCTCTATTACCTCCCCAAGAACTAAGAACATCACCAGCAGAATAAAGTCTATCAATAAGTATCTTTAGTAGTCGTTCATTGAAATACTTGCCTAGATGCGTATCACAGTAATATTCTGCAGTGGCATAGTTCTCTTCGAACTCACAGATAGACCTGACAACATCAAAGAATTCCTTCTTATACTGCTTTCCGACTATTCTTCCGACTATTTCCATTGGCCATCCGAAGTCATTGTCAGTAAAGTAGAGTGCAAATCCCCAAGTTTTATATTTCTCAGGAATAACGTCCCCAGCTATCTTAAGAGCTAGTTCATTCGGAATCTTAACCGTTTCATACGATATTGGTTCCCAGTCTTCTAGGTTTTTCATTTTATCCACCAATTGGCTTAAGTTCCATCTAAATCTACAGAGGTGATACTGAAAAGGTGCTATATCAAAACCAAGAGTCTCATAATTATCTACAAACTCCTGATTTGTATGCCCAGCCTCTACATATTCTTTAAGACCGGGGATATCTCGATACATGGATTCGACCTCTTCATCCTCTTCCTTCTGCATCATCTCTTCTATCTTAAGATGATTATCGGAGGTTTCTGAAATCTTCTTCCATTCCCAATCTCTAGGCTTTCTCATTTAGAATCCATTTTACAGTTTCAGAAATAACTTTTCCATCGGCAGTCGGAAATTTATCACGAAGGGCCTTTATGTATTTACCCATCATCTTAATATCCTTTACGTCGATGATTTCTCTGGCGGCGGATTCAATAGTGTCTCTGGAAATCTCGGCCGGTAGAAATTCTTTGATGACTTCTACTTCCAAGAGTTCCTTTTCCGCCAGGTCTTGTCTTCCGCCACGGACATATTCAGCGGCGGCATCTTCTCTCTGGCTAATCATTTTCCGAAGAATTCCAACTTCGGCCGTATCATCCAGAGGCTTTGCATTTTTCGCCGTCCGATATTCCATTTCTGCCGTTTTGATGGCACGCAATGTTTCAAGTCTAATCTTATTACCAGACTTCATTGCCTCTTTAATCAGTTCATTTAATTTTTCCTGCATCATGATTTTAATACTATAAATTTTGGTTCTCTTTTAAGTTCATTTTTTACAATTCCGTGATTCTCGTCCTCTATATGGAACGGACAAATACCAACCCATTCTCCATTTTCTTTGACAGGTTTATTGTCCTTTCCGGGGAAGAACCAGAGATCATTACTATCATCTAGAACAAGCCACCCTTCGACTTTAACATCATAGGTGTTGATTTTTTCTGGATTAAATAGGTCTCTTGAATCAACGGTTATAGACCCATCAAGCATATCTTTCCACATATCACTCCAATCATCTATTTCTGCCATTCTTCTACATTATATCCAGCAGTCTTTAGCCACTGAGCAACAAGATGCCTATGACAAAAATCTCCTGGTTTCTCATAACAGACAAGAGCTATATCGTGGTCTTCTGCCATTCTTTTAAGGTCAGATACCACAGAAATAGGAATAAGAGAATCAAGTACAGTACTTGTATATTTTTGAGTATACCAGTCTTCTCCCTTATCTTCTTCCTTCCATATTCTCCACCACCAATACTTAGGGGCGAGAACTGAATACTTAAGACCAGACCACCAATCAGGACTTTTTCCGCAAATTGCTATTGGAATTATATCCTCTGGTATGTTTCTTAGGTTCGCAAAATAAGTTGTATAAATCTTCATCGATTTCAAATATTACTTTACGCTTTCTACACTCTTTTTCAAACTCTTTTCTGGTTTTGGCTGCACTAACAGGTCCACACCAGTATGAAGAATGTGCTCTTTCTTCGTATACCCGCATAGCAATCCCACAAAGATCTCCAAATTCATGATAATCTTCAGAGTCATAAATTCTGTGGATTTCTACGTCCATTTCTGCCTTAGTAAGCTTTGGCCAATACCAACAGCTGAAATCAGGCCAGGTAAAGAATTTTCCAGGACATACTTCTTCCTTAATAACAACCTCACTTGTTCTATTCTTAATAAGGAGCTTAAAAAGAACCCCGTAATCTCTGCTAATCATCTTCGTCTATTTTCTTTTTAGTTTCTTCTTTGAGTTTATTTCTAAGTCTCTGAGAAAAAACCTGTTTAATCTTTCCTCTAGACCTATGACCGTTAGCATACTGTCCCCACCAGCGATAATTAATGCTATCATATTTTTGAAGTAGGGAACCTGGTTCTTGAGGCTGTCTTTTACTTCTTCCTCTTTTATTAGCCATTTCTCATCGCTCTTTGTGATTGCCATAAGGAAGTTGATTTCTTTCTATCATACCTCTTTTTAGCCCGAGCCTGGCGAATCTTTTTTCTTTCAATCTTGGATGTAGGTATATGTTCTCTTCTAGATAATACATCCTTAACCATCCAAATCATAGCATAATATCGATCCTGACAAAGCTTAGAACCTCCATCAGTCCACTCATACTCAGTCCAAGTATTTTCGAAGTCTTGTCCTGATGGTGCTGTTTCATAGAAGTCCCAATCCTGACGGCAATAAAACGCCCTAAGACGTTTAAGAATAAATAGTAATCTCCTAGTATCAAACTTTTCTAGGTCGGAACGATACAAATAGTATTCCCTAATGTGTATGCCCCACTTATCTACTTCTTTTATTCTCATCTTATCCTCCTATATGATATTTGCCACAGAATCCACACTGATAGACGACTTTATTTTTAATATTGTGGGCATTGATAAAGTCCCACGCATCAGCTTCAGTATTGAACGCTCTTTTTGGGACACGGTGTTTTCCAGTTCCCTTAAAGTGTTCATTTAATCCTGTAGGTATTGGCATAATTCTTTCTTAAGTTCGGGCGGAATTGGATTATCTGGATTCTCTATTTTCTTAAGAAAATCTGGGAGCTCCTTTTTATAAGCTTTCTCCATAGAGGAATGAACATGACATGCATATTCCATATTAGCAAGCCTATCACATGCTTTAATAAATGGGGCATATCCAGTTTCTCTAATTCCTTGATAATACTTTTCACCAGCACGTTCAGCCCTGGTTTTTCCTTTTTCAGTTGTACATGCATAGACAATATTTGCTACCATCTCTGCGTAAAGCGTATCTCCTTGGAAGAACTTAGTTGCATATCTAAGAAGATCATTGTAAGAATATGAAGGTACATCTTCTAGTGTATCATGGAACCAAGCTGCCATCCACAAAGCTTCATGTAGTTTATGGTCCTCTCCGTAAAAGTCCCAATACTTTTTAGCAATCTCTGCAACTCTAGAGAGATGTCTAGTATATGGACTTTTATCATATGATTGATATCTATGAAGATAACTTGCTTCTCTTACAATTTCATCAAAGCCACTCCCGCCTGGGGTTTTAGTGTTTTTTCTAAAGTTCATTAGAATAATTAATATTCCAAGAACGATCAATAATCCAACAATTGCTTTAACTAATAACATAATTAATAAATTTTATCATTTCAGATATAAGGCATTAATTCCTTATTAGTGAAATACTACGTGGTTTGGGGTTGGATGCCACCTTCATTGTTTTTGTGTTTTTCTCTATGATCCCAAACTACTGAGGGAGGTCTTAAAGGGCCCCCTCTTTAATTCCTTACTAGTGAGTAAAAACATTTAAAATTATGAAAATTAAAATTAATAATTCCAAGTTAAGTATTGTAGAATTGAATTTTACAAAAGGGGATACTAAGGTCTCTGGAATAGATAAAAACAAACTTCGCTATCAGAGAATCTTACTGACTTCCCCTGGATCACATCAATTCACAGTTCTCCCAGCTACTTCAGATACTGTAAGTCTTCCATCTAGTGTACAAAAAGCTAGATATTCAGAAGCATGGGCTATTGAGAAAGATACTACAAAAGCTACAAAAGAAAAGTACACTGGGTTCGACAAAGATGTGATGCTTAAATGGATGAAGGTGCTGTATCCTTCCCACCTTGATACTGCAGAGTTGCTATGTCATGCATGTGGATATGGAAACGTAACAAAGGCTTTCTATGAGTCCTATGGAACGGATATGATTAGGGACTTTTATCGTCTTATAGATTCGATAACTTCCGGTATGAGTTCTGGAACTAAGAAAAGCGATAAGAAGTTTCCATGTCAATATACAGCACCAAAGTACAACATATATAGACTTCTGAAGGATATGGTTGAGGCAGGCGACGTTAAGATTTATACTGATCCTGACTTAATCGGAAAATATAAAAGAATAACGAGAGGAGTCAAAACCGCCGGAACACTAGTACCTGATAAGTGGTGCGAAGTAATAGGTATTGTTGGAAATAAGACGAGAGCAAATCTTAGTCTATCATATAAATCCACTATATCTGTTCCAATTCCTGCGAACTCTTTCGGAATTACTGGACCTAAAGATCTAGAGTGCATCAGGTCATATTGTATTGTAAAAGATGGAATAGCCTGGAGCACAAAATTAGGAATCAAAACCAAAAATAAGAGCCTAATCAGGAAACTCTATGGATCTGGAATTATTGAGATGGGCCTAGTTTATGATGACGAATATCTTCTGGACCTTGAAAAACTTCCAGTGATTTCAGTCAGCGATACTAAGAATATAACTTCTTGGAATCTAGCAAAAGCAGAGGTAGCAGTAGAATATGCAAGAATCGGTTCCATGTGGGCATCTAGAAAAGCTATGATGGAGAGAAAGAAATTATCAGTGTGTCCTAAGAAGATGGATCTTGATGCGATCTCCCCTGAAGAAGCTTTCCTGCATAGCCTAGGAATCTATGGAGATAAGTATATTCCTAAAACAACTGCACTAGATGTAACAAAATCTTACGAGTCGTTTGAAGTTGAAGGAATAATATCTCAGCTTCCAAAAGACCCGTCTGGACAAGTTATAAATGCAATAAATGGCTCTGCTACTACAAATGCGATAGTTAAAGCCATAGTAGAAGATATAGAAAGAAAACACAATCTTTCTGGAAAAACATATCAAGAAACTATGGACTACTGGGAAAATGAAAAAATGTCTAGAATTAAAAATCTTAGGGATCTTAAGTTTAGACTAATCCTTGGAAAGACCCTAAAGTTTTCAGACAACAGAGGAAGAAAAATTGAAAATGTGTCTGTAAAATATCCAGTAGTCGGTCTTAACTACGTAAACGTCTTTTGGAAAGTCTATAAAACTAAGTTTGAAATATGATAGTCAATAATATAGAAATAATAAAGTCCCTTCTTAAATTTAGAGAAGGGATTTTCTACTATGTTCAAGTTATTCAAAGAAAAAAGGAAAACCCAGATCTTCCAAAGAGCGATCTAAAAAGATATCAATGTTTTATAACATCGATGGAAGACCTGGATATTCATCTGCCTAGAATTATAAAAGTATGCTGTGATTATAATGCTAGGGCCTATATTAGTCTTATTCCTAGGTCACTTGAAAAATTAACAAAGCAGTGCGCCCTAGAATATGTAAAAAGAATCAGCTCTGAAGAATATAAACGAGCATGGGATATTCCAAATCGTTTAGCTCTATCAGACGAAGTTAGAGCTAAAATTCAAGGAGAGAAACCGAAATGGTTATTTGATATAGATAAGATAGAGGATAAAGACGCAATAATAAATATGATTCATGAAAAGAATATAACAATTTCGGGAATCATACCAACACCAAACGGATGTCATGTATTAGTAGAAGCCTTTAATCCAGGACTACTTATGAAATATAAATCTTATGAAGACTATATACTTCCTGGAGGCGAGAAATTTACATTTAGACCAGACTGTAATACTATCCTTTTTGCAGTCCTCCCATAAAATCCTTATATCTGAATAAAACAATAAAATATGATTGATAAAATTAAGAAGATAAAAGTGACGACTCCTAAAGGAGACAGAACGCTTTTGTTTACAAAGTATGATCTCCAAGCTACTGAAGGCAGAATACCGTGCACTCAAGTATGTCCGTATTCTGATATATGCGATTATATTCCACATCCCGAAGATCCAGAAAATCCAGACGTCTCGTTTGTAGATTTCTGTGGGGGAGTTGGAAGTAAAGACGGAGGAGATACAGAAGAACTGGATATAATTCCTAAAAAGGGTATGATTGAAGATGCCATGAAGGACTTAATGAATCCAGACGTTTATCAAAAATTATTAAAAGAACAAAAACTAGTCAGTATTGATAGTGTAGTTGATTCGTTCTGCCCAGGATGGTGTGATCTTTATAAAGAAGACCACTCTGGTTGTTCTATTAAAAACACTTCTTGTCTAATGAGGGAACTTTTCATCAAAAATGGAATGGAACCTACGAAAAAGACTGAAGAAAAAGAGAATCCAGATAAAAAAGAAGAATAATGGGGTTCTTTGATAATGTAGAAAATCAGAAAAAAGAAGAAAAGCAATATATACCGCCAAATTACGAAGATGAAGATCGTGAGATTGGTGAAGTATTTGACAAAGCTTTAGACGAATCAGAAACTGAAGTTGATGAAGGGGAAATTGAAACTGCCCTCGATAAACAACAAAAAGACACTGAAGAAGAGAAACCTATAAATAATAACGGAAATACAATGGCTAGTAACGTATTTGGTCAACCAAGTACAGCACCAAGTGGTGGAGGATTTGGAAGTTCGCCATTTACGCCGAGTTTTGGAGGCGGAGGTGGATCTAGCCCATGGCAACAAAGACAACAATCTTCGCCATGGGGAACAGGTAATACTGGAAGTTCTATTTGGGGATCTGGAGGAAATAATAATCAGAAAGAACCAATAAATAGGGATAAGCAAGTAATATTTTGTGATTTCCTAGACTGTATCGTTGAGACTTATGATTCTCAAGGACGTCCTGGATATATTCCAAGAGATATTTATGATCTTAAGCCAAGATTTGAGGTTTGGCAGAAATTAGCAGCATTTAATCCAAAACAGATTTATGCAATGATTCCTGTAAATCTTATGCCAAATACAAATGGTGATGAGTCTTGGATCAAAACACTAGAATATTTCTGTTGTTCATTGAGTGCATTTCTTCAAATTCCGCCTGGAAGTTGTAGAATTCTTGCTCAGACTTTAATAGGACAGCCGAAAGAAGATCTAATATCTTCAATTCTTCATAGTGGAATGCCAATAGGTCTTAATGATGTAATCTATATTGGAATTTATTCCGGTCTGGCTGGACAAAGTAATAGAGATCAGGTTGCAGCTCAAAGATGTGGCATTGATTATTTGGATTTAGGAATATTATTAAATAATATGTATTAATATGGCAAGTCAAAGATGGCTAAATGAAGGCGGAATATTTTATCCGATAGTTGGAGAAATCGTTTTACACGATACACCAGGACCTGGCATATGGCAAGTATACCAGAGTCCGAATCTCCAGGATCGCCGACTAGGTCTTGTAAAAATAGATGATTCATTCAAATTTGATTACAAGATTTATAATTTCGGCGGGCAAAATATGTTCAAGAAAATAGAAGCTATCTGGAATTCTGACCTATATGCAGATAATAACAAGAACCTAGGTATAATTTACAATGGTACAAAAGGAACTGGAAAAACAGTATCCGCAAAACTCCTTTGTAATAATCTAAGTTTGCCTGTAATTCTTGTAAACCATACTTACGACGGAATGATTCTAGACTTTATTCAGTCGTTGGAATTTGAATGTATCATTTTCATTGACGAAGCCGAAAAAACATTTACCGGAGAAGAGCAAGAGATCCTTTTGAAGATGATCGATGGTGTATATAATAAAGCAAGAAAACTATATATCTTGACTACAAATACACTAAATATCAATGAAAATCTAATCTCTAGACCCGGACGTATTAGATATGTACAAGAATTTGGAAATCTCTATCCAGAAGCAATCAATGAATATATTGACGACAATCTATTAGATCCTACTAAGAAAGAAAAGGTTCTTGAACAAGTAGATCTTCTAGAAATCTCTACTATAGATATTCTAAAAGCTATAGTTGATGAAGTTAATATTCTTGGGGACATTGATGAAAATTCTAACCTCAATATTCCTAAGGCTAAATATTGCTATGATGTTCTTAAAATGACCGGTTTGAATCATGAGAACATCAAAGAGATTAAAGAGATTGTTAGAAATAAACCTCTCGAAGAAGATCTTTATCTCTGGATGGAAAGCCCTGTCGATTTATCTATCTGGAAAGATAAAAGTGAAAATATATGTGATGGTAATGAAAACAGTGACCTTCCATATATACTCATTAAGAACTGCGACTCTTCTTATGTTTGTAAATTACATTCTAGCAGTTCCTTCTTATATAGAGGGGCTTCAACTAGTTTAGGAGAGGTTCTCATGTCTCCAGACGAAACTGGAGATCCCGACTATATAGTGATTAAGGACAAATATTCGGGAGATGAACTTTTATGTCTAATCTTACGAACAAGAAGTGCGCCATCTCTATTTAATGGCAGGCTACGCCCTAGAACTCTAACAATATAAAATTAAGCTGGATAAATGTCCAGCTTTTTTTATTTCCCCTTAAATTCTTACTATTGAGGAGCGGGTATGCTCCTCTAGAAGAAAATTTTTAATACATAAAACATATGACATACTTTTTAACTAAAGTTTTGAAAAAAGGAAAAGAAAAAGTAGTTGCACTTGAAGGACAGGGTCTTGATGCTAGTTTAAATATTGCATGCCCTACTAAAACAAGAAAAGCAGCTAGTGAAGGCACAATCTTCTACGCCTATGGCATCTCTACAGTAACAATGCATACAGGCACTTCATATTATAAAGTGAACTATATGTATGTACTTGACTCATCTTCTCCAAAATCAGTTCGAGATGAATACGCAAAATATCTAGAAAAGATAGGAAAAAGTGTGAAAAAAGATGCTGAAGAAGTAAAAGAAAAAGAAGAGGTAAAAGTAGAAGAAAAGCCAGAGAAAGTAGAAGCAACAACGCCAACTCTATTTGATGAAATATCAAAAGACAAAAGCTTGGCCGCTCCGAAGGCAAAAGAAGGATTCTATGTCTCTGACGAAGATTGGAGAGTTCTAGTTAGAAATATTCGAAACCATGTGAATACAATGATAGTTGGACCTACTGGTTGTGGAAAAACCAGCGTTGTTCAAGAAATTTGTAAGAGAATGGGAAAGAAGCTCCATATCTTTGATATGGGAACCATGGTAGATCCTATATCATCTCTCCTAGGCGTTCATAGACTCGAAAAGGGAGCGTCGGTATTTGACTATGCTAAATTTACGCAAGTCATTAAAGAACCGTGCGTCATTCTCTTAGATGAGCTTTCTAGATCTCCGCTTACTACAATGAATATTCTATTCTCTTGTTTGGATGATAGAAGAAACCTCAATATCGAGATCGCTTGTGGTTCTGGGGAGAGAGAAATAGATGTACACCCAGAAGTAACCTTCATTGCTACAGCAAATGTTGGTTCTGAATATAGCGGTGCTAATACTATGGATAGAGCCCTTGTTAATAGATTCTTCCTATTAGAGCTTGGATGTATTCCAGCAAAAGAAGAATCTGGCGTTCTAGTTGCAAGAACCGGAATAACACCAGAAACTGCAAATCTTATTGTAAAGATTGCAAACAATATTCGCTCTCTTTGCGCTAAGCAGGAAATTTCTGTATCCCTCTCTATTAGAGAAACTCTAATGGTTGCTAAGTTGGCCTCTGATGGTTGGCCTCTAGCAAAAGCGATGGAAATGATTTATCTTCCGCTCTATGAGGGAAGTAAGAATGACGGCGAAAGATCAACTGTGTATAAAACTATTTCTTCATACTAATAATTATGTCTCATTATAATAAATGGGCCGGAGGCGGATATTATTATAGTGACTGGTGGAAGAAAAAGGATAAGAAAAAGAAGGGGGAGAAGGAAGAAGATAAAAAATCCTCTTCCCCTTCTGCTAGTTCATCATCCAGTCTTCCTAGTACAACAACCACACCATATCGTAGTGGAGGTTATAGTGGTGGATATAGTTCTTATGACTACTATGACGATGATTACTATGATGACGACGTAGTCAACTATAAAGATATTTATAGAAGCCGGTATAAATCCTCTTTAGGATATTCATCTGGGAAACTTAGCTCATCTACCATATGGTGGTCAGGATATGAAGGCTCGTATGGTTCTTATGGAGGATGGAAAGGATATTCGGGGTGTGCTGGAATGAAAAGCGGGGATGAATTTGAACAACTTAAGACATTCCTAATTAAAGCTGTAAAAGAAGCTAGAGATCTTATAGTTATTCTGGACTTCCCATATAAAATAAAAATTTGCTTTGATAATAGTTCACCGATTCTACATAAAGACCAAAGAAGAATCTTTGTAAGTACTTCAATGTTATCTGATACCTCAAAATCAGATGAAGAAAAACTTGGAATTTTCTGTGGTCTGGCTGTTCACGAAGCATCCCACCTGAAATTTACAACTCTCAGAGTAATTGATAAATATATAAAGGATATTCTCTCTAAGGGTACATTACATTCAGCAGAACAACAACTAGTAAAGTCTCTGATAATGATGATCGAAGATGAGAGAGTAGAGGACTCGCTCCTAAAGGAAAGACCTGGGTATATTGAGTTTATTGAGAAGGAAAAAACGTATGAATATACTAATTTCATCAATAGTGTAAGCTGTAAAAATAAATATGCGCAATTTTTCCTTAACTTATATAAATTAATTAGATTTCCAGAAAACGTAGATTTAGATATTCTTAATAAATATACTGATATCTATGAAGAGATAGGAAATATAATAACTCCTCTTCCAGAATCATCTAAAGAAGTGTGTACAGCCTCATATAAAGTGTATGAGGCAATTAAGAACGGCTTTAAAGTAGATGAAATGGATGAGGAAGAGAAAAAGAAGTTCTTTGATGCAATGAAATCTGTTGGAAAGAGTGCAGAAAACGGGTTTGAAACTCTTCTCTATGGAGAAGACGGAGACGATCTATCTTTGCCAAACATAACCAAGATAGACCCAAGCATTAGAGATAAAACAACAGGAACAGTTCTTAGTGACTTAACAGAAGGTGATGCTTTTAATGGTGAGTTTAAAGATACATTCTTTTCGAAAGCAGAGAATAACTTTGAAGTATATAAACAATCTTTAGATAGAGTCAAAAAATATATACCTACCATCAGAAAGCTAATACGAGGGCATGATAAGAATTTTGAATTCAATATCTATGGATGTCGTTCTGGGCTTCTAGATACGAACAAACTTGCAGAAGCTTATCAAGGCGTTCCACAAGTTTATGTAAGAAGAGGAAAGGTTACTACGAATAAAACAACTGTATGTGTTTTAATCGATGAGTCGGGATCAATGGGATGGACAAAAATGAATACAGCCCGAGATACTGCAATCCTACTAAACGAATCCCTAAAAGACATACCTGGAGTTGATTTATACGTCTATGGCCACACTGGAGATTGTCTATATACAGGATCAACAGAAATCAAGATATATAAGGAAGGAAATGAAAAAGATATTCCTCCGTATGCTCTTGGCTCTGCTGATTCTAAATATGAGAATCGTGATGGCGTAGCTATTTACGAAGTTGCTAAACGGGTTAGAAAACTAACTCAAGATCCAGTTCTTATGTTCATAATATCTGACGGCGTTCCTTCTGCTGTTGAATATCGCGGAAGACCGGCTAGAGAAGATACTGCTAAGAATGTTAAATTAGTTGAAAAAATGGGATTTAGCACTGTTGCAGTAACTATAGACGACTATTATGAAGCTACAGAAATGTATCCAAGAAATATAGATTTGTCTGACAATCTAGAAGAGTTTCCTAAAAAACTAGGAAGAATAATTAAAGATTTAATAATAAAAGATAAGAAGACAACTGTTGAGTAGGCAGTTCCTTATTATTGGAGACCGGGAGATCTTTCCGGTCTTTAATTCTTTATAAGATATGACAAATATTTCAATCATTTCAGACGTCCACGGAAACATAGAAAAGTATAATGAAGTACATGAAGAAACAAATCTCGTAATTATACCAGGAGACTTGTTTGCTTTTGATAGCGTGGAAGAACAAAAGAAAGAAGTTCCTGAATTTGCAAGGAAGATTGACGAAATGTTTCCTCATGCTAGCGATATAATAGTTGTTCCTGGGAATCATGATTATCTTCTTGAAAGAGTTTATAATTCTTGGAACACTGATATAGAAATGAGAAAGCTATTTGGATATAAATATACACTTCTTGTAGATAGAGATATGATGTTTATAAATCTCGAAAATGGTGAAACTCTAAAAATATATGGAAATCCAAGGACTAATCTAGGAATGGCATTTCCTAGACTCTGGGGAGGAAATGATATAAAAAGAATTCCTCTTGACCTAGACATTCTAATAACACATGAAGCTCCTAGATTGTATTCCTTAGATTGTATTAAGGAAAGCGTTGGAATGTATGGTGATGGAGAGCCTGGAAATCAAGAACTATATGAGAGAGTATCTAAAGTAAAGCCAAAATATCACATTTTTGGTCATATTCATAGACCGGAGATTAAAGAAAGTAGTGGTACTATCTTTATAAATGCCTCTCAGATGAATAGAAATATATTCAAACCAGATATAAAAAATATATCCGTTTGAAAAGGACTAATTCCTTATAAATGAGATATTATAACTTAATCGCATATAACCAGAGAAGGCTTATAGTAGTAGACAAACATCTTGATAGTGAGAAGATTTGATTTATGATGGAAATAATATTATTACTTTAAATTTTGAATATTATTTTAAATCTCACGCCGCAAAATAAGCGATCAGGATTACCATAGTATAAATTAGGGCAAAATTATATTGGGGTGCCCTACATGGTCTACAAATTATCTTGTACTATTATTAATTATAAAGAACAATATTAGTACGCCACAGATAGAAGTCTGTATTAATCTCCTTCTTTGGTAATTGATCCTAGAATAAGACTAGGAGCCCTTAGTAATTTTTTACGTAAATTTTAAGGGAAGTTGCTAAGGGTATTATCTCACATGAAATCGCACCACGTCTTCGTCGTATGTGAGACTAGACGAATCACCTAATGTGTGTGAGCTAAGAGTGCGCGAATCGAAATAAAAGAACCTCTGTAATAAGATTAGTATTTTAAACTAGAGGAGTATAAGAGACGCATGAATTATTATCTCGTGTCAGATCTTTAACACATTAACAAAGTAAAACCATAAAAAATCAACATGTTAACAGAAGAAAATATATGAATTAACAATCAATTCGAATTAAATTATAAAAATGAAGGAAAATAAATCGTCGAAGATCGTAGCAAGAATTTTACTTGGACTAGGACTTCTTGGACTAGCTTTTGTCGGTAAGATAATATATAGTAAGAATGTGGGAAACAATGGACACCCAGACAATAACAATAATATTGGGGAGAATATAAAAGATCCCGACAAAACAGAGATTCAAGATAAGACGATAGAAAATAGCGAACCATGCTCCGGTTCTGCACGTAATAAAGAACCAAAAATCACATTTAAGGATGTGGATGACCTACTGCTTTACGCTATCAAAAGTGTACTGAATAGCGGAAATTTTAATAGTCCTTATGATTTTATGAGCAACGTCATCACCATAGCGACGGTTATGTGCGAGAATGACGAATGGTTTGAATATTTTCCAAAAAACATGGACGAGCTTACAGAAATTCTTGAAACAAATAACCTACTTCAAGAATATAATGTAAAACTCTATAGAAATTACATGTAACAAAATAAAAAGCCTAGGAACGTAATCCTAAGCTTTATTTTTTTTATTCTTCATTAAGGAAATCTCTTAGTCCCTGTTTAGGTTTATAGCCAGTATAATCTATGGCCGCATCCTCATAGAATTTTATGTACTTCGGTAGGAACGGAAGAACTAGAACTTTAGTTTTTACTTTTAAGAGAGTTTTTTCGACAATCTGAAAATCTTTTTCATCTAAATCATACCCAGAAAACTCTCCTTTTCCGCGGTCTATAAACTCTGGGGTAAAGTCCGGTACAGGTTCAGTCCCGAGAGCAGGGACTGCAACTGCCAGGTCTCTAGTTCCTATATCCATACCCTCCGGAAATACTAAGAGCCCAATTTCACAGCCCTGCTCATATATACCGGTCTCTCCATCCTCAGGAAACCACCCTTCATCTAGTCTAAAGTCTTGTTGTTCATCGGGAAGAGCGTCTATCTCTTCCTTAGTCATCTCAGCAAAACTGTAGTTCTTGTTAAACCACTTCTGATAATTTTCAAAATTAAATTCTTTCATATCTATGGATTTTGTTGCTGATTAGGATCTGCTGTAGCATTTTTGATTTCTTCTAAGAGTCCTTGAAGTGCATCAAGCCTGTCTTTTCTTTCTGCATCGGCTCTTTTAAACTCCATTGGTCTTTCAAGCCTTGGATAATTGTCTACAAACCATTTAATCATCTGATCTGAAAACATCTTAAGTTCATCTGGGTCCTCCATTTCCATAATGTCATAGAAGAATCCCCATCCTTTAAGATATACATGGATTGGCATGATAAATGATTCGCTTTCCATCACAACTTTCAAGACCTCATCCTCTGAACAATCAAATTCAGGACGGCCCGGGAAGAATCTATCTTTCCATATCTTTGCATCTATGTACTTGATATTATAGAATTCCCATGAATCTGGAACTTCGTCTTTTGATACTTTTTCTACGGTTAAAGATTCTGGGCCTTCTATATTAAAGGCGTAATTAATCTCTGGCTCTATCATTTCTTCCCAAACTCTCCTTAATCCACCACCTCCTGTTTCTGACATAACAAGAACTAGTGTATCAGCATCATCTACAGCCACTAATTGATTACCTACCTTAAATACACTTCCTACTTTTAGCTCAGGACTATCCCCAAGAAAACTCCTATCTTCTTTATCTGGGTCGTCTGGGCTTTTATCTTTACCAAGCGGAGGAAATCTACTTTGATCCCATTCTATTATTGCATTTAATTTTACAAGAAGACTGGGAATTGTAAGTCTATCAAATCCAATTCCACATCCTACCCGATACGTCATATTAGAAATTTCAATAACCATAACTATTTAAATTTAATATTATCATTCTCATTTTTAAGGATTTAATCTAATGTTAATGTTCCCATAGTTTTGTACCAATGTAACATCCTCTCAAGAAGCTCAATCTTTAATTCTTTCGGCGGACGACCTTTAGATACCCAAAATTTAACTAATACAGAATTCAATTCAAGGAACATCTTTTCCTTTTCTTCATTAGTAATATTATCCATACATAAATAAGGAATTCCTTATCTATGATATGAGTACTAGAGGTCGTATTTTTATTAAGCTACGAACTGAAGATAAAGGAAAAGATCTTAGAATAGATATAAATAAAGTACCACTAGAGCACCCAAAGTTTAGAGATGAATACTTTACATCTATTCATATAGAAAAAGAAACAAACTATTTATCTATCTACAATCATTGGGATAGCTACTGTAATAATGGATTGGGACAGGTACTTCAAGAAAGTTTCCATTCATATGAAGAAGTATTAAATCTTATTCTCGGCGGAAATACATCATCATTAATAGGAAAATATTATCGACCTTATGCAAACGAAGAAGATTATTTAATGCAAGCACCAAAACAACATAATGAAATAAATCCAAAAGATATAGAAAGAGTAGATTTTGTATATCTTTATGATGATTGTCAGTGGTGGTTTACAGAAGTTGGTTATGTAGACAAATGGATTAGTCTCTCTTGGTATATAAACAACCATTAATGACTAGCCCTGATTTCCTTATAGATGAGAAATTTTAAAAGAATACTAAACAATGGAGACAAGTAAATTAGTAGAACAGCTACTTGAAAGAAACAAAGAAACTCCGCTTCAAATTTATGAACCCGGACAGACACAGAAGAGAATTGGCGAGCCTGATGAAAAGCTTACCAATGACGCCTACAACAAAATCTGTGAGCTTTGGAATAAGGACGAAAAATCAAGAGGATTTATCAAATTCCTAATTCGGTCCTTCATTCCAAAGAAACCAATGAACAAAATTCTTTCTTTCTCTGGAAACGAAGAATCAAAGGCAAGATGCTGTGTTCTCGGTATAAAACTAGCTGGAATAAAAGAAATAACCGATGCTTGGACACCTGTTACACTCTTAAGAACAGCCGAAGGAGTGTCTATGCAAGCAACAGGGAGAGATAAAGTATCTCGGGAATATCTGAAGAAAGAAAAGAAGCTTCTTCAGGATATGCCGGTGGAAGTAAGAAACTCCACTATCGGATACTTCTCTGACAAAGAGAACTGCGACAAATATCTCTCCGGCGAAGCATATATAGCGCTTCTGGAATTTGTCGACGATTGTATATTTGGGGACGAAGAAGAAATTGTAAATCTTCTCACTCAGATGAAACGTGCTGAGGAAAGAAAGAATGCGCCCAGACCAGCCGGAAAAACTTGGAAGAAGCCAAAAGAAAACGGAGGACAGAAAACATTCGGATTCTCCCAGTTCATAAATGAAAAAGACATGGAGAAGCTGAAAGGCATAAAGTAAAGAAAAAGAGGGAACCTTAGTCCCTCTTTTATTTTTTTTTGTTTAATCCGGGCCGTGTGGGTTTATTATACCAATATCGACGATCTACAAAGACTCCACGAATAGGAATTCCCCATTGTCGGCTGCCGGCACCAACTCCATTAGCCTCCGAAGTTAAGTTGGCATATAATGTATGTGCAAGAGCTGAATTATTATTAACACGGGTAGATGTCCAAACATCACAGTAATTACCAAGCTCTTCAGTATCTGTATTGTACTTATGACCTGCAGCTGGAATAAATATACTATTTCCATTTTGACCAGTAAATCTTGCTCCATTAACACCATTTAATGTCTCAATAGTTAATGTAGTATTATTTAATATCTCTTGGGCCTCAGAGGAAGTTGGCATTCTCCAGAAACTTCCCATCCCTATAGCGGCATCGTCGGACGAATACAGGGATACTCCAGTATTACTTCCATATTTTGTAAACGAGTTTGCTGACGTTCCCCAAGCATATGTAGTCCAATTATAAGTTTCTTTAGGATTTATTTCACCCCAAGCAAAATAATATCCATAATCTTCTGGACTTGAGGCTCCTATATTACATGAAGCCCACAAATGCCCACTAGGTAGTCCAAGATCCACGCACTCGTAGCCACCAGAATCAAGGGCTGGACTATAAGTGACACTATTCCACCCCTCAGTTACACTAACCCAAGGATCGGAAGTGGTATAGTTTCCAGACTTATCTTCAAAATCTGATATAGATTCACAATAATGTATATATTTCATAATCGATTCTCCTTAAGAACTTGCTGTCTGAACTGTCCAACCGGAAGGTATACCATATGCACCTGTAACATCCCACTGTGCATTGATATTTTTTACAAATGTTCCCGTCGAAGATACATTTCTCAACCAGTTTTGAGTATAATTTGTTGATATTATATTAGTAAATAAAGCTTTTACATAATTTAACTTTGTACAGCCATCAAACATAACTGCATAACAGTAAGGAGCTAGTGATCCTGTTGCTAGAAGTTCCGGCGCTGTTACTAAAGACGTACACCCCATGAACATGGATCTATAACAAGATGAAGTTAGTGTCTGTGCTGGCAATTGTTTTGGTCCATTTATTAGATTTGAACAAAGTTGAAACATATAACGATAACACCCAGAAGCTAGCGTTGTAGCAGGAAGCTCCGGTGCTGTGATCAAACCTGTACAATTATAAAACATACTATTGTAGCAATCCGATGCTAATGTCATAATTGGAAGTTTTAAATTTCCTGCTGAAATCAAATTGCTACAACTACCAAACAAACTCTTAAATGCTGATGAATTAATTGTAGATGCTGTTTTAAAATTATTTCCGTCAGTCAGTGACATAATATTTCTACAGACATTAAATTGTGCAGTAGAAGAAATTGTATTACTGTCATAATCAGTGTTTGTTCCTTTAAATTGAACTTCATCACCATCAACGACAGAAATTGTTGTCTCACTATCCATTGCCTCCCAAGTACCGCCATTCTTTGAGTATTGAACGGTTTTAGTACCAAGTGCCCAAGATATATTACCGCTTCCAAGTGCTGCAATAGTGAATGGAATTTTTGTATAGTCTGGTTTGTTATAATCTAATCCCTTTCCTTCAGTATAACTTAACCAAGGTTCTTCATAATTATTATCTCTAGCTTGATTATATTCAGACTCAGTTCCAAAATAATGATAATATTTCATAGCCTATTCATTTCCACTACTTCCGTTACTAGACTGACTACTATGACGATGACATTCGCAGTATCTATTTCTACTTACCTTCCATGAAGTATTAACTCTATCATAGTTAGCTCTATCATAGACTTCATCATTAGGATAAACTCCACTGTGCCAAGATTCATAATCTAAGACAGTCTGACCAGGGGTACCACAACAGCAGCAATTTTCACATTCGCCAGATCCTTCAGCGAATAGATAACTATATTGTAGTCTTAATCTTAGTCCTAGAGTTCCAAGAAGGTCAGCCCAAGCGAATACAAATTTTTCTTGGTCGTATTCTGGATCTTCGCTTCCTATTCCTACCTCCCGTGCTAGTTCTAGGGCGGCTTCCTGACAAATTAAGTCTGCACCCCAGTCAGCTATATCGAAGATCTCTTGGACTCTGGCTTTGATATCCTCTGTTCCAAGTTTTATAAGTCTTGTATTTAAGAAATCTATAATTTGAGTATGGTATGGTAAGTAGCAGGCATGGGCAAGATCACAGTCAAGTTGAGAAATACCCAGCATATCACACAGGAATTTAGAAACCTGTTGATATTTTATATAGCACTCATCATAATCCCAAACCATAGCTAGTACCGTTTATAATTATCTTTTCAATTTTCCCACTGAGACCGATGAAGAAATATATTTTACTTGGATCATATTCTTCCATTTCTTCTTGTATAATCTCAACGGGCATAAGAGCAGAGATTTTAACTTTTCCTTCGTCGGTTGTCTCTATCTTTGTTCCCTGTCCCTCAATAAAATCAGAAGCACAGAGGGAAGCATTATAAAGACCAGCGACTCCTCTCTCTAGGTTATTAAGTCTCTCTGCATTAACTAAGGTCTTATTATCCACCCAGTTAGTTCTTGTATAGAGATTCTTAAGTAGTCCCATAATTAAAACTCTCCACCATCTACATAATCAATACCAGAAGTCCAGTTGTCAGTGCTCTTAAATTCCATAGTTTCAAGAGAAGAGCCAATGTAAGAATATTCACAATAGAGATTATTTGAATTATCTGAATCATTATCTTTCTTCTTGAATCTAATTTTCATACCGAGCTGTCTTCTTTGTTCTGATACAATATCTAAAGCCTCCTCCAGTGTATAAGAGGTATTAAAAGTCTTCAGTTCACGATTAACATCAAAGACACCAAGAACTAACTCATTAACATTGTCAATTAGGGCGTTAATTCTATTGTTCATTTCCTGAAGTTGAGATGCAGAAATACCTTTTCCTGCCTCAAAAGTAAAAGTAGTTTTTTCTAAGATGTTCATAATTATTCTAGGATTATATCATCAATATTAATAAGCTCGTCTTTAGAAACTGGATTCTCTTCTACTTTCGGAGCTTCTGTTTTTCTCTTTCTTTCTATTCCAAGACCTACTTTTCTTGTAGTCTGTGCGGAAGTTTTTACCCTAGCTTGACCGGGTTTTCTTACTTTCTTGATCATATGCAATCATCATCCTCCTCGATGTCTTCTAGTACATTAATATCTTCAGAATCAGCTTCATCCTCTTCTGACATTTCTCCATAACCCGCAATTGTCATGCCTACCTTGAAATTTCCTGTAATAGCTAGACCATAACTCATAGTCTTAATTACTTCAAGGTCCTTCCAAGTAAAGAATAAATCTGGGAGCTCACGAAGTCTTATAATAGTGATAGTTTTACCATCTAAAGAAACTCTGAAGTAGATGTCTCCGATTGTATAAGTATCACTAGCCATTATTCCACTTGAAAAATTTGATATGGGCATGGACTTAACTTTGACTTGAGCTCCTATCATATTCTGGAAATCCCATATACCAGCGGGATCCATGTCTCTTTTACATCCACAGTTACTCATCGTCTTCCTGTCCTTTAGCTAATAGGTCAACTTGATTATTCCAGAAGGCGTCGGGATCTAAGACACTTTTATTTTGATGTCCCTTAACCCATTCATACCTTATCTTTCCATCAAGTCCCTGTTTTGTTATTTCTTTCTCAATCTCTTGCTTAATTCTAGCAATATATGGTTCTTTGCATTTCCATAGTCCGCCCATCCAGCATCGTACGCCTTCATAGTCTGCGTAAAATACTATCTCTGATGCACCACGAAGATACCTCTTGAAATGTCTAAGAGCGTGGAGGACAGCAGTAAGTTCAGCGCTAGGATTGCTACACTTGACGGCACCAAAAGCATGACCCATATATTCTTGAGTTAATTCATCGGCAAAAGTATCAATGGCTCTCTTCTTTGCGTCATCAACTAAGATACCACCAACACCCAGTCTTCCGTTGTGTTGTTTATCAAGGTGAGATCCGTCTATATAAATGTTAAATCTATCCATTATATTAAAGTTGTTTTCTCCACTGTCATTAATTCAAGTGGTGGTAGTTTTTCTTTGAATTCTTGTTCTATCCATTCTCTAAGTTCTTGTGTTCCGAGCTCACAAATAATTCCAAGTACTTCAAGAAAAGACCTTCCCCTAGACCAGTTAAATTGATTTATGAGAAAAACAAAGAGATAGATTAGCCTTTCAACTTTATCTGCCTCTTCATCATCCCCTTCCCATAATATTTTCTCTCCACACTTAGTATTTAAAGAAGTAAAGAGATCAACTACTTCCCAGGGTATTAGTAGTTTATTTCCGTTTCCCAACCAAATAACTTGAAGTCCTAGATGTGATACTCTTAGGATGATATAATTTCCTATAAGTACATCTTCAAGTCTATTAGTTCGGACCCCTTGCCCTGAATACTCAAGAGTCATAAATTCTTTCATTATTTTCTTCGTATTCATAGCTCAGTGTATAATTTTACTAATGGAAGTCCTGAAATCAAGACTGTATTTGTGTTTTCTAGTATTATATATCCGGATTTATCGCACAAGTATTCATATCCTGAAATACCTAAGAATTCATTAAGATCTTGTGCAAAATAAAAAGTGATACCTAGAATTCCGGAATCAATTGAATAACTGACGGTAACCGAGAATGGATATATATTATGATCTGTCAGGTAATTAGTAACTTTTTCCTGCAGCTCTATCTCTCTCGGTTGCTTTCTCATATTATAAGTTCTTTTATATTATTTTCTAGTAATCCGCTGCTATTAAGAAGTTCGGATAATAATCTTCTATGGCACTTCGAATAATCATTGCCATATCCAAGTAGAGCGACACCTGAGGCACCACATAGAGAAGCAAGATAGTCTAGCCGTTTAACAGTGTCTTGAAAATTTATCTTCGACATCTCTATAATATACCTCTTATCAAATTCTAAGTCGCTAATAAGTCCATCCCTCCGTGCTCTAAATAATTCTGTCGAGGGAGCCAGGTCTTTAAAATGTATTGATGTATCTGAATATTGCCCGATTAGTTGTGAATTATGTATACTTCGGATTATAAATACCGGTAGTATATTATGCTTCACTATAGCGTCAAGTGTCATCGGGGAAACATATGACGTATATATTTTTAATTTTGATTTCATTTACCTCCGAACTTTTTATAGGATCCTCTGAATGAAGTGTTAGAAAAGAACCCAGAACTTCCTCTATCTTTTTTATAGCCTTTCTTTTTTCCATCATAATTATTGCTTCCTTTACCTTGAAACTGTTGTCCCTGTTGTCTTGGGGTTGTTTGTAATCCATTGGCTGGGAGTCCGAATTTTTGAGATGATGCCATAAATGCTGTAGGTGCTGTATTAAGTCGTTTAAGAAGTGATACATTATTTTCAATCAATGCTAGGAAAGTCATGGAGTCGATGTGGTAAGTTATATCGAGCGCTTCTAAGATATCCCCAGTAATCATGCCCTGAGACTTTAAGAAATCATTAAGTTTTATAAATGATTCCCCAAGACTCGAGGTAATAAATAATGTATCTGTAGTCGGTTCGTATAATTTGAATTCTTTTCTATCTTTGTCGTAGTTTATAACAATTTCAATCATTCTACTTTGATAAACAGATAATACTAAGAATAGCTGCTGCCGTGCCAAGAACAGAAGCGGCAACTATAGTCTTTGTTTTTTCTATCTGAAGACTCTTATTTAATCTTTGGACGTTTTCAGAATATACGGCTTCCTGATTAACTATGATGGAAGACTTATTATCTATTATCTCTTGCTGTTCTGAAATAATCTGGTCTTGATCAAATATAGCCTCTTCTAGTTTATAATTAATCTCTTCCTCTCCTCTAAGTTTAGCTGCTATCATATTAACATCCTTTACATTATTCTCTGAAATTGTAACTAGTATGTCTTTTCCTGGCAGTGAAATCATAGAAGGAAGAGAGTCTGTTTCTTGTGTTAATTCGCCATGCCTGATTAAATTTTCTTTAAGGAGCTCAACATTTTCCGAGACAGGCAGCTCTTTAATCTTCTCTACCTCCTTAACCACTACAACCTCTTTAATATACTTGGCGGAATCTAAGAGGTCGGCTATTCTATCTTTCTGGTCACCTATAATTACTTCTAAAGAGTCAATAACAGCTTGCTCCTTAGATGAATCATATATAGTAACCGTTTCTTTTTCTATCTTGGGAGGCATAAAGAAATGATATATCCCTAGACCAAGAAGAAGTCCAACTAAGATGGACAAAATAATTACTACTTTGCTATTGTTCATACTCTTAAAAATTAAAAACCAGAAAGCCGTAGCCTCCTGGTCATGTATTTTATTCTTTATCTCTTACGTAAATTCCTATTCTGTACTCAATATCTCCGTCTTTTCTGTAGTTGACGAATTTATGAAATACACTATAGTTACCTTCTTCTTTTTTCTGAATAAGGTGAGCATCCCAACCTCCAGTATTTGTTAGTTTTTCTATGAGGTCTTGTAGCTGTGATATTCTAGGGGCATATGTTTTTAATACCTCTAGATCTTCTTCTGGTGTCATTAGAGCTTTCATTCTCTCAAGTTCTTCTCTCGATTCCTGCTCATTCATAACACCTTCTGGAAACTCAGAAAGCTCAAATTGCTGTGGGCTCTCTATATTGGTTATCGTATTAATGAACTGCCCGCCAGATTTTCTTGATGATAGTTCTGCAATCTGAGCGACGTAGTCTCCTGTATCTGCTATTACATTCTTTATATCATCCAGGACTTTCGTTGATGTGGTTATTCCTAGAGATACAAATATTCCGATAGGCTTAATAAATGTTTCGCCATCTACAGAATTTATGAAGAATGTTTTAAATGTTGGCTGATAAAATACCCCAACTAGGTTGTGAATCTTATCTTTATCAATCATCTACTTCTAAACTTTTTAATCTTCATGTTCTTCCATGCAATCTTATCAGAACCACCATTCCAACGATCATCGCCGTAGTTGAAGCCGTAGAGAGTATATTCAGGCATAGTTTCCTCAACCTTATGCCACTCTTCAAGATAATCCTCAAAGTCAGAAATAACTATGAGAATAGCTTCTGGTCCATAATGATCTTTGAAATACTGTATTCCAGTAGCAAGAGAAGTACCGCCACCAGTAGATATTCTAGGAACACCCTTCTTAGGATCAATATCTTTAATATGCTCTCCAAGACGCGTGCTCCAAGTAATAATATCATACTTAAGTCCACGATTTATTTTCTTCATGTTACTGGCGATTGTCTTCAGAATTCTGTCGACTAATCTAGTATCCATTGATCCAGAAATGTCAATAAGATAGACAATCTTAGGATCAACACTAACTGTAACTTTCTGAGAGATACTAGGAGCAATGACTGACCTAATGATTCCTCTGTTGTAAAGCTTCATAACATCTCTTCTCGTCTCTCTTTTGATAACACGAGCTTTAACGTTCTGCATTACTTCGTTCAGAGCCATTTCGACTTCATCAACTTCCTTATCAACCTCTCTTTCCGTGTCAGGTCCACCAGAATCTCCGCATCCAACTCCACCGGCAGAACGAATCTTTCCAACTTTTCTCTTCTGGTCGGCATCATCACGGCCTGGAGTTCTATGGTCTTTTCTATGATCTTGAGTAGGGTCTTTTCTCATGCCGCGGTATCTATTCTGTCCACCCTGGCCAGATCCACTACCACTACCACTATCACCAGATCCATCTCCATCTCCATTGCCATCACCCGAAGATGAGCCTTCTGAAGACATACCCATATCGCTCATAAGACCATTTAGTCCGCCCATGCCGCCACCGTTGTCTTGTCCACCGGCTGCATCTCTCAGACCATCCTGATATCCCTTATTATAGTCTGCCAGGTCCTGTCCGCTCATACCACCACCAGAGCCTTGTCCTTGGCCCTGTTGATTTCCTGATTGTCCAGAAGAACCTTGTCCCTGACCTTGCTGACCACTTTGACCAGGCTGACCGCTACTTCCTTGTCCTTGTTGCTGTCCTGGTTGACCGCCTTGCTGACCTTGCTGTCCCTGAGAATTTTGTTGATTCCCCTGAAGACCTAGATCCTGTCCAGGTTGACCCTGAGACTGCTGACTAGGACTCTGACCATTCATGACTGCTTGTTGCTGACCAGGAGTTCCGTTTGCATAATCATTCTGGGCATCTTGATAACCCTGATTATACGCGTCGGAATGTTGCTTCTGGAACTTCTGCATGGCGTCACGAATCATTTCTTTGGTAATGTCTGTAGTATCACCGTTGCCTCCCATCTGAATAGACACCAGCATCTTGATAAATTGATCAAGATTTTGAATAATCATCATCAGATATTCAGCATAGGTTCTTCCTGCAGGGAATGGAATTGGATTGCCTTGAGCATCAACTCCAGAATGATACCTTTCCGGAACAATGAGCTTAATCTTGGCTTCCTTCTCCATTTTCTTCAAGACGTCATCAATCTCTTGCTTTGCAGCCTCGTCAGAAGTAGTGTCGCGAAGATACCTCAGTGCTTCTTCCTGATATTTCGGCAGAACAGATGTAATATCAAGCTCCATCTCCTCAATATCTTCCTTGCTAAGAACTCTGGAATTTACTTCCATATCCATAGCAATATTATGAAGACTATGATTCAAGACAGGGTCATCAATTACACGCTCTATCAATTTATCAGCAAAATCAATTCCACACCTTTTATTTATTTCTTCTATCAGCTCACCACGATGATCTCTAAATACCTCAACAATCTGAGAATCGAGCTCTTCATGGATACCATCAAGATGTCCTAAGTAGATGTGCCCATACTCATGCATCATAACTCTAAAATCAGTATACGGAATACCAATCTTAGAACATACTATCTGATAAACGACATGAGCATTAACTGGATCTACATGCTTAAAACAGTATCCAAGAGAATTTTGTGGATCAAAGTTGTTTTCTAAGTTTACGTAAAGTACGTTTCCTAGACGATTGTATGCTCCATCTACGAAGCTTTTAATAAAATCTAACTCTGATTTATTTCTCTTAGCCATGTTTTAGGATTTTACTGGTTTTTCAATGTTAGGAATCGCGGACCCAAAGCCAGGATTCTCTCTTTCCATTATCTTCTTAACGGCCTGAATCTTAAAGCCAACATTCTTTGCAGCTTCCATGGCCTTATCGACATCTCCAAGAGTCGAAGGATCATAATGTCTTTCTGAATCCGAGACTAGTGCATAGACGGTGTTGAGGAACTTAATTATAGTATTAAATTTCACAACCATATCTACTATAGACGTCTCTGTGTACTTGGTGGAGAGATGCTCAGTCGTCGAAACTTTCACATCGCAGCACTTACTGGCAGAAGACTTAGCCTTGCTGCACATATCAGAAACCACATTCGGATCAATTGGCTTGTCAATACTCTTCAGGTCTGTATCTCTCTGAAGCTCCTGAATCTTGTTAGTAAGAGCGTTGAACTCCTCCATCTCAAGAGCGGCCTTCTTAGAAGTAAGATTGACGAAGAACTTGGTGTACTCAGGGAGCTTGTCATTATCAAGCTTCTCCAGCTCATTGGCAGTCTGACAAAGAGCGTCATAGTAGGCCTTTCCAACCTTACTAATCTTGATGTCAGAACTCCCCTTAGGACGAGTTATACCAATACCACAAAGGCCTTCGACGGCATTTCTGAAATTCTTTGAAGTAATTCCAGACTTTCCGAAACATAGATACCATGCAATTGCAACATCACGAAGATAGTTCATGGTACGGAAGGAGACGAACCCGCAGAGCTTGGCGTCATCATCGGTGTCAGAATAGATTGTTTTCATATCTGTAACCGTGAGGTCGATCTCCTTGGTTGTAGTGATAAGCATTCTAGTAGTATCCTTGATGGATCTTTCGATATACTCACCAATCTGATTTCTCTTCTTCTCATCAACCTTTCTCTCCTGCTTATCCATCTTTTCTAGGACTACAGTAAGATCCTTCATATAATCATTGCACTTCCCATCGGCATCTGCAATAGCTCCCTCATACTTGTTAAGGAAAACATCAAGATCGTTATGGTCTGCAGTGATATTGTAAATCATGAAACGATTCATCACCGGAGGCAGAAGTGCCATGGTATTCGAAAGGTTTCCTGCATAGTTACCAGCAGATACAATCAGAGTATCATCTGGAAGCTTCTCGTTGCCCACCTTTCTCTCGAAGATGAGGTGAAGAAGCGCGGCCTGGACGAATTCATTTGCGGTTGTAATTTCATCAAGGAACAGGAGAGTTTTCTTTCCTGCTTCATGATTACGTAAGATCTCTTCAAACCAAGACGGACGAAGATGAATCGCCGCCATTGGCTTTTCATAAGTAACATCTCTTGGCGACACATCATAACCCATGATTTCCTCAGGAGTAGATGAGTTTCCTCTCAGAAGTACCAGCTCATAGTCTCTAATTTCCCCGAATTTATACACGGAAACAGTCTTACCAACTCCAGGATTTCCCAGAAGAAGGGTTGGAACTTTAGAAACCTCAGATACCTTTAATGCACAAAAGATGTCAACATTCAGATTATTTGTCTTACTAGCCATTTAATTTGAAATTTTTAAATTTGTTAATATTGAATTCTTTTAAAGTTTTCATTCAATATTAAGAATTTAAGGGGATTGGCTATGCAAATAAATATGTTAAAACAAAAGAAGACATAAATAAAAAATATTATATTATGCTTCTTCACGGTTTTCATCAATAATAAGTATTTAACCCCTCCAGAAGCGCTAAAAGTGGTATTTCAAAAACTCAATTTCTTATATATGATATGAAAACAAATAAATATAAACCTAAAAAGACCTGGGAAAGATTGGAGGCAGGTGAAACATTTGTAAACTCCGAGCCTGGGAATTCTATGACGCCTATACTTAAAAGTAGACAGCGTGTTGTACTTGCTCCGACTACATGGGAAGATGTAGAAATAGGAGATATTGTTTATGCTAGAGTCGCCGGTAGACACTATACACATAAAGTCACGGCGAAGAATGAAAAAAGAGGTGTCCAGATATCTAATAATCATGGACACGTAAATGGATGGACTAAAACCGTCTATGGAAAGGTAATTAAAATCCTGGCCGATGATGAAGAATGGTCAGGTGGGGAATGAAACCCCTTTTTATTTTTCTAAAATCCTTATATATAGTGTTAATACAAGCTGCAAACGAATTACTTAAATTAGCAAAGAATATCTTAGAAACACCATTAAGTAAAATCTCAGAAATACCTCAACTAAAAGCATATATAGAAGCAATAAATGTAGAGTTTCCGCCAGATATAGGTCAACGCGTAGAGGTAGGGTTAAATGCCAAGATAGCAAAGAAAAAAGTCATATATTCTATCGCTCTTGGAAATATGGAGTGCTATTCTATAGATATTTGGATTATTTATGAAACTTTTTGTATATATCTTGAGCTAGATGTTCCAGGAATTTTAAGACGAATTTTAGTACAGCCTTATTCATTACCTATGTCAAGTAGTTCCTACCGCAGTCTATTTGATACACAATATGATTCTATAGTTGAGTTAGGAGACAGAACAATTCTAGAGCTCCTAAAGCCTTATATATGAAAATCGTTCTTATTCATAATTATTTGGGGTAACAGGGTTGTCGTTGATGATACCCCTGTTTTTATTTCCTCTCAAAACCTTATATATGTAAACTTTACGTACCAAATAGAATCTTATGTTGGGAGCCTGGCTGTTGAGAAATATCCAGGCTTTTTATTTCCTTCCAAACTCTTATATATGTAAATCAAATAAAGTTAAAGGTTGTTAAGCAAAGAAGTCTAGATGTCGTGAGATCTCTAGGCTTTTTTATAATAAAAAAAAAGAGAGCCAGGCGAGTTATACAAGATAAATGGCAGTTCCGTTCCTCAAGCCCAGCTCTCTCTGATTAAATACACAAATTCATATATAAGGTTTTAAAAGGAAATAGAAAGAGGGCATATTTCCCTCTTTAATTTATAACTTTTTGCCATTCACTACAATATCAGGAAGATCGGAAGCATCTAAGCCATATTCAGATGCAATCAAAGGCCGCAAGCCTCTCATTCTTTTTGCAAAATCTGCATAAGCCTTAGAGATTTTATCGTCTTTTGATAATTTTGGTCTTTTATCGAAATACTCTCTAAATTTCTTTGCAAATTCTTTTATATCAAGATCACCATGACTTCTCATGATTTTCTGTGTTTGCATCGCAGTCTTAGAACAAACCCCAATCCCACTTCCGGCGCATAGAACAGCAAGATCTGAAAAATCCATACCTTCTTCAACACAAGAAGTAAGATAGTATGTAAATTCCATATGATGTATCCCACTCTGTTCAAAACTAACTCTTTCGCCGGTTATGTTTTCTATCTCCTTTTTCAGCTCTCCATTAAAAGCGCGATTGCAAAATTCCTGTGCTTTAGCGCCTAATGTTGAGGCGGCATCATATAGATCTTCAATGTGCTCTATAACTGTTTGTGCACTGCAATCATAGTGCAGTCCCAGTCCAAACCTAGTATATTCTGGTCTCTTATCAAATATTTCATCTTTACCTATCCAATACGCAGACTGTTCATAAACCCCGCAACCCCTATTATCAGCCCCTATAATTGCACGAGTTATTTTAGTTGTGTTATCGTATAAAGTATACTCTAGATGAAGATTTGGTAATTTTAAGGAACCACGATTATTTCCGAACGCACTGAGCTTTGATGGATCTAAATCG
>JAEEGH010000623.1_pt1:5000-118931 | contig 118931 bp, 117 predicted proteins | sample 9134181 | NCBI WGS metagenome assembly JAEEGH01 (sample SAMN16246544, study PRJNA631951) | gut metagenome | biome: gut microbiome; feature: rumen; material: DP-attached | host: Bos | place: Iran: Karaj | collected 2018-10
CCAGTCCCGCGATGATCAGCGGAATGATGATGCATGCGCCATAGGTAACCACAAGTCCCGTGGAATGGAAGTCATATTCGTCGAGGTCTTCCAGGATACTGGAGATCGCATCGAAATAATTCTCATTCTGAAGGTCTTTCTTGTATCTCGTAAAGAGAGTATTACACTCTTCGTTATCTACGGTAAAGAACGCCGTGCCATAGGTATAGAGCCAGAAGAAACGGCCGCCCGGAACATCCTGTGTCAGATCGATATAGATGCAGAAACCGGAGTTGTCCTGCATGCTCGTATGGATGCAGTTGGATTTATAGATCGATGCCGCATGCTTTTTGCAGTCGCTGTCCGTAAGGCCATACGGATTATCTCTTGTGGTCGCTACGACAACGTTGATATCGTGTTCCTTTTTCAGATCCTTCGCCAGATCTTCCAGCATATCCAGTTCAAGATCCGAGAAGATCTCCGCATCGTCAATGATCTCCACCTTCTTCGGCGGGCGGGTGTTCATGAAGATAAAGGCAGCAATGGAAAATACGACGATCGCCACCATAACGAGCAGAACGATACCGGAAACGGCATTCATCTCGCCCCATATGCTCTTCTTTACATGGGAAAGATCTTCTTTTACAGAAGAGGTATTTGTCTGATTATTATTCTTTTTGCTCATCCGACAAAACCTCCCATGAACATTCCGGCGATAAGTCTTGTCAGCACGGCTGTAATGGCCAGAACGACGAAGAACAGGATGATCTTCTTAAGTCTGCTGACAGGCGGCTTTCCGGCCACTTCGCCGGTCTGTCCGTTCATGCAGAAATCGTAGTTTTTCCCATTGTATTTGTAATGCAAAAACCAGACCGGAAGCATCGCATAGAACATCTTCGGTTCATAGATCAGCGTGTTATCCTGCTTTACGGTAACACCCTTGTTGTAGGTCTTAAAAGTCGGCTGAAGCTCTGCCGTGATGTATTCTTTCAGTCGGGAAATGAGTCTTTCCTTCATGTCATCTCCGGTCAGGTCGTATCTCTCAGCGAAGAATCCCTGCATATAGGCCGGATCAAATCTCTCCATAGCTTTGAATTCGAACGGTTCGATGGCTTCCATGAGTTTGTCGTCGATGCGCTCGGCACCATCGAGCGGAATATGTTTCCAGCTTAAATCCATCCGTCTTCTCACCTGATAGTAAGAAGTCGTTACGGTAGTCGTGCTGCCGATCGTGACCGATTTCTGCTCAACGCCTTCGCCGATGACATCCACATCACTTCGTACGTCATATAGCCAGAACGGTACATAAAGTCCAGTGAGTTTTTCAATATTCTTATCACTGACAAAGTCAAACGGCGTCCAGCGTCCGCCCTTGCACCACTTGAAGAACTTCTTGACCGCCTCTTCTTTTCCGTATTTGAAAGGAAGGATAAAGTCCGGGGAGAATTCATCGGTGAGCCGCTGGCTGATCACCGCCGGAGATCCGCAGAAAGCACAGAACGTCGCACTTGTATTCTTATCAGTAACAACAGTCGCACCGCAGGCATTACAGATAAACTGCACACCCTCATCTTTCAGGCTTTTCTTAATATGCTCTTCGGCCTGCTCCGCATGGATGCGTTCACCGGCATCACTTTGTTCGGGAGCTTCCGGCACGATCGTATTCTGAAGCTGCTCTGCCGTAAAACTGCTCATACAGTATTCGCAGACCATGAGCTGACGGTCAGCATCGAAGATCAGATTACCGCTGCAGTTCGGACACTTAATTGAATCGGCCATTTCATTTCTCCTTTTTTTTGCATGGGTCTATTCTACCATTTTTGATGAGAGGTTGCGATATTGAGCGGATGTGCTACACTCTTTTTGGAAAGACTTTGTCAAAGAACTATTATTCCCGGCAAAGCTGGTTCGAGGTGAAAATATGCTTGACTCCATTCAGAACATCGATTTTTACATCCTGGATTTTCTCCAGACCATGGCGCGGTCCTCATTCTGGGACAAGTTCTTCTCATTCTTTACCGTATTCGGGAATGCGCCGATGTTCATCTTCTATACCGCCTTATTTCTGGTGTTCAGACAGACCCGTAAGGAAGGTTTGATGCTGACCGGTGGACTTACCACAGGTCTTGTGATCGGAAACCTCATTCTGAAAAATGTCATCCACCGCGCCCGTCCCTGCTGGCTGCGCCCCGAGGTAACACTTCTGGTCAAGAATCCGAGCGACTATTCTTTTCCGTCCGGACATGCGATCGCCGCGACCGTCTTTGCGGTCATCCTGATCTATACCCATCCGAAACTGGCGTACGGGCTGGTCCCCGCCGCGCTTTTGATGTGCTACTCGAGAATGTACCTTTACGTACACTTCCCAAGTGATGTTCTGGCCGGCATGCTGATCGGCGCAGGGATCGGAGTTCTCACCTGTTACCTGACTCCGAAGATCGAAAAGAAGATCAATGAGAGAAAAGAAAAAAGATCCATCATCTGATGGATCTTTTTTTGTCTTTTTCTAAATTCGGATCTTAATCCTGATTCTCGTAAGCAACCAGATACTCTTCGCCGTACATCTTACGAAGCTTCGGCTTTTCGATCTTACCTGTCGCATTACGGAGGACAGGTGCAAAGATGATCTTTCTCGGACGCTTATATCTCGGCATCTGCAGACAGAAGTCATTGACTTCTTCTTCCGTAAGTGTCATGCCCTCTTTGACCTCGATGATCGCACCGGCGATCTCGCCCTGACGCTTGTCCGGAAGTCCGATGACCGCTACGTCCTTGATCTTATCGTTCTTCATGATGAAGTCTTCGATCTCTACAGGATAGAGGTTCTCACCGCCGGAGATGATAACGTCCTTCTTTCTGTCGACGAGATAGATAAAACCATCCTCATCCTGACGTCCCATATCACCGGTCAGGAGCCAGCCGTCCTTCAAGACTTCGTTTGTGGCTTCCTCGTTATTGTAATAGCATTCCATGACGCCGTTGCCCTTGACACAGAGCTCACCGACTTCACCCTGCTTGACGATATTGCCCTGCTCGTCGATGATCTTGCATTCCCAGCCATAGCCCGGAATGCCGATCGCGCCGACCTTCTCGACATTTTCAACACCGAGGTGCACGCAGCCGGGTCCGATGGACTCGGAAAGACCGTAGTTCGTGTCGTACTGGTGATTCGGGAAATATGCGAGCCATCTCTTGATCAGGGACTTCGGAACCGGCTGTGCACCGATATGCATCAGTCTCCACTGATCGAGCTGATAGTCTTCCTTTTTCACGTCTCCGCGATCCAGCGCATCGAGGATATCCTGTGCCCACGGGACTAAAAGCCATACGATGGTGCAGTGTTCGGACGAAACTGCATCGAGGATGTACTTCGGCTTGGTGCCGCGGAGAAGAACGGCACGGGAACCGGAAACCAGGCTGCCCATCCAGTGCATCTTCGCACCGGTGTGATAAAGCGGGGGGATACAGAGGAAGCAATCCTCACGGGACGTGGAGTGATGCTTCTGCTCAACGATCGCCGCATGGGTCAGACTTCTGTGACGGTGAAGGATCGCCTTCGGGAATCCGGTCGTACCGGAGCTGAAATAAATCGCACCGAAATCTTCGTCTGTGATCTTGATGTTCGGACGGGTGCTGGAATAGTCGCCTGTGATCTGGCGGTAATCTTCTGCAAAAGAGGGGCACTGCTCACCAACAAAGATCAGGGCTCTGTTCTTGTGGAGCGCCGGCTCGATATTTTCGATACGGGAAACGAATTCCGGGCCGAAGAACAGGATATCCAGTTCGGCAAGGTTCGAGCAGTAAAGGATCTCATCGGATGTATAACGGAAATTGAGCGGAACTGCGATCGCACCGGTCTTTAAAATACCAAAATAGATCGGGAGCCACTCGAGGCAGTTCATCATGAGGATGCCGATCTTGTTTCCTTTTTTGATTCCGCGGGAAAGGAGCATGTTAGCGAGGCGGTTCGCCTTCTCGTCAAAGACCTTCCATGTGATCTGGCGGCGGTATGCCTGTGTCTTCGTGGGCTGGATCAGCTCATATTCTTTCCATGTGATGCGGCCGACTTCCTGCTGTTCCGGATTCAATTCCACCAGCGCGACTTCATCACCATAAAGATCTGCATTTCTCTCAAGATACTCAGTAACAGGCATATTCTATTCCTCCTACAATTACTACACATGCTACAAACGTAATAAATACGCCTATATGAGTATAGCAGGAAAACTAAAAAAATACACCCTGAGTTTTTATGGCAAAAGAAAGCCGCTGTTCACGCGCTCATTTTTGGAGAGGGTCGGAGCAGCGTGACCAGCGACATATCGAAAACGCAATTGCGCGTGTTCTTAAAGTTAGGCGTTCTTTTTATAGACCTCCATCAGGCCTTTCAGGATCAGATCCGGATCGAGGATGATTTTATGCTCGCATAGTGAGACCACCGAGGCGGCATACCGTCCGGTCGCCACGATCGTGCATTTCTGACCGTATTCCTTTTCGATCCGCCCGATCATGCCATCGATGGCAGAAGCGGCCTGATACATAAGTCCGCTCTGGACACTGTCGATGGTATTGGTGCCGATGACCTTCTTCGGAATATCGAAGGCCACGCTCGGCAGCTGGGACGTCTTCTCACAGAGCGCTTCCGCCGCCACACCCATGCCGGCGCCGATCGATGTGCCGACAAAAGCCTTCTGATCATCGATCAGGGAAAAGGCGGTCGCCGTTCCCATATAGACGTTGATCTGCGGCACAGGGTATTCTTTTACCCCGGCAACCGCCGCCATGATCAGGTCTGATCCGACCTGCGCCGGATTGTCTGTACGGATCTTAAGCCCCGTTTTGACTCCCGGGCCGACCACCATCGGCGCTTCACCTGTAAAGCGTTCGATGGCACGGCAGATATTTTTCGTAACAGACGGAACGACCGACGAAACGATCGCCCCGCTGACCTCGTCAAAAGACATGTCATTAAACCGGAGCGCGGTCTCCAGAAGCGATGCATACTCCAGCTCGGTAGAGCGGGTATGGGTCGTAAGAAGCTCGGTAAAGAGGATCTTCTTCCCGTCAAAACCACCCAGAAGGATGTGTGTATTTCCGATATCAACTGCAAGGATCATAGGTGTAACTCCTTTGGGCAGAAAGTGAGGATCATTCTTTGGATTCAGAAACTTCTTCTGCTTTTTCCGCGATATCCGATGCTTTTTCGGAAGCGTCAGATGCTGCTTCCGCGACAGTCTTCTTATTGATCGTAGCAAAGTCGATCAGCTTGGCCTTCTCGAGAGCCGTTCCGATCGCACTGGTTACAATGCAGGTGGCGATCAGCTCGAAGATACAGTTGATCCCGACGAATGCGAAGAAGAACAGCAGGATATTGTTTGTCTTATATCCCCATTCATTTACCGCGTTGATGAAGGTCTGGCTGTTCCAGAAGAACAGAAGCAGCGAGAGCATGAAGAAGATCGTGTTGAAGAGTGCGGCACAGAAGCCTGTGATCGCACCGCGGTTGACACTGATCTTACGGTCCTTGTTCGTTCTGACGTTGTGAAGACCGATCGTGATCTTGTTTTCCGCAACCAGACCCGCGCAGAATCCTGCGAGGACACGCGGAACGATACACATAACACAAGTCATGAAAGGATTAATGTCGCAAAGGAACGTTCCGAAGAACGAAAGGCCGAAGCACTGTGCAAAACTGGTGATGCCGAAAACAGCACCGAGGATCGCACCGGCCACAGGACCAAGCGCTACAGCACCGATTGCTACAGGGATCATGAGAAGGGAAATTTCGATGGTACCGACTTTGAGGTACCCGACAGGCGTGAACGACATGACGATCATGATCGCACAGAGAATGCCCATCAATGCAATAGATTTTGTTTTCTGAGTCTGTTTTTTCATAATACAAACCCTCCTTTGATATTATTCCTCATTTCGAGGATACAATTGCGGCTCTCGTTTTCATCCCTTCCCGCCTGCGTCAGATCCGCGACCCTTGCGGTACCTGCATTTTCAGACGTTTCGTATGGGCATGGAAACTCCTGCCGATGCGATTATATAATAGAATTTCAAATTTGTCACTTATAATAAGTAATTGTGATATACAATGCATGGTATAAACTAGCATGAGAATAAGAAAATGCCGATCTGCACCTTTTCAGGGCGAACGGTAAGAGAAAGGAAAAGAAAAGCCTTGTCACTTAAGAAGAAGACACAACTCCGTATCGCATCCTTCGCACTCGCCACAGTGCTTCTTTCCGGCTGCTCATATCGTTCGCAGACGGAAGTCAATAACAGCGAGCCTTCTTCGAATGTGACTTATGAAACCGAAGAGGGATCTGTCAGGGACATCGCGGATACCATCAGCGAAGAAGTCTTCTATAATGCAGAGAAGATCCAGTTGTCCGTACCGGAACCAACCCTGCCGGAAGGCTGGTCTCTATTCAACACCTCTTTTTATTCGCCCGTCTTCGTAGGGGATTACCTTTTTACTTATGTTAACCGCACCTATGAAATCACTTCTGAAGGCCCCGAAGGCATTATAATCGAGCCATATAACGAAGATTTCTGGGCCTTCTTTGACCTGGATGGCCAATACGTCGGTACACTTACAGGTGAGAATCTCGATCTTCCGGGAGATTGTTATTTTCATGCAGAAGAAAATGGATTCGTTGCAGTATATAATTGCTATGACTATGACCGCGACAACGGGGAACAGTCCATTTATAAAGTAGATTTTGATCTGTCCGGCCAGATGACCCGCGCACCGAGGGTCATCCACAGTGAGCAAGACGCTTATATCGATCATGTTCTTTTCGCAGAAAACGGGCACATTCTCTGCAGTTACGGCAACAGGCTCATCAATCTGGACGCTTCTGAAAAAGTCCTGTCCGGGATCGGAATGACAGAAGACCGCACCTGCGCCGGGATCTGGGAGGAAGACGGCAAATACTATGTCCAGCTTCGTGTCCACAGTGACGATTCCCCCGACAGCTACGAACTGTACCAGCTCTTATACGATGCAAACGGAATGGTCTCTCTTTCTTTCGACTTCCGCGCCTCTGACAATCTGGCCGGCATGCACATCTCCCAGGATAACGGCAAGATCTATGCAGCTACGAGAAACTCCATTGGCACGATCGATCTGTCGTCCGGCAAATTCGGCTGTCTGATGGACTGGAATCAGACCGACTACGACAGAAATATCCTCACAAGTGGAAATGTGAAGATCCTTTCGGAAGGGTCCTGTTCCTCTCCGGTGAGCGTGATCGCCGCACAAAAGGACCCGGGTCCTATGGTAGCGCCGAAGGAGACCGAATCAGAAAACAGCAGTATCCAGGCCTCATCCACATCCGGGGATGTAACTACGGACGAAACCACCACAGCCAGTAAAGAAGTGACCCGTCTTTGCATTGCCGAAATCGAATCCATTGATATGGAGAATCCGAATTGCTATCTCATCTACCTCACTCCGGCAGAAAAGAATCCGCACAATGGTCAGAAGCAGATCTGGATCGGCGGTGTCGGCATCTCGTCGAGCCCGATCACCAAATCCATCTCGCAGTATAACGCAGATACCACTCATGCGGCCTGGATCAAACTGTATGACTATGCGGATTTCCGTCTGAATGACTATAAAGACTTTACTTTCTACCAAAATGCCGTAGAACAGGATATGCCTTACGAGATCACCCCTGTTGACAGTTTGAAATTCCGCGAACGAGCGACGGATAATATGGAACACCAGATCAATGCCGGCATCGGTCCGGACATTATCGTCAGTTCCGGAGATTCTCTCACCTTAGGCAACAGCGATTACCTGACAGACTTAAATCCTTATATTCGAAGCATTCACGGCATCGACACGACCAAGTTTTTTACAAATGTCCTGGAGGCATTCGAGGTCAATGGAAGCCTTTATCAGCTCCCTCTGTACTTCCGGAATTACGCTCTCCTCGGGAACATCTGCTATACCGATGGGAAAGATAAGATGAACTACCATGATCTTTCTCTTGCTCAGGCAATGTACTCCGACAATATGATGCTTTTCGCAGAGCAGGATACTGCCAGGATGATGAAATTGTTCCTTGAGGGTGAACTTACCTCATGGGTCGACTATGAGCGCGGTTCCGTTACCATCGACCAAAACTCTCTGATCGACATGCTCGAACTTCTAAAGGTCAGTACCATTTACGGGTATTATTCAGATTCCGAACTCGAACCGGCTATAGAGGATCCAAGCCCATTCCGCAATATATTCCAGCTCGCTGACTGGGTTTCGATCTTCTGCAGTGCGTCGACCAACACGTACGAAGAATATCTACAGTACCAGCTTTTCGGCGGACATATACAGTGGTTTGGGTACCCGGGGTCGAAAGATTGCTCCATGCTCGCAGAGTCCGACCTGACCATCGGGATCACCTCCTACAGCACGCAGAAGGAACTGGCATGGGAAATCATCACGTATCTGCTTTCGGATGACGCACAGCTTAACATCGCCCAGACAATCAAGTATGGTCCGAATGGTTATATGGAAGAAAAGATACCGATCAACATCAATGCGTTCCGCACCTTGAACTCGAAATATAAGAACACCCCCATGTACGGAAATGTCAATAATCCTAACTATCCGGAACTCGAATACTCCGATGACCTTCTTGCGGAATATGAAGCGCTCCTGTCTACTCCGAAGAGAAGATATGCGACAGATGCGACTATCTACGATATCGTAAGGACATATTTCGAGCGCTATATGAGTGGCGAGATGACCGTCACCCAGGCCGCCGCCACGATCGAAGAAAAAATCAAATCTGCTCTCAGTTCCTAAAGTTAGGATCATCACATAAAGAGAAAAACTGACCGTTTGATCTTCAGGCGGTCAGTTTTTTTGTGCCTTTATTTTTCTGTTCTGGTAGAGGTATCCGACGATCAGGATCACGATCGTCAGGGCGATACAGCTGTAGAAGGAAATACCACGTGAGAAAAGAGCGAGATTTGCGGTGCTGGCGATATCTTCGATCTGGCACAGTCCACTGAGAAGGAGAAAATCCGCAACGCCCATTCCTCCGGGGACCGGAAGGCTATAGACACCGACGAGCACCAGGCACGAGACAGCGGTCACCTCCGGAAGGTTTGCCATCGATCCGCCAAAGGCCAGATAGACCAGGACCGTCGTGCTGACCAGTGAAAGACGCTGCAGTAGATTGAGAAGGAAAGCCACCACCATGGCCGGCTTATTCTTGAAGATCAGATCTGCACAGTTCTTATACTGCTCGATGGCGCTTTCGATCTTTTGAATGCGCCCGTCCACATCACGGATCAGGTGCAGCTTTTTTCCAAGGTGTACGAGCTTGACCGCCACCTTTTTGATCCACTGCTCCTTTTTCAGGATCAGAACGAAGACCAGACACAGACCTAAAAGGATGATGAATCCGATCATTACGAGAGTCTGCGCAAGTGTATCAAGACCATAGTAGATAGAAGGTGCAATGGCGAATCCAAGAACGCCGACGATCGCCAGCGCGCCAATATAAAAGAGCATGTTCAGTACCAGGATGACAGCAGACTCGGCCACAGGTATCCCGTCACGGGACATGAAATAGGCACTTGCCGGCTGACCGGCAGAGGCAGATGGCGTGATCGCAGAAAAATAGATATCTGCGGCAGAATAGAGGATCCCGTGGCTTCTGATGGGCTTCTCCCCTTCTTTCTTCGTCAGGGTCTTAACCAGAATATCCAGCGCCAGCCCTTCGAAAAGGATATTGCACACCATGCCCAGAACCGCTGCGACGAGCCACTTCACATCTGCATTTCTCAGCGTCTCCCGAAGAAGCGACGGCGAAAAACTCTCGCTTCGGGAAACGACGGCCCAGATACTGAAGACCATCATCAGCAGGAACAATATCATCCATGGGATCTTCTTTTTCAGCATGTTTAGATCAGGACTCCTCAGGGATCTCGTCCCAAGTTCTCGTATCTTCGGTAAAGCCTTTCTTTGCCTTCGCGCGGACGACCGCCCGGATGATCAGTCCGGAAAGGATGATCAGGAGCATGACGACCCAGCCGAAGAGGATATTCGCCTTGAGGGAGTATCCGTCGTTCTTGCCATAGATACCGCCTCCGCGGACGAGACTTACGATATTCCAGACAAAGAGTCCGGAAAGTACAGCCGGAGAGATGAACTTGATCGACGGAATAAACCATACATTGGGCATGAAGAAGGACTTCGTGTTCTTGTTGATCTGCTCGAGGATCTTCGTCGTCTGGAAGAACCATCCGGCCACGATCACTTCGAGGATACCCGTTAAGATCAGTGTGTAGCTGTTGATGAAATAGTCCACGATATCGAGGACTGCAAGGCCCGCGCCCGTAACATAGATCAGGCTGATCACACCTTCGATGAGGCAGATCGTAAGGGTCGTCTTTTTCTTATTGAGTTTGAACTTGTCCGAAAGCGCTGTCGACACGCCTTCCACGATGGAGAAGAGAGAGTCGATGGCCAACGTGATCAGGCAGAAGTAGAATACGAAAGCGAAGAGCATATTCACGACGCCGGAACCGGAGAGTTTGACGATCGCCTGCGGGTAAATAATGAACGCAGTAGCAATACCGGATGCGGACATATTGTCGAGCATGCCGACACCGGCCATCGTCGTAAACATAACGATACCGGCAAGCACGCTGATGATCATATCGGAAAATGCGATGATCATGGAATCCACCGCAATATTGGCTTTGCTGTCGAGAAAAGATCCGTAAGCGAACATGATGGCCATGGAAGTCGAAAGCGAGTAGAATACCTGACCGATCGCATCGATCCAGAGGTTCGAATCAGTAAGAGCGCTCCACTTCGGGATGAAGAGTTTTGCTACGCCGTCCATTGCGCCCGGCATGGTAAAGCCGCGGACCGCGAGGACCAGAAGACAGATGACTGGAAGAGATACCGTGTATTTTACGACCTTTCCCACTGTCGTCGTACCGTTTCGGATGCAGAAATAGCAAAGCGCCCAGGCAATGACCAGGCAGATCAGGACCGGCCATGCGATCGTCGTAAAACCGGACGTCGTGCCTGTCGTCTTGATGGTATTTGCCCACAGGGAGCTGGCTGCTTCCGTGTCATCCGTCATGTTCATGAACTTGAAGCTCATGAAGAACATCATGATGACCCATGCAAATACTGCCGCATAGTAAATGGAGATGCCGATACCATTGGATACAGCGATCCAGCCGACACTCTCTGCTTTTTTATTCAGTGCTCTCATCGAACCCGGAGCACCCTGTTTCGTCCGTCTCGCCACAGCGATCTCCAGCATCAGAAGCGGAATGCCGATGACCAGCATCGCCAGAAGATATACGAAAAGAAACGCTCCTCCACCATATTTCGAAGCCAGTCCCGGAAAACGCCATGCATTTCCCAGACCTACAGCGGAACCGATCGCCGCCAGAATAAATGTGGATCTCGATGACCACTTATCACGCATGAGAATTCACTCCCCCAAATAAAAAAAGCTCATGGATGCATTCACACCCATGAGCATTATATCAGATTATTTACCCGTCAGTTCGAAGAACCTCCGCCGCCTCCGCCACCGCCGCCGGCCGAAGCTTCACGGTCGCGGATCATGTGCTGAAGCGCAATGACGATCGCCACCACGATCTTCTCCTTATCCGCCTGATAGATATCCATGCAGTACTTATCGTGGATAGAGAACATCTTCTGGCCGATCACCGCGATGATGTTTCCGGTCGAGTCGTAAAGCTCGAAATTGAGGCCGAGGACATTTCCCCGAAGCTGCTAGCCGAGGCCTTCGATGTTCGTGATGTCGCGAACGATGTGGAAGATCTCATTGGAAAGCTCGAACATGAGGCCATCTGCCATGGTGACATAATGCCTTTCATGAAGCGTCAGGATCTTCCTGCTGATATGCGCCACAAACGCGCCGGAAGAATCCGTGATGTCTGTCTTATCGTGAAGCGAGATCATCTTGCTATTCGACTCGTAAAGAACCGTTCCGGTATCGTCGGTGATATCGATATGGTGATGCAGAGTAAACACCTTAGACGATGTATAAAGGGAACTCACCGGCTGACCGAAAGCCGCCACGTTATTTACATTCGGAGCCTCCCCTTCTTTATGGAATCTGTGTACCTTTGAAAATGTGCCCATCGTATGACACTCCTTTTTCATTATGATCGGGCAGATATCTTTTCTACCCAAGAAAGATATTACCCTATTCCCTTATGGGAAAATAGTGTCAGTTCCGCAAATTACTGAGTGATATCCCGTCTTCCCCTTTCAAAGGATCTTTTCCATCAGGAAAGCCCGTATTCCCTTAGCGATTCCGGGGAAATAAAAAGCGAGGCAGGGGTGTTTCTGCCTCGCGAGGTTTGGGATAGTATAGGGGAACTCGGGAAAGTTCTCTAGGCTTGTATGAAGAACTGAATCCTGTATTCCTTTTCATGCGACTTGGGAGAGATGATGCACACAAACTCTCACACAGGACATCCCGAAGTTCAACTCTTGTTGCGGTTTCCGTCTCAGAATTTACGCAGTCCCTTTACGGACTCCGGAAGTTTCGGCTGGTGGAAGATCAACGGGCAAGATACATTTACATAATGCTCTGCCACGCGAACTGCCAGCGCCTTTCCAGCATTCTTTACAGATACCTTGGATTTCTGGTTCTTCACTATAAGACCACCTCCTACCTATAAGTCTACGTAAGTATCATATCGCAATGTCGTCTTTTTTTGATCATCATGGCGAAATTCGTAGTATTCATGGTGAAATTCGTAGGTTTATCTTTTTTTATTGATAATTTTCCTGCATGTAAAGCGTCAGTCTTTTCTCCAAAGTCTCCGTGATCTGTTCCGGGCTGCGGTTCTGTGAATAGTAACTGTCGATCTCATCACTGATAATGTCAAAAATGCCGTAGTCATATGTCGCGACGACATCTGCCGTTTCAATGGTCTTCAGATACTCCTCCACATCTTCCTCAGTGATCTTACTCCTGCTTGACACATATCCCTGCAGCGCATCGTCTTTCACCGTCTCAGGATGAAGAGCCAGATCACAGAGTGTATCGATCATCTGCTTTGTGACCGGGATTGCCCCTGCGACCAGAGTCTGTTTCTGCGCATCTTCAGAAAGCAGCATGGACACCACATCCCAGCACAGATCCTTGTTTTTGGCGCTGCTCGAAATAGCCAGACTACAATCGGGGAAAGCAAGATGCACGGAACCGTGAAGTGACGGATACCCTATATACTTGAATTTTTTGCCGAAAAACTCCGTCTCATCGATCGACGCAGAAATAACGGCCGGACTCATCAGAGTGCTTCCATTGGCAACCTCTTCCTCACTTGCATATCCTTTATCCGAGAGAGGCACAGCCAGAGCAGTTGATACCAGTTCAAGAAATTCCTCATGGGAGATCTTCCGCTTGCCGTCGTATGCGCCCCACAAGTCGGCGAAATTATACCGGATCGCTGTATCAACGATATCCGAAGGAATATCGTAAGAATATGTGCTCCCGTTTTTCTGGCCATATTCATATAAAGAAAAAACAGATGTATCCGGGATAGAGTTCACGGTATCCTCAAGCACGTATCTGCCGTAAAGATCGTATCCTGCGAATATCTGATAGCATGCGCCCTTTTCGTCGATCATGAGATCATGCGCCGTATCTGTCATCTCAAGAATCGAATCGTTCTTCTGGTCCAGATATTTTGCCATATCGATGACCATTCCGTTTCTTCCCATATAGGAGTAATCGAAGCGTGCGCCGTAAAAAATGTCCGGCGTATTTCCCTCATTAAAATACTGAGTCAGAGCAAGTCTTCCTTTGCTTCGTTCCTCCGGTCCATAACCGTCAAACTTCAAGTTGTAGTCTTCCAGGATGACTCGTTTATCTTTGTGTGTGGTATTAAAGGTATATACCGCCCACTTCAGGATCTCGTCATCCAGGACACCATACCCGCCGATCTTGATCGTCTCCACATGGGAGAGGTCGATCGTCAGATCATGATGGAACAGGAATACCTCTTTCGTCTGATCACGATACTGATAGCTGACAGCAAAACGCTCATCGTCAAGAGAGTGATATGCGGGTGGGGAATAGAGTGTTTTTTTCGGCGGGCAGATATCGATATTGTTCCAGTCCGCCAGACATTTCACCTTCATATTTAAAAGATCTACTTTGTATTCTCCGTCAGGGTTGAAAAAGTATTCACCATCCACATCTCGTCCGATGATACCCATATCCTGAGATTTTGACACTTCCGGGCAAATCCCTGTATCGAAATTTACTTCATGATATATGAGTTCGTCCAGGTCTTTTTCTTCTATGATATAGAACTTCCCGTTCTCTTCAAAAAAACCATTTCCGTCGATTTGGCACGGGAAATCAAGATGCAAGGTCTTGACATGACTTCCATCCTTTTTGTACCTGGCGATATCTGAATTCCCGACGATCACAAAACCATCTGAGATCGGCGTAATATAGTATGGGTGAAAATCCGTATCGATGGTCCGGATCTCATCTCCCTTCTTTTTATCCAGAAATACCGCTGTCGGGAGGAGGTCGTCAAGGGAAACGTCGTTGTTCATGATGTCCGTCTTCTTGTACCCGAAAAAGACATATTCATTCTCCAGCACAGCACATGGCGGCTGGTTACCAAGAATTTCCAGTGTGTACTTGCAGTTTCCGTCATCATCTACGGTAAAGATATCTGTATGTTCTTCGAGCAGATCGCCTTCTTTATCAAACATCGAATAGACCACAGAGATACATGTGTCTTTACCATCATTAAGAACACTGAAGATCTCCGATTCATACCCGTTTTTCTGCGGGATCGTAAAACAACTGCTTGCATACGATCCGGAATCAACTCCCGGTACGGCCTTTTTCTTTTTGCATCCATTCGCACTCAATAAAAGTGAGAACAAAAGAATGATGGAAATTGTCGGTTTAAATAATTTGCGCATTTGCTATTTGTCCATCCTTAATCATCCCAAAAGAGATTTCTTGGGGGATATGAATTCTGTATTCAAGCTTCTTACTATTCGAGACACCTCCTGCACGGGTGTAACCGGACAGGAGGCGATCATCAGCAAACTTCAGAGAAGCGATTAGAACGGATCGGGACTCCAATCAAATTTCGCCCAATAACTGTTAGAAAGAGTACAGTTGCTTCTCAAACAATAATAGTTATTAACCATAGCGACACCTCCGCTCATATAATCATAGTTGTAGAAACCAACTCTGCTCGGCTCGCGGAAGCTAGCAATTGCACTTGCCACTGTTCTTCTGTCGCCCAAATACAATCTTGCATTAACATACTTTTTTGGTGGTATGGTGTTATCTGGATAATTGTCGATTTTATAGGCAACAAGTCGAATATAGCATTTTTTTGGACCTCTCAGTTTTTTACTCGTTGCCGATGTAAATGCACTTTTGCCTGCATTGACCCACACTTGACTTCTAGTAATGACACAATTTTGTGCGCAGACCGTCATAGTGCTGCCGAGCAAAACGCCTGCGACTGCAACAATCGACAAAATTTTTCTGATTGTCTTCATAGTAACAATCCTCCTTAATTTTTTAGTGTGTTCATCGTAGCGAAAATGCCAACGACTGACACTTTTATGGCGAAATACATAGTATTTCAGAAAAAGTTTTTATAGTTATAGATTGCCTATGCTGACCGAGATACCTCCTGCACGGGTGCAACCGTGCAGGAGGCAATCATCAGCAAAACTTCAGGGAAGCGATTAGTACGGATCGGGACTCCAATCAAATTTAGCCCAATAATTGTTAGAAAGAGTACAGTCGCTTCTCAAAACAAAATAGTTATTAATCCTAACGAGAGCTCCACTTATAAAATTGTAGTTGTAGCAACCAACGCCGCTCGGCTGGCGGAAGCTGGCAGCTACACTTGCTAATGAGCTTCTGTCGACCGTATACAATCTTGCATTAACATACTTTTTTGGTGGTATGGTGTTATCTGGATATTTGTCGATTTTATAGGCAACAAGTCGAATATAGCATCGACTTTTATTTGTCTTCTTTTTACTCTTTTGCGATGTAAATGCAACACTGCCTGCATTGACCCACACTTCACTTCGAACAGGGTCACAATTTTGCGCACAGACCGTCATTGTACTGCCGAGCAAAATGCCTGCGACTGCGACAATCGACAAAATTTTTCTGATTGTCTTCATAGTAACAATCCTCCTTATAATTTAGTATTCATCAGCAAAACTTCAGAGAAGCGATTAATACGGATCGGAACTCCAATCGAATTTTGCCCAATAATCGTTTGAAAGAGTACAGTTGCTTCTCAACCAATAATACTCACCAATTGCAGCGACACCGTCACTCATATAATTATAGTTATAGCAACTAACTCTGCTCGGCTCGCGGAAGCTAGCACATACACTTGCCATTGTGCTTCTGTTCATCTTATACAATCTTGCATTAACATACTTTTTGGGTGGTATGGTGTTATCCGGATAATTGTCGATTTTATAGGCAACAAGTCGAATATAACATCTTTTTAGACCTGTCTTCTTTTTACTCTTTTGAGATGTAAATGCACTACTGCCTGAGTCAACCCACACTTGACTTCTAATAACTTCACAATTCTTCGCACAGACCGTCATTGTGCTGCCGAGCAAAACGCCTGCGACTGCAACAATTGACAAAATTTTTCTGATTGTCTTCATAGTAACAATCCTCCTTAATTTTTTGTGTGTTCATCGTAGTGAAAATGTCAAGACCTGACACTTTCATGGCGAAATTCACAGTATTCCATGTATTCCCCCAAAAAAACGATCAATACTTATCGGCTCTCCAATCAAACTTTGCCCAATAGCCGTTAGAAAGATCACAGTTGGACTTCAAATAGAAATAGCAATTCACTCCGCCGAGACTCTCTTTTATATAATCATAGTTGTAGTTACCAGCACTGGACTTCCCGTTGAAGCAAGCACACTTACTTGCCATTGTTTTTTTGTCATCCTTATACAATCTTGCATTAATATACTTTTTTGGTGGCAAGTTGTTATCCGGATAATAGTTGACTTTAAAAGAAACAAGTCGCATATAGCACTGTCTTTTAGACTGCTTCTTTATACTCTTTTGGGATGTAAATGCATAGCTGCCTCCATTGACCCAAAGTTGACTCGTAATAATGTCTCCGTCTTTTGCACAGACTGTCATTGTGCTACCGAGCAAAACGCCTGCAACTGCTACAATTGACAAGATTTTTTTGATTGTTTTCATAGTAACAATCCTCCTTATAATTTATTAGCGAGTTCATCGTAGCGAAAATGTCAAAGACAGACTCTTTCATGGTGAAATTCGTAGTATTCATGGTGAAATTCGTAGGTTTTTGTGTATAATAAATGCAACGAACCATGCGGTGGCGTGTTCACGACATACTTGTTGTTCTCCCCATAGAACCCAGTTTCTGCGTATGACGCAGAAGTCGTGACCGCTCACAGCATGGTCCTTGCCGTTGACATATCTTCTCACACTTGCCTATCCTTCTTGCCACTAACGGATCAGCTAGCGTGTTTGATAACAGATGTATCCTTTTCAAGGGGAAACCCAGATCCAGAGCCTTGACGAGGTTGCCGCTTTATTCATAACTAATAACGGCCGAGGTTCTGACGAACACAGAGCCACCTGTGTCCGCGTGATGTAGTAGGGTTGGAAATTGGTCTCAATGACTTGGACCCGGTTCCCCTTTTATTCAGGAAGACCACTGTCCGAGGAACTTCGGACCGGTCGTCTCTGTATGTTTTCTGATAAGAATTCAGGGAATCATTTCAAGAAAAAATCCTCTCTGAAATCCTTAACGAGTACATCGTATCGCATTCTGAGAGGATCTTCGCAGTCATTGCGAAATTAGTAGTAATCAGGGTGAAAATAGTAAGTCGGTCAGACCTTCATCATAATGTGTACGGTAAACACATTATCCACGTCTTCGAAGTCTATTGTATGCTCATATTTGGTCAAAACCTTCTTGACGTTACGCACTCCGTAGCCGTGCATACTCTTGTTGCTTTTCGATGAGACCATCTCGCCCTTATTCATCACGATGCTGTTGGCATGGGTGTTCGAGATCTCGAGAAACAGTGATTCTTTGGCATACTTCATCAGGAAGTCGATCTTTGGTTCCAGGACACCTTCGTTGGCTTCGATCGCATTCTCAAGAAGATTTCCGAGAATGATGTTCATGTCAAAAACAGAGATCTCCAGTTCCTCCGGAATAACGATACGGCTGTTGACCTTGATCCCCTTATCCTTTGCCTTCTGCAGCATAAAGTTGAGCACGCCATCAACTCCGATATTTCCCGTAAAGCTGATCGGCACGATCTCCTGAAGGCTGTCTGCGAACTCATGGATATACTTATCGAGCTGCTCGGTCTTCCCTTCTTCATTCAGGGCCGCCATCTGCGTCAGATGATGCTTGATGTCGTGACGGAACGCTTTCATGGCATCCGAATTCTCCTGCTGCATGAGCAGTTCTTTTTCATAGGCACGGGCCTGTTCCTTCAGCATCAGGTTTTCGTATTCGTTCTGTTTCGTCTTGATCAGATCCTCGAACAGATATCCGATGATCAGGTTGATGATGAGAAAAGATCCGGCGACGACCGACAGGCTGAGCTGGGAGAGCGAGTGGTCCATGATGACGATCAGCGAAGCCGCGATACAGATCACGAGCGTGATGATGTACTGCCACCAGTGCGCGTCGCTCAATTCCTCATCTTTATTCTTGATCAGGACACGTCGGGCGATGAGCTGAACGACCAGAAGGAAGAACAGCGACAGCATACTCGCGGACTCCGAATAGTTCTCATAGTCGAGCGTTGAGCTTAAGAGGACATATGCGCCGATGTCGAGCACGCAGCTGATCGCAAGAACATAAAGGACGAACTGGATCTTCTTTTTGATCTTGCCGACATAAGGAAACGCGATGATGAAAAGTCCTAAGAGCGTACTCAGGAGATTGAGCCAGGTGATGTTGAAGAAATTGTATTCCACCGATGTAATGCATACAGAGACAATGTATGCGATAAAACGCTTGTACTGTTTGTCCGGGCGTTCGAGAAAGAGGTCGGCGAAACGGCTCGTGACGAGCACGCGGAGGATCTCCGTAAATACGATAAACAGGATCTTATAAAGGCCGCTCATGTCACTTGACCTCCCCGATACTATAGCTATACATCAGTTTTTTGAACTCGTTTCTCTGAGACTGCGCGATCGGAAGGCGGGTACCGTCTTCGATCGAGACACTGTCATATTTCCAGGAAGTGATATGCTTCATGTTGATGATATATGATTTAGAGATGCACGCGAACTGGAAAGGCAGCTTGTCGGAAATGTCCTTTAGTTTTCCGTAATAACTGATCACTTCGCCATCGCACTTGTGGATCAGCACGAGCTTATTCCTGCTTGAAAAGTACAGCACGTCGCCATACGGCACGCTGTATTCTGTACGGTTATATGTATAGCGGAATTCCTTGTTCTGGATCTCTTCAAGTTTTAAGATCTTGCTGATCGTCGCATAGACCAGGTCTTCCTGGAACGGCTTAACGAGAAAGTCGTAGGGATGGATCTGGAAAAGCTCCATCGCGTAGTTTGTCTTATGGGAAATAAACACGATATTCATCGCCTCATCTCCCAGATCTTCTCTAATGAATTTTCCGACGGAAACACCGTTTTCTGTCGGAAGCTCGATATCGAGGAATAATATCTCCGGCCGGAACTTCGGCATGTCATTCCGAAGTGATTCAGACGAATTCCATACCTGGATCTCGCAACTCTCGCCGCGCTTTTTAAAGAAACTGTCGATCATATTCTCCAGATCCGTACACATCTTCTTCTCATCATCACAAATACCGATCTTATACATGCTCCGCTTTCTCTCCTATAAGCAGTTTTTGCTGGATGTATCCGATAGTGACCAGAAGGCCCGTGAGAACTACCGATACCAGCAGGATGATATTCCAGTAAGGCTGGTCAATAAACCATAAAATGAAGAAGACCAGCGTCTCGATAAGCCAGACTGCCTTGGCGCGGTTTCCGAATACGCGCTTCTCGTCCTCATCGAGCGGCCGGTTGAGATTTCCGACCGGTGCCAGGAAAACGATCGCAAGTGAACCCAGAAGAAAAGCACCCATGGAGATGATCCTCGGGACAGTAAGGTACTTGATGATCAGAATCAGTCCGATCAGAACCAGTACCGATAAAACGGCACAGAGGTATTTCCCTTTCAGGTGGAAGCCTCCCGCATATTGACGCAGGGGAAACAGGGCCAGAAGCAGCAGAAGTGTCCTCGGAAGCTCATGGAGAATAAGTCCCGCCACCACAGCCACAGCAAGACCGATCAGAAGTGTGATCAGGCGTTCGATACCGAACTGCACGATCTCTCTTTCCGACTCGGAAGCCCCTTCATCCAGCAATCTGTCTGCTATTTTCATGACAACCATCCTTCCTTTTTTACAGGAAATTGTGACACAAATAACGGCCGGCTGCTTCATCTTGGTGAAAATAGTGATGAACATGGTGAAAATAATAATTCTGTCAGGTTATGTCGGATCTGGCCGTGCAGGTCTTATTATATCATTTATTCTACTGATCAGGCGGTCACGATTGAAAGCAATTCGTCTATGCTGTCAATGATATAATCCGCTCCCGCTTTTTCCAGGTCTTCTCTCTTGCCGTTACCATATGTCACGCCGCAGGTAAAAGCTCCCGCGCTTTTTCCCATCCCGATATCGACCGGCATGTCTCCGACGACCAGTGCTTCTTCTGCCCGAAAAGACATGTCCTCCAGAGTTTTCAGAACGGCATCGGGATAGGGTTTTAACCGTTTCGTATCTTCGCCGGCCAGAATATAGGAAAAAGCATCGTTAAGTCCCCAGTCGGAAAGGAACTCATAAAGGGACTTTTTGTTTCTCGCCGTGGCGATCGTCCGCATGACTCCCATATCTTTCAACTCGGAAAGGACCTGATCCACTCCCGGGAAACGTTCCGGCGGCATCTCTGTTTTCAGTTCATCGAATCTGGCCCGGTAACTTACTACAAGTTTCTCCAAAAGCTCGTCGGAGGCATCGGGATAGAACTTCTGAAAGCCCGCACGGGCGGTAAGTCCGATCGTCGAAGCGCAGGTCTCCTCGTCCAGGACCGGAAGGCCATAAGCTCTCATCGTGTCCTGCTTGGCGATCACGATCGCTTTTCGCGTATCCGCCAGTGTGCCGTCAAAATCAAATATCACTACTTTAAATCGCATTTTCTCCTCTGGCCTGGCCAGATCCCTTTCTCATTTTTCAGAGTGTAAAGAAGTACTGCATTACTGCATTCGGATCTGCTTTCTTTCCCTCGATGATCTCGGACTTGATAAGAGTCTCGTCCGGACTTCCGTCCCAGAAATAGTCGTAATCCGAGGCCTTTTCGCTATTCACGTACACATCCTTCGGAATGCTCAGTTTCCCTTCTCTGTTTACGGTAATATCCGAAACGACGACACAGTCATAGACATCCCGCGTTCTTCCGTCATCCGATTCCAGCGTGACTTTAAGGAGCATATATACCCCGTTTCCTTTTTCCGTCGTGAAAAGATATTCCTCCAGGATCTGCGGGTCCGATACCATATTCCAGGTGACCTGGAAATCCTCGATGAGCTCGTCACAATGCACTTCTTTCCGCTCATAATCAAGGGCGAGATCGTGGATCTTCTGAAGCGTCTTACTGTCTTTTTTCAGCTGGGTATCCGTTACACGGTAGGACGGCACATCCCGGTTCTTTTCGATCTGAGATGCCTTCTCCTCGGCCTTTCTCTTCTCTCTTCTGTCATCGCTGAAACGGATCAGGAGGATCATCCCGGCGATAAGGATCAGGAAGAATATGCCGTACTTAAGCAGATCCCTTCGGGTCTTCTTTCTGACATCCTTAGCGAGCTGCTTTCTTCTTTCTTCGTCTTCCTTCTCTTTCCGGATCGTCTCTTCTTCCTTCTTCTGGTAGAACTCCTCCATCTTCGATTTGCTGCTCGTAAGGGACTGGAGGATGTACTTTTCCGCGTTAGCGAGTTTTTCGTATTCGATGTCGTTACTGTCTTTTTCTATGTCAAAAGAAGCGCCGCAGAAATCGCACACCAGTTTTTCTCCTTCCAGGCGGAGAGGCGCGTTACAGTTTTTACAATTCATGACTTTCAGTTTCATACCTCTTCCTCCTTTCCGGGGATCTGAAGTTTCACGACTTCTCTTTTCCCTTTCTGTTCCAGAACATACTCGCGGTAGATCTGCTCTTCTTCATAGTAGGGCATCGGATCGATGCCGGTTTCAATAAAGAATTTATCCATATCGAACTCGACCTGTCCGTAATCATTCATACCAAAGCCGGAAAAACAGAATCCGTCATAAAGCTCAAACTGTTCCCCGCCGTCTTCGTATTCGAAGGTCATCTTATAGGTCAGGAAGATCTGATCCGCCTTCCCGTAAAGCTTAAACAGATAGACATTCAGGATCTCCGGATCGCATGTGAGGTGCGCCGTTCCGTTTTTCAGGTTTACATAATCATCTGTGACCTCCAGATCGTGGAAGAACAGATAATTTCTCGCGCGGCCGAGCGCGATCGTATTATCGATGAAAGCCTCATCTTTTAAAACCGCTTCGGAATACTTCTCATACTGCGCATTCTTCTCGGAAAGCGCCTTTTCCTTCTCTTTATCCGAAGAATCCGAGAAAAGAAGAATGAACACGATCAGTACGATAATGCCGAGAATGAAAATAGCGCTCATGACACCGACACCGAAGAAGGAGACCTTAAATGCATTCTTCGTTTCTTTTACATTTTCTCTTTTCTGCTCATTTCTCGCCACGGTCTCTTTGAGCTGGTAATTCGTGGCCAGAAGCTCGACATCACGGGCCAGGAGCATCTTCGTTCTCTCGGCCTCTGTAACGAGTTCCGTATACTTAACGTCATTTTCATCGTAATCGACGACGAATGCCGCACCACAGCTTTCGCAGAAGAACGCATCCCTTTCCTGCTTGAGGAAACCATTGCACTGCGGGCAATTCAGATTCGTAAGTTTCATGATCCCACCTCCCGCTTATGCTTTCTTCATGTAGCTGCGGACACTGTCCGGAACTTCCATCTCTTGTGCCTTCAGATCGTCCCGCTTTTCGAAAACATCCTGGAGAAGTTTCTCCTTATTGAGATATCCATATTCCTTTTTCTCCTCGCCTCTCATCCCTCCCGGAGAATAAGAGGAGAGCACTTCGTCTTTGTCGAGCACAGTCAGATTCGAAAAAAGGACCGGGACAAACGTGGTCACGCTCTCCTTCGTCTCTTCGATCTGATACTCAAGCGAATAAACGATGCACAGACCTGCTCTATCCCCAAAATCCAGATAGTAGAAAGAATCGATCCCTGTATCACCGGTCTTTTTCCCGGTTTTTCCATCTTCAAAAGTCACCTCATCGGGGATCTCGTATTTCACATAGTATAGTCCGGAATCTACCACATTTTTCAGAAACTCCGGATCTTTCGAGATCGTCTTCGGACTGGCGGTCTCCGTCGGAACCGCGGTCGTCGACTCTATTTTCCCGGAATCGGAAAGTTTCTTGCCGGCTCCGCTCTTTGCAAAGCTCTTGATCCCGTAGGAAATAAGCAAGCCGGTAAGGATAAACGCGACAAACGCTACGGCATAAAAGATGATCGTATTTTTGCCTGATCGAAGGAGTTTTCCCCATTCCCGATGCTTCTGATTCGTCCGCTCACGCTCTGCGATCTGCGCTTTCGTCGCATTGATCGCCTGCTGGCGCTCCATATTCGCCCGGGCGCGCTCTTCCGCCGTCGCCCCCTCTGCAAGAGCCACATCTTCTTTTCCGAAATCGATCGCGAACTCCGTGCCGCATGTCGGACAGAAATACCGGCCATTATTCACGGCCAATGGTGTTCCGCAATTCGGGCATACTCTGTTTTCTTCCGCCATAACCGAACCCCCTTTCATACCCTGTCATTTTTCCATGATTATTGTATCACAGGGGCAGGATAAGATAACTTGTGAGAAAGATTCTTTTCCCCCTGGTTAACTCGCCACTTCGGAAAAAATAGGATAAAATCCCTTTTTTGCGCAAAAAAGATTTCTCAAATCGGAAGATTGTTATTCTTTCGCGAAAAATATTCGCATGTCAAAAAATGGTGACATGCTATAATGAAGTTGGCAAACTTTTAAACTGATGGAAGGCGGTTTGTTTACCACGGGGTTATGAACAAAGAATATTTCACGAGTCACTACTCGGCGTTTTTGAACTGCCGGGTTAAGTCTGTATATGAGTTACTTCTGTTTTCTGACATTTTAGCAGATCCTCGTCTGCTGTCTTTGCTGTCTCAGAATTCCAATGCATATTGCAGCACGATCAATTTCAAGGGGATTGAGATCCCTGTCTTTAGTTCATTACATCCATGTGCCGAAAAGAACATACTTGATCGGCTGAATATTCCATATGTGAATAGAATTATTAATAGTATCGATGATGTCAAAAATCTGGTGTGCGAAGATATACCTGTCCTGATCTCGTATGATGCCGACTCTTTGTCACGGGGCGTAAAGTCACATAATTTCGGATTGATCTCTGCTACTGTCCTATGGAAATATGACAAGCCTTTCTTTACCTCTACCCGAAAAACAGAAGATGGGTTCGAGGAGTATAAAGAGGATGCCGTAGCTTTGGCTATGACGGTCGAAACTCAGCCGGTCGCCGCAAACAGGGAGATTATTTATTTATCTTCAGATATTCCATTTTCCAAAGAACTGTCTATGGATCTTTTACTTGAGAAGATATCTGAAAACCTGCTTTCTGCCAAAGAGAATGCCAGACAGAAAGCATCCCGTAAGATCCCGAAATTCCAGTGTGTAGAGGGCGCGTCCGCATTTGAGGATATGCGGGCTAGTATTCGGAAGCTGAATCAGACGATCAACCTCCAGCATTCGGAGGATATCGCGCACAGGATGTTTATCCTTGCCAATACGATCATTCTGAAGATCATCGAAAAAAACGGTTTCGGTTTTGATTCTTTTCAGCATTGCTTCTGGGACGGATATGAGGAATATCTCCGTCTGACGGGGCAGACTCTTCCGAACGACCTTGGCGAGCTGGCGCAAAAGATAGGTGGGCGTTGGAAAGAAATGAACGAACTCCTTGTCCATCTTAAGAGTTATTCTGCAAACGCGGAGACAATAAACGAGTTCTTCGAACACTTCGATCAGATGTTTGCAGATATTGAGAATATGGAGCACACATTATTCAGCGAAATAGTGGTGTAGCCATTATGGATCAGACATAAAAGGGGGGGACCCTGGATTATATGATTGAGTATTCAAGAAAGGAGGACTTACCATGGATAACGAAAAGAAGAACAATGTAGAAGTTGAAGAATTGGATCTTTCCGCAATCGAAGAGATGGAAGAAGTTATCTCTGCTGGTCAGGGTGGTTCTTTGCTCCTTTGCTGCTGGAAATAAGCAGATAATTAATTACAAATCTCTATAAATCTTCCGAGCCATACACGAACTGCATGGTTTGGGATAAAAAGGCCCCCCCTTTTTATGCCCAATTTAAGATATTATATCATAATACACGGAAGGAAAGTGCTTATGTCAGTCAAGGCAAGCCGTATTCTAAAAACCTATCATTCCGGAACGCAGGACGTTGTGGCGCTCGATAGTGTAAGTTTTAAAATCAGAAGCGGGTCTTTTACTGTAGTTCTCGGGCCCAGCGGCTCGGGCAAAAGCACTTTGTTTAACATAATCGCTGGCATTGATTCCTTTGACAGCGGTTCCATCGATGTTGATGGCCATAAGCTCGAGAAACTGAAAGCACGGCAGCTGGATGCATATCGCAAGAATACTGTCGGAATGGTATTTCAGGGCTATAACCTTTTAAACGATCTTACCGTGTATGAGAACGTAAAACTGGTAGCCGATATGTCTTCGGATTCTTTTCCTGTTGAAGAAGTCCTCGAGAGACTGTCTATTTCTGATCTGAAGGACCGGTTTCCGTACGAATTAAGCGGAGGACAGCAGCAGCGCGTAGCCATCGCCCGAGCGGTGGTAAAAAAACCGGGCGTGCTTTTATGCGACGAGCCGACAGCAGCTCTCGACAGTAAAAATTCCATCCAAGTGCTGACTCTGCTCAAAAACATCAACAGGGACTTTTCTACGACAATTCTCCTGATCACACACAACGAGAAGATCTCGCGGATCGCGGATACTGTCATGCATCTTTGCGACGGCCGTATCGTGGATTTCTCCCGCAACTCTTCGATCATCGAACCCGACAAAATCGATTGGGCGGTGTAATACGATGGGTCTTCTGCTGAAAAGAGTCAAAAGAGGACTATATACATACCGGCGTTCCTCACTCTTCTGTGCGCTGACTATATTCGCCAGCATATGTGCGTTTGTAGCGTTCACGCAGAGTGGTTCCGATATTGCGAAAAGCTATGAGAGACTCTGTGAAGATTGTTTGACCTCAGACTTTACTTTATCCGGCTCATTTGACGAAGAGAATATCCGACGCATTACCTCACTTACCGAGGTCGATACCGTGTCGGCAAGACTGACTGTTCCGGCTCAGGTCGACTTTAAAGGGAATTCTTTTCTGACTTCTCTTCATATCCATGCTCAGGAACCCACTCTGGATACATATAAGATCGTGCAGGGGAAAAATGCCGACGATAACGGTGTCCTTCTTTCTTACGGATTCGCCGGGTACAACGATATCAAGCCCGGTGACACGATCGAGATCACCTCTGCCGGATCTTCTGCAAAAAAAACAACTGTAAACGGGCTTTACATATCTGCTTCCGAAGCATATGCCGCCAGCGTTAATGAACTCAACGGAATGAGTGGAAGCATTATTCTTTTCGAAGAGACAGATCACTATAGTTCTATTTCTTTGAAATCGTCAGGAAGCACATCCCCAGATGAACTGACCAGACGGCTCGAAGAGATATGCCCGAAAGAGACTGTCATTCAGCAAACACGGGAAAACGACAGTTTTGTCGCGGTAAACAATACAACTGGCGACTATACTCTGATCGGGTCCTTTATCGGCATAATCATTCTTCTGATAGGTGTGACACTGGCTGCTTTTTTTGTCGCTCGGCTGATCACTTCACAGAGCCGGAGCATCGCCATTTTAAAAAGCCTTTCCTACCCTGATCGCAGGATCATCGGGTATTACGTTCTTCTGATCGTATGCTTTTCCGCCATCTCGGCACTTCTCGGGACTGTCTCGGGTTTTTGTCTGTCCCGTTTCATATCGGGCCGTGTCTGTGGAGATCTGATGTTTCCCGCCGCTCATAGTATGTATGTTCCTGCCTTATTATCCGGGCCTGTCGTGGTGATCCTGGTTTTGATCGTGGCATTCTTCGTATCTCTGAAGATCATCAGACAACCCGTATCAAAGATATTCAATCTGACTTCAGTAAAGCGAAGCCGCCACCTTCTGATTGAACGCATCGGATTTCTATGGAAGCGATTGTCTTCCCAGACACAGAATTCCATTCGAACACTTCTCCGCCACAAGATCCGCGGTCTCGCATCTGTGATCGGTATCGCCCTTGGATTGACGCTTTGCACCACTGTGCTCGCGGTCAATTATTTCAATTCGGATTACTCGAGAAAAATGATGAATAAAACATATGACTTTTCGCTGAAGGTATCCGCAGATTCCAAAGAAGCGCTTTCCGAACTTCTTGCTCAGGCAGAAAAAGACGCTTTGGTAAGCGGATACAATTTAGTGTATGAGATCCCCTGTACTCTTTCCTTCAATGGAGGATCATTCTCCGGCAACTGCATGATCGTTCCCGAGGATCTTTCCGTTTATAAGATCTATTCCGAAACCGGAGAACTGCTTCAGATCCCTCAGGATGGATTCGCCATTAACCGATCCATCGCTGACTATCTCGGAGCTTCTGCCAATTCAGAAGTAGAACTGAAAACAGACGATGATCAGACTGAAAAAGTGACGTTGCGAAGCATCTGCAGTCAGCATTTCGGCGAGGGCATATTCATCAGTCAAAAGGCATATATCGCTCTTTTCGGCTCTCTCCCTCAGACAGCGGAAATACTGATCCGTACCGATGAACCGGAAATGCTTGCCTCTCATCTTGAGAAGATCTCCGGCGTACGCTGCACAGATGTTAAGAAAGAATTCGATCTTCTTCAGGAAAACAACAGGACGTCCGCCCTGACATTTTTGGCGATCGCGGCCGTAGGAACCATTTTCTCTCTGATCCTCTTCCTCTCTCTGACCAGCACATCGATCACCGAAAGAGAGCGGGAAATCATCATCAAAAGATCTCTTGGCATCAGCCGTGCTTCTGTGATCTCCACATTCGTAACGGAATGGGTCATTTTCGCAGTGCTGGGCCTTATTATCTGCCTTCCTCTATCGAAAACACTTATCCGTACATTGATCGATCTTACGGTGCGTGATCACACGCTTCTGGTACCGCACTTCGTTCCAGGCAGCTGCGTGGCATTCGCTTCTCTCGCACTGTTACTTTCTATCGTCATATCATTACTTCTGCTTCAAATACGACTATCAAAGCTACACATCACCGATCTGGGGAGCCAGGAATAAATGTACACTTGAAAGGAGCACTTGCCCATGAATTACCATCTCATCCAAACAGATTCCAGAGTTATCAGTTTTCATCCCGAAACATATGCGATACATGTATTCAAGGATATGGATGCTGCGAATACTTTTATTGCAGAAGCTCATGACGACAGGAAAACCGTTCATCCGACGACTCCCGGCGACAGCGAACTGGATATTCAAGCCGCAAATATATGTATGTGTGAAACATGTAATCTGGCATGCACTTACTGCTTCTTCCATTCCGGAACATTTGACAGGACAGGTGGACGAATGCTCAGTCTGGAAACCTTGATAGACACCTACCATAAGCTGAAGGCTCATTCAAAGTCCGGCCTGAAATCTCTCGGTTTTTATGGTGGAGAGCCTCTAATGAATTTTGAAGTGATCCGCGATTTTGTCGAGTACGTGGAAAAGGAATCCGATCACAAGATTTCTTTCGGCGTGATCACCAACGGAACTCTGATCACAAATGAGATGGTCGATTTCTTCAACAAACACAAATTCTATGTCTCCATAAGCCTGGATGGAACGAAAAAGTATAATGACAAGTGCCGAATCGCTAAGAATGGGAAAAGCTCGTTTGACATGGTAATGGAGACACTGAAGCTTCTGAAGGATAAACAGTTCCTTCTGTCGTCCCAATCAACACTGGCGAATGATTTCTTCCGAGACTATAAGAAAGGGACTGTTGAGGAATATTTCAGCACATATTACAATGCCGGATTTGACAACATCATTCCTGTGACTGCAGATCTGAAAGACGGATACACAGATCAGGAATACGAGAACATGAAAGCATTTTTCGAAGATGTTGTCGATTATTCGATCGACTGCCTGCTGGACGAAAACAGGAAATACCAGCCTCCGGTCTTTATTGCAAAAATGATCAGCAATCTTGCCTCCAAACGATATGAAGGCGAATGTCAGGCAGGAAGAAAATTCGTATTCGTAACTGTTACAGGTGATATATATCCCTGTCAGATGCATTATATGTGTGATGTCGAAAAGATGAGTTGCGGTAATGAGATCCGCAAGAAAGAAACGATGACTTCCCGATATGATATCGAGGAGTGCCGGGACTGTTACTGCAAGAACATTTGCGCTATGTGGTGTCCCGGCGGATCATTGGTCCTGAATTTCTCTGAAAAGAGTGTCATTCCGGCAAGATGCCTCGAACAGAAAGCGATCCTCGACCGGATCATCATCCGGCTTGCTGATGTAAGAAAGGATCCGGAGATGTGGAAAAAGTTCACCGCCAATCTGGTTGATTTCTCGCTCCACTATTCGGTAGCCAATTATCTGGGAGAATGCTGAGATGAGCAGAACGGAACTGGAGACATTTCAGCTGACCGGAGATTGTACCCTGTTTTCCGATAAAGGTGTTTTCCGAAAAAAAACGGATCACTATATCGGCAGCCGCGCGCGGGATCTTTGCTACAAGATCCCTTCCGGTCTATATGAAATACTTACGCTGGTCATAGATCCTCTGAAAAAGTCCGGCGCCATTTCCGCGTACCAGAACATCTCTGATTCCGTATCCTATGAGCAATACCTGAAGATCATTGAAAAACTCGACGAACTGGGATTTAATTCCAATGCAAAGAAAGACAGTCTATCTGGAGACCGATTTGACGAGACGGAATTAACGATGATCCGTCTGTTTTCCGTAAAAGGACAACACTTGAATTTTCAGCCAGTTGTATCATATAGTCTCGTCGCCGGCATATATGCAGTGCTTCTGTCTGCACTTGCATTTTTGAGCATTTTATACACGACCCGCTCTGGGATAAAAGTGATCGACAATGCGGAACTTGTTCTTCTCCCCTATCTGGTCGCATACCTGATCAGTTATCTGTCGCATGAATCCGCTCACATATTCGTCGCCCGCCTGCTTAAAATTCCCATAAAAAGCCTGACCTGCGCTTTCTATTTTGACGTGATCCCGGTAGTTTTCCTCAAGTACGATCAGATACGGTTCTTTTCCAGAGGAAAGAGGGTACGCGTTTCACTGGCCGGAGTCTCTGCCAACCTCGTATTGTTATGCGCCGGCATTCTCTGCTGCTCTTTTGATAGACTTCAATCCTTCGGAGCTGCAATGATCTACGTGAATTTCATGATGATCATCTCCTGCCTTCTGCCTTTGAAACTGGGTGATGGTTACTTCGCTTTATGTGATCTTTTCGGAATAGACAATCTTAGGAAGACCATGTTTTCTTTTCTTCTTGAAAAGAACCGCAGAAAACATTTCTCTGCGCTCCATGTCATCTACATTTTCGCCTTCTTACTCTTTAACATCGCCGGCATCTCACTGTTCCTGTTCTCCGCATATAAACTCTGGTGCCGTTCGACCCTGCCACTAAGGATCCTCCTGCTTTTATATCTGTTTTTCTCTGTACTTGTTTGCGGAACTGTATTTATGATTCGCGTCTCAAAGAAAAGGAAAGAATCTTGAGATAAGTATTCGCGCTGAAGTTTTTTCTCGCATGGAAAAGCTCACATTTTCCCTTTGTAGAATTCCCTTGCAGCATCCCTATATAGATATGTCGTGCGCCTGTAGTCAGATCTGGCTTCCACAAAATCAGCAAAATTCCTCAAACCGGCAATACAAAGTTCATAGCCTTTGCTCTCACTTTCCTCTTTTCGCCTAAGATACTCTTTACGGTCTATACCAAATACCGACATCGGCAATACATATATGCTTTCGTTCCGGATACGATACTTGGCTTTGAAGAACGTATAATGCGCGAGGAAATCTGCCGTAGAGATCTTATAAATGGTAATGTCCTTTCCTTGAAGATCAAACTCATCGTTGATCACATTATAGATATAACTCAGACGATCCTGCTCTATCTCTCCATCCGAGACAAGTGCACCATTAAGATAAAACCTATCCAAGATATTGTCATCGCTTACCGCTTCGAAATGCACCTTCTTATACGCCTGAGGCACGTTGAGATAGTATTTCTTCTTGTAGATATAAGACGGTATCTTGAGTCTTCCGGGGATGGGGATCTTATGGTCCGCAACAGCAAAGATGAATAATATAACTCCAACATACAAAGCAATTATCGCCAAAGGCGATACCACTTTTACCACCAAATCAGAAACTCCACGTAAGGTCAGGAATGCACGTAGAAGAATACCGGCTATCACCGGAAACACCATCAAAAAAGCCAGAATGAACAGGACAATGACAGCGTATATGATCTCATAACGCTTCCCTTCCTTCATCTTAGAAGGAGAGAAATCAAATATCTCAAAAAACTCTCTTTTCTCCCTGGGTTCTTTCATATACAAAAAGCGGATCGATATTCCACTGCTCAATTTGATTCTTTCTCTCAACGTATCCTGGTAACAACACAGCTTTTTTCGTCATTAAAGCCAAGTTTATTATTCTTTGGGAATACCCGCATTCCGAGTACATTATAGCATGTAAGAAAAAACCCCGGAGACCAATCTCCGGGGTTATGTTCGTACAATTCCAGAAAGTATACTCTTACGAATATTCCATAACAACGCCAACTATTACTGTTTCGCCACCCAATTTGATGGTCACTTTATCTCCGGCTTTTGCAGACACATTCTCTTCTAACTCAAAGATTTCCAGGCTCGTATCGCCAGGCATCATCATGTCAACATCAGGAGTAGCTAAACTTCCTTTGTATGTTTTGTTGTTGATGGTAATCTCCAGTTTATCTGACGGGAATATAGGAGTATACTTTCCGCCATCCTCTTCTGAGAGATCATAAGCATAGACTCCGACTGTTGTTCCGGAAACGGATTTTGTTGCATTATTCTCTACAGTCCACTTATCCATTACAGACACAACTTTCTTCGCATTCTCCTCGCTGTAATTATCGTAATCGGTTATGAATTCGGCCTTTTCAAAATAGTATTCCTTGACGTCTGTCATTAAGAGCTCCACTAACTGTGAATCAGTGCAGTTCGAAATGTATACTGCGATGTTTTTGATTCCTAACCCTTTGATCATTTCAATATATTCTACTGTCTGCGGTCCGATTCCGCTACTTACATCTATCACCAGGACCGCTCCGTCAGGCACAATTCCCTGAGACGCGATGCTCTTGCAGACATCACGGTATTCCGGCAGATTGTAGATATTGTAATTTCTTGATTCTGATTTAATGGATACGCTCTGAGCGTTATAAGTTACACTGCCGCTCTTACATTCTTTTGCATTACTCAATTTCTCTCCATAAGCGGATGCAATGGATGATGTTACTTCAGACATACCCTGACCCACTTGTCCCAAAATGATTACATTAAATCCTCCGGAAGATTTGCTCTTGCTGCCGCATCCTGCAAAAAGCATTGTTGTCGCCAGAAGACAGCTTAACAGCAAACTGATAAATGATTCCTTCTTCATGTGATTTTCCTCCTTTATTCCTTAAGCCCATTATAACAACAGAGTTGTGTTTTCAAAAATGTTTTACACGCTGTTTTCTTCAGGCGTATTCGTACCCTGATGGCGAAATAGTCTATGGAGCAACCCACTATTAAAGAATAGAAAAGACCCGGCTCGCTAGATCCGCGCCGGGTCTTTCTTAGAATCTATTCAGTAGCGATCTTACTTCTGCTCAGCAATGGCAGCCTGTGCAGCAGCGAGTCTTGCGATCGGTACACGGAACGGCGAGCAGGATACATAATCCAGGCCGATCTTGTGGCAGAACTCAACTGACGTCGGGTCACCACCGTGCTCACCGCAGATACCGATGTGCAGGTTCGGGTTGACCGGCTTACCGAGTTCGATCGCCATCTTCATGAGCTTACCTACGCCGTTCTGGTCGAGACGTGCAAACGGGTCAGATTCGAAGATCTTGGACTCGTAGTAAGCCTCGAGGAACTTGCCGGCATCGTCACGGGAGAAGCCGAATGTCATCTGTGTCAGGTCGTTGGTACCGAAGCAGAAGAATGCAGCTTCTTTTGCGATCTCGTCAGCTGTCAGAGCAGCACGCGGGATCTCGATCATGGTACCAACTTCGTACTTGAGGTCAGAACCGGCAGCAGCGATCTCGGCATCAGCTGTCTCAACAACAACTGCCTTAACGACCTTGAGCTCCTTGATGTCGCCGATGAGCGGGATCATGATCTCCGGCTCGATGTTCCAATCCGGATGAGCCTTCTTCACGTTCAGAGCTGCACGGATGACAGCCTTTGTCTGCATCTTCGCGATCTCAGGATAGGTAACTGCCAGACGGCATCCACGGTGACCCATCATCGGGTTGAACTCGTGGAGGGAGTCGATCATAGCCTTAATAGCCTCAACTGTCTTGCCCTTCTTATCAGCGAGCTTCTTGATATCAGCTTCTTCTGTAGGTACGAACTCGTGAAGCGGCGGATCCAGGAAACGGATGGTTACCGGATAGCCTTCGAGTGCCTCATAGAGAGCTTCGAAGTCAGACTGCTGCATCGGCAGGATCTTCTCAAGAGCTTCTTCTCTCTCTTCTACTGTCTCGGAGCAGATCATCTCACGGAAAGCATCGATTCTTCCGTCACCGAAGAACATGTGCTCAGTACGGCAGAGACCGATACCCTCAGCGCCGAGCTCACGAGCCTTCTTCGCATCCTTAGGTGTATCAGCGTTTGTTCTAACCTTGAGTCTTCTGTACTTATCCGCCCAAGCCATGATGCGGCCGAACTCACCTGCGATAGTAGCATCTACTGTCGGGATGATGCCGTCATAGATCTTACCTGTGGAACCATCGATGGAGATCTCATCACCCTCGTGGTATTCCTTACCTGCGAGTGTGAACTTCTTGTTTGCTTCATCCATGTTGATATCGGAGCAGCCGGATACGCAGCATGTACCCATACCACGAGCAACAACGGCAGCGTGGGATGTCATACCACCACGAACGGTGAGGATACCCTGGGAAGCCTTCATGCCTTCGATGTCCTCCGGAGAGGTCTCGAGACGTACGAGAACGACTTTCTTTCCTTCTGCCTTCCAAGCCTTCGCGTCTTCAGCTGTGAAAACGATCTGGCCGCATGCAGCACCCGGGGAAGCACCCAGAGCCTGAGCGATCGGAGTTGCGTCCTTCAGTGCTTTTGCATCGAACTGCGGGTGAAGGAGTGTATCGAGGTTACGCGGATCGATCATCGCAACAGCCTCTGCTTCTGTTCTCATGCCCTCATCAACGAGGTCACATGCGATCTTCAGAGCAGCCTGAGCGGTTCTCTTACCGTTTCTGGTCTGGAGCATGTAGAGCTTACCGTGCTCAACTGTGAACTCCATATCCTGCATGTCGCGGTAGTGCTTTTCGAGAATGGAGCATACATCAGTGAACTGCTTGAATGCCTCCGGGAACTTCTCCTGCATCTCAGCGATCTTCATCGGAGTACGAACGCCTGCAACAACGTCCTCGCCCTGTGCGTTTGTCAGGAACTCACCGAAGAGGCCCTTGTTACCTGTTGCCGGGTCACGTGTGAAAGCAACACCGGTACCGCAATCGTCACCCATGTTACCGAAAGCCATGGACTGTACGTTAACAGCTGTACCCCAGGAATACGGGATATCGTTGTCACGACGGTAAACGTTGGCACGCGGGTTGTCCCAGGAACGGAATACGGCTTTGATCGCACCCATGAGCTGTTCCTTCGGATCTGTCGGGAAGTCAGAACCGATCTTTGCCTTGTACTCGGCCTTGAACTGGTTCGCCAGTTCCTTGAGGTCGTCAGCGGAGAGTTCAACGTCCTGCTTAACGCCTTTTTCTGCCTTCATCTTGTCGATGAGTTCTTCGAAGTACTTCTTACCGACTTCCATAACAACGTCGGAGTACATCTGGATAAATCTTCTGTAGCAGTCCCAAGCCCAGCGCGGGTTATTGGACTTTTCTGCGATAACATTAACAACTTCTTCATTAAGACCGAGGTTGAGGATAGTATCCATCATACCCGGCATGGAAGCTCTCGCACCGGAACGGACAGAAACGAGGAGCGGGTTCTCCAGGTCACCGAATTTCTTACCGGTGATCTCCTCCATCTTACCGATGTACTCAAGGATCTGTGCGAAGATCTCGTCGTTGATCTGACGACCGTCTTCATAATACTTGGTACAAGCCTCTGTGGTGATCGTGAATCCCTGCGGAACAGGAAGTCCGAGGTTGGTCATCTCAGCAAGGTTTGCACCCTTACCGCCGAGGAGCTCACGCTTGTTGCCGTTGCCCTCAGAAAACAAGTAAACATATTTAGTCATTGTTTAGCCCGCCTTTCTTAATATATCTTACTTCATACTCTATTTTTTCGGTGTTTTTCAAGAGGGAGACTCGAAAAGCACTTAAAAATCCAATTATTCTGTCCGATTTCTGATTACGGGAACCGGACATTCCCGTCGCTTCCTGATCAGAAGTCAGATCACTTATCTGACTTTCGAATCAGAAGTCGAATTTGCCTTCGAAGAATTCACCGAGTTTTTCGATCGGGAACCGGATGTTGCCCGGCTCGTACTCGACGTTCTTCATGGAATCTCTCTCACGGATCGTGACGCAGTTATCTTCTTCAGAATCGAAGTCATAAACGACACAGTACGGAGTACCGATCTCGTCCTGTCTTCTGTAACGCTTACCGATGGACTGTCTGTCATCGAATTCGCACATATACTTCTTCGAAAGTTCTGCGAAGATCGGCTCGGCCTTCTCACTGAGCTTTGCGGAAAGCGGCAGGATACCGATCTTGATCGGAGCGAGGAACGGATGGAAGTGCATGACTGTACGTACATCTTCCTTATCACCGTCGACGATCTTCTCTTCGTCATAAGCGGAGCAGAGGAATGCGAGCGTTACACGGTCTGCACCGAGGGACGGCTCGATAACGTACGGGATGTACTTCTCGTTCTTGGCCGGATCAAAGTAGGAAAGATCCTGCTTGGAAAATTCCATATGCTGCTTAAGGTCGTAGTCGGTACGGTCAGCAACGCCCCAGAGCTCACCCCATTCGCCTTCTTCCTTGAAGGGGAACCAGAACTCAAAGTCCGTGGTCGCATTGGAATAGAAAGCCAGTTCCTTCGGATCGTGATCTCTTGTTCGAAGCTCATCTTCCTTCAGTCCGAGACCCGTGAGCCAGTTGTAGCAGTACTCTTTCCAGTACTTGAACCATTCGAGGTCAGTACCCGGCTCGCAGAAGAACTCGAGCTCCATCTGTTCGAACTCACGAGTCCTGAAGATGAAGTTACCCGGTGTGATCTCGTTTCTGAAGCTCTTACCGATCTGGCAGATACCGAACGGGATCTTTTTTCTTGCGGAGCGCTGAACGTTTAAGAAGTTAACGAAGATACCCTGAGCGGTCTCCGGACGGAGATAGACCTCGCTCTTGCTGTCTTCGGTAACACCCATGAATGTCTTAAACATCAGGTTGAATTTTCTTACATCGGTGAAGTTATGGCCGCCGCATGTCGGGCACGGGATGTTCTTTTCCTTGATATAAGCGACGAGTTCTTCATCGTTCATACCCTCGACAACAACGTCGGTGATGCCGTTCTCGGCGTTATAATCTTCTACCAGTTTATCTGCACGGGCACGTGCCTTGCACTGCTTGCAGTCGATCAGCGGATCTGAAAAACCGCCGACGTGACCGGAAGCTACCCATACCTGCGGGTTCATGAGGATCGCGCAGTCAACGCCGACGTTATACGGGCTCTCCTGTACGAATTTCTTCCACCAGGCCGCCTTTACGTTATTCTTGAGCTGGACGCCGAGAGGACCGAAGTCCCAGGCATTTGCCAGACCACCGTAGATATCGGAACCCGGATATACGAAGCCTCTTGTCTTGGCAAGGGCTACGATCTTTTCCATTGACTTCTTAACAGGCATCAGGACTCCTCCTCTTCCGCATCGGTGGATTCGTCAAGAGCGACGATCTCGTCCTCGGAAGCTTCTGCTTCATCGGCGATCACTTCGGTATCTGCGCCTTCGGACTCTGCATTCTCGGAATTAGAAGCTTCTTCAGCAGATTCGCCATCGACACCCTCTGCGTCCATACGAGCCTGATTCTCTGCAGCCTCCTTGGCCAGACGGCGGGCTTCCTCGATCTCCGGACGGAGCGGTACATACGGAGTATGCTGTCCTTCTACACCGACGACCTTATCTGCTGCTACTTCCTTGCAGGCAAGGGTAACATAGCTCGGTGTCGGGTCGTCTACCATCGGCTGGGCTCCATCTACGAGCTGGCGGGCACGTTTTGCAACGAGCATGCACAGAGAGTAGCGGCATTCGGCCTTTGGTAACAATTCTTCAACTGACGGATCTACTAACATTTTCAATTCCTCCCTTTAGTTTCTCCTCAAAAAAGAACTCTCTTTTTTCTTTCGTCTTCTTATTGCAAGCAGTATCTCTACTGCGTCGCGGCTTCTTTATTCAGCGAGCAGCTTTTCAACTGTTTCGCTTCTTCTTTTGAATCGGCCATGCTCGGCGAGCATAATGGCGGCGATCTCTTCTGCTGCCTGTTCGACCGAGTCGTTCGTGACCACATAATCGAACTTCGGCGCATCGGCGATCTCTTTTTTCGCCTGGCCCATCCTCTTATCTACGAGTTCCTCTGATTCGGTACCACGACCGGTCAGACGGTTTCTCAGTTCTTTTAAAGAAGGCGGAAGAAGGAAGATCGTTACTGTCTCTTCAAACTTCTCCTTCAGCGCCAGACTGCCGGCCACGGTCAGATCCAGAAGGACGTCCTGTCCTTTTCCCGACATCGTGATCAGCGGTGTCAGCGGAGTGCCGTAGTAATTTCCGACGTACTGGTCGTATTCGATGATCTCGCCTTCGGCGATGAGTCTTTCAAATTCTTCTCTGGTGCGGAAGTAATACTCCACACCGTCTTTTTCCTCTCCGCGCGGGTCTCTGGAAGTGACGGAGATCGAGTGTCTGCAGTCCGGAAGCATCTCACGGAGTTTGGCGATCACGGTGCCCTTTCCGACTCCGGAAGGTCCCGAGATGGAAACGATCAGGCCATTACTCATTTTTTACCTCCTTCTGCTTTCGAAAGCATTTCGGAGATCTCTTCCGGCGGGAGTGCCGAAAGAACGATGTGTCCGCTGTCGGTCACGAGGACGGCCTTGCTTTTCTTGCCGGAAGAGCAGTCTACGAGCGCGCCTCTGTCTCTGGCATCCTGCACCAGTCTTCTGATCGGCGCAGAATCTGCCCCTGCGACACAGACAAGCCTCGTGCTTGAAACCATATTTCCGAATCCGATGTCAATAAACGCCATTGCTTCCTTCTTACCTCTTATGCCAGATTCTGGATCTGCTCACGGATCTTCTCGAGTTCCGTCTTCATATCCAGCACGTAGTTCGTGATGGTGATATCGTTGGCCTTGCTGCCGATGGTATTGACCTCACGGTTCATTTCCTGAAGGATAAAGTCGAGTCTTTTGCCGATGCTGCCAGGTGCCTGAAGTGTCTCGCGGAGCTGGTTCATGTGGCTGCTCAGACGGGTGAGTTCCTCGTCGATCGCGCACTTGTCGGCGAAGACGGCGACCTCGGCCTCGCGGCGGGTCTCGTCATATACGAGGTTGGCCTTCTCCTCGAGAAGATCCTCGATCCTCTGCATCAGGCGCTCCTTATACTCCTTCGGCACCATCGGCGCGCGAAGTTTCACGGCTGCATGCATGCTCTCAAAAGCACTGACTTTCGCAAGAAGATCGGAAACGAGCTTCTCTCCTTCGATGCCGCGCATCTTCAGGATATCTTCGATCGCCTGATCGAGTACCGGCAGAAGTTCTGCGCCCGCTTCCTCAGGGGTCAGACTGTTGGCACGTGCCACCAGCACATCCGGGATGCGTCCGATCTGATATGCATCCGCATTATCCTCACGGCCGGTCAGTTCAGAGATCTTCTTTATCGCTTCCGAATAAGCCTTCGCAAGGCCCTCGTTCATTTCTACTGTGGAATTACCGTCTCCGACGTCCTCGATGGTAACAAATACATCGATCTTGCCGCGGATCAGTTTATCGGTGATCTTCTCACGGATCTTCGTCTCGAGAACCGCATACCCTCTGGGCATACGTACAGATATATCGCAAAAACGGTTGTTGACTGATTTGATTTCTACCAGATAGCGCCGTGTCGCGTAAGTCGCTTCGGCCCGGCCATAGCCCGTCATGCTTGATGCCATGAAAAAGACCCCGTTTCGTAAAGATATGCGCTCGCATGGCATCATTGCCGCAGGGCGCATTTTTGGTACATAGAATTATATTACAGGGCGCAAAAAAGCGCAAGTGTCAAAATCACAATTCGTCTTACAGCCGCAGGGGTTACAAGAAATTTTCACCTAAGCATTTTCATGTGTTTTCCGGATCTTTTTCCACCAAAACCGGATCAAAACGCAAAAAATCGGCCGAGATGAGCCTGTAATCGACCCCGTTTTTCACGCCGTTAAAGGCGTTCTGGTGGGCTCTTCCGTGCAGATGCCCGTAAAGGCAGATATCGACGCCGAATTCCTCGAGCGCCTTCGTAAATCCGTTCGCATTTCCCGAAACATAGATCGGCGGATAATGAAGCATCGCAATCTTTCTTGCGGGACGGATGTCCGCCTTCTCCTCGCCCTCGACTTCGCCGGCCTCATAGGCGCGGATCGAATCGAGAAGAGATCTCTGCAGACGCCCGACTTCGCGGACATAGATCTTCTCGTCTTCCTTTTTGCTTTCGGGATTCTCCGGAAGAAGCCAGCCGCGGGTGCCGGCAATAAGTGTATTCTCCACTACAAAACCCTTATTCTTCAGGATCTTCATGGAGGTAAGGCCATGTGAGGCCATAAACTCCTCGACCTTTTTCGTGGTGCCCCACCAGTAGTCGTGGTTGCCTTTGCTCAGGATCTTCGTACCGGGAAGGGATTCGATGAACAGGAGATCCGCAAGAGCTTCTTCCATCGAGATGCCCCAGGAGATATCGCCGGGGATCAGGACCGTATCGGAAGGAGTGATCTTACTCCTCCAGTTTTCTTCAAGACGGGAAACGTGGTCCTGCCAGGAAGGTCCGAAAACATCCATGGGCTTATCTACCGATAATCCGAGGTGCAGATCTGCGATGGCAAATATACTCACGGCTTCGTTTCTCCTTCCAGTATTCTTCTGAAATTATCTTACCATACTTACCCGGACAGAAAGCCGGCCTTCTTTCCAAATGCGGACCTACTCCTGCTGAAAATGCCGGATGATCGCTTCCGCATCCTTTTCCGAAATGCGCTCGGCCTTCATGAGTTCTTCTTTTGAAGCCTTCGAGATCTCCTTGATGGAGCCGAACTGCTTCATGAGGGCCTTTCGCTTCGCCGTACCAATCCCGGGGATAGTCTCCAGAGAATACGTGAGATTTCTCTTCTTGCTGAGTTTCCTCTGATATGTGATCGCGAAGCGGTGCACTTCATTCTGGATCGCCGTGACCAGACGGAAAAGGACCATCATGTCCTCATCTTCTCTGGCATCTTCTGCCAGATCGATGGTCTCGCCGTCAAGCGTCACGAGGCCGTGCGTTCTGTGGCGGCGGTCCTTGACCATGCCGGCCAGCTGGATCTTATCCGCAAGGCCCAGTTCTGTAAGGACCTCGTAGATCGCATGCACCTGCCCGAGTCCGCCGTCCGCCAGGATCAGGTCCGGCATCTTCGCGAACTTTTCATCGCCCGAACGCGCGAATCTTCTCGTAAGCACTTCTTTCATGGAAGCGTAGTCGTCCTGCCCTTCCACGGTCTTGATCTTAAAAAGCCGGTATGACGCTTTGTCCGGGCGGCCGTCGGTAAAGACCACCATGCCGCCGCAGCGGTCATCATTTCCAAGGTTACTGATATCGTAAGATTCGATCCTCTCCGGCACGTCCCGGAGACCCAGTTTTTCAGAAAGGAGCCTCAGCGCCGTTTCCACGCTCTGCTGGGACGTTCCCACGCGCAGGATCCTCCGGCGGAGCGCTTCTTTTGCATTGGCATTGGCCATCTCGAGAAGCTTCATGCCGTCGCCTCTCTGCGGAACGTGCAGATGCACCTTGTGTCCGGCCATGTCGGAGATCGCCTGCTCCACGGAATCGTGGTCCTCAAGATCGATCGAAACGAGGATCTCTTTCGGGATCTCCGCTGCCGTCGGATAATACTGCATAAGGAAGGCCAGAAGAAGGCTCTCTTCGGACTCCCCTTCGTCCTTGAGGAAATACGTGGACGAGCCGATGATACGCCCGCCGCGCAGTTCGAGTTTTCGAAAGCACATCTCGCCCGCATCGCGGAAGAAACCGACCGCATCTCGATCCGATTCTCTGGGAAAAGAAACGTTCTGGCTGGCCATTACTGCGGACAGCGCATTTATGCGGTCGCGATATACAGCGGCGCGCTCGAAATCGAGGTCTTCGGAAGCCTTTTCCATCTGCGATTGCAGATCGCGAAGGATCCCGTCGTACTTTCCTTCGAAGAACCGGCACATATCCTCCATGACTTTTCTGTATTCCTCCACGGGAACATCGCCGCGGCACGGGCCGACACAGCGGCCGATGTGATAGTTCAGGCAGGCGCGTTCTTTTCCTATATCTCTGGGAAGGACTTTCCGGCATGTCTTTGTCGGGAAGATATCGCGAAGGGCCTGAAGGGCGCGGTAAAGATCGCCGCCCAGGTAAGGTCCGTAGTACTTCGCCCCCACCATGTTCTTGTCGGGGCGGAATACCTTCATGATGCGCGGATATTCCTCCTGCATCGTGATGCAGACATACGGGAATCCCTTGTCATCACGGAGAAGGATATTGTAATGCGGCTGGTATCTTTTGATGAGGTTGCACTCGAGAAGGAGTGCCTCGAGTTCGGATCCCACGACGACATATTCGAAGTCGGCGACGTGGGAGATCATGGCGAGGACCTTGGCATTGCCCTGCGGGTTCTTGCCGAAGTAGGAACGGAGACGGTTTCTCAGATTCTTCGCTTTTCCTACATAAATGACAGAATCCGAGGCGTCCTTCATCAGGTACACTCCCGGATCCGTAGGTACTATATCTAATCTTGCGTCGAATTTGGAAATATCGGCACCACTCATTGGATCTTCGGATCATTAAGATATCCGATCAATGCTTCAATGGCTTCTTCCTGATCTACGCCGTCTGCGGTAACTTCGATCTCTGCATCGTTCTCGATCCCCAGAGACATAACGCCGAGAAGACTCTTCGCATTCGCTCGTCTGCCGGATCTGGTGAGATATATGCTGCTCTTAAATGCAGAAGCCTTCTGAATAAGGATCGCAACCGCCTTCATCTGGAGCGCTTCGTCGCACTGAAAAGTAACTGTCTGAGAAACCATGTTTCTTCCTCCTGAAAGGTTCGTATATTCCTGTTTGCCCAAAGTTGCGCAAACTTCCGTTTTTATGCTACAAGCAAAGTATATGGACAGTTAAGTTCAATGTCAATCGTTTGCCCGACGCCCGTTCTCAATTTCGTGTTTTTGCGACAAACACGCGGTCCTCGGCGGAATTTTCTTGTCAATCTGTCAAATAGACAAACAGAAGAGTATCGCGTCATCTTTCGGGGCTTCGTAGTAGTTCTTTCTTCGCCCGACTTCGACGAATCCGAAGCTTCTGTAAAGGTGCACGGCCGCCTCATTTTCAGACCGCACTTCCAGGTGGATCTTCCGGATCTTCTGTCCGATCGCAAAGGACTTTATCTCTTCAAGGAGCCTTCTTCCTATTCCCTGACGCCTGAACTTTCTTTTTACGGCGATGACGGCGATCTCCGCCTCGTCGAGGACATACTGGAGCGCATAGTATCCGACCAGTTCCCCGCTTTCCATATCTCTCACCGCGATAAGCGTTCTCACCTGCTCATCCGACGCAAATGCCCACAGAGAATCTACGCTCCATGGATCCGGAAAAGAAGCGACTTCGATCTCATGGATCTCTTCGAGATCTTCTTTTTTCGCTCGTTCAAAAGTGAGAAGCATGGTGGATCTCCTTTCTTTTCATGAGGCGGTCTTCGGCGCCTCAATCGTTCCGTCCTATCTTCAGTCGTTCGTGCTGTAGTAGCGGATCGGGATCTCTTTTGTCTCCTTCCCCTGCTCTGCCGCCGTTCTCTCTGCCTGGGTCTTCGAAAGGTACACTGGCATCAGCGCCGCTGCAGGGTATCTCGAAAGAAGGGCCTCTTTTATCGCCTTATCTTCCTTTTCGCCGTCAGCAACAGTTGCCGCCAATGCGCTTTTCTCTGCCACAGCGGCTACATTTTCCGGCAGGATCTCATCAAATCCTTCCCGGTATTCCACATCTTCATTTTCTTCTTCGAGGAAAAGCTTTGCACCGGTCCCGATCAGCAGGATCTTCTTTCCCGGAAGATCTGTCTTCCGGAAATCGAGGCAGTCTTTTCGGATGGAACTGATATCGGAAGCCACTTCGGGCAGGACTTTCTCCCCTTTATAGTACGCGGCTCCCCAGGTTCTTTTGTTTCGGCAGTCGATCAGCGGTACGATAAGCGCATCTTCTTCCCGAAAAGAAAAAGCCATTGCTTCTAAAGAGGAGACCGGGATGGCCGGTTTTTCCAATACCATCGCCATGGTCTTTACCGCCGAAACACCGATGCGGATTCCGGTAAAAGATCCGGGGCCGACCGTGCAGGCCAGAGCATCCAGCTCCTCGTAGGTGGAACGGTTCTTTTCCATAAGATCATGCATCTGGGGCATAAAGGTCTGTGAATGAGTAAGGCCGTCGTTTCTATATCTTTTGTCGATGAGCTTTCCGTCTTCCCAGAGGCACACTGAGCAGGCGCGGTTAGATGTATCACATGCCAGGATCTTCAAAGCGCATGCCCTCCTTTTCCATAGTCTCCTTTACCTTCAAAAACGCTTCGTAGAAGCGGTCCGGGAAGGATATACTGATTTCTCTGGTATTATCGTTTCCCGAGATGGAAAGTGCAATACGATCCTCCGGAAGGGCCTCCTCGATCACTGAGCTCCACTCGATGGCGCAGACACCTTCGCGGTCGAAGTATTCGTCCAGTCCCGCGTCATAGAAATCATCGACACAGGAAAGTCGGTAGGTATCAAAGTGAAAAAGCCTCGGGACGCCCTGCTGGTCGTTATATTCGTTAACGATCGTAAAGGTCGGGCTCGTTACTCTCGAAGAAAGACCCATCCCGCGGGCAAGTCCCCGCGTAAATGCCGTCTTTCCGGCGCCCAGGTCTCCGTCGAGGGTGATGACATCAAAGGGCGCGGCCACTTTGCCGATCGCCTCGCCGAGTTTTTCGGTCATCTCAACTGATGTACTCACTGTCTTCCAAACCGTCATATGCTCTTCGCCTTCTTCTTACGATCTGCTGTCCGCAACGATGCGTCCGGAACCGATGACGAGGAGGATGTCGCTTTCCAGAGACAGCGGACTTCCTGACATAAGCACCATGTCCGGTGCTTTTCCTTCGGAAAGCGAGCCATAGCGGTCAGAGACACCGAGGATCTCGGCGGCCCGGATCGTAACCGCTTCCAGCGCGCCCTGTTCGGACATGCCGCCTTTTTTGGCCAGCGCAGCCGAGAGCGGGAGATACTGCTCCGGCACACACGGATGATCCGTCATGATCGCGACCGGAAGACCTTCCTTTTCGAGGATGCCGGCCGTTTTCAGACTGAGGTTGCTCAGTTCCGGCTTGCTCCGATCCCCGATGACCGGCCCGACGATAATGCCCAGAAGCTCACCGCCCGAGGGCTTTCCTTCTTCGGACAGGATCCCTTTTCCGCGGTTTTCGCCTTTACCGTCCTCGTATTCTTCCTTAAGGACATCTGCGATCAGATGTCCCTCTGTGCAGTGATCAAGCGTATATTTGAGGCGGAATTCATTCGCGATCCGTACGGCCGTCAGGATATCATCCTGGCGGTGAGCATGGATCTTCAGCGGCTTCTGCCCGAGGATCACGGGGATCATGGCTTCAAGCTCCAGATCCTTTTCGAAAACATCCGGTCGTTCCGGCTTGTCGTCTTTATCTTCCTTAGAGGATCTTCCGTTCTTTCCTTCTGAAGACTCCTTCTTCGCCGATGCGACCGCCTCGTTATACTCCGCCCACTTTTCTTCGGACTGCTGCTTCTTCTCGTAGTATTCGATCGCTTCCGAGAGTACACCACGGAGAAGCGCTGCATTTCCCATACGGGTCTGCGGAGCTTTATTCTCCTTGCCGTAGCACATCTTCGGGTTCTCTCCGAGCGCGGCCTTCATGGCAATGAACGGATCGACCAGTGCCCGGTCGATGGTCTTTTCATATGTCTTCACAAGTGCGAACTGGCCGCCGACGATATTGGCAGATCCGGGACCTGCCGCCACGAGCGTGACGCCGCCTTCTTTTGCTTCGCGGAAGCAAGGATCGCCGTTATGCATGCCATCGATCGCCCGAAGATCCGGGGAGATCGGAGATACGATCTCATTTCCGTCCGATCCTTCGTCCGTAAGTCCATCATCAAAAAGACCCAGGTGCGAGTGGGCATCGATAAATCCGGGATAGAGTCTTGCGCCCTTGGCATCGATCGTACGCAGAAGTTCCGTCTTCTCATCGTTCTCTGCAAAATCACGGCGAACATAAAGATCCGGATCTTCTTTTCCAGCCTTGTCCAGGAAAGCCTGCCATCCGTCTCCCGTACCGACTTCCAGTATCTTCTTTCTGTCAAAGATCACGTATCCGTCAGAGATCGGCTCTTCGGATTCCATCGTATAGATCTGCGCATTATAAATGATCATCTTTTCCTCTTTCTAAGGCGCGCCAAATTCCATCTTCCCGAGGATCCGGGGGAAGTTCTCCTTCATTCCCGGTCCCGCCTTAAGGCTTACTTTCATTTTCTGCCCCCTATTGTGCCAAAAAGCGAGCGGAAATACAATTCCCGCCCGCTTTACTTAAGCAATTTGCGTTGTTTTCTTTTAGCCTTGACCGATCACTTTTCCGTCTTTATCTGTTACTGTCAGAGTATTCGAATCTGCATAAAATGCATTTACTTCTGAGCCCGGCTCAACACTTCCAAGCGATATGGTAACAGTCCAGCCGTAATCCATTACGATCTCCAGATCTATATCCAGAGAATTTCCCGCTCCGACCTCATACACACCTGTCACATTTGTTTGGGCATATTCTCCATCCATTTTGACGGGACAGCGCTTTAATTCCTTATCTCCTGTACGGAGCACCACACAGACACTTCGGACGTTTTTCTCCTGCAGGATCCCTTCTTTGGAATTGATCTCTCCGTTTGAAACCAGTTCAACTTTTTTCCTTCCTGCATCGGGATCGGCAGTGACATCGAATAAAAAACTTCCGAATAATTCTGATGCCGGAGATCCATAGGGTCCGCAGCTTAATATCTCGGTCTTCAGGATGTCCCCGCGTTGGATCGTGAGCACCGGTGATTCATCTACATAAGTGAACACAGGTGCAGCCAGGCTTCCCTTATAGCTTCCACCAACGGCCTTCAGTTCAGCGACCATCCCACCCCACGAAACAGACAGTTCCGAATCGGAAGTGACCTCTTTGGGAACGACGGTAAAAAGCACATCGATCGTTTTCTTCTCCGGATCGATCTCACCGAAAGAATAGGAGCAGTCATGAACGAGAGAATCCGAAGACTCTCCCCTGTTTTCCGGGATATTCACGACAACTTCGTTATTTCTTATCTCGTTTCTTACCGTTTCCAGCTCCGCTTTGATGTCGCTGACCGTGACCATCGTCCATATCATCAGGATCATCATGCAGATAGCGAAGATGACTTTCGCCACTGTCAGTGGATCCGCCACGCGAGTATGCAGGTCTCTTTCCGTTCCTTCCACCACCCGGTTCAGATGGGCCGTATACATCCGGCGGGAAATAATAAATACCAGAAACCCAACCAGAATAATCGTTCCGATCACTAAAATGGTTATTGCAGTCAAACCCAACGTTCTGTCAGCTTCCGCTGAATCAAGAATAAACATTTGCTTCACCTCCGTATCACGATCTCCGGGTCAGATCCCGAAGAAATCCTTAAATGCATAGTAATAACTTCTCGTCACATCGACGATCGTGCCGTCGTCCATCGTCAGAACAAACTTCATGGACAGGGACGGGCGGATCTTCGTGACATGTTTTCTCGAGATAATGACAGAATTACTGACTCGGGCAAACTGCTCCCGGGGAAGTGTTTCCGCCAGCTGGTACAAGCGGTCCGAAGCTAAGAAGGTCCCCTCCGTGGTGTGCACTTCCACATCGTGTCCAAAGCTCTCGATATAAATAATGTTATCGGGAGTGACATGGACCTTTCTTCCCTCTTCGTCTCTGGCGATGACAAAAGATGCGCCGTGATCGACGGATTCAGAAAGGACAAATTCGCCTTCGTCACCGATTTCAAAACCGGCGTCGAGAAGTTTCTTTTTCACTTCTTCGTAATGTCCGTCAGAAATATTCAGCCGGATCTTCATCTTGCCATCTTCCTTTCGCTTGCTGATGATTTTATTCTATCGATAAATCCCCTGTTTACAAGGGCATTTGCACAGTCTGCACTTATTGGATGCATAGTTTGCATCAGGATACGGAAAAAGGACCGTTCCACTTGGGAACGGTCCTTTTGAAAAAGCAACTTGAATCTCGTCCGAAGACGCAAAGCGAAGTGAACCTCCGATTAACGCTTACTGAACTGGGAAGCCTTACGAGCTTTCTTGAGACCCGGCTTCTTTCTTTCCTTCATACGTGCGTCACGTGTGAGGAAACCGGCCTTCTTAAGAATGGACTTGTAAGCCTCTTCATCTGCCTGAACCAGAGCACGGGAGATACCGTGACGGATCGCACCGGCCTGACCGGCAATACCGCCGCCGATCGCCTTGCAGATGATGTCGAACTTGCCTTCTGTAGCGGTAGCTACGAGCGGCTGACGAACGATGAGCTTCAGAGTATCGAGACCGAAGTAATCGTCCATATCCTTATCGTTGATAGTGATCTTACCTGTGCCAGGAAGAAGACGTACGCATGCTACAGCATTCTTACGACGACCTGTGCCATAGAAGTAAACTTTAGTAGCTTTCTTAGCCATGTATCTTATTCCTCCCTATATTAGCTTTCGAAGTTCAGGACTTCCGGCTTCTGTGCAGCGTGCTCGTGCTCAGCGCCTGCATAAACCTTCAGCTTCTTGAACATCTGACGTCCGAGAGCATTCTTCGGGAGCATACCCTTCACTGCCAACTCGAAAGCCTTCTCCGGCTTCGTATCCATGAGCTTTCTGTAGGTTGTCTCCTTGAGACCGCCTGCATAGCCTGTGTGATAACGGTACATCTTCTTGTCAAGCTTGTTACCTGTGAGAACGAGCTTGCTTGCATTGATGACGATTACATAATCTCCTGTATCGATGAAAGGTGTGTATGTCGGCTTGTTCTTACCGCGCAGAACAGTTGCAACTTCAGTAGCCAGACGACCAAGTGTCTTGCCGGAAGCATCAACTACGTACCATTTTCTCTCGATATTTGATGGTGTAGCAACAAATGTCTTCATAATGGACTTTTTCCTCCTAAAATAGTTCGCGTGAACAATTCACGCACGAAGCCCTTTCTTTTGGGCGCTTCCCTATAATATATGCGCAAGGAGGTTATGTCAACACTTTTTCTTAAAAAATCTCACGAATTTTCAAAAATTCGTCGATTTTCGCCGTTTTTCTCGTTTATCGACGTTGATTATAGCATAAAAACGGGCGGAGGTTTCTTCTTCCGCCCGATCTATTTAATCCTGTGCATCGTCCGGTGCGATGATCCCGAGCTTGCTGCAGATCTCGCTGATGATCTCCTGCCCGTCCGAATCGATCGTACCATATACATATATGATCTTGTCCCGGGACTGGTAAAGGCCGCCTATTGCCGACTTATTCTCGATCAGAATGTAGTTATAGCCGCTCTTCTCCTTTGTGGATTCTTCGACCTTCTCAACCTTCAGTTTTTTCTTCATCTTCTTGTACATCTCTTCCGCTTTCTTATCGGATTCGAGTGTAAGCATATAGATCGTGTAGGCCTCTTTGCCGCTGATGCCCACGGTGTGGAACAGTTCTTTTACATCATAATCCGGGAACTGGTTTAGACGGTTGATGACCGCATCATATGCATCCTGGGCATCGTCCCCGCTGCACCACAGATATTTCGGCTGGCCGTCAGTGCCTTCCGGATGACTTTCCGTGTATTCCTCGACATCTTCGTAGGCCTCGAAATCATACTCTTCCACTACTTTCACGATCGTCTTATAAGAGAAATCCTTCCCTTTCTTTTTACAGCCGGCGGCACCAAAAACCACGGATGCCGCAACAAGTATGCTCAGGATATTTTTTGTCGTCTTCATGATGATTGCCCCCTTAGATTTCCTTTTCCATCAAAAAATCATCACAGATAAAGCCTTCGCCGATATCGGTCTTGATCTCATCCACGATGCGGTATCCTTTTCGAAGATACACGCGGATAGAATTATAGTTATGCCGGTTCACGAATAAGCGGACTTTCGAAAAGCCCTTTTCTTTCGCCACTTCTTCGGCTCGGTCGAAAAAGAGGTTGCTTCTTCTCTGGCCGCGGAACGGCTTCATGAGATAGAGTTTGCTTAAGAGAAGCGCGCCGTCGTCCGGTGCGACACCCATGTAACCGATCGGCGTATCACCTAAGATCATGAGGAAGTACTCATAGCCCTTTTCCCTGATCGCTTCATCGATCGCGGGCATGCTCTGAAACTTCTCGACCATGTAGTTGACCTGTTCCTGGGAAATGATCGACGGGAACCACTCGTTCCAGATGATCTGTGCGAGGGATACGACTGCCATTTTTCTGGTCGGAGAGGTGACCGGCAGGATCTTCACTTCAGAGAGCTGTTCAATGATCTTCGGCACCTCGGAAAGAGACTTGATCACAACATCAGCCGCGCTCACATTCTGTCCGCCGCTTGTCGGGTTCTCATAGCCGAGCGTATACATACCGGCCATTCTTCCGGCCTGCACGCCTGCGGTAGAATCTTCGATCACGAGACAGCGCTCCGGATCGATATCCAGTCTTGTCGCCGCCAGAAGGAAAATATCCGGCATCGGTTTTCCGTTTTCGACTTCCGCACCCGTAGCAAATACTTCCACATATTTCCACAGATCGAGAAGATCGAATACCGCTTCCACATAGTCCTGCCGGGAGGAAGAAGCTACTGCAATATGTATACCTTTTTCATGGCAGTAATCTAAAAGTTCAGAAAGACCTTCGGATCTCTCAAGTCCGGAATCCGGGATCCCCGCAACATTTTTCTTCCACTGAAGTTCGACAAGATCTTCGACGGAGGCCGGAATATCGTACTTGGTCTTCATGGCGGCCCATAGATCCTCGCTGGATCTTCCCACATACGGGCGGATCGCTTCGTAGGCCCCTTTGGCACCGTAGCTCTCGAGGATCGATGTGGTAGTCTGGTCATGGAAAGGTTCGCTGTCGAGAAGTACACCGTCCAAATCGAAAATCACTGCTGAGATCATGTTCCGCTCCTATCTTCCCTTCCGGGCTCACGGCTCTTTTTCGTCTTATTCTTCCATCATATCGATGCCGGTATCGTAGTTCGGATAGTTTCCGGTAAAGCAGGCATCGCAGAAATTATGTCCTTTGTCTCCGATCAGATCGCCCAGAGAATCCACTTCGAGGTAGCCGAGGGAATCGGCGCCCAGGATCTCACAGATCTCCGGGATCGTGTGCTGGCAGGCGATCAGAAGTTCACGGGAAGGTACATCGGTACCGTAATAGCACGGAGAGATGAACGGCGGTGAACTAATACGCACATGCACTTCGGTCGCGCCGGCATCACGGAGCATCTTGACGATATTCGCCATGGTCGTACCACGGACGATGGAGTCATCGATCAGGACGACACGCTTGCCGCGTACGGCCTCCGCCACCGGATTGAGCTTGATATGTACCGCTTCCTGGCGCTGTCCCTGCTCCGGCTTGATGAATGTTCTTCCGATATAGTTATTCTTCATGAAGCCGCGTACTGCGGGAATTCCGGCTTCTTCCGCAAACCCGCTGGCCGCATCGAGTCCCGATTCCGGAACACCGATAACGACGTCTGCATCCACAGGATGCTGGCGGCAGAGAAGTCTTCCTGCCTGAAGGCGTGCTTCATATACGCTCTTTCCGTCGATCCGGCTGTCCGGACGGGCGAAATAGATATATTCGAAAATACACATATTGCAGACACCTCTGCAATGTGTACGGATAGACTGTATTCCGTTTTCATCCACAACGATGATCTCTCCCGGCTCGACGTCGCGCTCATACTTCGCGCCAACAGCATCGAGTGCACATGTCTCGGAAGCAAACACATAGGACTGTCCGATACGGCCCATGCAGAGCGGCTTAAAGCCATACGGATCTCTGGCTGCAATGAGTTTTTTCGGGCTCATGACTAAAAGCGCATATCCGCCCTGGATCTGCTCCATGGCTTTTTCCACGGCGGCTTCAACAGAAGGTGTCTTCGTGCGCTCTTTAGCTACCAGGTAAGCGATGATCTCCGAATCTACGGTCGTCTGGAAAAAGGCACCTTCCTCCTCCAGTTCACGGCGCAGCGTGATGGCATTGGTGAGGTTGCCGTTATGGGCAAGGGAAAGCGTTCCCTTTACATACTGGGTGACCAGCGGCTGGGTGTTCTTTAAGATGCTGGCCCCTGTTGTGGAGTATCTTACGTGGCCGATGGCGATCGTGCCTTCGAGGGAATTGATCATGTCATGGGTAAAGACCTCGCTGACGAGACCCATGTTCTTCTGACAACGGATCCATCCGTCGTTATTGATGGCGATGCCGCAGCTCTCCTGGCCTCTGTGCTGAAGGGCAAAAAGACCATAGTATACGAGTGGCGCGATCTTTTGACCTTCACGGTCAAATATCCCGAAAACACCACATTCTTCATGACGGGAACCGATCACACTACATCACCTTCCTTTTCCGAGTTTATTTTATGAAATGAATCTTTTTCCTGTCAATGCGATATACTGATAAGAAATGAATGGAAAGGAACTACTTTTTCGTGGAAATGTGCTCAAAAAGCATACCGGATGCATATTCTTCCTGCCGTCTCTGCCCGCGCTCCTGCGGGATCGACCGGCACGTGAAGACGGGATTCTGCGCCATGCCTTCGGATCTTCACATCTCGAGAGTCGGCCTTCACATGTGGGAAGAGCCCTGTCTTTCCGGGACGGCCGGATCCGGCACCATCTTCTTTACGGGCTGTAATCTTGGCTGTATCTTCTGCCAGAACTTTGAGATCAGCCGCAGGACGAAAGGTCCCTCATCCACGCCCTATTCTCTTCCCGGAAAAGTTTATACCACGGAAGATCTTTGTGAAGCCATGCTTTCTCTTCAGAAGATGGGCGCCCACAACATCAACTTCGTCACCGGCACGCATTTCGTGCCACACATCATCGAAGGCGTCCGCCTCGCAAGAGAAAATGGTCTTACGATCCCGACCCTTTATAACTGTGGCGGATATGAGTCCGTGGAAACGATCAGGGCACTTTCGGGCACGATCGATATCTACCTTCCCGACATGAAGTTCTTTTCCCCGGAGATAAGCCGGAAATATGCTAATGCTGAGGACTATTTTTCTGTGGCAAAAGAAGCTGTCGCAGAGATGGTCAGGCAGTGTCCCGAGCAGCTCTTCGATGACGACGGTCTTATGAAAAAAGGAGTCATCGTCCGCCACCTGATGCTTCCCGGGCTTCTTTTCGATAGCAAGCATATCCTGGACTATCTCTGTGAGACTTATGGGAATAAAATCACGATCTCCCTCATGAATCAGTATACGCCGATGCCTGGCGCGCCGGCAGAGCTTCAAAAGCCGCTGTCCGCCGAGCACTACCGTGCGATGGTCGACCACTTAAGGATACTCGGGCAGGAAAACGCCTATACGCAGGAAGGCGGAACGGTAAGCAGCAGCTTCATTCCCGATTTCGAATAACTCCTATTTTCTTTTGAAGGAACGTTTTGCTATACTGTTAGAAGTGTGGAGGGTCCCAATCACCATGAACGAAGAGATCATACAGAATCATACTGAACCGGAAAAGTCTTCCGATATCACTCCGGTCATCTACAGCCAGCCGGTAAGGAAGTTTTCCAGCCGTATCCTGCATGGTGAGGATGAGGATGTTGATCTGGTTCCGGAAACGAGTATGCGTATCTGGTACAACAACCAATTCCGAAGCTACTCGGCCCATAAGCACGATGTTCTGGAGATCTGTATCCCGATCGAAAACGACTATAAATATATCGTGAACGGCAAGTCCTACTCACTGCTTCCCGGAGATATCCTCTTTATCCCGCCGGGAACGCTTCACGAGATCGAATGTCAGAACGAGGGATGCCGCTTCATCTATCTCTTTGTGATCGATTTCTTTAAAGAGTTCTATGACTATGTCTTCATCAGCGAATTTCTATCCGAAGTCCGTCTTGTGAATGCCGCGAACTATCCATCGATCTACGGCAAGATCTATGAAGCTTTCATGCGGATCAATGACCAGTACTTCATGTATACGAATATGGTCCTCGAGATGCCGATCTATTCGCGTCTGCTCGAGGTCTTCAGTCTCCTCGCATCGCTGCACCCGCAGTTCTCTCCGATCCGTCTCGAGGATGCGAAGACGAAGAGTAAATATGAGAAGTTCCGCTCCCTTATCAACCACATCAACACCCATTTCATGGATGAGATCACGCTCGAGTGGGCCGCGGATTATGTCGGTTTTTCGAAGTATCACTTCACACGTCTTTTTAAAGAATACACGGATGTGACTTTCTCCGACTTTCTGACTCACCGCCGCATGCAGGCAGCTCGTGTCCTTCTCGGAGATACTTCCCTGTCCATTACCGAGATCGCTTTCCAGACCGGGTTCAATAACCTTACGAGTTTTACCCGCTGTTTTAAAAATGCGACCGGCACGACACCTTCTCTTTACCGGCAGGCCAAGATCGCTCAGTACTCTGCGCCTGTCGCTGAGAAAAAAGATCTTCCGAAGCTTTCCATCGACCCGGATTGATTTCCATTTTCTTATTTCAATAAACCTCTGTTTCAGACATAGAAAAAGGACCATCGCTTTCGAGACGGTCCTTTTTGATCTGTAATCTGATCTTCTGTGTGCCTTGGAATTAACCCTTAACGGAACCGAGAGCAACACCGGAAACGATGTACTTAGACAGGAACAGGTAGATGATGATCAGCGGAAGAGCTGTCATGGACAGTCCGAGATAGATACAACCAAACTCTGTCTTGTAGATATCACCGTTGAGAAGAGCAACCATGATCGGCATAGTGTAGTTCTGCTGCTTGTTCATGAGGATTCTCGGCATAAAGTAGTTATTCCAAGAACCTACGAAAGCGAAGATAGCCTGTGTAGCCATAGCCGGTTTCATGATTGGAAGTACGATCGAGTTAAATGTGCGGAACTCGCCGGCGCCGTCGATACGGGCAGACTCAACGATATCCATCGAGAGAGCACCTTCGAGGTACTGCTTCATGAAGAATACTGTCATAGGAGCTGCGATAGCCGGGAGAATGAGCATCAGCTTGTTGTCCGTAAGGTGGAACTGATAACATGCACGGTAGAAACCGATCATTGTAACAGTACCAGGGAGCATCATGATACCCATGATCAATCCGAAGAATGCTTTCTTCAGCTTCCAGTCATATGCGAAGATCGAATACGCTGTCAGAGAAGCAAAGTAAACAGTAAGGATCGTAGTGCTGACAGAAATGATAAGAGAGTTCTTCATACCTACGAGAGGCTGGAAAGTCTTCTTCGTAGAGAGGATCTTAATATTCTTCGCCAAGCTGGAGCCCGGGATCAGGCTAACAGCGTGAGCCTGGATCTGAGCCGTCGATCTTGTTGCGTTTACAAGCATTACTACGAACGGGAAAAGGCTTAAGATCGCCAGGATAGTACATACGATATAGATCGTTGTTTTAAATGCAATATCCGACTTTGTCTTTGAATGCAAAGCTACTTGATTAGATGCCATATCTTAAACCCCCCTTCCTAAAGCTTTTGCGCGCTTGAGCTCAGCTTTTCTCATCTTCTCCAGTTTAGCTGCGTCTTTATCTCTCATGATGTAGAACAGCGCAACGGAGAGCGCGATGATGATTAAGAAAAGAACAATACTTGCTGCAGCGGAACGATTGTATTTGTAGGGCTGCTTGAAGGAAGTATTGTAGATGTAGATAGCAACGGTCTGTACGCCGAGATCCTGTCTACCTTCAGCAAAGAGGAGCGGAATATCGAACATGGACAAACCACCGATCATACTGGTAACGAGAGTGAAGAGCATGATAGGACGCACACTCGGGAGTGTAATGTTCCAGAACTTTCTCCATCTGTTCGCACCGTCGATTTCAGCCGCCTCGAAGATCTCAGGGTTGATACCGATAACGGCAGCAATCAAAGTGATCATCGTAGATCCGTACCATTGCCAGCACTGTATGAACTCAACGATAGCTCTGGTGGATCTCGGCTTATTCAAGAAGTAATAAGGTGTCTTTAAAATCTTCAAAGACGTGAGAATGTCGTTGACCGGTCCGATCGGGTATCCGAACAACGTACGGAAAAGAATAGCAACTGTTGCTGCTGTAATAATATTTGGCAGATAGAATACTACCTTATAGAATCCCTGAGCTCTTACCTTTACACGGTTATCTGTAAACCATGCAGAAAGCAGTAAAGCGAGACCCAACTGCGGAATGAAGTTTACGATCCAGATTTTTGCTGTTGCAATCAATGAATCCAAGAAGTAACTGATCTTACCGGAATTTCTCTTTTTGAAAAGATACTTAAAACAAGAAAGCGGATCCTTGAGGAGTTTGATCTTCGGCGGAATAACACCTTCCTGGTTTGTAAACGCAATAAGTATCGTGTAACAAATCGGATATAAAGTAAAGATTAGAAAAGCAAGAATAAATGGAATAGCAAACAGGTATCCGTATTTTGAATAGTTAACGAGTTTTCTTCGTTTCAAAAATCAACACCACCGTTCACTTAAAGATATAAAGAAAGGAGGCGGCGAAATCCCTTTCGTCCGCCTCCGAATCTTTACTTGTTACGCGCTTCTAGTTAATTAGAAGCTAAGGTGTTATTACACCTCGAGACCGATCTCAGCAGCTGCGTCCTTGAACTCAGCAATAACTGTATCCTTGTCCTTGTCGCCGTGGCCGTAAGTGGAACCACAGTTCTGCCATGTACCGTTGAGAGAAGCATCGTAGAGGCTCTTGCACTTAGCAGAAGCAAAAGCTGTAGCCTTAACGAAAGCATCGAACGGGTTCTGACCGCCGAGGAAATCCATGGAACCATCGGACATCTTCATAACTGTACCGGAAGCAACTGTATCCTTTGTGCCGTTCTCGTTCATGAGACCGTTAGCCCAAGCATACTGGAGACCATCCTTTGTGCAATCGAGTGTTACCCACTCAACGAACTTAGAAAGGAATGCCTTCTTGTCAGCGTTCTCTACTGCAGCCTTGTTTACGCAAAGCCAGGAACCGCCCCACCAGAAGCCTACCGGCGGCTGGCATACACGCCAATCACCAAAACCAGTTTCCGGAGTTGTGGACTGTTTACCCATTACGTAGTTGATGAGCCAAGCAGGTCCGAAGAAGCAGAAGCACTTACGTGTTTCGTTTGTCTTAGGATCCTTACCTACGCCCTGCATGTCAGCGTACCAGGACTCGTTCCAAGCAGATGCATCGTTGGTGTAGTCATTCTCGATGAATGTCTTGCAGAGGTCAAGATACTTTTCTCTCTGCGGGTCGATCTTGAGAGCGCCATCAACAACCCAAGGTGTCTGAGCAGCCTTCTCGCAAACGTTCCAGAGGTCACCAAGAGCGGATACTGTAGCATAGCCCTTTTCCTTCAGCTTGCCAGCAGCCTCGATGAACTTGTCCCAAGAACCGGAACCAGCACCGATTGCAGCTTCAACTGTAGCAGCATCGTCGCCACCGAATACTTCCTTAGCGATCTTAGCGCTGTAGATCATAGCACCACCTGTGCACTGGTAGCAGAGAGCAACCAGTTCACCGCTCGTGTTAGTACCGAGCTCAACGGTGTACTTAGCGATGTCAGCTTCTGTGATCTTTCCATCAACACCATCGATGAAGGAAGAGTAAGGAGCAGCAAAGGAAGAAAGGTCACCCTGTGTGTAAGGCAGAATGTAGTCAGCCTCAGCAACATAGAGGTCCGGAGCAATGTCGCCACCAGCGGACAGAGCAGCGTTGAGTTTTGTCTCGTAGCCGTTACCGTCGTTGTTGGAAACAAGAGCTGTTACCTTGTACTTGGAAGCCATGTCAGGATTTCTCTTAAAGAACTCCTCGATCATGCCCGGTACTTCGTTAGACATTGCGTATACGTTGATAGCGATGTCACCAGTACCCATGGAAAGCACTGCAGTTGTGTCTGTCTTAGCTGTGCTCTCGCCTTCAGTCTCTGTGTCAGCCTGAGACTCTGTGTCAGCCTGAGACTCTGTGTCAGCCTGAGACTCTGTGTCTGCCTGAGTCTCGGACTGAGTTGGCTGTGTGCCTTCTGTAGCTTTGGTTGGGTCGTCTTTTTTGCCTTCGCAACCAGCAATCATTCCAGCGCACAATGTGAAGCAAAGAATACTTGCAACAATTTTTTTCATATCGTCCTCCTGATATTTGTAGATTTCCGACGAAAATTTCGCCCGATTCTTGTAACTACAGGTACATAATAACCATTGCAAGGACTTCTTTCTTTACAAATCTTGCGAAGTGAGTGACATTTTAGTCACATTTGTTGCGAAAACACAAACGAAACGTTTCGCGTTGTGGTTTTATTTGACATATTGGTATAATCTTTTCCGTAAGCACTGAACGAAGTGTATTTTCCCTATAGAGGTTTGTATATATGAACGAAACTTTTAATTCAAACAACCCTGCTATGCGCTTTCTTACGGGCCTTTTTAATCTCTTCTGGGTAAACCTGCTTTTCCTTTTCACATCGATCCCGATCATTACGATCGGACCGTCCCTTTGCGCGTTATATAAAGTTTGTATCCAAATGGTAAGCGGAGATGATCCGCAGGTATACTCCACATATTTCCGCGAGTTCAAGAACAGTTTTAAGAAAGGCCTTCTCCTCTGGCTCGGCATTTTAGCACTGGGCGGATTCTTCGCTTATGAACTGTATCTTATCTATTTTACTGACATGGTCGGTGACAGTTTCTCTTTTCTTCAGTATCCGGTCTGGGTCATGATCCTGCTGATCGTCCAGGTCTTCCTTTACGGATTCGCACTTCTTGCGATTTTTGAAAACACGCTGAAGAATACCATTAAGAACGCGATCCTTCTCAGCATCAAGCACTTCGCCATCACGATCTTCCTGATCGTCTGCTGGCTCTTTACCCCGATCATCGTCAACACCTTCCCGAATTTCTTCTATGGTGCTGTCGGTCTGGAACTGTTCATCAACATGGCGCTTCGTGTCTTCATCTGTTCCGTGTTCCTGCATAAGGCCTTCGACCTTAAGAGGATCAAGGTCGCTCGCGACGGATCGCTTCGCGAGATCTCTTATGACGATATGATCGAATACGCGGATGACGGACCGGACGGAGAGAATGAAGAAGAGAGATCTTCCGAATCAGATGATAACTCTGACGAAGGATCAGACAAAAACGAAAGAGAATAACAAAAAAGGAGCTGTCATTACGAACAGCTCCTTTTCATTTTACGGCTCTTTTTCATCAGGAAAAGAACAGGTATTCCAGAAGTTTTCTTTCCTCTTCGATCTTTTCGTCCCAGTTGGAAAGGATCAGGTAGTGTTTCTCTTCCGAGCCTTCGTAGGCGGCTTTAAAGAAATCGACATCGGTAATATTGATGCCGGCCGGATAGGATGAGCCATCCTCCAGTTCAAGATAGTAGATCATGCCGCGGGACTCAAGGTCTGCAAACTGGCTCTCCGTAAGGACCTGACGCAGATCTCTTACGCCTGACTGGCCGAACTCCTTTATGGAACGCGCATTCGTGATCAGGACATTGGTCACTCCGGACCGCACAAGGGCTGCGAGTTTCTGCACTTCGGAAGCCACATCCTGGCTCATGGTGAGACCGTCCTCATTGGTCGGATAGTGGAATGTGCTGTCGACGCTGATCCTGACCCCCAACGACTTGGCATAGTCATCAAAAAGCGTGTCCGATTCATAACGCGCATTGACCAGAACGATGTTGAGGTACTCCTTGCGAGTGGCCTTGAGATAGGAGTTGAGCATGGAAAGAAGAACGCCGATCACGATTAATGGAATGATGAAGTGCCATTTATAGTATGTCCAGATATGGATCAGCGCTTTGCGGAACCCCATTTCCCTGAGACTGAACTTCGGTTTTTCTAAACTCGGATCCGGCATTTTTACCTGCCCCTTTCTTTTACTATCGATATGATAGCAGAAACGAAAAAAAGTGCAAATCCGCGCTTTGCTCAAAACGCTTTGACATGCACTTCATCGAAAGAATAAACGAAACCGTTTTCGACTTCGAAGACTCTATATATTACCTATATAATATTTATATAGAAGAGTGAAGTATTCCACATTCATTTAAACAAATACTGAACTAATTCAAGCCTGCCCTTAAAGGAATCTTTTCCGACATATCAGAAAGCACGGAACCGGTCATATCTGCTCTGCGGAAGTGCGTTTTTATCCGCTTCCATGTATTTGCAGAGGAACCGCTTGATGACGCGCTCCAGATAATCGCAGGTCCTGCCGAAGTTCTCTTTGTTCAGGTCTTCCTTCGGTTCCGGAACGATGCCGTCGATGATCTTCATCTTCAGAAGATATTCGGAGGAAAGCTTCATTTCTTCCGATGCTTTCGGAGCAAGTGTGGCATCCTTCCAGAGGATGCTTGCATATCCTTCCGGAGAAAGGATCGCATAGATCGCATTTTCCATCATCCAGACTTCATCTGCGACCGCCATCGCCAGCGCTCCGCCGGATCCGCCTTCGCCGATAACGACGGAGAAGATCGGTGTCTTCAGTGAAGACATCTGATAGAGATTATCCGCGATCGCCTGTGCCTGGCCTCTTTCCTCCGCTTCAATGCCGCAGTATGCGCCGGGCGTGTCTACGAAAAGAAGCACCGGGCGGCCAAACTTTTCCGCCTGCTTCATGAGGCGGAGTGCTTTTCGATATCCTTCCGGAGAAGGCATACCGAAGTTACGGGAGACATTTTCCGATGTGGACTTGCCTTTAGCTTCCGCGATAACAGTGACATTCACACCATGGAATGTCGCCAGTCCGCCGATGATGGCTTTATCATCGCCGTAGCTTCTATCTCCGTGGAGTTCGAAGAAATCCGGGAAGATCCTCTCGATATAGTCCGATGCGATCGGGCGCTCTTTCTGACGGGAAAGGCACACCTTATCCCAGGCCGAACGTCTCGCATTCTTTGTCGAATGGGAACGCGGTTTCTCCGGCGGATTGAACTTCGGGACATCATTTCCGAGATGTCGGGAAATCAGATTCGAAAGAGTCTCTTTCATGTCGCGGCGGTCCACGATGGCATCCACAAAACCGTGATGCAGCAGGAATTCCGAGCGCTGGAAGCCTTCCGGGAGCTCCTGTCCGATGGTCTGGGAGATGACGCGCGGTCCGGCAAATCCGATCAGTGCGTCCGGCTCTGCGAGGATAATGTCGCCGAGCATGGCAAAGCTTGCGGAAACACCGCCGGTCGTAGGGTCTGTAAGTACGGAAATATAAAGAAGGCCTGCGTCGCTGTGACGCTTTAATGCTGCAGAGGTCTTCGCCATCTGCATCAGGGACACGATGCCCTCCTGCATGCGGGCACCGCCCGAGCAGGTAAAGATGATGACCGGAAGATGCATCTCTGTCGCGCGTTCCACAGCGCGGGTGATCTTCTCACCGACGATCTTTCCCATGGAAGCCATCATGAAAGTACTGTCCATGACGCCGAGCACGGCATCCAGACCGCCGATCTTCGCACGGCCCGTCACAACGGCTTCATTCAGGGACGTCTTTGCTTTCAGTTTCTGAAGTTTTTCTTCGTAGCCGGGTGTATCCAGCGGATTGGCAAATCCGATATCACTGTCCCATTCCTCAAAGGTACCTTCATCGCAGACTTCTCTGATGCGCTCTTTCGCCGACACTCGCGTGTGGTGCGAGCACTCCGGGCAGACGCCCAGATTCTTCAAAAGGTCTTCCGTGAAGATGGTCTTGCCGCAGTGGGCGCATCGCATGATGATGCCCTCCGGCGCAGCCGGTTTTCTCACCTGACCGTCCTCAAGGCCTGCCAGTGCGGCCTCTTCGCCTTCTCTTAAACGGCGGGCCGCCTCATCCAGGGACATTTCTTTTTCCGCGGAAGCCGGTGGAGCGACCTGATTCGTCTTCTTAAAAAGATACCTCAGTTCCATTTCTTACCTCTTATTTCTTCTTCGGCGACTTTCTTTTCTTCGCCGGAGCTGTCTTCTTCTCTACCTTCCCGACCTTCTCGGAACGGACTCGCTCGATAAAATCGATGTCGGTCTTTCCGGAGATGAAATCCGGGTGGTTGATAAGTTCATAAAGATAGTCCACATTCGTTTTAATGCCCGTGATGATGACTTCGCCGAGGGCGGTCTGCATCTTGCGGATCGCTTCCGCACGGGACGGCGCGAATACGCTCAGTTTGGCGAGCATGGAATCGTAGTACGGCGGGATCTCGAGTCCGGCGAAGATCGCGGAATCGATACGGACGCCCGGTCCTCCCGGAAGATATACGCCGGTGATCTTACCCGGGCACGGACGGAATTTCTTCTCCGGATCCTCGGCATTGATACGGCACTCGATGGAGTGCCCGGTAAGCTTGATGTCTTCCTGTGAAAACCACAGGCGCTCGCCGGAAGCGATGCGGATCTGGGCTTTGATGAGGTCGACACCGGTGACCCATTCCGTGATCGGATGTTCGACCTGGATACGGGTATTCATTTCCATGAAATAGTAGTTTCCGTTCGGCTCCAGAAGGAATTCGACGGTTCCTGCATTCTCGTAATGGACGGCCTTTGCGGCATCCACGGCACTGGTACAGATCTTTTCGCGAAGCTCAGGGCTCAGCGAATCGCAGAGCGTCTCCTCGATGATCTTCTGATGATTTCTCTGGATACTGCAGTCACGTTCTCCGAGATGGACGACGTTTCCGAACTTATCGGCAAGGATCTGCACCTCGATATGCTTGGGGTGCTCGATGTAGTGTTCGATATACATGGAGCCGTCGCCGAAGGCGTTTCTCGCCTCGGCCTGCGCGGTGAAGAATGCCTGTTCGAAGCCCTCTTCGCTCTTGGCTACACGCATGCCCTTTCCTCCGCCGCCGAGCGACGCCTTGATGATGACCGGATATCCGGCACGAAGCGCCAGCTCTCTTCCCGTCTTTACGTCAGTGACGGCTTTTGCGGAGCCCGGGATCGTCGGCACACCGGCATCCTGCATGGTCTTTTTCGCCTGCGCCTTATTGCCGGCGGCAGCGATCATTCTGGAATCCGGTCCGATGAATGTGATATTACATTTTTCGCAGATCTGGACGAAACGGCTGTCCTCGGAAAGGAAGCCGAAGCCCGGATGGATCGCATCGGCGCCGCTGACGAGCGTGGCGCTGATGATGCGGCTGATATCGAGATAGCTCTCGGTGGACGGAGCTTTTCCGATACAGATAGTCTCGTCGGCCAGCTGTGCGTGGAGCGCGTCCTTATCTGCTTCGGAGCAGACTGCAACGGTGGCTATCCCCATCTCGCGGCAGGCTCTTATGATGCGTACGGCGATCTCGCCGCGGTTGGCGATCAGAACTTTACGGATCATGCTTCGTTCCCACTTTCTTCGGAAGATCCGTTCTTTTCGGGCAGGATCGCGAATTTGATGATGCAGTCACAGGCCACTTCCCCGTTTACGGAAGCGACGCCGTGTCCCATGCCGACCGGGCCGCGGAGTGCGGTGATCTCGGTCTTTAAGGTCAGAACGTCACCCGGGACGACCGGGCGCTTGAACTTGCACTTGTCGATGCCGGCGAATACGGCGATCCTTCCTTTGAACTCTTCCTTGCACAGGATCGCGACCGCGCCCGTCTGGGCCAGCGCTTCTACCTGAAGAACACCCGGCATGATCGGCATCTCCGGGAAATGTCCCTGGAAATACGGCTCATCGTAGGTGATGCATTTTCTGCCTAATGCATACACGCCCTCTTCGTAATCCTCGATGGCGTCCACCAGAAGGAAGGGGGATCTGTGCGGCAGGATATCCATGATCTGTTTCGTTGTCAGTGCTTTTGCCATATGAATCAACCTCAATTATCGTGCGCCGATGGGGCGCTTCACTTCCCGTTTTCCCGGGGAGCTTACTTACTGATCCTAAAGAGAGTCTGTCCGAACTCGACCTTGCCTTCATTCTCGACGAGGATCTCCTCGATGACGCCATCGAATTCGCTCTCGATCTCGTTCATCATCTTCATGGCCTCGATAATGCCGAGGACCTGTCCCTTCTTGACGGTGTCGCCGATGCTGACGAACGGCTTTTCACCGGCGGCCGGGCTTCTGTAGAAAACACCTACGAGAGGTGACTTGATCTCCTGGACGTTCTCCTTCTTTTCCGGTTCAGCGGAGGCTTCAGCAGGAGCTTCTGCCGGAGCCGGTGCCGGGACAGCCATCGGGAATGGCGGAGGCGGCATCTCGCCGGGAACAAAGCACATCGGTGCTTTTCTTCCGCTTAAGGAAATATGGGTGTCACCCTGGGTGAACTCGAAGTTCTCGATATTGGAATCCGAGACGGCCTTAATGATGGAGATGACCTCATGAACGGTCATGCCGGAACTGGTATTGGACTTGTTATCTGTAGCCATTTTTCTAACTCCTTTATTCTTATCTTCGTCTTTTCGACGGGAGCTTATTCTTCAAACTTTTTCATGATGATCGACGCGTTGTGTCCGCCGAAACCGAGGGAATTGCTCATCGCATACTTCACTTCCTGTTCGTAGGACGTACCGAAGCAGTAGTTGAGATCCATCTCTTCCTCCGTCTCCTTCGATCCCACGGTCTCATGAATGAAGCCCTCTTCGATGGACTTCGCCATAACGATCGCTTCCACAGCACCTGCTGCACCGAGAAGGTGTCCGGTCATGGACTTCGTGGAGTTGATCTTCACGTTATAGGCGGCATCGCCGAGAGCAGTCTTGATCGCGCGTGTCTCGAAAAGGTCATTGTGGTGGGTCGATGTACCATGTGCGTTGATGTAGTCGAGATCCTTCGGCTCGATACCGGCATCTGCGATCGCCGCCATCATGGCATGTGCCGCACCGATTCCGGATTCCTCCGGAGATGTGATGTGGTATGCATCGCAGGAAGCGCCGTAACCGGCCATCTCTGCGTATATCTTCGCACCGCGTGCTTTCGCATGCTCATACTCTTCGAGAACGAGAACGCCGGCGCCTTCGCCGAGAACAAAACCGTCACGGTTCTTATCAAACGGGATGGAGGCCTTCATCGGGTCTTCGCTGGTGGACAGTGCTTTGAGAGCACAGAAACCGGCTACGCCCATCGGGCAGATCGCTGCTTCCGTACCACCTGCGAGAATAACATCCGCTTCGTTGGCCTTGATCGTACGGAATGCTTCACCAATGGAGTTTGTGCCGGATGCGCACGCAGTTACTACGTCGATGTTCTTTCCCTTGAACCCGGTGACGATGGCAATGTTACCTGCAGCCATGTTACCGATCATGAGCGGGATATAAAGCGGTCCGATCTTGTTCGGGCCGTACTCGAGGAGACGGCTGTGTTCACGCTCATTTGCCTGCATGGAGCCGACGCCGGAACCGACGATGACACCGCATCGGTATGCATCTTCTTTTTCGATATCGATACCGGAATCCTTCACAGCCATCAGGGCCGCCGCAGCAGCATACTGAGAGAACGGTTCCATTCTTTTCGCGGTCTTAAAGTCCATGAACTCGTCGGCTTTAAAATCCTTCACTTCGCCGGCGACCTTCGCCTTAAAATCGGTCGTATCGAATCGGGTGATCGGGCCAATGCCGACTTTGCCGGCACGGATGTTCTTCCAGAACTCCTCCACAGTGTTGCCCAGCGGAGTGATCGCGCCCATACCTGTAATCACAACTCGTCTCATGTTTCTTTACCTTCCTTTATTTCAGTTCGCGGATGCTTTCCGCTCTATCACATGCACATGCCGCCGTCGACGGTCAGCACCTGGCCTGTGATGTAATCTGCTTTTTCCGATGCGAGGAAACCGATTGCATTGGCGATGTCCTCCGGCTTCGCGGTGCGCTTTAAGGGCACCATGTTGAGGAATGCTTCCTTGACCTTATCGCTCAGCACGTCGGTCATGTCTGTCTCGACAAATCCCGGAGCTACCGCATTGACATTGATGCCGCGGGAGCCGAGTTCTTTTGCCAGAGACTTCGTAAAGCCGATGATGCCGGCCTTCGAAGCTGCGTAGTTCGCCTGGCCCGCATTTCCCTGGATACCCACGATCGATGCGATGTTGATGATCTTTCCGGATCTCTGCTTCATCATGATGGCGGAGCAGGCTTTGCTCATAAGGAAACAGCCTTTCAGATTCGTGTCGATGACCGAATCGAAATCCTCTTCGCTCATGCGAAGAAGGAGACCGTCCTTCGTCACACCGGCGTTATTTACAAGAACGTCCACCGTGCCGAATGTCTCCTGGACCTTGGCTACTGCTTCATCTACCTCGTCCTTCACTTTTACGTCGCATTTGATCGCGATGGCCTTTACGCCGTTATCCCCACAAGCAGTGCAAACTTCATCGGCCTTTGCCTGGTTCCCGTGATAGATCACGGCAACGTTCATCCCCATTTTGCTAAGTTCAATAGCTGTGGCGCGCCCGATTCCCCGGGAGCCGCCGGTTACGATCGCGGTCTTACTCATTTTTCTTCCTCCATAGCCTTTCTGACCTCTTCTGCGACATGCATCGCATCCTCGATGGTCTCGACATTATAGATATTTACGCCCTCAAGGGTCTTCTTAACAAATCCGGAGATCGTCTTTCCTGGACCGATCTCAATAAAGGTGTCGATGCCGGCATCTCGGAGCGCTTCGATATCCTGCTGCATCCGGACAGAGCCGCTCACCTGCTTTTGAAGAAGCTCCGGGATCTCCTTGCTGTCATGTACGAGTTTGCCCGTAAGATTGGCGGCGTACGGAGCTTTTAGATCAGAAAAAGTGATCTCATCGATGTACTTTCTCAGTTCTTTTCCCGCAGTCTCCATGATCGGTGAATGGAAAGGTCCGCTGCACTTAAGTGCGATCACTCGCTTCGCGCCCTTTTCCTTCAGGACTTCGCCGGCCTTCTCGACCGCTTCCTTATAACCTGTGATCACGATCTGTCCAGGGCAGTTGAAGTTAGCGACATACACCCCTTCGATCCCGTCGATCGCTGTTCTTAAGTCTTCTTCGCTCATCCCGATGACCGCACTCATACCACCGATATCGGGAGCGGCCTCTTCCATGATCTTTCCGCGGATCGTCACGAGTTTGACCGCATCTTCAAAGGACATCGCACCGGATGCCACGAGTGCCGTATATTCTCCAAGCGAAAGTCCGCAGGTCGCGTTCGGCTCGATCCCCTGTCTGCGGAGAAGATCCGTCGCGGCAAGGCAGGCTGTCATGAGGCAGACCTGGGTGTACTTCGTCTGGTTCAGTTCTTCTTTTTCATGAAAACAGAGATCAGGAATATCGTATCCGCTGATCCGGCTGGCCGTATCAAAGAGTGCTCTGGCTGAGCTATCCTTCTCGTAGAAGTCCTGCATCATGCCGTTTTTCTGGGCGCCCTGGCCCGGGTAAACAAATGCGATCTTCATTATTTTCTGCCTCCGAGAAGAGCTTCCGCCTGATCCATCATGGAGACCATTCTGTCCTTGACGGTCATCTGCTCTTTAAGAAGTCCGGAGATCTGGCCGGCCATGAAGGAGCCCATGTCCTTGTCGCCATCGAGAACGGCTTTTCTCAGAGAACCGAGGGAGAGCTGCTCGAGTTCGTCGAGAGTCGCGCCTTCGGCTTCCATCTTCAGATAGAGCTTGGTCAGCTGGTTTCTGATCGTTCTTACCGGATGGCCGGTGCTTCTTCCGGTTACTTTTGTATCGATATCGCTCGCCTTCAGGACGAGGTCCTTATAGTTCTGGTGGATGTTCGTCTCATCACACGGGATGAAACATGTACCGCACTGGACACCCTCGGCACCCAGCATGAATGCTGCGGCAATTCCTCTGCCATCTGCGATACCGCCGGCAGCGATGACCGGGATCGACAGTGCATCTACGACCTGCGGCACGAGCGTCATGGTCGTCAGTTCACCGATATGTCCGCCGGACTCGGTTCCTTCTGCCACAACAGCATCGACACCGAGCTTTTCCATTCTCTTCGCAAGACCTACAGATGCGATGACCGGGATGATCTTGATGCCGGCTTCCTGCCACTTCTTCAGATATCGCTCCGGGGAGCCTGCGCCTGTCGTGATGACGGCTACTTTTTCCTCAGCAAGGACATCTGCGATCTCCGGGGCATGCGGGTTCATGAGCATAACGTTGACACCAAACGGCTTGTCCGTCAGCTCGCGGCAGCACTTGACCTGGTTTCTGACCCAATCCGCATCGGCTCCGCCGGAACCGATAATACCAAGTCCGCCGGCATTACTTACTGCGGCAGCAAGGTGATAGTCTGCCACCCAGGCCATTCCGCCCTGGATGATCGGATATTCAATATTGAGTAATTCTGTCAGTCTCGTTTTCATATGTAACTCCTTTTTATCTGTGATCAGATCTCTGTCTGGAATGCTCCCCAGATCAGGCCTGCGCCGAAGCTGGAGATGACGACTTTCTTCTTCCCTTCACCAAGTCTTCCGTCCTTTTTCATCTCATCGAGGAGGATCGGGATGCTGGCCGAGGAGGTATTTCCTGTTCTTTCGATATTCATCGGGAACTTTTCGAGTGGCTGCTTTAAGTGCTTGGCTACGGACTCGATGATCCTGCGATTTGCCTGGTGCAGTATGAAATAGTCGATCTCATCCGGGTCTGTCCCGGTCTTTTCGAGCAGATCATCGATGACTCTCGGCACTTCCGTAACAGCAAACTTAAATACCGTCTGTCCGTCCATGTTGATGTAGTTGGACTTTCGGAATTCTTCGGTCTTCTCTTTCCCCTTCTGCATGACGGACTCGCAGCGCAGGCAGCCGCTTCTTTTTCCGGATGCGCGCATAATGGCATCGTACTGGAGTTCCGGGTTCGCCTTAAGCACAACAGCACCCGCTCCATCTCCGAAGAGGATGCAGGTGCCGCGATCTTCATAGTTTGTATAGTTTGAAAGGTTTTCGGCGCCGACGACAAGTGCGCAGTCGACCATACCGGAACGGATGTAACTCTGCGCCGTCACATAGGCGGTAAGGAAGCCCGGGCAGGCGGCATTTACATCGAAGCACATCGCATTATCTGCATCGACTGCTGCCTGGACACATGCGGCAAGCGCCGGGAATAGAATATTCGGGGTTGTAGATGCGACCACGACAAGTCCGATCTCCTTCGGGTCGATCCCGGAATCCAGGACAGCTGCTTTTCCCGCAGCGACCGCCATCGACTCTGTCGTATCTTCGGCAGGATCCGATATGTGGCGCTCCTTGATGCCGGTGCGCTCCGTGATCCACGCATCATTCGTCTCCACGATCTTCGCCAGATCGTCGTTAGTAAGAACATCCTTCGGCAGGTAGCTGCCGATACCGATCACCCGGCCAAAACCGTTTGCACGATCCGAGGATGGATTTGAAGTCAACATAAAAAATACTTTGCCTTTCAAACTATTTTATATTCAAAATATTATATCTTATATGTACTAATGTCAATAACGGTTTCTTGATGTTTCGGATTTACAGGCATCCGGGGACTTTCTGAAGAAAGTGGATTCTTTCAGGAAAAAGGTGTTGACAGATACCCTACCCGCGCATATAATATTCACGTTGACCAAAAACGCGGGATTAACTCAGTGGTAGAGTGTCACCTTGCCAAGGTGAAAGTCGCGAGTTCGAATCTCGTATCCCGCTCCACTTAGAGGACTGACTCAGAAGAGTCAGTCCTTTTTTCGTATGCGCCTGGTTCTGTGGGTGGGAGATCCACCCGGATTTCTTCGTATAGCATGGGGGCGTCGCCTCTTCTTCTAATTCCCATGTCATGTGAATGAGAGGAATTCATGGGGATTGGGAGTTCCCCAGTTTTCCCATGACCTGGAAATTGAAGAAATTCATGGGGATTCTTTATTTCATGAATTTCCCATCACTATTTTCTGTGTGCAAGTCATGGGAAAGCATCTTCTTTCCAGTTTCCCATGCCGCTTACATCATGGGAAAAACCAACTCCTAAAAATCCCCATGATTTTTCAATCAAAAACAGGCATGGGAAAGTCTCCCTTTTGCAGATTCCCATGAAAACCCGATTTGAACCGATCATGGGAAAAGACACCCTTTGCAGAACCCCATGAAAACCGCACCCGAACTGGTCATGAGAAAAGACATTCTTTATTGATTCCCATGAAAACCGCACTCGAACCAGTCATGGGAAAACCCCATTCCCGCAATCCCCCACAAAAAAGCAGCACCTCGCTTCCCGAGATGCTGCCGCCATTTCTCATATTAACAAATCAAGCAGGTCCTGCCGCGGCCGCAGCCGCGCCCGCGCTACTTACAGATCTCCAGGATCTTCCCGCACGACAGTTTCCCGCCGAAAAGATCCAGAGCCGATCCCACGGTGATGTTGACTCTTCCTCCGGAAACCTTCTTAAGCTCCCGAATGTCCTTATATGTGTGGATGCCACCGGCGTAAGTAACGGGAAGCGCCGCCCCGCCCTTCTTCTCCGCCGCATCGATATACTCGCGGAATATCGAAAACAGCGCCTCGTCCGGGCCCGCGGCCTTACCTTCCACATCTACCGCGTGGATAAGATACTCGGATGCATATTTCTCAAGCTTAGTGAGAAGCGCTGCCGAGAGCTTCGTTCTTGTAAACTTCTGCCAGCGGTCGGTCACGATATAGTAGTCGCCGCCCTTCTTTCTGCAGCTCAGATCGAGCACCACGTGCTCACGTCCGACGGCCGCGACCAGCTTCTCGAGATTTTCGTAATTGATCCTGCCTTCCGAAAAGACATAGGAAGTGACGATCACGTGGCTCGCTCCCGCCGCTATAAAAGAACCGGCATTTTCGGCATTGATGCCACCGCCGACCTGAAGACCTCCGGGGTAAGCCTTAAGCGCCTTGAGCGCCGCTTCCCGGCTTGCCTCATATTCCTCCGTCCCCACGCGGTTGAGCATGATGATGTGCCCGCCGCGGATCCCGAGATCCTTGTAGTAGCGCGCGAAATACCCCGAGTCCTGTTCCGCGACGAAGTTCTCCTTCGCGCCGGAATCATTCAGGGTCCCGCCAACGATCTGCTTGACCTTTCCGTTATGGATATCGATACAGGGGCGAAACTCCATCTGGTCCTATCCTCACTTCTTGCTCTGATCCTTCTTCGGCACCTTCTTGGTGAAATCGTGGAAAGGATCCTGAATATCGTTGATCTCGCCGCCGAGTCTTCTGATCGCGGAAAGCGCTTCATAGAAAGTCTCGCGGTCGATAGTATGTACATTTCTGTCAAGATATCCCTTAAGGAGCGGAATACCTCTCGGATCACCGTAGTCACCAATGCAGATGACGGCGATGACCTTGGACTTCATGCGGCGGAAGCCGGCACGAAGTGCCTGGTAGATCTCGTTATCCGGTTGCTTGATACCCACGTGGGTCAGGATGATCATCATGTCCTCATAAGGACCCGAGATCTCCTCATCCGAGCGGTTGAGCATAAAATCGATCAGTGTCGGAACGCCCTTGCTTCCGAGGCCGAGCATCATGACCTTAACAGAATCGGCGATATACTCCTGCGTGCTCGAAAAACTGCAGAATCTCGTCAGAACAGGCTCCATCGCCGGCTCATATTCATCCGCCCCGAAGAAACGGATCGCTGCCACGCAAGGCTGGAATCTCACGAAGAACTCGTTCTCGTCCTCACCCTCAGCCGGCTCCCAGGACGTATCGAGCACCATCTTCAGAAGACGCTCCGAAGACTCCGGAGACTTTTCCTTCAGCGCAGACACCAGCGGATACGGCGTCGCCTCATCGTCGATGATCTTCGCCGACTCGCAGAACGCATCCAGAAGCGCATCCAGATCCAGATTCGAGATGAACTCCTCGCCGGTCTTCCCGTCGAGATACTCCTTCGACTCCTTCCAGAAAGGCTCCGTCTGCTGTTCGATATATGAACGGAAATTCTTAAAATGCTCCGCCATCTCGCTCTCGGTCGGTCCCTCACTCGAGGACACCTGATCGGCGAATTCCTCGCAGACCTTCGAAAGTCGTTCATTAAACTCGGAAAAAAGTTTCGTAGTGCAATCCATGTTGCGCCTCCCATGCGATGTTACCTATGCATTATAACATCTTTCTTTTGCAGTTCCTATTTATACTTTTTATAGTTTAAGGTTCATTTAAAGTTCGCGCGCGATAATGAACTCGTGATAAGAACAATGCCTCCTTAACACAACCCAAAACCAAACACCCCAACACAATCCCATGTATGGGCTACCCGGTACACATACCTCACGGGTAGCTCTTCTTCTTTGCGAAAAGATCCCTTCCCGCACCTTCTCCATCCCCGCTCTGTGTTATAATCTTCTCATGCGAAAAGTGCAGGATGTCCCTGCATCCAAAGGAGGAGTTACTTATGGTTAAGCACGTGATCATCTGGACATTAAAAGACGAATATTCCGATTCTGAAAAAGCTGCTATCAAGGCAGAGATCAAAGAAGGACTCGAGGGCCTGAAAGGCAAGATCGACGGCCTTTTGGAGATCAGGGTCATCACGGAAGGCCTTTCTTCTTCGAATACCGATCTGATGCTCGATTCTCTTTTTGAAAACGAAGAAGCCCTGAAAGGCTACGCTGTGCATCCGGACCACGTGGCCGTCGCCACCGGCAAAGTCCGCCCGCATGCCAAGATCAGAAGCTGTTTCGATTTCGAAGTATAAGACCCGTCCCCGACCCGGGCGCATCGCCATATATAGCAAAGAAAAAGGGCTATCTGCATAAAATGCAGGCAGCCCTTTAATGTGCAGGGTGGGGCTACTGCCGAACAGCAGATTCATGCCGCGCTTGTTTCCGAAGATGTGGAAACCGAGAAAGTTGACGTCAGCAGTTTTTCCATTACTCTTTCCGTGATGTACAGATAATATGCATCGTCTGCCGAATTCAGCTTGCTCTCATCTACCGCTTCGATCTTCGCATCCCATTCCAAGACATCCTCCATCATCTTTGTATAATCTTCAAGCATTTGCATGTAGTTCCCTTTTCCTGACAGGTATTTCCCCATGAACTCGATATACTTGTCATAGAATTCTTCATAGGCATCCATCTCTTCTTTGAACTCAGGCGTGACCAGAGAGAAATCACCATTTTTGAACATCTTTATGTATTCTGCATACGACAATCCCGGATCCGGTCGTGTCTCTCCCTGCTCTTCAGTTACGCCCTGCTCCTGCTTGTCCGTTTGCGATGGATTCGCCAGTTCTTCCGAATCAGACGGTGCTTCCGTCCCCGTAGTCTCTTCAGTTGTAACGAGAGTTTCCTTCGTGGTAGTGGCCGTTTTTTCCGTCTTCTTCGTCTTGTCATAGGCTGTTTGATCCATAGGCTTAATAGCAGCGTATACTCCTGCCAGAAACAGAATAACCATGATCACCAAAAACCAGAAAACGCATCCTCTTTTTTTCATATTCACTCCCCCTTTTCGGTCATCTTTCTTCAGGTAGTCATTTTTGTCTTCATCGCTTCATATCGGACCATCTCAGCATCGATCTTCTTTTTGTAATACTCGATCAGATCCTTCCCGTCGCCGCGTTCCCTGGCCCGGCGGACCATGTTGTGAAGGCGGCAGATCCTGTTGTGGTGTTCATGTTCAGCCCCGTCGCCGTTCCGCTTATTCCGTCTCCTGATCTGAGCCCCGATCTCATTGCAGGCTCTTTGAGGATCCTGCGGGGAAGGCTGGTCGCAATAGATCGCATCCACCCTTTTCTGCGGAACGAAAACGCGCCCGCAGTTCGCGCAGAACTTGATCAGCTTGTTTTGTCTTCGGATCCGGCTGTATTCCAAAAGCAGAAGTTGAAGCCATCCGATGACCCGATAGGTATAAACAGGCACTTTACCAGGCTCACAGAGTTCCCCGCATTGTCCGGGCGACTGGTCACAGAACCCTTCTGCCCAGTTTTCAAAAAGTTCAGCAACACGGGAAACTTCCTCATCTGCTTCTCCACTGTTATTGGCGGCCAGCGCTTCCACAAACCCGGCAAATGTCATGAACCGGTCAAGAAAGTATTCGTAGCATTCTATGGGAAAAGAACCTTCCGCCTCACCATTCTTCTCTCGAATCATCGTGTGAAGGACCGCTTCATAAAGACTGGTCCGGAACAAGGCTCCGGCGGCAGGAGCCTTGCGGACAGAAAAATCCTCCAGTATCTGAAAGATCGGAGCAGGGATCCTTTTCCCCGACGAGAACTCTTCTTTGGAAACGGACACCATGATCTCACGTGTATCCTCGGTGATCAGCGATACTACTTCGTCACGAAGCACCTCTTCGATGATTCCTCCGATCCGATAATCACGGTATGTTCCGTCCTGAAAGAAAACAACGTTTCGGTCATTCTTAGTGCTTCCATAACAGATGTCGATTCCTTGAGCAAATCCCATCATGAAATCACCTCCTACACTTTGTTCCCTATCGATTTCATCATAGAAAAACGGCCGTTCCTTGGAAACGGAAACGGTCGTTTTTTGTTAGTCATCGATAATTATGGGTTTTGCTGTACAGGAATCAGATTTTCACGCGAATCCTTCCGAAACTTAACTTCCGTAATAGAACGTCTTCTCTTCCTTGTCCTCATTTTCGTAGACGATGAGGTGCTCTTCACGATTCATGCCGATGTAATAATACTCCCCTTCCCAGAGGTCTTTATAGCGTTCATCCGTGCATGTGAAGTCGTAAGTCTTTCTGCTCTCGTCCGCTTTTCCGCCAATGTTCATCGAGTCAAAATCGAACTGATCCCGATCGACTCTGGCTTCGTCCGTCATGAGAAAATAGTGGAGCCGGGTCTTCCCCTCATCTATTCCCCAGGTAGGATCTATGTGGTAAGGCTGTCCGTCGATCGTCACGAGCACCCAGGAGTGTCCGACCAGTTCCGTATCCGAGATGAGCGTTCCACCGATCGCGTCCGAATCAACGCCTGCCTGCAGGAGAAGATAGTTGTAAAGAGAAGCGATCTCACTGCAGATCCCTTTCTTCTCGATCAGGCACCGGTAGGCAGAGATCTCCTCGGACCTCTCGCCGGTCTGCTCATTCATATCGTAATCATAGGCATAATTCGTGCACATGTATTCATATAGAGCCATTGCTTTTTCGATATCCGTGTAATCGTCGCTGATGCAGTCGTTGAGGATCGAGACGATCTGCGCCTCGAACTCGGTCTCCTTCATGCGGAATTCATTGACCGGGATCTTGTAGATGATCTTTCCCACACCATCTACAAAGCCTCTCTGGACCTCCGCTGAAGCCGAGTCGATATAGCTCGGCGCGATGGGGAAGAATGCGTGCGCAAGGGATCCGAGACACCAGTAGTAGGTCTCCTCATCCGGACAGACGAAGCTGTCCGCTCCGGCGATCAGGGCATCGCAGAAAGAAAAGAAAGCGTCTCTCTTCTTCTCTCCGAAATCCGAAAGATAGTATTTGCTGAAAATGTGCGGATTGAATGTATGGTGGCCGTTAGTGTTGGTCTTATTGTTCTCGACCTTCGGCTTTTCATCAGGTGTCGGTGTAGAGGTTGCCTTCTCCGATTCCAGTATATTTCTGGAACGGCTGGACGGCGTAGATTTTTCTCCGTTTTCGGAATCAGATGAAGAGGAATGAGAGGGTTCGGTCACGCCTTCGGACAGTGTTTCGATGGCATTTTCGCCGGCATCAGAAAACTGTGTGTCCGTCATCCCCGATCTGGCTTTGCAACCGGTAAAGATCACTGCGGAAATCAATACGACAGTCATCAATCTCTCAAATCTTTTTTTCATATACACTCTTCATCACTTTCCTCGTCCCGTACTCTGCGATCGTATTCTAGCACAGCGGTTTTCCCGGGTACTGACAATACTGTCACATTCAGGCGTTTCGAAGAAATTTTCATGAAAATGAAATAAAAAAGGAGTTATCTTCCGATAACTCCTTCTCGTTTGGAGGCACCACCCGGATTTGAACCGGGGATAAAGGTTTTGCAGACCTCTGCCTTACCACTTGGCTATGGCGCCACTTGCTTAGTCAGCGTATGAAATGATACCACCAAACGCGCCCCTGCGTCAAGTATTCTTCTTATTGAAAAGCACTTTTCTTAGCACTTACCTGCGATCCGGTCCGGAAGGTTCGCCATGGCTTCCTGCACGGTCTTAGAAAGAAGAAGTTTGCCGATGACTCCGATGTCCGGTCTGGGGAAGATAAACGGAAGGTCCGTCTCGCCGAGACCCGGTCTTACGGGGAAGGCCAGTTTTTCCTCTTCGACAGAGAACTGCGCATCCACGCCCTCTTTATTTCCTCTGGCATCCAGACGGATCCATTTGCCGAGAGATTCGAAATATACGGCATTTAATCCGTGAAGAATCAGCGGCGACGCATCGTCGTCTTCATTAAGTCTCAGATACTGATAGCAAAGACCCGCCGGGATCCCTGATGCGCGGAGAAGTGCACAGAGCAGGTGGGATTTTCCGAAGCACAGACCCGTTCTCTTGTCGAGGACATCGGATGCACGAAGGCACAGTTCTTTTCTGCCGGCATCGTTACTGTGGGAGATCTCATCTCTTACGAACCGGAACGCGCGGGAAGCGTACTCGATCTCCGGATCCAGGTAGTCCATTGCCTTTCCTTCGCTCATGTCCTTCATGATCGTCTCCATGAGGTAATTTGCTACGATCATGACCTTTACGTGATTGTGGTTGATATATTCGGAGACTTCCAGATACTCCTCCGGGTTTTCTGCTTGGGTGATCAGTTCCATCTGTTCTCATTTTCCTTCCTGCGGGAAGAATAATCTCTTGCCGTCTTTTTCTATTATATCAAAGTCGACTTCATATACCTTCGAAAGAAGATCCGTGGTCATAACATCTTTTGTCTCCCCTGTCGCGACGATTTTCCCGTTTTTAAGGAGCACCACACGGTCACAGTATCGCTCGACCATGTTGAAGTCGTGCATGACGACGACTGCACTGGTCGTCTTCTCGTCCACCTTTTCGCGGACGATCTTCATGATCTGAAGCTGGTGGCGGACATCGAGATTCGACGTCGGTTCATCGAGGAGGATCCACGGCGTCTTCTGCGTCAGCGCCCGTGCGATCAGGACGCGCTGGCGCTCACCTCCGGAAAGTGAATTGAAATCACGCTTTTTGAAATCAAGCACATCGACCGTCCGCATCGCTTCGTCGGCGATCCGGAAGTCTTCCTCCGAATCGTCTTCCCACGTGCCCTTATACGGATATCGGGCCATCAGGACAACGTCTTCCACGGTAAAAGCATTTTCACTGCTGTTGCTGCTTTGCGGGACCCATGACAGGATCCTGCTGCGCTCCTTCGGAAGATATTCCTGCGCATCTTTTCCGCCGATCAGGACCGCGCCGTCGGGGCTTTTGATCTGTGACAGAAAATGCCTGAGGATCGTCGTTTTTCCTGAACCGTTCGGCCCCAGAAGAGCTGTCATGTGTCCTTTTAAAAAGGTATAGGAAACATCCGAAAGGATCGGACTTGTGACCCCGGATGGTTGATAAGTCAGGTGATTTGCCTGAAGTTCGGTATTCGGAGTATCGCTCATTATTCTTCCCCCTTTCTTCTTTCTTTCCAAAGAAGATATAGGAAGAAAGGTGCGCCGGTGACCTGTGTGATCGCACCGACAGCGATCTCATGTGGCGGCACGGCCGTGCGGCTGATCATGTCGCAGAAGATCATGAAGATCGCGCCGCCGAGAAGCGATATCGGGATCAGGCGGCGGTTCTTCGGTCCGGCCAGCATGCGCATGATATGCGGGATGATCAGGCTGACAAATCCGATGATCCCGCTGACCGATACACTGGCGGCCACCAGAAGCGAAGTTGCGACTACGGCGATGGTACGGGTCCTTTTTACGGATACACCCATGCTCTGCGCTTCGTGATCCCCAAAGCTCAGAAGGTCGAGATCTCTTCCGAGAAGGAAGAAGCAGATGACGGCGCCCACCAGCACGATCCCCATAAAACCGACCTTGACCCAGGTCGCGGCGGAGAAACTGCCGAGCATCCACAGATAGATCTGCTCGAGCTTTTCATGGTTCCACATCATCAGGAGCGTGATCGCCGCTGTAAGCATCGAGGAACAGGCAATTCCCGCCAGCAGGATGCCTGTCACGGACCGCGAAGTCGCGATCCTGGCCACTCGGAATACCAGGAGCATCGTAAGCATGGCCCCGGCAAAAGCAAAAAGCCAGATGCTGCTTATACCGGATACGGTAAATGTGATGCCGAAGGCGATCGCGACCGCGGCTCCGAAAGCCGCGCCGGAAGAGATGCCGAGCACCTGCGGATCCGAAAGCGGATTTCGGAAAAGCGCCTGCATCACGACACCTGCTGCGGCAAGTCCACCTCCGACAAGTCCTGCCAGCAGGACTCTCGGGAGACGAATATCCCATATGATCAGTTTGTTCGAACGGGGGATCCCGTTAAGAAGCGCTTCCTTATCTACGAAAGGAAGTCGCGCCGCGACGATCCGCGCGCTCTGTGAAAAAGGCACGGAGACCGAGCCCACGGCGACGGCCCAAATAACAACAATGACCAGAAGGAGCGCAAGGCTCCCTCCGGCCACCGTTAATGTCCATGTTTTCAGCGGACCCTTTTTCATAAGAAAGAGGGATTATGCTGCCTTATCTTCCGCGAAGCACTCCGGGAAGAAAAGCTCAGCGAGCATCTTTACCGCCTGCGGGTTTCTTGCGCACTGACGGTCGAGTGTATCTGTGCTCGGAAGAACGATCACATTACCTTCCTTGACAGCCGTCAGTTCAGAGTACGGAGCGGTCGTCTGGAAAGTACCATCTGCCCATGCCGGCAGGATGATGATGTTCGGGTCCTGGGAAATCAGGTCTTCTACGTTGTAGCTGTAGAAAGAGCCGCTCTTGGCGATGTTGTCGCCGCCGGCCATGGTGATGATGTCGTTGATGAATGTGTCGCCTGTAGCTGTCCAGTCGCCGCCTTCACCGAAACCGACAACATAGTAGACCGAAGGATGCAGTCTAACGTCCTTGATCGCTTCCTGAACTTCTGCGAGTTCCGCCTTCATGTCAGATACGACTTTGGCCGCATTCTCATCTGCGTGGAAGATCTTGCCCATGTCCTCGATCTTTTTGTATACGCCGTCAAAATTCGCGCTCTCGTCGAGGATAACGACATTCAGTCCGAGCTCGATCATCTTGTCATAGGAATCCTTCGGCAGGATCGAGGAATCTGCGACGATGAGATCCGGGTTGAGGCTTACGATCTTCTCGATGTCCGGTGCATACATATCACCGATCGATTCGACAGAAGCTACAGCTTCCGGATAGTTGCAGACGCTGGTGCGTCCTACGAGTGTTGCTTCCTGGCCAAGAGAATAGATGATCTCCGTGCAGGCCGGGCTACAGGATACGACGCGCTCCGGTTTTGCCTTAATGATAGCAGTTGTGCCGTACTTGTCGGTAAGTTCTACCGGATACCCCTCCGGATAGGTCTCTGCAGTAGTTGTCGCTTCAGTGGTAGATTCGGTCGTGCTTTCGACCGCAGTCGGCTCTGTTTCTTTTGTCGTCTCCGACTTCTTGCACGCCATGATGCTGGTGCACATCAAAGTAACGACAAGAGCAAGGCTCATTGCCTTCATGATCTTCTTCATTATTTACTCCATTTCTGCTCTTTCCCCGTCCCCGAAAAGAACTAAAAACAAAAAACTCACCGGCAGGTCTCCTGGCTTACCCGTTTCGCCTACTCTCCACGCCTTCTCAATACGTCTTCCGGATCTTTTCGAAAAGAACCGGCTAATCGTATCAATGACCATTTTGGATTTCGTACCGGGTTACAGTAGTGGGGGCTGCTTCGGATCCTCACCGAATTCCCTATTCTCCTCTTTTACGAGGCACCGGCGGCCACATGAACATTATACAAAAATCGCCCTCTTTACAAAAGAGAGCGATTTTCGCCATTTTTCACAAAGTATGACGGATCTGGTCCTTATCTTGCTTTACTGTACACATACGGAGCCGTGCCGCCAACGATCATGTTGCCATTTGCATCCTTGTGATACGGGAATACCCAGTAGAAAGTCCAGTCGGCCTTACTTGCCTTGGTATCCACATAAGAAACACCTGTGGTCGTCATGCCGATATAGCCGTACTTTCCACCCGGACGGATGCCGTAGATGAGATAACCATCTGCACCTGCGGAAGCATTCCAGGTCAGAGTGACTTTACCGGTCGTACCATTTGCCTTGAGGTTCGTGACCGCTGCTGTTACGCCCTTCGCATACACATACTTGGCGCATCCGCTCGGGACCATTTTGCCATCCTTGTTATATACGAATGAGAAGACCCAGTAATAGTTATAATCTGTATCCAAAGCCTTAGAATCTGTGAATGTCGTGGATTTTGTCATACCGACATATGCATACTTTTTATCCTTCTGGCCATAAATGAGATAACCATCCGAGCCCTTATCACCTGTCCAGGAAAGTGTTACCTTCTGTCTTCCGGCAGAGGCTGCCTTCAGGGAGCCGACAGGCTTGGACGGCAGAATGAAAGTCACAGAGGAATAGTAATCCGTGTAAGTGCCGACATCCTGAAGTGCCGCGTAAGCCGTCGAATTGATCTTGATCGTATATCTTCCTGAGAAACTGCAGGCATTCAGTCTTTCAAAATCATAGACCCCGCCGGCGATATTGAGAATGATATCGTTGACGCCATTCTTATCCACATCTTTAGATCCGGAAGATGCATAGTCAAAACCCGTTTGCTTCTTCAGCGCATAGGCTGTCGCCTGATATGCGTTCTGATTCTTCCACGTATCTGCAGAATAATAGTAAATGTACTGATTATCCTTAGTCATATCGATGACCAGTTCACCAAGATCGTTAAGATCCTTCTTACCTGCTACGGTAAATTCGATTACTACCGCAGGGTAGCCGACTTCATAACGGCGTAATTCGATCACCTTACCTGCATCTACCGTGACGCTGGACGCTGTCAGCGTTTCATATGTATTGCCTACCGTTTCAAAATGGATCAGCATCAAATATTTCTCGCCCGATTTGAATGTGCCATCACTGGCAAATGAGCCATCCCATTCGATCTTCCCCGGTTTGAGATAACTAGTGGAGAATGTAATACCGGAAGTCTGAGGTTTAGCTCCCTTTGCCGGAGTTTTGAGTCCGGTGATCGAAAGGGACGTGACTTTGTTCGGCATTGAATCATAGTGCAGTTTAACTGTAGCCACTGTGCCTGAAATAGAAACATCCTGCGAATCACACAGGGCATCTACCTGAAAATACGAATCAAAACGAACATGATCCTTTGCCGTAAGTTGGAATTCCAGTGTATAGGGAATGTTGCGGATATAAAGATCGTTAGGTCCCATAATGGAGGACGGCGAGTTCGTCGGATACCACTTCATAGTGTCTTCCAAATCGCAATATCTGGCGTCCGTCAAGGAAAAAGTATAATCCGCCTTGCCACCTGCGTAGAGAGACTCACCGAAATTTTTCAGTTCCACGCTATAGCAGTTTGTGATGACCTTGAACGTAAGTGTTACCGTCAGATGGAACAGATCTTCTCCGCTTGACTCTCTCCATTTTTTCAGTGATTTGGTATACACTGCCGTGTTCGTATTCAATGTGAAGCTTCCAACATCCGCCGGAACCCATCTGTAGAACCCATATCTTCTGAAGTCCACCTCTTTAAACTTCACATCGATTTCCAGCGTATACCAATTAAAGTCTTCGAAACAGTCATCTGTATCCAGAACGTTTCCGTTCCCGTCTTTCCATTTTCCCGGAGTAACTATGACCTTACTCGAGTTTGTCCCTGATGTATAGACCGAATTGTCTGCCAACTCGCCCGAAACGGGTACATGATCTACATAAAGATCCAGACTGCTGACTATGTCTGACGCTGCAAACAGATTGCCCATCGGCAGCAGGGACACCAACATGGCAACCATCAAAACAATAGTTCCTAATCTTCTTTTCACGAATACAACCTCCTTGATACCTCTACCAATCTTTTAAGATTTCACCAATAAAAAAACAACATTTTTAATTATATCGGTATCAAGGGATTTTTACAACTTATTCGGAGAATTTCATGCTGACTTTCCGTACTTCTTCCGCTGCTGCTGAAAAAGCGGCGACTACCTTCGGATCAAAATGCGTACCGGCTCCTTCTTCGATCAGGGACATGGCCTTTTCGAATGTAAAAGGTTCCTTGTAGCTCCTTTTCGACATCAGCGCGTCAAAGACATCCGCCACCGCCATAATACGCGCCGACAGCGGGATCTCCTCGCCTTTAAGATGGCTGGGATATCCGGATCCGTCCCAGCGTTCATGATGGTAGTGCGCCATCTGCTTGGCCTGTTCCAGATAACCGGTATCTTCGAGATTTGCGATCGCTTTTTCGATGATCTCATATCCGGCGACAGTATGGGACTTCATTTTGCTGTATTGTTCATCGGTCAGCTTTTCCGGGCTGTTTAATATCGCATCCGGAATGTTGATCTTGCCGATATCGTGAAGCGGCGCCGCTCGAACAACATTCCCGATATATTCGTCCGTCAGGATCTCCGGGTACTCGCCCATCTCTTTCAGTTTTTTCAATATGATCTTCGAATATTCTGCCGTCTTTCTTATGTGGTCTCCCGTGCATTTATCGCGGCTTTCGATGATATCCGCCAGGACCATGAGGAGTCCGCCCTGAAGCTTGTCGATCTGCCGGGACTTCCTTCTGCTTTCCGTCAGGTAATGCATACTCTCTTCGGTCGTTTGCGCGTATGCGTTATACAGATTCTCGATCTCATCACCGGTATGGATATCCAGTGCCTTGATCCTTTCGACGCTGGCATTTCTTTCATCCGTCGAGGTATATGCGAATGTGTTTGCGCCATGGGACATCGAGTTTAACGGAAAGATGATGTGATAATCGGCAAGCCATACACCGATCACCAGGACCAGGATAAAGATCCCGAGAAACAGAGAGATCTCTTTGGCCAGATACACATGCGTCAGTTCGCTCAGCTGGTTCATGGAAATATCCGCACATGAATAACAGACACAGCGGCCATCTTTATCGTAGATCGGCTCATAGACGGACAGCACCCAGCCGAATCGTTTGTCGTTACTGACCGTCGGCTCGACGGGGTTACCGGCAAGGAAATCATCCAGATGTTTTTCAATATCCTCCGGATGGTGAATGACGATGCCGGGATCGTTTGCCTCCACTTCTTCCGTATCCATATCAAAAACGACACGGCAGCCGTCTTCGAGCACCTGGTACACATACATGAACTGGATATTTTCCGAACTGATAAAGGTAAGCCGGAGCTGTTCTTCCGTCTCCTTATATTCGGGCAGCCCTCTGCCATACGTCAGATATTTATCGATCATCTCGGGGTCGATACAGTCCGCCTGATATTTCACGATACCGCGTGCAAACTCCGTGTGGTCCTTGATCGTGGTCTCACGGAAAAGATAATAGCCGATCGCGATGGATACCACGGCAATAGTCGTGATCGCCGCAGAAAGTAAAAGGAGGAGTTTGGTGCGAAGAGACATCTGTCTGACCCGTGTTTTGTTGATCATCTTCAGTTCGCGGAACGAGAGCGGTCTTTGGCACCAGCCGTAAAAACGGAGTTCCTCCACGATCGGCTTCGGGACGATGAGGAGCACCAGAAAAGCGGCCACTACAGATATGGCTTTATCTCCGAGATCGATGCAGAAATCCGCCGTCAACTGCGAAAGGACCGTGCTTTGAAACAGATGTGTATGTATCCATGTGGCCAGATCCGCGCTTATGCCTTCACCGGCAAATCCGAAAAGAAACCAGGTCAGAACGGATCCGAGGAATCCACCGATCGCGGCCAGGACGAAGATCAGTGGCAGGATATGTTTTTTCTTAAAACCATCTCTCGTAAAAAGCGCTGTCGCCACGGCGATCATGACATTCAGCGTGCCATAGTATACCGACGGCCAGTCAGAAACTGATTTGAGTACATTGGTGGTCAGTCCGACGATAATGCCGGGGAGGAAACCTCCGATGGACGCGGAAATGATCGTGCCCACAGAATCCAGATAGAAAGGCAGGCCATATTTACCACTCAGGGAAGATAAAAGCACATTCACGGCAATGCCAAGGACACAGAGGATGACCATTTTGATCACCCGTCCGGCATCGATCAGACGTCTGCTTTGCAAATTTTCAGTCATACCATCCCCTCCATATCGAATGCATCGACATCGGTAAGACTTTTGCTACTACAGCTCCATTATAGCAACGGTGCCCCCCGTTCTCAACAGAGAAAACGGAAGGCACCGTTTGAATTCAAAAATTTTTACGTTTTTCTACTTTCTTTGCCTTTTCTTCGGCTCGCTTACTTAGCGGCCTTCGCAGCAAGGATGTAGATGAACGGAGAGTTCCAGTAGATCGCTACTTCGTTGATGGAATAGGCCGTGTCATTATCCACATAGCAGCGGGCCGGAGCTTTTCCTGTAAGCACATTGATCGCATACGGATCTTCCGGGTTACCATTCGGACCACCGACGACCATGCCCGGAACCGCATGTCCATTCGCCTGGGACGGTCTGTGGTGCGGGTTCGCTGCCGCATTCGAGCCGAAGCCTGTAAGGAAGCTGTAGCCGCAGCAGTTCATGCCCATGATGTAGTCTACCTGATAGAAGCAGAAGTCACGGTATTCTGTCTTCTCGCTCAGAAGATATGCCAGATAGTAGAGGATACCGTTATTGGAAACGGTAAGGTTACTGCCCCACGGATAGTTAGTGCCCATCGCACTATAGTAACCATCTGCAGTTGCTTTCTTCAGGGCTTCCTCTACTTCAGAGAGAACGCGGGTCTTCAGTTCATCACCAAAAGCCGCATCCTTTTCAAAGGAAGTCTCTGTGGTCAGGTAAGCGTGTACGCCGTAAAGGCCCATCTCGATCCAGCCGAGTCCGAGCTCCATATCCTTGGAATAAAGCTCTTTTGCCTTGTCGAGGTAAGCACTTTCGCCGGTTGCCAGATAAAGCTCAACAGCTGCCCAGAAGAACTCATCCTTGTTGCTGGCATCCGGATATTCACCGGTGGCCACGTCGGAAGGATTGAGGAATCCTGTGGTATCAGCGGCCGCATTCGCCTCCATGTAGGCATACGCCTTCTTGGAAGCTTCGAGGCACTTATTAGAAAAATCCTTATCGATCGATGCATATACGATAGATGCCTGCGCCATAACTGCAGCGAAGTCACCTGTTGCTGTTGTGGAAACAGGCAGAACGAGAAGCTCTGCTGTCTCTTCCTGAGGCATAACCGTTGCCGGGAAGTTTCCGCAGGTGACCTTGTGGTATACGCCACCGTCTTCTGCCTGCATCTTGAACATCCACTCGAGCTCGTAACGGGCCTCATCGAGAAGATCCGGCACACCATTGCCGCTCTCCGGGATACCCAGGTCATCTGCCTTGTAGCCGGTGTCATCATATGTCATGAGAAGGTCAGCGACCGTCTTTGCGCCCGGTACGACATATCTGCCGTAGTCGCCGGCATCGTGCCAGCCGCCGCTGACGTCGATCTTCTTATCTGTGCCGTAGATCGTTGCTTCTGCAGTATGGCATTCCGGATGTGCATAATCCGCATACTCGTCGCCGATATCGGCCTTGACTTCACAGCCGCAGCGCTGGGTGTAGAGCATCAGAATGGATGCGCGGAGGGCAGCACTATATACGTCATCGGCGATGGTGAACTTATAGGAATCACCGGAAGAAGCCGTACGGATAAGGTAGGTGCCCGGAGTCTTAAATCCGGAAAAATCACCGGAAGCGATCTCGGTTCCCGAACCGATGCAGGCAAATGGTGCGGACAGATCGCCGGTAAACACGACTTCATCTGTCTCGGCATTTACGATATCGAACTTAGCGTCCTTCGCACCGTCAACAAAAACGGTCTTCGGATCGTTCGGCTGGTAACCGATCTGGTTGACCGCGATCGGGTTTACCGGATTCTCTTCTTCAAAACCGGCAGCATTGCTAGCGTCAAGGATGACGAGTGTCAGATTGTCAATGTACACGTTATGTGCAGTATCCGCTTTGAGGTCGCCCGTAATACCGAGGTTAAATGCGAATCTCGGAGCCGGATCGCTCTTCTCTTCCATGATGAACTCTTCGGTTACGTGCTGCCAGGAAGTGCCGACCTTAACATCCTGCTGTCCGCAGTATGCGTGGTAGTCACCACCATTCAACTGGATACGCCACTCATATTCTCTCTCGATATCGCTCTTGATATCGAAATCGAGCTGGTACTTTACGTTCTGCTGCAGGGCAATACCGTCACGGTACACCTGGCAGGCATAGTTGACGGAACCTACATTCTTGATCTTCACGACCATGTCGCCGTTTTCCTGCAGGAGCTCCATGTCTCCGCCGGACTCCATGTAGGTCTGCCAGACAAATTCATTTTCATCTGCGAAATTGTCATCGATCACGAAAGCGCCATCGACAACGTCTTTGGTTGCACGCTTGCCGGCGTTCTCGGCTTCCGGAGCCTTTGTTGCCTCGGCCTCCGTCTCCGACTCAGACACCTTCGTCTCCACGTCACTGGACTGCTGTTCAGTTGCAGTCGTTTCTGTCGCGCTTTCTTCTTTGCTTTCCGACTTCTTACATGCAGCAAGTCCTGCAATCATGGAAGCCGCAAGCAGCAATGCCACGAACTTTTTCATAAATTTCCCTCCAATATGTATTTTCTTACCCCATCACGCATTTTGTGCGCTATCACTTATTATAAGGAGAAAAATGTCAAAAGAAAAGACGAAAGATGCTTTTGCAGCAAAGAAAAAAGCTGTTTCTTTTGTTTTAAGAAACAGCTTCTTCTTTCTGGTGACCCGTAGGAGAATCGAACTCCTGTCTTCGCCGTGAAAGGGCGATGTCTTAGCCGCTTGACCAACGGGCCGTGGATGTGGTAGCGGCAGTGGGATTTGAACCTACGACCTGCCGGGTATGAACCGGACGCTCTGGCCAACTGAGCTATGCCGCCATATCCACGCGTTTTTTGACGCCATTAAATATTATCAGCAGAAACGCTTAGTGTCAAGCATTTTCTGTAATTTCCACATCGACAAACGTCTGTTCTTTTGCAATATATTCAATCACATTTTTCACAGAAAGAATCCTGCCTTCCTTTACAAATCCTTCCAAGCTTGAATAATGATTCGCACAAGTACAAACTACTCTCTTTGCTGTCGTCGCATCACAATCTGTTTCACTAATCAAGTATGCACAACAAGCTGATACAAACGGCGCAGCAAAAGATGTGCCAGACAAATACGTTGTCCGGCCTGACTCTGTTATGCACAGTACATTTTCTCCTGGTGCTGCTATATCAGCCTCACTAGAGTAATTTGAAATATCACTACAGATTCCGCGATTGTTTATCCCTATGACTGAAATCACATTATCAAGATCAAACGCTGCCGGAAAACTAATATGATTTCTTCCACCGTTCCCAGCTGAACATATGAAAAGCATCTTGCTGTTTCGCATATAATCGTATAAGTCTTGAGAGAATCGTTCCATAGTAAAGCTCATGTTAATGACGCGAATTCCACATTCTTCAGCATTTTCCAAATCATTAATCAGTCGCAAAATATCTATTTCCGCTGGATCAATCACTATGCTATAAATCGACGCATTTTTCAACACGCTTTCGTAGTTACTTTCACTGTTTGTTGAAATTATGCCAGCCACTGAAACAGCGTGATTGTTCTCTTCATCGCAATCAGTTTCTGATGGATTCGTAATGATTCCTTTCAAATCCTTGCATGTCACCGGTATTTCCGAGTCAACAACAGCAATAATCATCGGCTTGCCAGCCCAGTCCAGCACACTTTCGCCTATGTCTATGTCTGCACCAGCAATCCCTTGAATTCCGCAAACAGGTTCTCCTGTATTATTATATGCCCAATTTGACGTTTTGCCTTTTTTATTCACGCAAGCGGATGCTATTACAACACAAGCAGTTATGCTGGCAACTACATATTTGATAATCTTCTTATTCATAAATATTCCGCCTGCAGAAAACAACGTAAGAAATAATAAAGAATAAAACGGAATATGCAACTAACAGGCATGCTGATTCGCGAATATCTATCCTGTAAGAAAATTCGCTTTTCATATGTTCAAAAGCTTGTAATTGCATATTAGGGAAAAGAGTATACTTCATTAAAATGCTATTTCGGAAAGCAATTGTAAGTTGCGCACCAGAAAGATATATAAAAGAAGACACACAAGTGGAAATAATGCCGTTCTTACAGATAACGCTCAGCATCATAGTCATCATAGCGCAAGTTGCCAATGCAAGAAAATTGTGCACACTTTTTTTCAGCATCTGCATCAATGCGGTCCTGCACTGTATATTCCCTTTTTCGATTGTAACAACTTTTGCGAACACGCCTTCTATGTTCCAGAAAAGCCCACCGAATACTATCGACATCACAATGAAAACAAATACTATGCAACCACACAAAAGCATCAATGCTATAACCTTTGAAATAAATATCGTTCCTCTCTTATTAGGTGTAGTAAGGAGTAATGAAATCGTTCCATATTTATACTCATCCGTAATCATTTTTCCTGAAACAACTATGCTCAAAAGAACAACAATTGCGAACCAACTGTTCATTTCAAGAAGATAATTCGTACTACTTTGCGTTTTGTATGGCGCAATTCTATGATCTCGCATATATTCATCCACTCGAATTTGATCAAGTAACAACTGTTTTTGTTCATCATCGAGGTCTAAGGTCGAATCATCTAAACTGTCATATAAATCTCGTATCTCTGATTCGTAATACTCTTGAATATCATCAAAAAATACGCCTTCGTAATCACCTTTCACCTTTGCAGCTAACAACAGCAACGAAAATAGGATGAGAAGAAAAACGACAAATACCGATCGCTTGCTAACACACTTTTTTAGTTCATTTTTAATCAATACGATTTGCTTTACGCAATAGTGTGAGAAGTTATTCAATTTGACCTCCCCCCACAGTTTGGATATATATGTCCTCAAGAGCATTGGATTTATCTACAGACTTTACTATGTACCCATTCTCGCGAATAACACTTAGAACTTGGTCAAGACTGATGTATTTATTGGAAATCCTTATAGCATTCTTGGATAGGAATTCAACTTTCGCAGAATTGGGAAAGAGATCGATTGTAAACCTGTTGTCCGAATTTCCTATGGTTATGGTGAAATTATCCCATGTATTTTCGTGAATGAATATCTCCTTTTCAACTCTTCCACCTGCAAAAAAAAGTAATCTGTCTGCTATCTGCTCTATTTCTGAAAGGTGGTGGCTAGAGACCAAAAATGCCATACCTCTATCTTTTCTAAGTTGCATTATTGTTTTGCGGATTTCAATAATACCTTCGGGATCAATACCGTTAAACGGTTCATCTAACACCACTAGTTTTGCCGCAGTCATAATAGATTTAGCAAAGTTTAGTCTTTGACGCATTCCAAAAGAATATGTTGATACTTTATCATCAATCCTTCTCTGCAAGCCCACTTCTTTTACACATTTATTTAACTCTTCTTCAGTAAAATCCCTATAGGAAGACACAAATATTTTGATATTGTCACGCCCTGAAAGATTTGGATAGTAGTTTGCTTTATCAAAGCCAAATCCTATTTGTTTGATATAATTCTCAAAATCTAGATCCATATCATAGTCTAGGCAATGAATAACTCCAGATTCTTTTTTTAATAAACCAGCCATGGCTTTTATTGTTGTCGTTTTTCCTGAACCATTAGGGCCAAGGAGACCTACAATTTCCCCATTCCCGATTGTTAGAGATAAGTTCTTTATTATTCTACGTCTTTTTACACGCACAGAAATGTTTTCGACAGACAATACATTATTGGACATACATCACTTGCGCTCTATAGTCGTGAGCCACACATATACAGGAAGATTCAATTCCATATTTCCAATGTCTTCGGGGTTCATCTGAGTATTTTCAGCTGGACGTAATTCTATATAATAACTTTTTCCCTTCTTTTCTCCCGGCCCTTCTCCGGAAAGATAGTAAAGCAATTCGCCCTTATCAGTTTTCATTGTCTGATTATCAAAAGGAACGCCTGTCTCTAAAAGAATCCCTTCCTCAAAAGATCCTTCGCCATGTGAAAAAAACTCAAAGGAGTATCCAAACTCATTGAATTCAATTGATTTAAGTTCAAGATATACGTCCTCATTGTATTGATATACTTTCATTGGTTTATTGTCATATGAATTGGGCACTATTGTAAAATGCGAAAGTGGAAGTATTCCCCCTATGGTCCTTTCATACTCATCATCACCATAGTAAGCAAATCCTGTCATAAAAAAATGTATTCTTGCCGGGATTTGATAATGTACTATAACAATACAGACAAGAATGATGGCCAATAACGATATTACATATTTCTTCACAATTCACACCTTCCCTAGGAAAAGAGCAATCTTATCTCTCACTTACCATCAACAATAGCTGCTTCTCCTTCTAACATAACCACATCAGAGTATTTTTCGGCAATGTCAATAAGGTCCTTGCTATTCACTTCAAGTGAAGATTGAAAATGAGCCGGTTATGAAAAATCAGTTCCAGATGTTTTAGTTGTAGCGGTGTTTTCCGAAACCAACAAAAACGATGCCGTAAGACAAGCACATAGCATCGTTCGCAAAAAAATCACGACACATAATAAAATACCTCCATATTTGACTAACCCCAAAAAGTATTTTATCAACGCTTCAGATGCCTGTCAAACATGAATCAGATCAATCCGACTTATCTTCGAGAATAATATTTCATCCAGGCATAGATCGGAAGATCGATCTTCATGGAGGCGAGATCCTCCTGGGAGATCCCGTCGATATCCGCCGGTGAGATCGCCAGCGAAAAGCCTATTCCGTTCCTCTCTCCCGGGCCTTCTCCTTTCAGGGAATAAACGATGCTTCCCTTATCTGTCTGGAGGATCCTTTTTTCAGACGGAACTCCGAATTCCAGAAGTTCGCCTGAATCATAAGAGAAGTTTCCATAGGAAAAGAACCGGAGATTATAGCCATATCCGTCATAGTCAACGGATTCCAGCATCACGTACGATTTGTCATACTTATACGCGAGTTTCTGTGAATTGCTTCTTGAAAGATCGAGGTTTAAGTATCCGAGCGGAAGCATGTCCGAATAGGAAGACCAGTAATGGTCTGAATCATATGAGTTATACCCGTCCATAAAGAATTTGAGTTTTCCCCGGACATCCGAAAAGATCAGGAAAAGGCACAGCAGTAATACTGCCGCCACGACAAAGCCACGTTTTTTCATAATAGAAAGCCCCCAATTTCAATGCCATCTGCATTTGATTATATCAAAGCATGCGTCAAATTCAATTCCCGAATCGGGAGCAGGATCATGTAATTTCTTCCGCGCGAAAAAAGACCGTCCCCGAATAAACGGAGACGGTCTTTGCACTTGTTAAGCGATTCGACTAAGGGTCAGATTACTTGATCTCAACCTCAGCGCCAGCTTCCTGAAGCTTAGCAGCAGCTGCATCAGCCTCTTCCTTGGAAACGTTCTCTTTAACAGCCTTCGGAGCTGTGTCAACGAGTTCCTTAGCTTCCTTCAGGCCGAGACCTGTGAGCTCACGAACAACCTTGATAACAGCGATCTTCTGAGCACCAGCGCTCTTGAGGTTAACTGTGAACTCTGTCTGAGCAGCAGCACCGGCATCAGCTGCACCACCGGCAGCCGGAGCAGCAACTGCTACAGCAGCTGCGGATACGCCAAATTCTTCTTCGATACCCTTCTCGAGCTCGAACAGTTCCATAACGGACAGTGTCTTGATTTCGTCGAGAAGCTTAGTAATTTTTTCACTAGCCATTTTTATATTCCTCCATTAATTTTTTAATAAACGCCTTGCGGCTTAACTAGTAACTTGCCGGGATCTCTGGATCCCGACGGGCTGATATTACTCAGCAGGTGTTTCTGTTGCTTCAGCAGCAACAGCGACCGGCTCTTCTGCCGGAGCAGCCTCTTCTGCAGCCGGAGCGGCTTCCTCTGCAGGAGCCTCAGCCGGAGCCTCTTCTGCCGGAGCAGCTTCAGCAGCAGGAGCAGCAGCCTCGCCGCCTTCTGCCTCGAGCTTCTCTGCAGTAGCTTTGGTGAGCATAGCGAGCTTGGTGATAGGGAAGAGCAATGCATAGACGATCTGGCTGAGCAGTACATCCTTGGACGGAACGGCTGCGAGAGCTTCGACCTCTGCGACTGTTGCAACTTTACCTTCGATGATACCGCCCTTGATAGAGAGCTTCTCGTAATCATCAGCAAACTTCTTGCAAACCTTTGCAGGCGCCATCATATCTTCTTTGGAATAAGCAACAGCTGTCGGACCCTTGAACATTTCGTCCAGACCTTCGATACCGAGCTCCTTGAAGACAAGATTCAGTGTCGTGTTCTTAACTACCTTGTAGCTAACGCCGTTCTTACGCATTTCTGTACGAAGAGCAGTGTCCTGTTCTACAGTCAGACCACGAGCATCAACAAAAGCGAAAGAAAGAGCTTCTTTGTAATCTGCAACGAGATCAGCAACGATCTTCTTCTTTGCTTCCAAAATCTTTTCACTTGGCATGATCTTTTTACCTCCTTATATTGATTACTAAAATACCCCACGCTGTTTCGCGAGGGGTATCAAAGTACTCAATACGGTTCCTCACCTCGGCGGGACGACTTAACGTTTACGATCGCTCTCCCGCTGTCTTCAGCAGTGGATATTTTATTAAGTTAGGATATCCATCCGAAACAAGATGTGTTCCGGTTCGGGAGTGGATACGCCCCCTAGAACGTTCTATTCCTTAGAGCTTAGCCGGGTTCACACGGATACCGGGACCCATGGTAGCGCAGATGGAAACGTTCTTCAGATACTGACCCTTAGCAGCGGCCGGCTTTGCCTTGATGATAGCATCCATGATGGTCTTGAAGTTCTCTTCGAGCTTCTCCTGACCAAAGGAAACCTTGCCGATCGGGCAGTGGATGATGTTTGTCTTATCGAGACGGTACTCGATCTTACCGGCTTTGATGTCTGTAACAGCCTTAGCTACATCCATGGTAACCGTACCGGCCTTCGGTGTAGGCATCAAGCCCTTCGGGCCGAGGACCTTACCAAGACGACCGAGCTTTGGCATCATGTCCGGAGTCGCGATGAGAGCGTCGAAATCGAACCAGTTCTCATTAGCGATCTTATCGATGTACTCTTCAGCACCTACATACTCTGCGCCGGCAGCCTGAGCTTCATCAGCCTTCGGGCCCTTAGCGATAACGAGTACGCGCTTTGTGCGGCCTGTACCATGAGGGAGAACTACAGCACCACGAACCTGCTGGTCAGCGTGACGGGAGTCAACACCCAGACGAACGTGAAGTTCTACCATCTCATCAAACTTTGCTTTACCTGTTTCTACAACCAGACGAACTGCTTCGGAAGGATCGTAAGAAACAGATCTGTCTACGAGCTTAGCGAGCTCTTGATATCTCTTTCCTCTTTTCATAGTAACTCTCCTTCAAATCAGTCCTCAGTAACAACGATACCCATGCTTCTGGCAGTACCAGCTACCATACGTGCGCATGCGTCGATGTCTGCGGCATTTGTGTCAACGATCTTGATCTCCGCGATCTTCTTGCACTCAGAGAACGAGATCTTAGCGACCTTGTCCTTGTTCGGCTTGCCGGAAGCCTTCTCAATGTTGCAAGCCTTCTTAAGCAGTACCGGTACCGGCGGAGTCTTTGTAATGAAAGAATAAGAACGGTCAGCGTAAACTGTGATGATTACAGGAATAATGAGACCTGCATCCTTCGCTGTTCTTTCATTAAATTCCTTGACGAACTGGGCAATGTTAAGTCCATGCTGTCCAAGGGCTGGTCCAACCGGCGGCGCTGGTGTTGCTTTGCCTGCAGGGATCTGAAGTTTTACGTACCCTACAACTTTTTTAGCCATATGTGGCCACCTCCCAAAAAATTTCTCCGATCCGTCTTATCCCGGACCGATATATTTCTTTCATCTCAAAAAGAGATGTTGATAAGCTATTAAACTCTTTGTGAGAGTTCTATCAAACTCTCACTACCTGAGCGAAATCGATCTCTACAGGTGTTTCTCTTCCGAACATCGAGATACGTACACGAACCATGTGCTTCTCGAGGTTCATCTCTTCGACTGTTCCTACGCAGTCTCCGAAAGGACCGGAGATGATACGTACGGAATCGCCGACTTCGTAATCCACGGACGGAACCCAGCTGGACTCCAGACCCATGAGAGCAAGCTCCTCGTCAGAGAGCGGCTGCGGCTTGTTGGCATTCGGTCCGACGAATCCTGTTACACCACGTGTATTTCTTACGATGTACCAGATCTCTTCGGTATAGACCATCTTGATCAGGACGTAACCCGGGTAACGCTTCTTCTGCGTGACCTTCTTCTTACCATCCTTGACCTCAACGCTCTCATCCATCGGGATGGATACTTCCTGGATCATCTCCTGAAGACCACGGTTCTCGATCACTGCTTCGAGTGTGCTCTTGACCTTGTTCTCATATCCCGAATAGGTATGTACGACATACCACTTAGCCTCATATGCCTGTTCTTCAGCCATGTTTTGCTCCTCGTATATAAAACGTTGACTTACGCTTCAGATGCTGCAGTTGTCTCAGATTCTGTTGCATCAGCAGCAGAAGCATCAGAAGGTGCTTCGGTCGCTGTCGGCTCAGACTCATCAGACGGTGCAATCGTTGTGACAGTCGTCTCTGTATTCTGCTTATAGAATCCAACCTTCTCCAGTACCCAACCGGCACCCTTGCCGATTGCAGTCAGAAGGATCGCACATACAGCGATAACTACCAGAACCACAGCAGAATTCTGGATCAGCTTTTCCTTTGTCGGCCAGATTACTCTCTTGAGCTCCAGACGAACATCATTGAACTTCTGTGCTATACGTTTGAAGATGTTCGGTTTCTTCTTCTTGTCAGCCATTGGTCATACCCTCTATCTTGTTTCCTATCGTTAAACGATATTACTTGGTTTCTTTGTGTACAGTATGCTTACGGCAGAACTTGCAGTACTTCTTCACTTCCAAACGATCAGGATCGTTCTTCTTGTTCTTATACGTCTGATAATTTCTCTGCTTGCACTCTTCACAAGCCAGTGTCAGCTTGTCACGTGCTCCTGCTTTGGTTGCCATGTTCGAACACCTCCAAAATATCTGTGCTTTTCCGCATCTCATCATGCGGTTTTTCGCGCATAAAAAATAGACCTAAACGGCGATAGCAACGGATATGATACCACAGGGTCAAGCCTGTGTCAACGAAAAATTCGCAATTATCTAAAAAGACTCATAAAGCATCTTCATCTAGCTGTTCCGCCATCTGCGCAAAAAGAAAACACGATACGGAATCACATGTTTCCGGTCAGTTTTATAGACGAACGCAACTCTTTTTGATTTTGGCCATGTTTTAACCGAATAAGGCTGCCCATGTTCATCCCGCACAATCAAGACACTCGGTCCGTCGGATGAGCCTGTCGGCTCCGCCTGATTGATACAGTCTGTTATTAACGCTTTACTCAAACCATTTTTCATTACAGTTCCACCGCGCAACTCGAGTTCGGGAGATGAATTGGACCGTCCTGGACAGTAATAATAACGGCATTCTTCCATCCAACCTTAACTTTGGTAGTCTTAGATGGCACACTAAACGAATTTGTAGCTCCTCCAGCTATTCCTGTTGTCCCATTTAAATCCGGATATCGTTCAATATAACCAGAATAATACGTTTGTGGACTTAGTTTTGAAGACTTGACACAGTATATCTTAGCAGACACATATGTCAACTGATTCCCTGTCGCAGTCCAATACAGATGTGCTGTGGTAGCAGAATCTCTAACAACCCCCACGTGAAAAACACCAATGCTTCTTGCTGAAGCACCGTATTTTTCACGTTGAGTTTGTGATACAATTCGATACTCATCATCGAGTTTTACAAGATATAAATCTATACCGCAATCCGAATCGGTATAGTCGTCACTGTAATTATCTGAAAATGAGTGCTCATCGTACAATTTTGAATCTGCAAGTGATTTTTCAACACAAACATTTACAGTGATAGTCAGTGCTAAAATGACAGATAATAATCTAGTAAATACTCTCACGGAGCTAACCCCCATCTCTCAGTTATTGTTCATTACGTTTTTGTAAATCAGCCAAATCAAAAACTACCGTCGTTCTCAGCGCTTTTTCAGTTCCTCTTCCACTTCCTCAGGCGTAATGCCGAGCTGCGCCATCATTACCAGCGCGTGATAGAAAAGATCCGCCAGCTCAAGAACTGTATTTTCCTTGTCACCCTTGGATGCGGAGATGATCGCTTCGATGGCCTCTTCGCCCACCTTCTTGCCGATCTTCTCGATGCCCTTGTCGAAGAGATAGTTGGTATAAGAACCATCTACCGGATTTGCTTTTCTGTCGAGGATCAGATTATAAAGATCTTTGCTTACGTTTGTGCTGTTTGAATCCATCTTCTATTTTTCCTTTCTTATATATCCAGTTCCGTAAAGAAACAGGAGTGGTTTCCCGTGTGACAGGCTGCGCCGTCCTGGTCAATGTAGAATAACAGGGTATCTCGGTCGCAGTCAAGGAAAGCTTTCTTCACATGCTGGAAGTGACCGGATGTCTCGCCCTTGAGCCACAGGGAATTTCTGGATCTGCTGTGATAGTGCATCAGCTTCGTTTCCATCGTCTTCTCTAAAGACTCGTAGTCCATATAGGCCATCATGAGGACATCCTTACTGGATTCCTCGACGACGATCGCCGGAACAAGACCGAGGGCATCTTTTTTCAGGGACTGCCAGAGTTTTAAGGCCGGGGAGAGTTTTCTTACCGGGATACCGCGGCCTTCGAGATATTCCTTGAGGTCTTCGATCTTGATCTCTCCGAAGTGGAAAAGACTGGCCGCCAGAACTGCGTCCGCGCCGCCATCCACGATTCCGTCGTAGAAGTCTTCCATCTTTCCTGCGCCGCCGCTGGCGATGACCGGGATCGATACGGCATCCGCGATCATGCGGGTGATGACGTTATCAAAGCCGCTCTTCGTGCCGTCACGGTCGAGGCTCGTCAGCAGGATCTCGCCTGCGCCGAGCTTTTCCACCTTCTTCGCCCATTCGAGAGCGTCGAGGCCCGTCGCCTTGGTACCTCCGGCCACGACGACTTCGTAGCCGGACGGGAATTTACTGTTATCTTCTTCACTGGCATTTTCGTCGATGCCCTTAAAGTCGGCATCTGTGCTAGCGATACGGATGTTGCCGCCTGTTCTTCCGCGAACGTCGATCGCTACGACAACGCACTGGGAACCGAACTTCTCACTTGCACGGCGTACGAGTTCCGGATCTTTTACCGCAGCGGAATTCAGAGAGATCTTATCCGCACCGGCATTTAAGATCTCACGGATATCTTCGAGGGAACGGATGCCGCCGCCGACCGTGAACGGGATGAACACCTGCTCGGCCACGCTTTTGACCATATCGACCACGGTCCCTCTGCCCTCCACCGTTGCGGAGATGTCGAGGAATACGAGTTCATCTGCACCGGCTTCGTTGTAGGCCTTGGCGCACTCGACCGGATCACCGGCATCACGAAGCGCGATAAAGTTCGTTCCCTTTACCACACGGCCATTCTTAACGTCCAGACACGGAATGATTCTTTTACTGAGCATGAGGTCGCCATCCTTTCTCTTCATGACACCGCTTCATCGCAGGTGCCGTACCGTATACTTCAGGCGCAACAGCGCCCCTGTTATTTTTCAGTCTGCTTCGCCCAGCGGTTCAATATCCTAAGACCCGCTTCACCGCTCTTTTCCGGGTGGAACTGGCAGGCGAACACATTCTTTCTTCTGACACTGCAGCAGTACTCGATCCCGTAGGTAACGGTCGCTGCGATGTCTTCTTCATTTTCCGGAACACAGTAATAGGAGTGCACGAAATAGACGAATTCCTTATCCGGGAGGATCTCATTTCTCGAGGAAAGGTCGTTCCAGCCGATCTGCGGGATCTTCAGTCCCATGTCAGAGGGGAATTTCACGACTTTGCCGGGAAGGACCGACAGTCCTTTTACCGGTTCTCCACCAAAAGACTCCTCCGAGGTGTCAAAGAGCATCTGCATGCCGAGGCAGATCCCGAGGAACGGCTTCCCTGTCGCGATATACTCGTGTACTACCTTATCAAGGCCCCTGGAATTCAGCGCTTCCATCGCCGCGCCGATCGCACCGACGCCAGGAAGAACGACACCGTCCGCTGCCATGACAGTGGACGGATCGTTCGTGATCTCACTTTCGAAACCTAAGAATGCCAGCGCCTTCTGCACGGATCCCAGGTTTCCCATTCCATAATCGATAATGGCGATCATGCAAGTTCCTTTCCGGTCAGCAGACGATAGCACTCTCTGTACTTCTCTGCTGTCTTGTTGATGATCTCCTCCGGAAGTGTCGGAGCCGGATAGGTCTTATCCCAGTCCAGTGTCTCCAGCCACTCACGCAGGTACTGCTTGTCGAAGCTCTTCTGCGCACGGCCCGGCTCGTAATCTGCAAGATCCCAGAAACGGGAAGAGTCAGGGGTGAACATCTCATCCGCCACGACGAGCTTTCCGTCGATCTTTCCGAACTCGAACTTCGTGTCAGCGAGGATCAGGCCGCGGGTAAGTGCGTACTCGGATACCTTCGTATAGAGCGCGAGTGCGGCATCTTTCAGAGCCTTCGCGTCTTCTTCACCGAGGAGCTCGATGAGCTGCTCGTAGGTGATGTTGATGTCGTGTCCTTCATCCGCCTTCGTAGAAGGTGTGAAGAGAGGCTCCGGGAGCTTATCTCCCTGGCGCAGTCCTTCCGGCATCTTGATGCCGCCGACGGTACCATTGGCCTTATACTCCTTAAGAGCAGAACCCTCGAGGTATCCTCTAACGATGCACTCGGCCGGGAGCATATTTACCTTCTTGACCAGCATGGAGCGGCCGCGAAGTTCTTCCTCGTACTTATCAAGACCCATCGGATATTCCTTCGGGTCGGTCGTGATGACATGATTGTCGATGACATCCTTCGTGAAATCGAACCAGAAAGCGGAGATCGAACTTAAGACCTTGCCCTTGTCCGGGATGCACTCGTCAAATACCACGTCAAATGCGGAGATGCGGTCGGTCACGACCATCAGGAGCGAATCTCCCAGATCATAGACGTTTCTGACCTTTCCTTTGACGAATACCGGAAGATCGATAAAATCAGTGTCTCTTAATGTTGCCATGTTACTATCCTCTCTTTTCTTAAGATACTTTCTTATTCGGCGCGAAAAGATCCTCTCCCCGCCACTTATTCTTCCTCAACGAGATCATCGGATATTCCGCCGAACACCTCTCCGAGGACTTCCATGTTATCGAACTCATCGACGAACATGCTGACTTCTTTTTCGATACCGGGAGCAACGATACCGACGATGAGGTCTAATGCGATCCCGTCACCGGTCATCTCCGCATAGCAGCGGAGCACCGCGATCTCAGCGGGACGAAGCTCGATCCGGTTTTCCCCGTCGACGGTCAGATCCTCCGACGAAAGAAGATCACAGATCTCCTGTCCCTTATCGTTCAGCCATTCGATCCTCTGCCGAAGCTCGACAGATCTTTTGATGAACTCCATCTCATCCGGTGCCTGCGCCAGGACGGTAACGGATTCATCGAGGATCGTGCACTCTACTTCCCATGCTTCGAAATCTTCGTTATACGGGTACTTTTCGAGCATGATCAGAGTACTCCCTTCGTCGAAGGGATCTGGTCCTTGAACTTCTCATCGATATCCACTGCGATACGGAGCGCTCTCGCGAATGCCTTGAACATCGCTTCGATCTTGTGGTGGTCATTGGCGCCGTATTCGCACTTGAGGTGCAGTGTCAGTCCGGCGTTAAAAGAAACGGCCCGGAAGAATTCCTCTACGAGCTCGGTTGCAAACTCGCCGACATACTCGCCGCCGAATTCTGCCTGAAGGACCAGGAACGGACGTCCGGAGATGTCGAGGGAGCACTGGGCCAGCGCCTCATCCATCGGGATGGAAGCAAAGCCATATCGGTTGATGCCGCGCTTCTCGCCGAGCGCCTCACAGAGCATCTTGCCGATCACGATACCGATGTCCTCCGTGGTGTGGTGTCCATCCACGTTGAGGTCACCATCGCAGCGGATACTTAAGTCCATGCCGCTGTGACGGGCCAGAAGGTCCAGCATGTGGTCTAAAAAGCCGATCCCGGTCTCGATGTCGGAAAGGCCCTTGCCATCAAGCTCCAGAGAACCTTTGATCTTCGTCTCTTTCGTATTTCTTTCCTGTGATGCGCTTCTGCTCATTTAGTTTCCTCCCGCGATCTCGTCGACCGCCTTAAGTAATGCGTCCATCTCCTCATCCGTACCGATGGTGATGCGGAGATACTCGCTGATCCTCGGCTTATTAAAATACCTTACCAGTATACCTTTCCCGCGCAGATTTGTGTAGATAGCTTCCGCGGTCAGGCCAGAAGGTTTCGCAAAAAGGAAGTTCGTCTTCGATTCCGGTACGACCCAGCCGCGGGCACGGAGTTCTTCCGCGATGCGGTCACGGGTACTGCAGATCTTCCGGACATTCTCCATGACCCAGTCGTTCTCGGAGACCGCAACGGCTGCGACTTTCTGCGCGATCGCGTCGACCGGATAGGAGTTAAAGGAATCTCTGATCCGGGTAAGTCCCTCGATCAGTTCCGGATCGCCGACGGCGAAACCGAGACGAAGTCCCGCCAGAGAGTGGGACTTACTGAGGGTCCCTGTCACCAGCAGATTCTTATACTTCGGAAGAAGTGTTCTTGCGGTAACTCCGGAGAAGGCCGCATATGCCTCATCCACGAGGACTACATGATCGGGGTTCGCCAGGAGGATCTTCTCCACATCGGACAGGGAAAGAAGTTTCGATGTCGGGGCGTTCGGATTGGCAAATGCCACACCGCCTCCGTTTCCTTCGCAAAAAGCATCGACATCGATACTGAAGTCGTCCTTAAGAGGGATCTTTTTGAGCGGAATACTGTAGAGCTCCGCATAGACCGGGTAGAAGCTGTAGGAGATATCCGGCACCAGAAGCGGGGCGGCGCCTTCACCGGATTCGAAGAACGCCTGAAAAGAAAATGCCAGAACTTCGTCGGAACCGTTTCCGCAGAAGACCTGTTCCGGAGTGACATCAAGCACCTTCGCCAGTTCGGTTCTTACCACGAGGGACGAAGTTTCCGGGTATCTGGCAAGCAATCCGATCTCCACTTCGGAGAGGACCTCCCTTACCTTCGGAGAAGCCGGATAGGGATTCTCGTTCGTATTCAGTTTGATGATCTTCTGCCCCGGTTTCGGCTGTTCGCCGGCCACATAGGGCTCGATATTTCTCGTTTTCTCATTCCAGAAACGGCTCATGGTTTCTTTTCCTCATTTCTAATTCTGATTCTTACTTTTCAAATCTTACACGTACGGCGCTCGCGTGGCACTCAAGTCCCTCGGCATCGGCAAAGGCCGCCACGTCCTTATAGCATTCCTTTAAAGACTCCTCGTTATAGCGGAGTACCGAGATCTTCTTAAAGAAGTCACCGGTGTTGAGCGGAGAGAAGAATCTCGCGGTACCGGATGTCGGAAGCGTGTGGTTCGGACCGGCAAAATAGTCGCCAAGCGGCTCCGGTGTGTAGTTGCCGACGAAGATCGCGCCGGCGTTGTTGATACGGTCGATGTAGTTGTCCGGCTCGGAGACACAGAGCTCCAAGTGCTCCGGTGCAAGCTCGTCGCTGAAGGCAAGCGCCGCTTCCATATCGTCAACGACTAAGATCGCGCAGTAGGTCGGAAGGGACTTACTTAAGATCTCCTTTCGGAGGCTCTTTTCCGAACGACGGTCCACTGCTTCGTAAACGGCCTCGGCCAGTTTCTCACTCGTCGTCAGCAGGATCGCGGAAGCGAGCACGTCGTGCTCCGCCTGGGAAAGGAAGTCCGCCGCCACGAATTCCGGCACAGCGGAATCGTCTGCGATGATCAGTATCTCACTCGGGCCTGCGAACATATCGATGTCCACCTGACCATAGACTAAACGCTTCGCGGTATTTACATAGATGTTTCCCGGACCGCAGATCTTATCGACACGCGGGATGGATTCTGTTCCATATGCCATAGCGCCGATCGCCTGGGATCCGCCGACCTTATAGATCTCGGTCGCGCCGGCGATGCTGGCCGCAGCCAGGATGACCGGAGCAATGGAGCCATCTGCTCTCGGCGGTGTGCAAAGTACGATACGTGGAACGCCTGCGGCTCTTGCCGGGATCACGTTCATGAGGACCGTTGACGGAAGCGGAGCCGTACCGCCCGGAACGTAGATACCTGCAACAGAGATCGGACGGACTCGCATGCCGATCTCGGCGCCCTTTCCTACATCCATCTTAAAGCCGGTCTCGACCTGTCTTTCGTGGAAAGCGAGGATATTGGCCGCCGCCTTCTTAATGACCTCGACCAGATTCGGATCGAGGGAAGATATCGCCTCGGCGATCTCCTGGTCGGTCACGCGGACGTTTTCGGAAGTAATGTCGGCCTTGTCGAACTTTCTGGTGTACTTAAATACCGCCGCATCGCCGTTTCTCTTAATGTCATCGAGCACATCGTTTACGACATCGATGATCGGGCCGAGCTCCATCTTGCCACGCATGCCGAGCTCTTCACATATCTTTTTCAGTTCTCCCTTGGGAGCCTTGATCTTCTTACACTTCATTTTTCTTCCTCTTTCTTCGCATTTAAGATGGCGACCTGTTTTCTCAGGGCATCGAGCATCGGTACGATCTCGGATTCCTTCATCTTCATGGAGACGCGGTTAACGACCACACGAGCACTGATGTCTGCGACGACTTCCAGTACATCGAGTCCGTTCTCCTTCAGCGTACGTCCGGATTCAACGATATCGACGATGACTTCCGATAGACCGATGAGAGGCGCCAGCTCGACGGAACCGTTGAGCTTGATGATCTCTACGCTCTCCTTCTTCGTTCCCTCGAAGTACGCGCGGGTGATGTTCGGGTACTTTGAAGCGACGCGCTTATTCGGGATCTGGTCAAGCTTATCTTTAAGAGAGACCGGACCGCATACGCACATTCTGCATGCGCCGAATCCGAGGTCGATCACTTCGTAGAGATTTCTTCCTTCTTCAAGGAGTGTGTCCTTTCCGACCACACCGATATCAGCGGCTCCGTACTCGACATATGTCGGTACATCCGACGGCTTGGCCATGATGAAGCGAAGTCCTGTCTTTTCATCTTCCAGTATCAGTTTTCTGGATTCCTCACGGCCCGCGGAAACGTCATATCCCGCAGCCTCGAGAAGATCCAGTGCTTTTTGTGCCAGACGGCCTTTCGATAAAGCGATGGTTATCATGTATCTTCCTCCTCTGTATCTTCCTCTTCATCCACGAACACGACCTGATCGATGCCGTGCTCTTCCGCGTAGGCGTCCAGTGCCTCTTCACTTAAGCCCTGGGTGTCCACGATGACCTTAAGTCCGGTCTCTCTGAGTGCATTCGCTGTCGCAAAAGCAGCTTTTCTCATGCCTTCGCCCTCGGCATATCCGACAATGGCGTCGACTTTAACGAACTCCGGCAGCTTATCCTGACGTCTCAGAGCCGTGAGGCAAAGATTGATGCCCAGGCAGAAGCCGACGGCGGAGAGTTCTCTTCCGAACGTGGAGACGACCTTGTTATATCTGCCGCCGCCGAGGATCGGGAATCCGACTTCATAGGTAAATCCCTTGAAGATCATGCCGGTATAGTAGTCGAGGCTTCGAAGCATACCGAGGTCGATGCTCACATACTGCAGTAGCTCATAGTCGGAAAGCGCATCGAGGATCGCACGCAGATTCGAAAGGGCCGCTTTCGAGGTCTCGTTTTTTACCTTCTGGTCGAAAGCATCGAGCACGTCGTATGTGCCGAAGCGGTTGGAGATCATGTCGAGCAGTTCTTTTGCATCGTCAGAAAGACCGAGTCTTCCGGCTGTCTTTTCGATGCGGACGATATCCTTCTGGTCGATCGCCGTCGAAAGCTCCGCCGCATCCTCCGCGGAAAGTCCCCACTCTTCAACGAGTCCCCGGAAGAACTCGACCTGGCCGATGGAGATCTGAAGATCCGTAAGGCCGGTCTTCAGCGCGGCCGTGATGCCCAGTGCGATGACTTCCGCATCCGCTTCCGCATTATCGAGGCCCAGGAGCTCGACGCCTCCCTGGGAGAACTCACGAAGTTTTCCGCCGCCGCTTTCCTTGAAACGGAACATGTTCTCGATATAGGAAAGACGAAGCGGGGGCTTCTCATCCTTAAGGAGTGTGGCCGCAAGGCGCGCCACCGGGATCGTCCCGTCGTAGCGCATCGCGATGATGCGTCCGTCCTTATCCGTCATCTTATACATATCTTCTGTCGCGACGAAATCGCCACTGGCATATACATCATAGTACTCGATCCCCGGCGTTTCGACTTCGCTGTAGCCGTGCTCGGAGAAAAGCTCCCGCAGATCCGTCTCCAGTTTTCTTTTTACGCTGCACTCCTGCGGCAGAATGTCGATCACGCCGTCCGGAGTATGAAACCGATAATTACCCATGAGGTAGTCCTCCCTAATATTTTCATATATAATAGATATACTGCGTGGGGAAACCCTTTTGCAGGCACCCTTCTTCCTGGCGCTTTATCACTTTATCTTGCTAAAGCGATAAAATACCATGTGTGTATTTTATTCGAGGGTGCCGTATTTGTCAAGGAAAAATCCTATATTCGCGGTATAATGGGGTCGTGGTATGAAACGGAGGCGCAAATGAAGTTTATTTTCGAATTCCTGTATGAGCACAACTTTATGTTCGTGGTCCTTTTTTTCCTGATGAACCTCGTCACTTTTGCGCTTTTCCATTCGGATAAGAAAAAGGCCGAGAAGAACGCTTTCCGCATCCCGGAGCGCGACCTTCTGGGCTTCTCCGCATGCTTTGGAGCCCTCGGCGGCATCCTCGGCATGGTCGTCTTCCACCACAAGACGAGAAAACCGAAATTCTATATCCTGGTCCCCCTCTTTGCGATCGTTCAGCTGATCTTCATCAACCTGATCTTCAAATGGGGCCCGAAAGGAACCTGATCATGAAATACTTTATTGCTTCTGATATCCACGGCTATCCCGACTCCTGCGAGAAGATCCTTTCCGCCTACGACCGGGAGCAGGCCGACCGCCTCGTGCTCCTCGGCGACATCCTCTACTTCGGACCGAGAAATCCCCTCGGAGACACCTATGACCCGAAGGGCGTGATCGCTCTTTTGAATTCCCGCAAAGACTCGATCCTCTGTGTCCGCGGCAACTGCGATTCCGATGTCGACCAGATGGTCCTGGAGTTTCCGATCCTCGCGGACTACGCCGTTCTTTCCTTAGGAAAAAGACTCGTCTACCTGACACACGGTCACGTCTTTCACCCGGCGCATCTTCCGCCGCTCAAAAAAGGGGATATCCTCATTACGGGCCACACCCACGTCGTCGCCTGCGAAGAACTTCCGGAAGGGATCCTCTACTTAAATCCGGGTTCCCCGACCTATCCGAAACAGAACACCCACAGAGGATATATAATTCTCACGGAAGAAGCCGCCACCTTCAAAGACCTCAACGGCAACATCATACTGGAAAAACAGCTCTGATTCCGGCAGATAAAAAAGCAAACGAAAAAGCCTTTTGGCACCTCCGCAGGGCTTGCCCGAGGACCAGTGCCGAAAGGCTTTATTCGTTTTAGTTTTCTTTAATGCCGGAATTAATAACCTCTTTTTCCTTCCAGTGATTCGTCGTTATCGATCCAGTCCTGTACATTGACGATTCGGTATTCGTCCTTGTTGTCACGGACGATGACCTTTTCGATGCCTGCGTTGATGATCATCTTTTTGCAAAGCGAGCAGGAATTGGAATGAGGGATATAATCGCCGGTCTTGGCATCGTATCCGGAAAGATACATCGTGCCGCCGATCATCTTGTCGCGGCTCGCGGAGATGATGGCATTCTGCTCGGCGTGCACGCTTCTGCAGAGCTCATATCTCTCACCTCTCGGGATCTGAAGTTCCTCACGGACACATGTTCCCGTATCCGAGCAGTTCTTCCTTCCTCTCGGCGCACCCACATATCCTGTGGAGATGACCTCGTCATTTTTTACGATAACAGCTCCATAATGTCTTCTCAGACACGTGCTGCGCTTAGCTACTACCTCAGCCAGATCCAGATAGTAGTTGATCTTATCTCTACGCTCCATGCTAGACCTCTCTTATTGAAATGTAACTCAGATCTCCGTGATCGTGATCGTAACAGTAGAATCTGCAAGTCCGACCGGGCCGGTATAGCTTGCTGCACTGCCGGTTCCTGTGATCAGGAACGAACCGGAGTAAGTCGCCGAGGAGTTCTTCGTCGTGGTTCCACCCTGACCGTCATCTTCAGTCGTCGCTGCAGGCCATGTACCATTTACAGTCTGACCTCCGCAGGTCACACTCGTGGTTACTGCCGAAGTCTGATCGTTCTCACCTGTAACTGTGATATAGAGCATATACTGCTTGCCATCTTCCAGTGTCACGGACGGAGCCCCGTTGGTCGCCGACCATGCATTCTTATTGACCGGGACCGGAGTGATGAAGTTGATGTCTCCGAGAGGACACAGATACTCCCATGCAGATTCCGGAGCATCCTTCGGCTTCCACATGAACCACTTGCCGGCGTCGATACCTTCGGCCGGATCAGCCGGACGGTCAACGATCTTCAGATCCATGCCGGATTCAAGTTTACCCGTCTCACCCTGTTCGCCCTTAAGCTGGAATGCGTAAAGGAGATGTTTCCATTCGGTATCGCCGACATATCTCCACTTGATCGCTGCCGGTTCTGCAGGCTTGCCTGTGCTTTCCGGATCATTCGGATCCGGAGTGATCGCCGGCTGTGCAGGAGCAAGCGTGAGCTCAACTTCTCTACCATCCTTACCCGGAACACCGGAAGGACCCTGTTCACCCGGATCACCCTTTTCACCGCGGATCGCTTCGATATCGATGATATCGACCCAACTATCTTCACCGTAGTAAGACCACTGGATCGTCGTCTTGTTGTCTCCTACATTCTTGCGGATCTCAACAGACTTACCATTGATACCGTCCGCACCATTCTTACCTGTAAGTGTATCGAGAGTGATGAGTGTCTTCCACTGATCATCACCTTCATATCTCCACTGGATCTCCGTATCAGTCTTCTGGATCTCGATGGACTTACCGTTGTCACCCTTAGGTCCGATATCACCCGGATCACCCTTGTCACCGGTATCGCCCTTGTCACCGGTATCACCCTTGTCGCCCTTATCGCCCTTTTCGCCGGGGTCACCCGGAATACCTGTCGGGCCTTCTTCACCTTTCAGAGCGGCGATCGAGATGATCGTACGCCAGTCACTGTCAGATTCACCGATATATCTCCAGCAGATTGCACTTCCTGTATTCGTAACTTCGATCGAACGTCCATCTGCACCATCATGACCATCGACACCATTCATACCGGAGATTGCGGACATGGCTACGAGATTCTTCCAGTCCTGATCATATCCGGACGTATATCTCCACTGGAGGTAACCACTGTTGGAACGAAGTTCAACAGAACGACCATCCTGACCGGATTCACCCTGCAGACCAGGAATACCCTGTGCACCCTGCTCACCTTTGACACCGGCCTGGCCCTGAGCACCCATCAGGTCTCCTGTGGATACCAGTTTCTGCCATACGCCATCCTTATCGAGATAAACGATGTAACCGTTCTGAACATCAAATTTCGTATTGGAGTCTGTTTTCGGGAGTTTATTGACATCTACGAGCTCTCTCCACATCGTATCATCTTCGTCTTCATACTTATAGACGACGACGTTTCCGCGCTGGTCAGTGACGATCTGTCTATCCTCAACCTTCTTGTTCTGGGAAAGGAAAACATAGACGCCGGCGGCACCGACGATGCCAAGACAAACAATACATGCAATGATGATTTTTATTGAATCTCTCATAAGCCCTCACGCTCCACATACTTTCACTTAATAATCATTGTATAATAACGTTTCAAATGTGAAAAGAACTTTTTCTTAAAATTCCTTGTCTTCTCCTGCAATTTCTTTGCATTTCACATTTCACTTATGATATTTCTCGTTAAAGTGAATCTTAAAGGCTCGATAGACCTGTTCCAGTATGATCAGTCTGGTCATCTGATGCGTAAATGTCATCGGGGAAAGACACAGTCTTTCATTGGCCCGTTCCGTGAGTTCTTTCGAAAGTCCGTTCGAGCCCCCGATGACCAGGACCAGCTCCGATCCGCCCTTTTCAAAGCCCGATATCACATGCTCCGAGAATACTTCCGAGGGCATTTCTTTTCCGTGAAGATCCAAAGCGATCACATAGGCTCCCGGACGGATGCGAGAGAGCATGCGTTTTCCTTCCTGATCGAGTGCCTGTTCGATGGGGATCGAATCCGGAGCGTCGGCGACTTCTGCGATCTCCACGGAAGTGTATTTGGACAGGCGCTTGATATACTCCGCGATGCCGTCGCTGAGCCATTTCTCTTTGATCTTCCCTGCACACACGATCACAAGTTTCATATCTTTTCTCCTGACTTTGAACCTGCGTGTTCCTGCTTTTTTCAGATGTCCCCGAGGAAAAGGGGTTCCGTCGGTGTATAGCGGTTGGCGATTTTTAGCGTAAAGTCTCTGTCTCTCACCAGATCCTCCGCCTCAAGCGCCCGAAGCACCGTTCTTTCCGCGACCTGTGGAAGGTTATTTTCTTTGCTTAAGTGACCGAGGATAAAGTGGCGGGTGCCTTTTCTGCAGAGCTGCGCCACCGTTCGTGCACAGTCATCGTTACACAGGTGCCCGTATTCGCCGTCGATCCTCTTTTTCAGATAGTAGGGGTATTCTCCGTTCCAGAGCATATCCTTGTCGTAGTTCGCTTCCAGCAGGATCCCGTCACAACCGGAAAGATGCTCGAAGATCAGCGGGGTCATATACCCGATATCCGTCGCGATCGCGGCTCTTTTCGATCCGCTCGAAAAGCAGTATCCGCAGGAACCGCTGGTATCGTGGGGCGTATCAAAAGCGGTCACCTCGAAGTCGCCGATCGTGACTGTCTCCTCCGGAACGATCTCGTTATCGAGACTCGGAAGATGCGGTTTCTTCTCCGCGCTGTGGATGCCCTTCCAGGTCGGTCTGGTCGCATAGATCGGGATCGAAAACTTCCGCGTGAAAACATCCAGTCCGGAGATATGGTCGGAATGGTCGTGGGTAATAAGGATCGCCGTCAGGTCAAACGGATTGATCCGGACCATGTTGAGCGCCTCAACGATCTTTTTGCAGTTCATGCCGGCATCCACGAGCACATAAGTATTCGCGGTAGAAACGAGGATCGCATTCCCGCTGCTGCCGCTGAAAAGTGGTGTGATCGTTATGCCCTGATTGGTTTTGTCGGAGATCATTTTATCTAATTACTCATCGTCGATCGGAACGACGTGATCTTCATCCTCATAGATGTGTTCGATCGAAGCACCGATACCACGGAGCTTTTCCACGATCTTCTCATATCCGCGCTCGATACGATTCGCAGAAGAGATCGTCGTTACGCCTTCAGCTGCAAGTCCTGCAAGCACCATGGCTGCTCCTGCACGAAGGTCAAGTGCTGTAACGCGGGCGCCACAGAAATGGACCGGTCCGTTGATCAGCGCGATGCGCTCCATGACTGTGATCGAAGCACCCATGGACTGAAGTTCGGAGACATACTGGAAACGGTTGTCCCAGACATTCTCGTGCATCTGGCTCTGGCCGTTGGCCTGGCAGAGCAGCACGGTCGCCTGCGGCTGCAGATCGGTCGGGAATCCCGGATACGGGCGGGTCTTGAAGTTGGCCGGCTCGAGTTCCTGATCGTCATCGATCGAAACACGGATCCAGTCATCGCCCTGGTCGATATTGAAGCCCATCTCGAGCATCTTTACCGTAAGCGGCTCCATATGCTTCGGGATGAGGTTATGGATCGTGACATCGCCTCTCGTTACCGCAGCGGCGATCATATAGGTACCGGCTTCGATCTGGTCCGGGATAACGGAATAGGAATATCCGCCCGGAAGTACCGGTACGCCCTTGATACGGATCGTATCCGTTCCGGCGCCCTTGATATTGGCGCCCATGGCATTTAAGAAGTTGGCGACATCAACGATGTGCGGTTCTTTTGCCGCATTCTCAATGATCGTCATGCCGTTGGCCTTGGTCGCAGCCAGCATCAGATTGATCGTCGCACCTACACTGACGACATCCAGGAAGATATGTGCGCCCTTGAGTTCATCGGCCACGATGCGGATGATACCTTCGCGGATATCCGTCATCTTCGTGCCCTGCGCCCCCATCTTCCTAAAGCCCTTCAGGTGAAGGTCGATCGGTCGGGTACCGAAATTGCATCCGCCCGGCATATACATCGTCGCTTTCTTAAAGCGCGTCAGAAGTGCACCTAAAAGATAGTAGGAAGCACGGATATTCTTTACCTTCGGATGGACCGCTTCAAATGTATTGATGTTGGTCGGATCGATCTCATAGACACCTTCCCCGCAGGGCGTGATCTTCGCGCCGATCGTTTCACAGATCTCCAGCATCGCCTGTACATCGACGATATCCGGAACGTTCTCGATCTTACACGGGCCATCGAGCATCATGGCTGCAGCCAGGATACCGAGTACGGCATTTTTGCTTCCGCTTATGTTTACGTCTCCCTTCAGTTTCCTGCCACCAACGATCTTATAACTTGACATATTACTAATCCCCTCTTAATCCTCTATATCAGGTCTTTGCCTGCTCACTCCTCACTTCTCCCGGCAGGTGGCACGGGATCCGTCATCTGGCGGAGGAGGCTCCTCGTGGCAGGCGGCGTTCCTGAAGATGGCGTCGGAGGAGTGGCTACCACATTCACTTTTTCTTCCTCCGAAACGGCTTTGGTCTTCTTCGCCGTTCCCTTCTTCGACTGACGCCGTTTTTCCGCATTCTGCGCTCCGATCTGCATCTTGCTCAGGATCGGTTTTTTCAGTGCCGGCGGATCCGGCACTAATACCGTTGCGCCGCGACTCGTAAGAGGTACCCAGGTACTCTCTTCTTCTGCCGGCTTTACCGGCTCAACTCTTACCGGTTCCGGTTCTTCGACGATCTCCTGCACCTCAGAAGGTACAAGCTGTTCCACTGCGGGAACGATCTGCGGTTCTTCCGGCACGACCGGCTCCGGTATATATTCCTGCGGCATTCCCGTGACCACTTCCTGTCGCGTCGCAGGCGGAACCTCATCTATGATATCACATTCATCAATAAATATCAGATGTGAGATGAGAAGTTGCTGATCAGCCGGGTCACTGATGTTCTTCAGGTCGAATCCGAGGTCGTAATCATCGTCATTGATCTTCTCGATATACTGCTTGGCCTTTCGGTAGAGGACCTCTTCTCTTTCAGCGTTATCCCGGATGCTTTCAATGGTCTCGCGGAAAGTTGCTTCCGCGGTCGGCACCGTGATATAAAAGTCGCTTCCGATCTCTGATCTCTGGCTGTCATCGTCCGAAGCGGTGCGCGTCACGAGGCTGACCTCGCCTTCCTGCACCTCCGCCATCATCTTTACGATCGCAAGTCCGAGTCCCGATCCGCCGGCAGCTCTTGCGCCCGACTCATCGACTCGGAAAAATGCCTCGAAGACTTTCTCCGCCGCCGGTTTCGGGATGCCTTTGCCCTGGTCCTGTACCTTGATGGTAACGGTATTTTCATGAGCCTGGATGAAGACCCAGATATTCTTATCATTCTCGGAATATTTGAGCGCGTTATTGATGAGGTTTCCGACCATCTGTTCCATCATGCTCTTGCTTCCGAAGATCGGTGGCATCGAACGGGTCAGGCTCTCATAGTAAAGCCTGATATTCTTCTTTTCGGCCTCGGGCAGATATTTCCGGCACACCTCCTCCACCGTCTTATCGATCCGGTAGAGCGTCATGTTGATCTTCTCTTTATTATTCTCGATCTGCGAAAGGAACGTCAGGTTCGAGATAATGTCCGTAATTCTGTGACCTTCCTCATTGATCTTCAGGATATCGTTAAAGATCTGGTCCGGGCTCTTTTCGCGAAGACCCCAGTCGATCAGGGATTCCGAGTATCCGTTGATGGTCGCAAGCGGTGTCTTCAGTTCATGCGATACTGTCGATACGAAAAGGCGTCGCTGCTGTTCCTGACGGGCCGCCTTCGTCACGTCTTCGAGCACCACGACCCAGCCGCGTACAGTGGACTGCGGGAAGAACGGCTTACTGAAATGGAACTGGATGATCCTGTTTCTGATCTCGACACGCGTGGTCACGGACTCGAGTTTCTCGCTCTCCGGCATGTCGTCCTCGGATTCCGCAGGTCTCGTCTTCGGCAGAAGATCCTCATAAAGACGAAGCTGGATCAGGATATCCTTGTCCTCCACAAACTGGGAAACGAAGTCGGTAAAAGACTGCGGGAGCTTTTCGACACGAAGTTTTTTGAGACACGTCCGGTTATTAAAAAGAAGCATTCCGCTCTCGGTAAATGCGACAACGCCCATCTGGACGATGTTGAGCACCGAGTTCGAAACGCCGTTGGCTGCATTCAGAAACTGCAGTTTCCTCTTGGTGTTATGTACGGAGAGACGCAAAAAGTTATAGACAAGCAGACCTGAGATCACCGCACCGATCACAAGTCCAATAAAAAGCATGGGAACGGGTTGGAGAACCCGGTCCCATATAGTAAGTTTCACCCATGTCGTCTCCAAATGTCATACCCTCGCATCAGCGGATCACTGAGCTTTGTCGAAATAATACCCCACTCCACGCTTGGTGAGAATATAGCGATAGTTGTTCTGATCCGGCTCGAGCTTCTCACGCGTACGGCGGACCGTAACGTCTACGGTTCTGACATCACCGTAATACTCATAGCCCCAGACATGCTGCAGGAGATTCTCTCTGGAGAATACCTGTCCGGCGTTTTCCGCCAGGAAAAGGACCAGCTGGAATTCACGGAATGTCAGTGCAACATCCACGCCGCCGCGACGGATCTGATACGCACTCTTATCGATCTCCAGTTCGCCGATCTTAATGATATTCTCCTGTCCAGCGGACTCTTTCTCTACATAGGAACCGCGGCGAAGCTGGGCTTTGACCCTGGCCAGTACTTCACGCGGGCTGAAAGGCTTGGTGATATAGTCGTCGGCACCCATCTCCAGGCCGAGGATCTTATCGATCTCTTCGCCCTTCGCGGTAACCATAATGATCGGAGCTTTCGTTTTCGGACGCAGTTCTCTGCAGACATCCAGGCCGTTCTTCTCCGGCATCATCCAGTCGAGCAGGATCAGGTCAGGATTCTGACGTTCAGCCAGATCAATGGCGGTATCACCGTCATTTGCCGTGATCACTTCGTAGCCTTCGCGTTCCAGATTCTCTTTCAGTAACTGTACCAGCTGCTGTTCATCATCAACGACTAAAATCTTCGCGCACATAACAATTCTCCCATCACTAAATATCCACAATATATTGTGTGTCAACGAGATCCTCACACAATAGTTATTACAATTATACCATTCTTATTGCGTTTGCAACCCCGATTATTACAATTTTGTGAATTCTTCGAAGGGAGAGGAGGAAACAAAAAAGAAGCTCAACTACGTTTCCGTAATTGAGCTTCATATAATCCGGCAGCGATCTATTTTCCCGGGCCGTCTCCAGCCAAGTATCTTGGACACTGACGAGCTTAACTTCTGTGTTCGGTATGGGAACAGGTGTGGCCTCGCCGTAATAACCACCGGAATGGT